>Ga0137395_10000518_pt1 | contig 16297 bp, 12 predicted proteins | sample czobulk216metaG_FD_108283 | JGI IMG/M metagenome (GOLD analysis project Ga0137395, IMG submission 108283) | Vadose zone soil microbial communities from Angelo Coast Range Reserve, California, USA - czobulk2.16 metaG | ecosystem: Environmental > Terrestrial > Soil > Vadose zone | place: USA...
AACAGGAACTTCCGGGCTATTCAGATCCTAAAACCCTGGATGTCGATCATTGTGGCCAGCATCCGCAGTCTCTCGCAATACACACAACTCTGTATATTCGGGGCATCATCGGTCGCGTTGCATGGCTGGATGGTGGAAGTGCCGGATCGAAGAGCGAAAGGTTCCAGATTCTCGCAGTCGACGCGGTCCACCCCTTAAGACGGTGCCTCGCCTGCGACCAGCCGGGAGGCGTCTCATTCCTTCGTGGCCCGTGCCCGGACTATAATCGCTGGGAGGGATCGCCTTCGCTTGCGATAAACTCAAGCGACTCTGATACTTATCCTACCGATGGCACTGCTTTGGCTCCGCTTCGCACTGGCTTGCTACTTGTTAGGACTGGTGTACGCCTTCGTCGCGCTCACCCGCACCAGCGATCTGTTCAGCCGCATCGCACTGCACGCCGCCAGCCTGGGGATGGTGTTTCATTTCGTGTCTCTGGTTGAGGTTTTCCTTTCCGATCACGTTGTCTGGGCCTCGGTGCACAATGGCGAATCGCTGTTAGGGTTCGCTTCGATGACGTTGTTCATGATCGTCTATGCCATTTATAAGACAATTTCACCCGGAGTGGTGGTCTTTCCGATTGTCTTTTTTCTCACCTTCGTCGCGGCTACCGGACAGCAGCCCTTCGTCTTCACTTCCGCCGTCCCTCAGAAGGGATGGCTGATCGCGCACATTGCACTCATTTTCACTGGATATTCCGCGCTCGTGCTAAGCTTCGGGGCCAGCCTGCTCTATCTCCTGCAGGAGAGAAGGCTTAAAGCCAAGAAACCGAGCAGCTTGTTTGGCTACTTGCCTGCGCTCGAAGTCATTGATCAGATCGGCTATCGCTCGCTGCTGCTCGGCTTTCCGTTCATGACACTCGGCCTGTTAACCGGATCCGTGCTCGCGGTCTCGACCTACGGCAGCGTAAACTTTCTCGATCCCAAGATCTTGCTTTCGGTGCTGATGTGGGCGGTTTACATGGTGATGGTGTTCACCCGCTGGAACTCGGGTTGGCGTGGCCGCCGCGCCGCTTTTCTCGCCACGTTCGCCTTCGTGGCCGCGATCGTCGCCTGGGCGGCCAATTATTTCAGCGTTATGCACAGGTTTGCCGCCTCATGAGATTCCAGCTTATCGGCGTGAATCACAACAGTGCCCCGGTCGAGATGCGCGAGCGCCTGGCCATTCCTGAATCGCGCCTGCCCGATGCCTGCCGCGACCTCACGGCGCATCCCGGAATCGAAGAGGGGATGGTGATCTCCACCTGCAACCGCGTGGAGCTGGTGACCCACACCACAAATGGTGCTGCCGACCTGCGCGGCTTTCTGCGTGAACACTTTCAGGTGAAGGCGGCCGAACTGGATCCCCATCTCTACGAGTACCGCGAGAAAGATGCTGTCCGGCACGTCGTCCGCGTGGCCGCGAGCCTGGATTCGATGGTCGTGGGCGAAGCCCAGATTCTTGGCCAGGTTAAGGAGGCTTATGCCACCGCCCGTGCCGTCGGCGCGGCGCGCGCTCAACTGGAACAATTATTTACGCGCGCCTTCACCGTAGCCAAGCGCGTGCGCACGGAAACTGCCGTTGGATCGTCCTCGGTTTCTATTGCCTCGGTTGCAGTCGACCTGGCCAAAAAGATTTTCGGTACGCTGAACGGCAAGACCGTTTTTATTGTGGGCGCAGGCAAGATGAGCGAACTGGCGGCGCGCCACCTGATGGCGCACGGTTGTGCCGCGATTTTCGTCTCCAATCGCACTTACGACCGCGCTGTTGGCTTAGCGCACAGATTCAAGGGCGAAGCCATCAAGTTCGACGACCTCTATGACACCTGCGACCGCGCCGATATCGTCATCACCTCGACCGGATCGCCGCACGCAATTTTTCGCCGCGAACACGGCGAGCAGTTCCTCGCCCGCCGCAAAAACCGCCCCATGTTCTTTATCGATATCGCCGTGCCCCGCGATGTCGCACCCGAGATGGGCAAGCTCGACGGCATCTTCGCCTACGACATCGATGACCTACAGCAGGCCGTCTCCTCTCACGTGGCCGACCGAAGAAAGGAAGCCGAGCGCGCCGAAGCCATCATCACCAGCGAGGTGGAAAACTTCGAAGCGCGCCTGCATAGCCGCGATGTAGTACCGACCATCGTCTCGCTGCAAGATCATCTCGAAACCATCCGCCAAGCCGAAATTGACCGGGTACGCGGCCGGCTGGGCGCACTGTCGCCCGAGCAGGAGATGGCAGTCGAGGCCCTCACCCGGGGCATCATCAGCAAAGTCATGCACACGCCGATCACGACGCTAAAGACGGCGGCTCGCGAGGCCGAAGCCACGACCGTCGTTGACGTAGTGCGCAGACTCTTCAATCTGCGAGAGAAAGAGAAAGAATCGGAAGCGGCGAATCGGAACCAGCGCGACGAAGTGAAGCCGCGCCACAGAAGTGGCGGCATTTGAGGTGTTGGTTGCATCGGACGAAAACATCAGGGATCGGCAGAATCTAACCCGCCGGAAACTTCGACGAATGGCCCTCGGGTCAAACCTTTGGCCGGTTGTCCGTAAACCTGGAGGGGCAATCGCCGCGACGGTCGATGCGGCAACGGCGCCAATCTACGCTTTCATTTTCATTGCGATGCCGCTTCCGCCGAAGTCTCGAACCCGCTCAACATGACAGAGCCCCGCAACCACGGCGTAACTCCATTCCGCCTTCGCATCGGTTCCCGCGGCTCACAACTCGCGCTTTGGCAGGCTAACCACATCGCGGCGTTGCTGCGCACGCGGGGCCTCGAAGGCGAAATAGAAATCATTTCCACTACCGGCGACAAAATCACCGATGTCCCCCTGGCCCAGGTCGGTACCAAGGGCGGAGCCGGCAAAGGAATTTTTACCAAGGAGATTGAGGACGCCCTGGCCGCTGGGCGTGTCGATCTCGCCGTGCATTCGTTGAAGGATTTGCCCACCGAGCTTCCCGCAGGATTCGAAATCGCCGCCATCACCAAAAGGGAAGACCCGCGCGACGCCTTCTGCTCGCGACTCTATTTCACCCTTGAAGACCTGCCCCAGGGCGCGCGCGTAGGCACATCAAGCCTGCGCCGCCAGGCGCAGCTCAAGGCCATCCGTCCCGATCTGGACATCCATCCCCTGCGGGGTAACGTCGACACCCGCTTGCGCAAACTGGAACAGGGAGAGTACGCCGCCATCATCCTGGCCGTAGCTGGGCTGAAGCGTCTGGGCAAGACGGAACTGGTGAAACAAATCATCCCTGCCGAAATCATGTGTCCGGCAGCGGGCCAAGGCGCTCTGGCCATCGAAATTCGCCGCGGCGACGTTGCCACACGCCAGCGTGTAGCCTTCCTCGATGATGCTAACGCCCGCGCTGCAACCACCTGCGAACGCGCCCTGCTCGAAAGCATGGGTGGAGGCTGCCAGGTTCCAATCGGCGCATTTGCCGAGGTGCGGGAGGTCAACGGCACGATCAAGCTCCATCTCGAGTCCATCGTCTGCCATCCCGACGGCAGCAAACTATTACGCGAATCAAGAGACGGAGACGATCCCTCGAAACTCGGCGCCGAAGTCGGACACACTCTGCTCGGCCGCGGCGGCGACGCCATTCTGGAACAAGTCTATGGCAAAGGCTTCGCTCTGCCTTCCCAGCCATGAGCGCAAATCCACTTCTCCGCATTCTGGGAGGCCCGAGAAGCGCCAACCATCTTCGTCGCTGGATCAACCTGTGGCCTCCGTTTCTGGGCGCGGGAATTCGGATCACGCGTATCGCTTCGGACATGAAATCCCTCGACGTCGAAATGAAGCTCCGTTTCTGGAACGCAAATTACGTCGGCACGCACTTTGGGGGCTCCCTGTTTGCCATGACCGACGCTTTCTATATGCTCATGCTGATGCATCATCTGGGACGCGATTACATAGTCTGGGACAAGGCCGCAACCATCCGCTACAAGAAGCCGGGCCGCGGACGAGTCCGAGCCGAATTTCGTCTGACCGACGCACAGATTGGGGATGTTCGCCAGAAGTTGAAGACGCTCCCCCGGTACGAGCCTGTCTTCGTGGTCGAGGTGAAAGATGAATCCGGTCGAGTGATCGCGGAGGTCGAAAAATTGCTCCACGTGCGCAAACGTGCTGACGGCCGAGACGAGCTGCGCAGCGGTGGAGGAACGCAGCCCGCGGTCCTTCGGCGGAGCCAAGGATAGGCTCCAGCCGTCGGAGAACTAGCAAGCATTAAGCAAGGCCCGGGGATCAAGGACAAAAACCGTGTACATTCCAGAACATTTTCGCGCCCGCAATGACGCCGACGCCCTTGCATTCATCGAGGCCAACCCCTTTGCCATCCTGATTTCAAACAGCGATCGAGAACCTACCGCCTCCCACATTCCGATCAGCGTGCATGCGGCGGAAGATCAGGTTGTCCTGCGCGGCCACGTGGCCAAAGCCAATCCTCATTGGCGTTGTCTCGAGCAGCAGCCGCAATGTCTCACCATCTTCCACGGTCCGCATGCCTACGTTTCGCCCACGCTGTATTCCATTTCTGAAAACGTTCCCACGTGGAACTATGGTGCCGTCCACGTTTACGGAACCGCGCGTGTATTTTCAGCCCCAGACGCTCTCGAGGGCGTGCTCAACGAACTGATCGCGATGTTTGAGCCGGCGTACGCCAAGCAGTGGGCTAATCTCAGCGACAGTTACCGCCAACGCATGCTGGGCCACATCGTCGGATTCGAGATCACCGCTACCAAGATCGAAGCCAAATTCAAGCTCAGCCAGAACCGTACCCGAGGCGAGCAAGAGAATGTGATCTCGTCCCTGGCGAAGGCCCCGGACACGGCGGTCTCCGGTGTAGCGCGACTCATGCGTGAACAAGGTCTCGGATCATCGACCAAGAAGGAAGTCGAATGAACCGGCGCCCACTCTCTGGGGTACGTGTGCTCGTCGGGCGCGCTCGACATCAAGCGAGCGCGCTGTCCGCCGAATTGCGCAAACATGGCGCGCACGTAATCGAGATTCCATTCATCGAAATTCGCAAGCCCCGATCTTTCAAGCCGTTAGACGACGCGCTCAAAAGTCTCCGGGAATACGACTGGCTTATCCTCACCAGCGTCAACGGCGCTGAAGCGATGTGGGAGAGACTCGGCAAGCTGAAAGGTGGCCGCGCAGGGCTTGGAGAAGGGCCCGATTTCAGTCGTGCCGCCAAAGGCAGTAAGCAGAATTCGCCTTTAGCCGCTGAGACCTCACGGTCAAAACGCTTGAGGATCGCTGCCATCGGTCCGGCCACAAAGCGGGCTATCGAACAACGCGGCATCAAGGTCGAGGTCGTTCCTAAGGAGTATGTCGCCGAGTCTGTGGTCCGCAGCCTGCGACAGCGTGTCAAAGACAAGCGCGTGCTGCTGATTCGTGCCAAAGTAGCTCGCGATGTGATTCCGCGCGAATTGCGCCAAGCTGGAGCGCACGTTGATGTAGTCGAAGCCTACCAGACCGTCGTGCCTCGATCTTCACGCTCGCGGCTGCACGCGGCGCTTAACAATTCGCGGCGGCCTAAGGTGATTACGTTTACCAGCTCTTCGACAGTTCGTAACTTTGTGGCGCTGCTCGGAGGAAGCTCACTCCAGGCATCCGTCCGTGATCGACGGTCGCGCGGGTGGGGTGGCCGGCACCACACATGGATCGATAGCATTCAATTCGCTTCAATTGGGCCGGTCACTTCAGCAACGTTGCATGAGCTCGGTTTCCCCGTGCATATCGAAGCGACGCAGTACACCATCCCGGGACTGGTTGATGCCGTTGTCAAAGCGATCGGCGTTCATTAGCACATGGCAAACCGTGATCGAAGAGAGCAGGCACACCAGAGCCCGCAAGGCAGTCACTGCATTTGTATTCGCGTCATGCTCATTGGACTGCGAATCGGACGGGCGCCACCGTCGCGCTGGCTTCAGGGTTGTAGTAGTCATATAGGATTGAAGGCGATGTATTGGCGTTCATTCGATAACGGGTCTTGAAACTGAAGGTCAATTTCGTTCCTCCCGCCGAAGGCCAGACATAGAAAACAACTCGATCAGGACGGACCTCATATTGTTGGCCCGAATCTTGCAACGATTGCCGGTCAACTTCACTTCCGGGCGGCAGTCCGATTTCCGCAAGCATCATTCCGTAGCCCACGAAACCGATTCTCTCAACCTGCACCTCGCAACGCACCGGCTCATCCACCTTTGGCGCAGTTTGACCGTAATGCACGCTCAACCGTAATGCACGCGTTTCGCCCCTCTGCACATTCTCGCTGAGAACCGCGGAAGAATAGTTCCATGGAACGTAATAAGAGGTGATGGCCTGCGCGTTCATGGGAGCACCGTTCTTTGGTCGAAGAACTTGCACCGCGTTCGTCCCGGTACGGAGAAACTCAGTCAGATCGACCGCGATCGCGCCGACCACGTCCTTGGCAGCCGGCAGATCCACAGATGTGGCTTCGTGGCCGTTCACTGTGAGTATGGCCTTTGAACCCTCTCCCTTGTCATTTCCCACCGGAATGGCCGTCACTAAAGCTTCGACAGCCGCTAGCGTGGCATGAGTTGAATACCAGACCCGATATGGATCCTTGTGGGAGAGCAAGTATTGAACCCCTCGACTCACTTGTTCATTGGCACCCTGATTTTGGTCTGACAAGGCGGCGAGCGCCTGAACCGCGAGCGCAGTTGTCTCAAGTCGGCCCGCATTTCCCCAGCCGTAGAAAGGTGAGGTATTCGTCTCCAAGTTCCAGTAAGTGGAACTACCCTCCGGATGCGCTAATTCCGCCAGACTGGCACGAGCCTGTGCCATCAGTTGCATATCGTTCATGGCATTAGCGGCAATCGCATAATTCCCGATCATGTAGGCGTCGCGCCAAGCCTGAAGGTCCAGATAGTGCATTGCCGCTTTGAGCGATGTTTCGATTGCCTTGCGGTCAACGTGCTTGGGATCGGGTAAAGTCACAGCCAGCGAACGCGCCACCTCCGAAGTGATTTGTGCGTCTTCCACTTCGCGCTCCTTCGACCAATCCCATTTCGTCCATGATCCGTTGTTTTGCTGTTTCGCGAGGAGGAAGTGCTGCGCCTTACGGGCTACCGTCGGATCGACCTCGACGTAATCCTTCGCCGCGTGGAGAAAACGCAGAACGTAGGCGGTCAGCGCCACATCGGCAGAGCTGGTTTGCCAGTACCCGAATCCACCGTCTTCACGCTCGGAACTTACGAGTTGCTCGTACCCGCTCTGGACTGACTGCTTAGCTTGTGCCACCAGGTCGGCTTGCGCACTGCCATCAATGGTTCCTTGCTTCTTCAGCAATTGCAGGCCCAGCAAATTCACATACGCAGTGGACGTGATCTGCTCGGCGCAGCCTGCAGGCCGCATTCCTATCCCGTGCATCGCCTCCAAGACGTGCGCCACCAGGCTCGGATAGAGCATTAATTCGATGTCGGACGAGCCGGGTATCGCTGTGGCAGGAACATCGACGTTCACGGTATTGTCGTTTCCCGCGAGAATCTTCGCTGCGGTGAATGTGATCTGCTGGCCGTCCGGGTGTACGGAGATTTCGTGTTCGACAGCATCACCGGTAGCACGATCGCGCGCCGAGATGCGCTGTTTGCCATTCCTGGTGCTGGCGTCGGCGCGGAAGGCGAACACAACACTCGCGTTTCCGTTCGGCGGCACACTTACTTGCTGTTTCGGTTGAGATAGCAGGGACGACCACGGCGCCGGGCTGATCTCCGCCTGGAGCCTCAGAATCTTGTCCGTATAGTTCCGCAGAACTACGGGAAGACTGATGCGGTCGCCCTCGGTCAACGTCTTCGGCGGATCGTGCTCAATGAAAAATGGCTGAAAGCTTCGCAGTTGCCTATCCGCAACGCCGATTTGGCCGTCCTGGGTCGAAGCCACCATGGACATATTCCAAGCCGTGATACTGTCGGCCATTGGGAAACTGACATGGGCGTGACCATGTTCGTCGGTGATCACTTCCGGGCGCCAGAGCAGTGTTTCGGTGAAATTCTTACGGACACGCGGAGTGAACAGCGGTATTTCGGGTCCCGCCACGCGCCTGGGCATCTTTTCAGTAACGAGTACGGTTTCCGCTGAGGTTTGCAACGTTCCTAGCGCGGCAGACACTGTTACGGTCTGGGTCGATGGTGCCACTCGCAGAGCGGCGTCTAGCTTCGTGACTTCACCGGGCCGGACCGGAACCTTTAGAATCAAACTTTCCATGAATGCATTCGCGGTAACGCTCACTTCACAGAACCCAGCCGCTAAGTTCGCGAGTGTGTAGCTACCCTGCGCGTTCGTAGTCGCTTTGTACTTCTTATTGTCCTCTGCGGTTGCAATGATGGTTGCGTTTGGAATCACCGCGCCACTCGGATCAGTTACCGTCCCTGAAATCGTTCCTGTACCCGCACCGAGCGGCGCGTTCGCGGAAGTCGGCACGGGCGCGGCATCCTTGCTGCTCTGTTCCGACAAGACGCGACTGAAACTGCTTACGTCAAAGAAATACTGTTGCTTTGATGGGCCTGCGCTCTGCACGCTGATGTAGGCAACCTGCTGGGTCAGGGGTGTGACCCGCGTTCGTACTACTGGCTGATTCGGATATACGGCAAATGAATCGATGTCCGTTCGGTCGCCATACTGTGAGCGTTGATCGAATTTGAACTGATATGGATGACCCCAGGGATCGAGCAATTGTTCCTTTGTCAGGCCTGAGGCCGCCAAGACAGGCTTCAACTCCTCTTCGTTGTTCGGAAAGATCCCGGTCTTCGCAAAATGTTCCGCCAGCGCCCGCACAAGAGCAGCATCCTCGCGTTGAAAATAATGTATGTACGAGGACGATTCCAGGATGTCGTGGCAGTTGTCTCCAGTGATCACACCATCCGGCCCGCCGCTCACCACGTTAATGACGTAGGATGGTCCGGCAATGTCGAACTTGAATTGATACGGATGACCCCACGGATCCTGCAGAGTATCGAAGTCGACGCCCCGGCGCTTTATTTCGTCGCGAAGAGTCGGATAGTCGCGAATGTAATTGCTGGTGCGGTCGAAATAATCCATCGTTGCCTGACGGATTTTGTTTGCAATGGGATTGAAGTACGACCAGCTGAATTTGGTGACTTCGATATCGTCCGCGGTATTCGGCACCTTGTCAGGACCGTTGGTGTAGATGGTAATTACACTGTCGCGCGGCTGCGTGGAGTAGGCCACGCGGTAGGGAACATCCCAGGGGTCTCGTAACGACTCAAAATCGACGCCCCCGGATTTCAGAGTCGCCAGAAACTCGTGTTCCGGCGGATAAACTGAATTTCGTTTGTCGTAGTTATCCAGCAACTCCTTTGCAGGCTGAAGCTGCTGCTGCATCCATTGGTGAATCTCATATCCCAAGGAGTATTCCGAGTACGAACCGCCACCCTCCTCGCCTTGTTCTTCGTCCCTGAGAGCGTACGGGCTGCTTAACAGGAGCGCTTCCGCCAGCATTTGCAGGTTGTTTGAGAAGGGCTGCTTCGGATCGAGCACGAGAAGATCCCGCAGGCCCATGCCGGCGATCGATCCATACCGCGAGTCGTCGAAATAGTAGGTGCGGGAGAATCCGTAGTCCCCAAAATCCTGATCGGTGCGCAGTCTTTCAGCAACCGCCTGATCAAATACCACCAAACCGAGAGCACTCGCAATGCCGTCACCTTGCGGCGTTCGCACGTCGATGTCTGTAATAACGACCTCGCCCGGCCGGAACGTTGTCTGCGGCATGCGCACCGACAGCTTGAGCTCATCTGGTCTGGCGTAGATCACCCGCGTGCTGCCGTGCAGCGCGGCGTGGGGAGTCTCGAGGGAATACGCCTGAACGGTAAGGACTCCCAGAAACCGCGAATCATAGGGAATCACCAGCTCTCCTCGCTGGTCGTGCAGGCGCAGTACCTGAGACGCCAGTACTCCCTTTGGGGTAACGATATCGACGACGAACTCCCCATCGTTGGCACTTGAGAGCAGGGAAAGTCGAATCGCTTCTCCCGGACGATAGAGAGTGCGCTCGGCAGTTACTTCGGTGAATTCGTTCTGTGCGGCTTGAAGAGGAAGCTCATCGTCAAACGTGCCGCGCAAACCGTTCGCGTCTTCGCCGTCGATGGTCAACGGAATCACGCGCTCTTGGCTGCCGCTGTAGTAGCAGTTTCCACCACGAACCATCACAGACGCTTCGGGAATGTGCGGCAGCCGGACACGCGCGAGTCCATATTCGTTTGTCCGGAACTGCGCGAGGGGTTTGCCAACTTCGCCGCCAGCGGGACGCACTCCGCCGGAGACCGGCGCGGGCATGCCGTCGGCGTAGGCGCTAGTGATGTAGACATCTCGCGGTTCACCGCTGCGCTCGTACGTGGCTGCCGCAACGTAGAGATGAATGGGCTGCACAGTCACACGCAGCTTGAAGCGGCGTTGTTCCGTACGACCAGTCGAAAGGTCGGTTACATAAGCCGCAAAGTCGACGTCCTTGAAACGCGCATAGTCGGTTTCTTCAAACTTCGCATCGGGCTGGAGATCGATCGCCGCGACGAACTTCTCCGTCCGATCAAACTCCCCCAGCACAGGACTGGACTCATCGGCGGTCCAACGGCCTGTTTTGCTGTCCCACTCTCCGTTGTCCTGGCGCACCACTCGAACCTTGGCCTGCTGGACCGGTTTGCCGAACAGGTAGTCGCCACTCACCTCAATGGACGCATTCTGACCTCTTATGTAGTACGTTCGGTCGGGTTTTACCTTGACCGTGAAGGTTGGCAACTCGTAGCGGCTTATGCGAATATTCGCCAGCGCTTCGGCTTCGTTGTTGCCGTTAGCGTCGTTTAACTCCGCTTTGAGCCGATATTCTCCTAGCTCCAACTTCCGCGGTATTTCCCAATCGGCGGCCGCAATCCCGAACTTCGACGTGGTAAGCACGCGCTCGAACTGTTGCTCCTGCGATTGGTCACCTCCGATCGTCAGCTTCAGCTTGGCGCCGACCAGCGCGTGTCTGTTTGGCCCAAACGCCAGTAACCGCATATGAACCGTCTGGCCCGGTTGGTATAGCGGCTTATCCGTGCTCAACCGCAATGCGGGGCTGTCGGGAAGCTTGAACTCGGTGCCTGCAGAATCCGAGAACCCGCCTCGGGTAGCGGTCGCGCTGACTTTTCCCTTGGTACAAGTACTTGCCCGGTCGATGTGAAACGTGACCACTCCATATCCGGAAGAATCGGTAGTGAGAGTGCGCTTCGCAGTCTTCTCGTCCGCGTCACGAGCGCATTCTGAGATCTCAAATTCGAGTTCGACCGGAATGTTCGCAAGCGGTCTTCCCGTCGCGGGGTCGTCCACCCGCAGGCGCACCGGGTACGGAGTTCCTGGCGCAGAATGCGCTGAGCTCATCATGCTCAGGTTGAACCGGTTGCGAAAGACTCTGCCGAATTGCGCAACCCCATGAACGGGCGCGAAGTCGTAACCGGGCTTGGGGGTGAAACTGTAACGCAAGCGCATGGCCGCTAATGTGGCTAACTCGGTCGAGGGCAGGCTCTTCACTGTCCATGGCAGTCTCTCAGTGGTTTCTCCCGGTTGTTCCTTGAATGTGCCCTTCGAGAACGCAAATACGGACTCTTCGTAGTGCTGATTCTTCGCTACGACGTCTACTATTTCGAAGGAGAAGTCTCCTTCAATCGGTTGGTTCGAGGAATTGACGCCTACGAAGACGAGCGTGGGCTCCGGATAGAGTTGGAATTCAATCTTGTCTTCCGGAACGCGGAAGATCTTGGGGAAATCGTCTGCCCTGACGATTCCCGCAGTTAGGCAGACAAGGAACGACACGACAGCGAGTTGCCGCAAGGTGGTCATATTCGGCTGGTGCGAACAGCTATTGTCCTAAATCCCGGCGCGACACTGACCACTGATCTCCAGTTTGGGAGTCACGTTGGTAACCAGGTGATCAAGCCTCCACGCTAGTGGGTGCGGCCGTCGGCGATCCAAGTCCGCTGCTAGAGAGAACGACTCGGAGTACTTCGTGAGTACAGGTGTGAAGACTGCGGTAACGCAAAGGGTAACTTTTATTTTGAACGCACCGTGAGGTATCGCAGGAGTAACGATGAAGACCAAGAAATGCTTGACTAATGACATAAGTAGACGTATTGATATGTCATATGCCTCGCGCCAGCCATATCCAAAGGGCCGAACGGCTCAACTTAGCCCGCACCCTTCTGCAGCGCTATCCGCATTGGCCCGAGGCTGCCCAGCAATTGGCCCGCAATTGCTCCATCTCTGGGCGCCAGGCCTATCGCTACCTCGAGCAGGCACAGCGACTCAAGCACCCAGTCCCGGTCGGCGATGTCAAAGTGTCCTTTACCGTCAAGCTTTCGCGCCGTCTCGTCGAGCGACTCCGCGCCTACGCTGCTTCGACCGGATTGACCTTGAGCGAGATCGCCAGCCGTGCCATCTCGGCGGTACTGCACCGTGGGGGAGGTCGTGGCTGACCCGACGCGCAGTCAGTCACGAACCGTCCATCTGGAATACCGCTTCGACCGATTATTGCCGGACAAGTTGGTTCAGGCCTACGAACTGCTCGCGTCGGACCGGCGCTGGCCGATTGCTCCGAGCCCGCAGCTCGCAAGCTGCCAGGAGGTGGTGAATGACCAAACCGGCCGCCCTCTACGCCCGTGTGTCATCCGATCGGCAAAAGGAGAACCACACCATTGCCAGCCAGGTTGCGGCGTTGACGCAATATGCCGAGACGAACGGATACCTGGTCCCGCCCGAGTGGCAGTTCCAGGATGATGGCTATAGTGGTGCCACCTTGGTCCGTCCTGGTTTGGAGGCATTGCGGGACCTCGCGGCGACGGGTGAGATCCAAACCGTCCTTATTTATTCACCCGACCGCTTAAGTCGGAAATATGCCTATCAAGTGCTGTTGGCCGAAGAGTTGGCCCGCTGTGGAGTAGAGCTGACCTTTCTGCGAGCGCCCTCCGGCGCTACCGCCGAAGATCAGTTGCTGGTCCAGTTTCAAGGGATGATTGCAGAATACGAACGGGCACAGATTGCCGAGCGTTCTCGCCGTGGCAAGCGGCACCGCGCTCAGCAAGGCTCGATCAATGTGCTGTCGGGTGCCCCCTACGGCTATCGCTACGTGAAGAAGACCGATTCTTCGCCAGCCTACTACGAAGTGGTGGAGTCCGAGGCCGAGGTGGTGCGTCTCATCTTCGATGCCTACACGCGGCAAGGCCTCAGCATTGGCGCCATCGCCGGCTTACTCAACCAACGCGAGGTGCCGACGCGGACGCGACATAGCCGATGGGAACGCCCCACCATCTGGAGGATGCTGCATAATCCGGCTTACGCAGGCCACGCCTTCTATGGCAAAACCGAGCTTCGTCCGCGGCGGCGAATCACACGCCGCCTGCGTCAGCGTGGCCTGTGCAGCCGTGACAGTTCGTTTCGGGAACGGCCTCGTCAAGAGTGGATCGAAATCTCTGTACCCGCTTTGATCAGCGAAGTGACCTTCGCTCTGGCGCAAGAGCAATTCGAGAGAAACAAGAGGTTTTCTCCCCGCCGCACCATCGAACCATCCTTGTTGCAAGGGCTGTTGGTCTGCCAGCGTTGTGGTTATGGACTCTACCGAGCTTCCACGCGAACGTCACAGCGCACGATCTACTACTATCGCTGCTTAGGACGGGATGGCTACCGGCATCTGAAGGGCGCGGTTTGCGACAACCAGCCGATTCGTCAGGATCAGCTCGATGCGGTCGTGTGGCAGGAGATTGTGCGGCTGCTGGAAGATCCCGGCTTACTTCAGGCGGAGTTAGATCGCCGCCTACAAGCAGCCCAAACCACCGATCCCCTGAAGCGGCGCGAAGACGCCTTACGTCGCGACCAAGAGCGCCTGGCGAAGAGCATGGAGCGCCTGCTGACCGGGTACCAGGAGAACCTGATCACGTTAGAAGAGCTCCGCTGCCGCATGCCGGAACTGCGCAAGCAGCAGAGGGCGAACGAAGCGGAATTGCAATCGCTGGAGATGACGACTATCGATCAAACCCGTAATCTACGTCTGGTGGAAACCCTCGCCCAGTTCCGCACACGCCTGCGCGCCAGAGGCAACGTCCTGGAAGTGACAGAGCGTCAGAGAGTCGTACGGCTGCTGGTGCAGGAGATCCTCGTGGGCGGGGACAACATCACAATCCGCCATTCCATTCCCATGCCGGCCTCTTCGCCCGATTCGAACGATGGAGTTCGGCCAAGCCGTGAACCACCCGAGCCCAATACTGGCCCAAGTTACCTTTTGCGTTCACACGGTCAACGCCCCAGGAACAATGTCTCCGAACTGACGTTGGTGCGGAACGAGTGGTCGCAGAGAGTTCCCACAGGCGCTTGCCAGGGGGGAACTCATCCGATAGCTCGAGAGGGGAAAAGAAGCCGCATTTCGAGGGTGTATCTCCTTAAAGTGGCTAGTAACTCCAAAATGTTCCCGGCCACGAACTCGAACGAGTGCCGACCTACATTTAACACTGTATGGACGCTCTTACTTCGCAGTGGTACGGTACGCATACTTTCGCTCGCAGGCGTCGACCCGAGCCCGTTATCCGAACCCTCAGTTCTTCCCGAGGTGGTAAGCGTGGCCACGTTGTCCTGTTCTCGCTTCCGAATCCTCGGTTCCCTTCGGGAACTGTTTTCGTTCACGACACTGCCTTGATCCCAGGAGAATTCCCATGCGACTTCACCCATCTCTGCGCTCCCGGTTCAGAACGCGCGTCGTTCGCTCTCTATCGACCGCCGCCCTTTGCTGCCTGGCTGCGCTGTTACCGCTAAGCGCAAACGCACAATACGTTTCCACCAATCTAGTTTCCAACGCCGCCGGCGCCCTTCAACAGGATCCGAATCTCGTCGACGGTTGGGGGCTGGTTTCTTTCCCGACCAGCCCGTTCTGGGTGAGTAACCAGAACACGAGTACCTCAACGCTCTACTCAGGTAATGGAACAATAGTCCCGCTGTTGGTCCAAGTTCCCTGCATTTCCTCAGGGACGCCGACAGTACCTTGCCCAGTGCCCGGTTTGTTTCCGATAGCTCCTCCGTTTGGTCCAAGCGGGATTGTGGCCAACACGTTTGCTTCGGCTGGGGCTTTCAACGTTAGCGAAGGCGGCACGAGCGGCCCAGCTTTTTTCATTTTTGACACATTGGACGGTCTCGTCGTGGGCTGGAACCCGCAGGTGAATTCGACCCAGGCGGTCGTGGCCGCGAACCGTTCATCGATGGGCGCCTTTTATACAGGTCTTGCCCTATCCGGTCCCGCGAGCGGTCCACATCTGTACGGAGCAAATGCCGCAGGCGGAATCGACGTTTTCGACAGCACCTTCACGCTGGTCAACACCTTTGCCGCAGATTCAAATCCTGGTCCGTTCACGCCCTATGGTATTCAGACCATCGGCGACAAACTCTATGTCACTTATGCCAACCCCGTGGTTCTCGGAGGTATCGTTGACGTTTGCGACCTGAACACCTCAGCCACGGCTCCGTCGTGCCGGAGATTAACTGCCAGCTTCAAAAAACCATTTTTCCTCGATGGTCCCTGGGGTTTGGCTCTTGCTCCCGACAACTTCGGAGTGCTCAGTAACCGGCTGCTGGTCGGCAACCTCGCTAGTGGGCGCATCAGTGCCTTCAATACGCGCACGGGTCATTTCGAGGGGACTCTGCGCCTGACGGATGGAAAGCCTTTCACGGTCGTAGGACTCTGGGCCTTGGAATTTGGCGGGGGCTCTCCCGCAAACGGTCCAACCAACCATCTCTTCTTCACCGCCGGTCCGGCTGCCCCGGGGATGCCAATCTTTTCTGACGGGCTCTTTGGAGTAATAGAGCCGGCGCGAAGTGAGCCTCATCCGGAAGATGGAGAAAAGTAGCAGGCCAACGCAACGAGGGTTGAAATAGGAGAAAAGAATGCATCAACCGTAGCTCGGAACTCCCCACACTTTCTCGTAAACTCGCGGCCCTGCTTCAAAGGTGGCTGGCCTTTTTTGTGTCATTGGTTGACCCTACACCAGCGCGACGCCCTTAGTTTCCCTCCGGACCGAATTTCCAGCTGTGACGCGTACTAATGGGCACTAAAAGAGCAAAGCCTTCGGGCTTCGCATGGTTCTCGCTATGCCGGCTCGCTCCTGCTGACCATCGCCGGATCCATCGTGTCTGCCCTTGCCGGATATGTGATCCGGGAGCTGCCTAACAAACTCCGCTCCACCTCTAACGCCGCTCACGCCGCGGCCGAGGCAGAGCTTGGTCCTCAG
>Ga0137395_10000520_pt1 | contig 16262 bp, 17 predicted proteins | sample czobulk216metaG_FD_108283 | JGI IMG/M metagenome (GOLD analysis project Ga0137395, IMG submission 108283) | Vadose zone soil microbial communities from Angelo Coast Range Reserve, California, USA - czobulk2.16 metaG | ecosystem: Environmental > Terrestrial > Soil > Vadose zone | place: USA...
CCGGCCGGACTGCGCCAGATCGCGGTTGTGCCGCTGCATTCCGCCGGGGTCGACGGCACGCTGCAGCTGGGTCGCCGCCTGCCGCGGCCCTATGCCGCCGCCGAGCTCCTGTTGCTTCAGCTCCTGGCCGAACGCCTCGGCCTGTTGTTCGCCGCGGGCCGGACGCCGGCCCCGGTCGCGAATCACGCCGCCAAGGGGGTGGCAGCATGACCCAGACAGTCCGGGACGCCAGCGATACCAGCGGTCTGGTCAGCGAGATGCGCCAGATGGTCCAGGCGGGCCAGCCGGCGCCGGTGGTCGATGACCCGGAGCAGCTCGAGCGCACGGTCACTGCGAAAGTCGCGACGTTCTTGATGGTGACGCTGGTCGCGATTATCTTTGCGACGTCCGCCTTGCCCGATGTCGGCCCGAGCCTGGCCAAAGTTATTCAGGCGCACCTCTAGTCGACAGGCGCCTTCCGACGCCTCTCAGGCCAACCCCTCTTGGCTGCGTCGTAAAAGATTCACTTAATGAACTTGAGTGAGGCGCGGGGTCGGGGCATTCTGGCGGCCAGGGCAGCTCTCTTGCGGGTGGCCACCGGATCACCCTGCCGACCACGGTTGACGCTTCTCGACTCGATGAACTCCAAAGCAATTTCCACCTGCGATTTCTTAATGATCAAGTAGGGGAGCATCGCCTGCAGTAGCGGACGCGCTGGGCCCGCACTGAAACGCAAGTGCCCGTAGGGTCGACGCCTGCCGTCGAGTTGGGTCGGCTTGAAGATGTTCCCGCCCCAGCGCTCCTGCAACCACCCCAGCGCCCGAAAGTCGGTATTCGTAAAGATGATCGCAAGCGTGTGGTACGGACGTCCGCGCTTCAGATAGCGAGCGATGCTAACGCAACCTTCCCCATCGAAAAAGCCAGCTGTATACGCGACTTCGTGGCTGGGAACTCCTACATAACTGTTTTCACTAACGAAAAGGACTGACCCCGACCCGGCTAATAGCGCGTTTCCGATTTCCACGTATCCCCTAGCACCCGGACGGGCCCTGCGAAGTTTCCCGCGATGACGGCTCGAAGGGCGTCGGCAATGGGTGGACGGAAGTCCAGCCGGGGGAGCTGGTCCGTCGACACCCATTGCCAGCCGGCGAGCACGGGATCCGCGCGATCGAGGCGGGGCTCGGCCCCCTCCCCTATCTCCGCGTGAAACATCAGGTTGACGACGTGGCGGTCGGGCGCCAGCATCTCGCTGACGATGACCAGCTCGCCGACCCGGGCGTCGAGGCTCAGCTCCTCGCGGAGCTCGCGTCGCAGCGCCGCCTCGAGCGTCTCTAAGCCCTCCAGGCGCCCGCCGGGCAGCACCCAGTAGTGCTCGCCGCGCTTGCGGTGCTCGACCAGGAGGATCTGCGTGCCGCGGACGACGATCGCCGCCACCCGCAGCTGCGGGGTCACCGGGTTAAAGGCGTTCACCAGGGAGGCGAGACTGACCAGCGATGTGCTCATCGTAAGTTGGCAACCTCCGGCGCTAGTCGCGCGGGAGCTGGAGCGCCTGGCCCGGCCGAAGGATTGGCGTCGCCAAGCGGTTTGCCGCCAGGATCGCCTCGACGTGCGGCCGCGGATCGCCGCGATAGTGGGCGGTCGCGAGGCTCCAGACCGTGTCCCCCGGCGCCACGACGACGCGATCGCTGTGGATCGGGCCGCTCCCATAGGCCATGCGTCCGGTGACCAGCAGCAGGGCGGTGGTCAGGACCAGGATGCGGCCCCAGCCACGGCGGCGCTGGGGTCGTGGATACGAATGTCGGGCCCCGTCCTGCACGAACATGTGTTCGAAGACGAGGCTAGCACGAACAGGTGTTCGCGTCAAGAGCCTGCACGAACAAGTGTTTGCATCGGGCGAACAAATGTGCTAGGATGCGCCCGTTTTGCATGATGACCCTCGGCGCCGACCGGTCGACGGGCATCAATTTCACACCGATGCTGATGACCAAATCTCTGTGCTACGATGCTGTGATCGCGGCCTGAGAACCCCTCCTCTCCCCTACCTCACCGCGCCGCCTGGGGCGGCGCTGGGAGCGAGATGATCGGCTCCTGGCCATCGACGACATCGGCGCAAAAGGGAGGGGACGTTATGCCGGAACCGTTGACCAGTAGGCAGCGGGAAATCCTGGAGTACCTTCGGTTTCGACAGAAGATCCGCAGCTATCCGCCAACGGTTCGAGAAATCGGCGAAGCCGTCGGACTCTCCTCGAGCTCGACGGTTCAAAATCACCTCAATACCCTGGAACGTAAGGGATACATCCGCCGGGATCCGACCAAGTCCCGCACCATCGAAGTCGTCGACGTCGATGAGATGCAGGCCAAGCTCAGTAAGGTGGTCGCGGTTCCCCTGATCGGCCGTGTGGCGGCCGGCCAACCGATCCTTGCCGAAGAAAACATCGAGGACCATCTCGTCCTCAGTGAGGAACTGGTGGGCAGCGACAACGCCTTCGCCCTCGAGGTCCGCGGCGACAGCATGAAAGATGTCGGCATCCTGTCCGGCGATTTCGTCGTCGTGCGGCCAGGCAAAGACGCGCCCAACGGCAGCATCGTGGTGGCACGCCTCGAGGACGATCAGACCAACGAGTCGACCGCCACCGTCAAGCGGCTCTTTCGCGAGGCGAACCGGGTGCGGCTGCAACCGGAGAACCCGGCCTACGAGCCGATCTACAGCACCGCTGCCCAGCTCGAGGGTCAGGTCGTGGCGGTCGTGCGACTCCTGCGCTAACGCCGCGCGGTCAGGCGCTGCGGTCGACGTCCGTCGTTCGAAACTGATCGAATCTCGATAACAGCCGGCGCGGGATGGCGCCGCGCATCAGCACACCGTCGCCGCGATAGTCGACCGATTCGACGTTGCCGTGGGCGTGGAATTCCGCCTGCCGCGCATTCTCGGTGTACGGCAGGAGCACCTCGATCGGGACCATTTCGCCGGGCAGGGTCTCTGCCACCGCGCGCCCCAGCGCTTCCAGGCCGGTTTTCCGCAGAGCGGAGATGGGAACTGCCGCGCGATACGGCGACCAGTCCTCGGCAAGCAACAGATCGATCGCCTCCGGCGTCAGCTGATCGACCTTGTTGAGCGCGAGCAGCTTCGGCTTCTCGAGCACGCCGAGGTCCTGCAGCGTTTCGTGCACCGCTTCCATCTGGTCTCGCCCGTCGTAGCGGGTCGCGTCGAGCACGTGGAGCAAGAGGTCGGCCTGCTGGACCTCTTCGAGGGTTGCTCGGAAGGCCGCCACAAGGTCGGTCGGCAGTTTCTGGATGAAGCCAACGGTATCGGTAAAGAGCACTTCCCTGCGGTTCGGGAGGTGAACCAGGCGGGTCGTGGGATCGAGGGTCACGAAGAGGGCGTCCTCCATCTGCACCTGCGCGCGGGTCAACGCGTGGAGCAGGGTCGATTTCCCGCTGTTGGTGTAGCCGACGATGGCGACCACCGGGTAGGCGATGCGACGGCGTCCCTCGCGACGCAACGCGCGCTGCTTGCGGATTTCTTTGATTTCGCGGTCGAGCTCGCGGATGCGATGGCGGATCCGCCGCCGATCGCTTTCCAGTTTCTGCTCGCCAGGGCCGCGGGTGCCGACGCCGGCGCCCAGGCCCGAGAGATCGCGACCGCCCTGCAGCCGCGGGAGCAAGTGATGCAGTTGCGCGGCCTCCACCTGGAGACGGCCCTCTTTGGTACGGGCACGTTGGGCGAAAATGTCGAGGATCAACTCGGTGCGATCGATCACTTTGAGCTCGAGTTTTTTCTCCAGATTCCTCTGTTGGCGCGGGGACAACTCCTCGTTGACCACCAGCAGGTCGAAGTCGGCCTCATGCTTCAGGGCGTGCAGCGCCTCGACCTTTCCCTTGCCGAGGAATAGCGCCGGGTCGGGTTTTTCCCGCCGCTGAGTGTCGGTGCCGACCACCAGTACCCCGGCGGTTCGCGCCAGCTCATTCAATTCGAGCATCTGCTCTTCGATGGCGGCCAAGCCCTGATCCTCGTGATCAAGGGATATCAGGTAGGCGCGTTCCTGCCTGCCGTTGGAATTCCGGATCAACTCGCCTCTGCCGTCATCATACCCACGCGCAGGCGCTCGACAATCATGTCCGGATCGGCCGGAAGCCACTGCACGCGATGGTCGGCGCGAAACCAGGTGAGCTGGCGACGCGCGTACTGGCGTACCTGGCGCACCGTGGAATCCCGGGCTTCAGCGAGCGACATCCGGCCGTCGAGGTGGGCGATCAACTCGGGGTAGCCGTGCCCCAGGCGGCGCAGGTCGGCCGCAGGAAAGGCATCACGAACGCGGGCGACCTCCTCCACCCAGCCGGCGTCGAGCATCTGGGCCACACGCACCTCGATGCGCCGGTCCAACTCGGCCAGCGGCACGTCGAGCCCGATGATCGTGGTCGACCACGGCGGCGGATCGGATTCCCGCGCCACGCTCGGCGCACGCCCCGTGACCGCGTGAATCTCAAGGGCGCGGATCATCCGGCGCGGGTTGCCTTGCGCCCGGTCGGCACTGGCCGGGTCGATACGCCGCAGCTCGGCATCCAGCGACTCCGGTCCGTCAGCCTCGAGGCGCTGTTCGAGTGCCGCTCGCAGCTCCGGGTTGGGCGGTGCATCAGCGAGGTTCCAGCCGTCGAGGAGCGCTCGCAGGTAGAGGCCGGTGCCACCTTGCAAAACCGGCAGCCGCCCGCGATCGCCAATGTCGTCTATGGCATCCATCGCCAGCCGCTGATAGTCGGCGACCGTGAACGGGGTGCCCGGATCGACGACGTCGATCAACCAGCAGCGAAGGCCGCCGAGCTCTTGCGCGCTCGGCTTATTGGTACCGATATCGCATTGCGTGTAGACCTGCCGCGAGTCGACGGAGACCAGCTCGCCGTCGAGACGATGCGCGGCGGCAATCGCCATCGAGGTTTTTCCGCTGGCCGTGGGACCCACGATCGCAACGACGCGCTGCCGGCTCAGGGGCGTTTGAACAGCCGCCTCAATTGGTCGTCCGGCAAGATGAGCGTCGTGGGCCGGCCGTGCGGGCAGCTGATCGGCTCATCGGTCGCGGCCAGGGCGCGCAGCAGTTCTCGCGCCGTCTCCGGTGTCAGCGGATCGCCGAAACGCACGGCGCTATGGCAGGCGATCAACGCTGCCGTCTCACGCAGCCGGCGGTCGGGGGTGCGCTCGCCGACCAGGTCGGTCAGCAACAAGTCGAGTAGCCGCGCCACCCGGCCCTCCGGCATGTCGCTCGGCGCCGCCCGCAGACGAACGGTGTGCGGCCCAAACAACTCGCCCGTAAAGCCCAGCGTTTCCAGCCACGAGGCGTGCTGCTGAAATCCCGTCACCTGGGCCGGCGTCAGGTCAACGTCCTGCGGGATCAGCAGCAGCTGGCTGGCGGGCTCACCGCCCTCGAGCCGATGCAGGATTCGGTCGAAGAGCACGCGCTCGTGGGCGGCGTGTTGGTCGATCAAGACCACGGCGTTGGGAGCCTCCGCGACCAGGTAGCCATGCAGCAGCTGGCCCACATACTCCAACGGGGGAAGCCGCGAGCCCTGAATTTCTTGCACCCGCTCTGGCAAATCGCCCTCCCCCTCTGGGGGAGGGTCGGGGTGGGGGGTGGCGAAGCTTGACACGATCGCGGTCTCACGCAGCTCGAGCATCGGCCCACCTGAAGTTGCCTGCAGCTGGTAGAGCGGACTGTCCCGCAGCGCGTGGTAGCAGGCCCGCTCGAGTGCCGCAAAGACGGCACCCTCGTTGCGGAATCGAACCTCGCGTTTGGTTGGATGGACGTTGACGTCGACCTCGGCGGGATCGACCAGCAGATTGAGGACGGCAAGCGGAAAACGATCCGGCTCGCGGAGCCCCCGATACGCCTGCTCCACGGCGAAGACCAGGTTGCGATGCTGGATCCGACGGCCGTTGACGAGGATGACGACGTGATCCTTGCTGCCTCGATGCAGGGCGGGTGGGCTGATCAAGCCGCGCACGGTTGATCCGTCGACCGACAGCATCGCCGTCGCCGTCGGCGTGTCGTACACCGCGGCGAACGCCGCGCGCAGATCGCCGGTCCCCGGGGTCTCGAACACCCGTCGCCCATCGATCTCGAGGCTGAAGGCAATCGTCGGATTTCCAAGCGCGAGCTCCCCGACCAGTCGGCTGATCACGGCATTTTCGGTGGCGGGCTGCTTGAGGAACTTCAGCCTGGCCGGAGTGTTGAAGAACAATTGCTCGACGGTAACCCGCGTGCCAACCGGACACCCGATCGGCCGAGCGTAGAGCAGTTCACCGGCCTGAAGGCGGACTCGAGACCCCTCTCCCCCATCGCGTCGTCGGCTGACGGCCTCGACCTCGGCGACGGCGGCGATGCTGGCCAGTGCCTCACCGCGAAAGCCAAGCGTGTGGATCGTGCGCAGGTCCTCGAGCGTGTGCAGCTTGCTCGTCGCGTGGCGTTGAAAGGCGACCGGCAGGTCGGCTGGGCTCATGCCCTGGCCATCGTCGACGACCTCGATCAGGTCCTGGCCGGCGGCCTCGATCCGGACGTGGATGCGCGACGCGCCCGCGTCGATCGCGTTTTCCGCCAGTTCCTTGACCACGGCGGCCGGTCGGTCGACGACTTCGCCGGCGGCGATCCCATCGGCGACCGCAGACGGAAGAATCGCGATGGTCTGGTCGGGCTCGAGGCCGACCTCAGGGCGCGGCATGCTGTCCCTGCCAGGCGAAGAGTTTTTCCAGTGCCTCACGCGGCGAGAGGCGCTCGAGGTCCAGCTGCTTCAGCTCGGCAACCACCGGATGATCCAGCGGCAGGCTGAGCTGCGCGCTCGCCTCGGGCCGTTCGAGCGGCCGCTGACCTTCCAGCTCGGTCAGCACCTGCCGGGCGCGCACCACGACCTGGCGTGGCAGGCCGGCGAGCTCAGCCACGTGGATCCCGTAACTGCGATCGGCGCCCCCCTCGACCACCTGGTGGAGGAAGATGACGCGTTCGCCTTCTTCGCGGACCTCCATCCGAAAATTGCGCAGCCGCCGAAGCTGCTGGCTGAGCGCGGTCAGCTCGTGATAGTGGGTGGCGAAGAGTGTCAGCGAGCGAAGCTGTGGGGCCTCGTGCAGATACTCGAGGATCGCCTGCGCGATGCTCACGCCGTCGTAGGTGCTGGTGCCGCGACCGACCTCGTCGAAGATGAGGAGGCTGCGGGGCGTGGCGTGGGCGAGGATGTGCGCGGTCTCCACCATTTCAACCATGAAGGTCGAGAGTCCGCGGGCCAGCTCATCGTGGGCGCCGACTCGAGTGAAGATCCGATCGCAGAGTCCGATGATGGCGCGCTCGGCCGGCACGAAGCTGCCGGCCTGGGCAAGCAGGACGATGATGCCGGCCTGCCGCAGGTAGGTGGACTTGCCGGCCATGTTCGGTCCGCTCAGCAAGACGACCTGCTGATCGACCGGGCTCAGGCGCAGGTCGTTGGGCACGAAGCGCCCAGGCCCCAGCGCCGCCTCGACCAGCGGGTGCCGGCCGCCGATGATGTCGATGCCGGGCTCGTCTTGCAGGGTGGGCCGCACCCATCGGTGCCGGCTCGCAATACTGGCGAGCGCCGTGACGGCATCGAGCTCGCCCAGCCAGGCGGCGGTGTCCAGCACGTCCTTGCCGGCAGCGGTGATGCGACGGCACAGCTCGCCGAAGAGCGCCTGCTCACGCGCCACCATCGCACTCCTCGCGTTGAGAACGAGGGTTTCCTTCTCCTTGAGCTCGGGCGTGATGTAGCGCTCGCCGTTGACCAGCGTTTGCTTGCGGACGTAGTCGGAGGGGATCGCCTCACGGTTGGCATGACTGATCTCGATGTAGTAGCCGAACACCTGGTTGAAGCCAACCTTGAGCGACCGGATGCCACTGCGCTGGCGTTCATACTGCTCCAGCGCCGCGATCCACTCGCGTGCCGCGCGCGAGCCATTCCCGATGCTGTCGAGCTCGGTGTCGAAGCCGGGCCGAAAGACGCCGCCATCCCGCAGGGTCGCCGGCACCTCGTCAACCAGTGCCGACGCCAGTACTGACTGCAGCTCACCAAGAGCCGCCGGCATCGGCGGCGACACGAGCTCCGGCGAGCGGCCGGCGAGTTGCTGCACATCGGGGATGGCGCGAAGGGCTTTGAGCAGTGCCTGCAGGTCGCGTGGCGTCGCCAGGCCCTGGCCGGTGCGGCCGGCGATCCGTTCCAGGTCGGGCAGCCCGCGAAGCGCAGCCTGCAGCTGGCCGCGGGCGAGCGGGTCATTGACCAGTACCGCCACCCGGGCGAGTCGCTCCTCGAGCGGTTCGCGCGTGCGCAACGGCTGGTCGAGCCAACGCCGCAGCTGTCGCGCGCCCATTGCGGTCGTCGCCTCACCGGCGATCAGCATCGCGAGGTCGTCGGCGGACGCAGATCGATCGGCGGCAAGGCCGAGGCTGCGCCGCGTCGGTGGGTCGAGGTGCATGTACGCCCGGGGATGCTCGGCGTGCAACCGGAGAAGACCGGGCTCGAGCCGGAGGCGCGACCGCTCGGCGTGTCGCAGCAGCGCATGGGCGGCGGCCAGTGCCTCGGGCCACTCATCGCAACCGAAGGCCGCCAGCGTCTCGACGCCGAGCAGCGTCTGCAGCCGATCGACCGCCGCCCGCGCATCGAACTCCTGCGAGTCCACCCAGCTGGTCGGCGTGTTCCCGGTCAGCGATGACAATCGCGGTCGGTCGGCCTCGCTCGCGATCAGCTCGGCCGGCCGCAGTCGCGCCAGCTCGTCGCGAAGCGCTTCGTCACTCGGCTCTACCCGCAGCAGTGCCAGCTCGCCCGTCGAGCAATCGAGTGCGGCGATGCCGTGAAAGTGGGCACGCAGGCAAACCGCCACGGCATAGTTGGTGCCGCCCGTAAGGTACGCGTCCTCGACCACCGTTCCTGGTGACAGCACCCGGACGACCTCGCGTCGCACCAACCCGCGGGCGGCGGCGGCATCCTCGACCTGGTCGCAAAGCGCGACTCGCAATCCTGCCTTCAGCAGCCGTCCGACGTAGCTCTCGAAGGCGTGGTACGGGACGCCGGCCATGGGCATGCGGTGACCCTTCCCCAGCTCACGCGAGGTCAGCGTGATGCCGAGCAGCGGCGCCGCGCGCTCGGCGTCCTCCCCGAAGGTCTCGTAGAAGTCGCCGAGGCGGAAGAGCACGATGGCATCCGGATAGTCCTGCTTGACACGCTGGTACTGGTCGAGGACTGGGACCGGCTTCAGGGCGTTGCCTAGTTGAGTACCTGGCCCCGCAGCTGCCAGGCCGTGGCTTGCTCGACGAGCACCCGGCGGACCGTGCCGGTCTGTGCGCCCATTGGCGCGGCACCGATGATGACGCGGTTCTGCCGAGTTCGGCCGGTGACCTCGCCCTCCTGCGCATGCTCCACCAGCACCTCGACGGCGCGGCCGATCCAGCGGCGGTTGGCGTCCTCGGCGATCCGTCGCTGGGCATCGAGCAAGACGTTGATCCGTCGCTTCTTCTCGGGTGGAGTAACGTCGTCCGCGTGCAGGGCGGCCGTGGTGCGCGGCCGCGGGGAGAAGCCCTGGATGTGGACCACGTCGAACTTGATCTCTTCGAGCAACGCCAGGGTTTTCTGGAACTGTTCCTCGGTCTCGCTCGGGTAGCCGACGATGACGTCGGTTGAGACGGAAAGGTCGGGGATCACGTTGCGGGCATGGGCGATGATCGCCCGGTACTCCTCGGTGGTGTAGCGGCGTCGCATCTGCTTCAGGATGGCGTCGTCGCCGGATTGGAACGGTAGGTGCAGGTGCTCACAGACTCGCGGCAGATCCCGAATGGCGAACAGCAGGTCGTCGTGCACGTGGCGCGGATGTGAGGTCAAGAACCGAACCCGCCAGATGCCGGGGATCCGCTCGACCGCCTCGAGCAGGTCAGCGAGTCCGGCCTTCGTTTCCGGGTCGCGATAGGAGTTGACGGTCTGGCCGAGCAACGTCACCTCGCGTACCCCCTGGAGCGCGAAGCGCGTCACGTCCTCGACCACGTCGGTCAGTGGGCGGCTGCGTTCGGTGCCGCGCACGAAGGGCACGATGCAGAAGCTGCACACCTCATTGCAGCCGAAGATCACCGGCACGTACGCGGTGAGCCCGTGCTGCAAGATCGCGCCGCCGGTCTGCGCTGGATCCGTCTCGTACTCGCCTTGCAGGTCCTGGATGAAGGCCTCGTACTGGCGCATGTCAAAGCGGTAGTCGAGGTCCGGCAGCCGCTCGTACAGCCGATCCTTCTCCTTGTTCGCCATGCAACCCGTGATCGCGATCGCCCGACCCGGGCGGGCACGCTTCCACGCCTTGAGTTCGCGGAAGCGGCCGTACGCTTTCTGCTCGGCGTTCTGACGGACCGAGCACGTAACCAGGATCGCGAGGTCAGCCTGGTCCAGGTCGGAGACGGCGCTGAAGCCGGCCGCGGTCAGGCCCTGCGAGAGGTAATCCGCATCGGACTCGTTCATCTGGCAGCCGCTCACCCAGATGTGAAAACGCTGGCCCGATGGTGGCCGCTTGTGTCCGTTGGGGCGCGGCCGCGAAAACGCGTGCGGCTCGAAGGTTAGCGGTGCGCCGGGAATCCGCAGCCTTGGCGGGGCGGTCGACTCAGCCATCGACCGAGTCTAACGGGACTCGACCAGCAGACGGATCCCGGTCCGCTCCTCACCGTCGATCGAGATGTCGATGAACGAAGGGATGCAAACGAGGTCGATGCCGCCGGCGGCCACGTAGCCGCGCGAGATCGCGATCGCCTTGACGGCCTGGTTGATGGCCCCGGCACCGATCGCCTGGACCTCGACCCGGGTCTGGCTGCGCACCACGCCGGCAATCGCTCCGGCGACTGCGACCGGTTTCGAGGTGGCGGACACCTTCAAGATCTCAATGGCGGCGCGCGTCGTGCGAGGAATGCCAGCAGCCGGGCTGGCTGAAAGCGTCTTCTCTCCTGTCGAGCCGTTCGATGGCGGTTTTGTTTCCAGAGTGTCCATCTATTCTATTGAGATCGGTGACCGAACGTTTGATTGCCCCCCGACACCTTAACCCCAAGTACAGGGGTCGTCAAGCGCCTAATCGACCGCGACCTCTCGATCGACCCGCTCCACACGGGTCGCCTTGCCCGAAGGGGCATCAATCTGAGCCAGAACCGAGTTGAATTGCACCACCCCGGCCGCCACCTTGAACCGGTACGGGACCCCGGTTAGGAAGCGCTGGAGGCTGGCTTCCTTGTCCATCCCGATCACCGAGTCCCGCGGTCCCACCATCCCGAGGTCGGCAACGAAGGCCGTGCCGCCCGGAAACAACCGGGCGTCGGCGGTGGGAACATGCGTGTGGGTGCCAAAGACGAAACTGGCCCGCCCGTCGAGGTACCAGCCCAGGGCGATCTTCTCCGAGGTCGCCTCGGCATGCATGTCCATCAGCACCAGCTTGGTCCCGGCGCCCTGACGCAGGATCTCGTCCGCCGCCCTGAAGGCGGAATCGATCGGGGGCATGAAGAGCTGGCCCTGCACGTTGCCGATCAGCACCTGGCCCTTCTCGCCGAGGTCGTGACAGAACCAGCCGCGCCCCGGCGCACCGGAGGGGTAGTTGTGCGGGCGGAGAATTGGCCGGTTGTCATCGAAGCCCGTCATCATCTCGCGCTGGTCCCAGATATGGTTCCCGGAGGTGAGCACATCGATGCCGAGACTGAAGAGGTCATCGGCAATCTTCGGCGTCAGGCCGAATCCGCCTGCCGCATTCTCGCCATTCGCCACCACCAGGTCGATGCTCAGCTCTCGACGCAACTGTGGCACGAGGCGGGCCACGGCTTCACGCCCGGGGCGACCAATGATGTCGCCGATGGCCAGCACGGTTACGATCATTGGGCGATCCTAACAAGGTAGCCGCGTTCGACGCGTTGCTCGCGGACCTGTCGAAGGCAACGATTGGCGCGACCTTCAACCAGTTCCGCGAGGTCGGTCCGCACGATGTGCCCGAGGCGGCCGCGATTCGGCTCGCCAACCTGCGCCACTATCTCGCGGAACGCGGTCAGGCCGACCTGCTTGCGATCGGCGAGGCCGCCGGCTACCAGGGAATGCGCTGGTCGGGCATCGCCTTCACCAGCGAGTTCGACCTGCTGCGCTGGGGTGATCCGTACCGAAGATCGAGCCGGCGCCCCCGACCATGGAAAGAACCATCCGGCACCATCGTCCACGGTGTGCTCGATGAAGTGGGCGCCGAGCGTCGGGTCATCCTCTGGAACACCGTCCCCACGCATCCATCTTTGTCGGGCCAACCCCTGTCTAACCGGCGCCCGACACGGGTCGAGGTGGCGGCCGGCCTGCCGTTTGCGGAGCGGCTCATCGATATCGTTCGGCCCCGCCTGCTCGTCGGGATTGGCCGGATCGCGGCCGACACGTTGGGCAGCCGCGCCGTCTACGTTCGGCACCCGGCGCAATCGGGGGCGACCGCCTTTCGCGCCGGAATGCGCGCCCTCCTGGCGCCCCCACCTTGATACGAAAAAGAGGCGGCCCCCAGGGGTCGCCTCTCTTAGCTACTTAGCGAATTCGACGATACGGGTCTCGCGGATCACCGTCACCTTGATCTGGCCCGGATAGCTGAGCTCACCTTCGATTCGCTTTGCGATATCGCGGGCAAGGATCTGGGCCCGGCTGTCGTCGATGGTGTCCGGTTTGACGATGATGCGAATCTCCCGGCCCGCCTGGATCGCGAACGATTTTTCGACGCCTTCGAACGAATTGGCGATGCTTTCCAGCTTCTCGAGCCGCTTGATGTAGGTGGTCAGCGTTTCGCGGCGGGCGCCCGGGCGGGCGGCCGAGACCGCGTCGCAGGCCACCGTCAGAATCGCCTCGAGGCTGGTCGGCTCGACGTCCATGTGATGGGCAGCGACTGCGTTCACCAGCGTGTCTGGCCTACCGAGCCGCTTGAGGAGTTCGCCGCCGATGATGGCGTGCGACCCCTCGACCTCATGGTCGATCGCCTTGCCGATGTCGTGCAGCAGGCCGGCCTCACGGGCCAGCGCCACGTCGGCGCCGATTTCGGCCGCCGCCATTCCGCAGAGGAAGGAGACCTCCTTGCTGTGGGTCAAGACGTTCTGTCCGTAGCTGGTCCGAAACGCCAGCGTCCCCAACAGCTTGACCAGCTCGGGATGCAGCCCGGTGACGCCGGTCTCGAACATCGCCTGTTCGCCTTCTTCCCGAATCCGGTTCTGCACGTCGCCCCGAGCCTTGGTCACCATCTCCTCGATTCGGGCCGGGTGGATCCGGCCGTCGACCAGGAGATGATTGAGGGCCACCCGCGCCACCTCGCGGCGGACCGGGTCGAAGCCACTCAGGATGACGGCCTCCGGCGTGTCGTCGATGATCAGGTCAACGCCGGTCGCATGTTCGAGCGCCCGAATGTTGCGCCCTTCCCGGCCGATGATGCGACCCTTCATCTCGTCGCTGGGGATGGCCACCACTGAAACCGAGGTCTCCGCGGTTTGTTCGGCGGCAACCCGCTGCATCGCGGTCACCAGGATGTTGCGGGCGCGCTTTTCGCTCTCCTCTTTGACGATCGCCTCGCCATCGCGAATCTTCTGCGCGATCTCCTGGTTGAGTTCCTTTTCAAGGTTGGTGAGGATTGTCGTCCTCGCTTCGGCTCGCGTCATTCCGGAAATTCGCTCGAGCGCTTTGACCTGCTCGGCGAGGGCATCGTTGACGCGCTCCCTGGTCCTCCCGATCTCCACCTCTTTGGCGGTTACAGCCTGGTCCTTTCGGTCCAGGTCTTCGAGTTTACGGTCGATCGACTCTTCCTTCTGCTGGACCCGGCGTTCGGAACGCTGGGTCTCGGCACGTGCGTCGCGTACTTCCTGCTCCAGGTTCATGCGGATGCGGTGGGCTTCCTCTTTCGCTTCGAGGACCATCTCCTTCATCTGGGTCTCGGCGTCCGACAGCAGCTTTTCGCGTTCCGCGTTGGACACGAGATCCCGCTGGCGGTTGGCGTTGCCAACCCAGAGGTAGGCGATGAGAGCACCCACGGCCGCACCCACCACGACCCCAACGACCAGGAGTAATGGAGTGGGCATAGTTACACCTCGCTTATGGACTTGTAAAGGTTCTTCTCACTGCGCGTGGGCGCAGCGGGACTAGTCGTTACATGGCGACAAAATCTTGACTATTTTAGTCGCGTTCAGCGATACTGTCAAACCGGCTCGCAGCTTCCCATTCATCGGTCAAAAGCCGGCAGACCCGGTATACGAGCCCGCTGCTGAAGCCGCGCCGGCTGAGGCGCGGACCCAGGTACGCGATCAGCGCCCGCGCATCGACGAGTTGCCGGTGGGCCAGCAGACTTTTCCCCAGTGCCAGCGCCTCCGCCGCCTCGGCATCGGGATCGACGGCAGCGAGCGCGGGCCCGGCGGTCCCCTCCTCGACGCCTTTGGCACGCAGCTCCTGGGCGATCAGGGCGTGACCTCGTCCGCGACTGCGCCGGCGCACCAGAGCGTTGGCGTACTCCTGGTCGTTGAGATAGCCGTCGCCCTGCGCCCGCTCGAGCGCAGCGTCCACGGCAGCGTCGGTGTAACCGAGCCGGACCAGTCGCTGTCGCAACGCCGCGCGCGACTGCGGCTGGCGAGCCAGCCGCTTCACGGCCTCGGTGTAGGCCGCCTGGGCACTTTCCGGCTCACGCGCGGTCGGCGTCGTTCGCCGGCCGCCGCTTCTCACGCCGGCTGGAGGATCTTCTCCGCGGCCTTACCCTTCATCTGCGCGATCAGCTCTTCGCCCAGCTTCGGGTTCGCCTTGAGGAAGCCCACCGTTTGCTCGCGCCCCTGGCCCATGCGCTGGCCGTTGCAGGAGAACCATGAGCCGCTCTTTTCCACCAGGGAGGCGTCAACCGCGGCGTCGAGCACGCTGCCCCAGTAGGAGATGCCCTCGTTGTAGAGGATGTCGAACTCGGCCGACTTGAAAGGCGGCGCGACCTTGTTCTTGACCACCTTGACCTTGACCCGGTTGCCCGTGACATCGAGCCCGTTCTTGATCGAGTCGACCTTGCGGATATCGAGCCGGATCGACGCATAGAACTTCAGCGCCCGGCCGCCGGTCGTCACTTCGGGGTTGCCGAACATGATGCCGACCTTCTCCCGCAGCTGGTTGATGAAGATCACCGAGGTGCTCGACTTGGAGATGGCGCCGGTCAGTTTGCGCAGCGCCTGCGACATCAACCGTGCCTGCAGGGCGACGTGGCTATCCCCCATCTCGCCGTCGATCTCTGCCTTCGGCACCAGCGCCGCCACCGAGTCGACGACGATGACGTCGACGGCGCCGGAACGGACCAGCACGTCGACGATTTCGAGCGCTTGCTCACCGGTGTCCGGCTGTGAAATCAGCAGGTCCTCGGTCTTGACCCCGATGTGGCCGGCGTAGACCGGGTCGAGGGCATGCTCGGCATCGATGAAGGCGGCGACGCCACCCAGCTTCTGCGACTGGGCGATGACGTGCAGCGCCAGCGTCGTCTTCCCCGACGACTCTGGCCCGTAGATCTCCACCACCCGGCCTCGCGGGATCCCACCGACCCCGAGCGCCATGTCGAGGGTGAGCGATCCGGTCGGGATCACGTCGATGTTTTTCTGGGCGGCGGCCTCCCCTAGTTTCATAATGGCGCCCTTCCCGTAGCTGCGCTCGATCTGGCTGAGCGCCGCCGTCAATGCCCGTTCTTTCTCTGACATCTAGTCTCCCCTTGCTTCGTGATGGGGTCTGGCCGACCCGCCCACTGTAATACATATTTGTGTAACTGTCAACGCTATGACCCCAGAGTCTGGACCAGGAGTTCCAGGGCGGCAATCACCGAGCGGCGCCGGTTGTCCCAGCGGTCGCCGGTCCATTGAAAACGATGCGTCAGCACTGATTCCCCTCCCCCTCTGGGGGAGGGCAGGGTGGGGGCAGCGATCCCGATAAACGTCAGACCAACCGGCTTGGCGCCCTCGGCGTCCGGCCCGGCCACTCCGGTGATCGAGACACCGATGTCCGCGCGCAGCAAGCGGCGAACGCCGCTCGCCATCGCGGCGGCCGTCTCCTCGCTCACGGCCCCATGGCGGTGCAGCGTCCCCTCGGGCACCTGCAGCTGTTCGACCTTGACCCGATCCGCATAGCTGATCACGCCGCCGAGAAAGTAAGCCGAACTCCCCGGGACGTCCGTCAGCGCCGCGCCGAGGAGGCCGCCGGTGCACGACTCCGCCACCGCGAGCGAACGGCCCTGACGGCGCAACCGCTCCCCCACCTGCTGAGCCAACGCAAAAATCTCG
>Ga0137395_10000521_pt1 | contig 16258 bp, 6 predicted proteins | sample czobulk216metaG_FD_108283 | JGI IMG/M metagenome (GOLD analysis project Ga0137395, IMG submission 108283) | Vadose zone soil microbial communities from Angelo Coast Range Reserve, California, USA - czobulk2.16 metaG | ecosystem: Environmental > Terrestrial > Soil > Vadose zone | place: USA...
CGCCGTCGCGGTTTTCGTCGGCGTCCTGTTCTGGGGCTGGCTATGGGGCGTGACGGGAATGCTGCTCGCGGTGCCGCTGCTCACGGCGATCAAAGCCGCGTGCACGAGGATCGACGATCTTCAGCCGGTGGCGGAACTCTTGAGCGACTGACGAGGGACTCGGTACTGAGTACCTTAGTACCTAGCACCCAGTACCGAGTACCGAGTCCCCGCCCCTAGTTGCGCACATCTCCGCCCGAGCCACGGCGAAGAGCGGCCATGAACATGTCAGCCGCCCGAGGGGGCGTGACGGTCTTCTCAACGAGAATCTGGCGGGCGGAAATCCGGCGTCCGTAGAGGTCCTCGTTGTCGTCGTTATCGGGCTTGATCACGCCGCCGGTCAGGTCGATGCCGGCGAACAGGCCCTGCGTGCGTGAATACGACAGGATTTGAGACTTGAGCTGCGCGTCGGTCATCGCGCGCGCATCGCGACCCACCGGGCCGGCAGCAACCGACAACTCGCCCCCGAGCGCCACTTTGTCCTCGAGCAGGCGCTGGATGCCCCGATCGTTCATCACGAGCAGCACCAGATCCACACTCTGCCCGCCGATCTGAAACCCCACGCTGCCCTTCTCGAGCAGCATGAACGACGGAGCCGACCAGCCCGCCCCCTCGCGGCAGCTGATCACGCCCTTGCCGTACTCGCCGCCGAGCACGAACGCGACCTTCTTCACGCCTGGAATCACCGCGACGCAGCTGGCCTTCTCCCACAGATCGTTCGGAATGTCCTTGTCCGGCGTCTGGTGGATCTCGCGCAGCACTTCGGCCGCCTCCTTCAGTCGATTCGACTGTGCCTTCGAAACGCCAGCGTTCAACGCGACGGACGAGACGAGAACCGCGACCCCGATGCACAGAATGTGACGCATTTTGGGTCCCCCTCCTGGACTTGATGATTTTGCAAGCGGCGCGCCGTGCTAGCTAGCGCCGCCCGCCTGCGCGCGCGACGGTCCGCCGCGCCCGCACCGGTTGAGGTGCCAGCTCCGCCGCTTCCTGGTTGATGCCATCCTCGGCAATCGCAGTCAGCTTCTTGTCGGCGGCCTTCTCTTCGTCGAGCGTCTGCTGCAGGAGATCGGCCGCCTCGACGTGACCCATCGCGCGCGCCCACGCCACGAGCGTGCCGTACGCCGCCATCTCGTAGTGCTCCGCGCGCTGTCCCGCCGCCACCAGGCACGCGTCCATCGTCGTGCCCTCGAAGCCTTCCCCAAGAATCGACTTTCCTTCCTCGACGATGCCGGCGATGCCTTCGCAGTGTTTCGACTTGGCCGGTTCGTCGATGCTCTCGAACACGTGCTCGAGCCGCGTGACATGCCCGCGTGTCTCCTCGAGGTGCTTTTCGAATGCGGTCCGCAACTCCGATGAGGTCGCGGCCTTCGCGAGCTTCGGCAGGGCTTTTGTCAGTTGTTTCTCGGCGTCGTACGCGTCGCGCAACTCGTCAATGAATGCATCGTGCAGGGTGCTTGCTTGAGCCATTGTCATCCTCCTGACCGCTCTCCACGCATATGCGTGTCGCCAGAAAGTCGCCGAGTGCAAGCGTCACACCACCGCGCGCGACGTCCGTGCGCTCGGGCTGCGGGTACGCGCTCAGGCGCGCGCTAGTCCTTACGTGAAAACAGCCGGCCCTTGTCGAGGCCGAAGGAAGGATCGCTGCGGCTGCCCGTCACCTTGATGGGAATCGCGCTGCCGCCACCGTCGCGCTTGAAAAACGGATCCGCCAGCTTCAGCAGGAAGCGCTTCATGCCGGTGGTCGTGTCCGAGAGTTTGACGTCCATGAACAGCGTGCCTTTGAAGTTCAGCGTCTCAGGCACGAGGTCGTAGGTGCCGGCGAGGTCGACGAGCGAGCCCGGCACGTCGAACTTGACCTTGGGAATCTCGAGGCGGCCGTCGCCCAGTTTGAACGAGCCGTCGAACCGCGAGGCGACGCGAGGCGCGTCGGGCTCGCGCACTTTGCCGCTGCTGCGATGACTGAGCTCGTTGATCTTGTCCTGGACGGTGGCATTGGTGAACCGCGTCCCGGCGATCGTGAAATGGCCGTCAAGCCGCAGTTTACGGACGACGTCCTCGTCGCCAGGCGGGAGCACGAACGAGGTCGTGAGCCGCAGGCCGCCGATCATCGGAGGCTTCGGCGCTTTCAGCGCAAGCCGCAGGATGTCTTCGAGCCGCCCCTCGGGGATGGTGACGTCCAGTTTGACCGTTCGTCCTTCTTTGTGAGGCTGTCCAACCACCGCGCCCTTCGCCACTACAGACGTGTCCAGGAAGGACGCGTCCACTTCGTCAAGGATGGTGTTGCCGTTGGTGCCGTCGACAATCGCGTGATAGCGGGTGCGCAGCGGCACCGGCAGCCCGGTGTTGACGGTGAACTCAGGCGTGTCGGTCTCGCCGTGGATGTCGATGCGATCGAGGCGTCCGCCGAAGCTTCCCTGCGCCGCCAGCAGGCCTGAGATGCCTTTGAAGACGCTGAGATCCGCGCGACTGAAGGTGAAAACGCCGTCGAGCGGCGTGCTCCCAGGCTCCTCGCTCGCCCATGGGCCGAAGGTACCGTGAGTTGTGATGGCTCCCGGAGGCACGGCGTTCTCGAGCGTCGCCTCGAAGGGCATCGTCGTCCCGGCCGACACCGTCTGCATCCGCAGGTCGTGAATGTCCCAGACCCGCGGCGCCTTCCCCGCCTCTTTCGGAATGATCGTCAGCCGCGCACCTGTCGAGAAGAGCCGGTCGACGACAAACGTACGCGACGCATCAGCTCGCGCCGCCGGCTCTCGGCCGTCCACACGTCCTGCTTCCCGCGCTGAATCGGCCTCGTCGCGGTTTCGATCCGGCGGGATCTGGATATCCAGACCGTCGATGTCGACCCTGCCGATGTGCCGGTGCAGAAGAGTCATCAAGCCGCCTTCAGCCGAAAAGTGAGCGACTGAAATCAGCGGCGGCACATCACGACGGCCCCTGTGGCGAATCGTCAGCCCGCGGCCCTCGGCCCTCAGGCTTGGCAGCGTGTGGACGCGGAGTTCCTGAAGTTCCACTTCGGCATCCAGTCGATCGGCAAGTACGGCCACAAATCGTTCGCGGGCTCTTTCGGAAGAGAGCGGCACGAGCAGCGTCACGCCGACCACCGCAGCCGCAACCACTGCGATCAAGACGACGCCGGCGCCAATCGCGATTCGTCCCACACGTGAAAAGGCCACGGTCGGGAAAACTGCAATAGATCAGCCAACGGTTGACGAGCCCTCGCGCCTCAGAGCTGCAGACGCCGCTCGCCCAAACGCGGCAGTGGCACCCGCGTTGGCGCGTGGCACACGCCTTGAACACGGAGACTCACGGATGGGGTTCGCTCGTACGCACCCGGTGTGTTTCTGGGCCGCACTGGCAGGCTCGGTGATGATGGCGGTCGCCTGCAAAGAGGAAGGCACCATCCTCGTGCGCTCGATCACGTTCAAGGGCGTGCGCGCGGTGGACGAATCGGTGCTGAGAAATGCGCTTGCGACTCGAGCCAGCTCCAAGCTTCCCTGGGGCGCCAAACGCTATTTCAATCGCAAGGCGTTCGACGATGACCTGAAGCGCATCCAGGCCTTTTACGCGGATCGTGGGTACCCGAACGCGAAGGTCAGCGGGTTCGACGTCAAGCTCAACCCCAGGCAGGACGGCGTCGAAGCGACCATCACGATCACGGAAGGCGAACCTGTAGTCGTAGCATCACTCAGCTTTGCGGGGTTCGACGCCGTTCCCGAGCGGCATCTTAACAGCTTGAAGCGCAACATCCCGATCAAAGTGAAGCAGCCGCGCGATCGTCAGCTCATGCTCTCCGCCAGGGAAATGGCGTTGAACGAGCTCCGCGATCATGGCTATCCGTACGCGACCGTTCGCATCGAGGAAGTTGTCGAGGACACAGCGGGCGCGAGCACCGAGGCACGGCTCACGATCGTCGCCGTGCCGGGGAAGCTCGCGCACTTTGGTCCAACCGACATCCAGGGCAACGAGAGCGTCGGCGAAAACGTGATACGCCGATCGCTCACACTCAAGCCGGGCGAGATTTATCAACGGACGCTCGTGCAGGAGACGCAGCGGCGCCTGTATGGCATGTCGCTGTTTCAATTCGTCAACGTCGAGCCGGTGATGGTCGAGCAGCAGCCGGACGAAGTGCCGATGAAGGTCACCGTGGCCGAAGGACCGCATCAGCGTGTGAATTTCAGCGTCGGCTACGGCTCCGAAGAACACGCCCGCGTCGACGCCGAGTATCACAAGCTGAACTTCTTTGGCGGCGCGCGCAGCGCGGGCGCGCACGTGCGCTGGTCGTCACTCGACCGAGGCGTCCGGCTTGACTTCAACCAGCCATACCTGTTCGACCCCCACCTCTCAATGGGCTGGCAGGGCCAGGACTGGCTGACGTTCACGCCGGCCTATCAGTCGACGATCATCGGATCGACGGTTACGGCGATGTTCCAGGTGGATCGCCGCAACTCGCTCGCGTTCTCGGTCACAACGGAGCATGACAAGAGCTCGATCGCCGCTGAAGTCCTGTCGGATTTGAAGCTGCGCAACAACCTCATCGCGCTCGGGCTGGATCCCGTCACCGGCGAGCAGAACGGGACGCTGAACTCGTTGAAGCTGGAAGCACGAACCGGCACGGCGGAAAACATCGTGGACGCACGCCGCGGGTACCAGCTGTCGGCCTCTCTCGAACAAGCCGGTCGGATTCTTCCCGGCACCTTCAGGTACACGGTCGTGTCAACCGACGCCCGACACTACCTGCCGATCTCGAACCGGCTCGTGCTCGCCAGCCGTTTGCAGATGGCGAATATCGCGGCGCCGGCTGACGATCCGACGGCCGTGCCGTTCTCGAAGCGATTCTTCCTGGGCGGCGCAACCAGCATTCGCGGCTGGGGACGTTACGAGGTCAGCCCGCTCAGCGACTCGGGGCTGCCGATCGGCGGCAGGAGCCTGCTGGCGTTTTCCTCAGAGCTGCGCGGCCACATCCACGGCAACTTCGGCGCGGTGGCGTTTCTCGACACCGGCAATGTGTGGGCGGCGTCGTGGGCGATTCGCCCCGGCGATCTCCGCTACGCGATCGGCTCGGGGCTTCGCTACCAGACGCCGATCGGCCCCGTTCGCTTCGACGTCGGCTATCAGCTCAATCCCATTGCTGAATTGCTGGTCAACGGCCAGCCGCAGACGCGCCGGTGGCGCATGCACTTCAGCATCGGTCAGGCCTTCTGATGCGCGCGGTCCGACGAGTCGTCCACATCGTCGCCCTCACCCTCGCCGTTGTCGTGGGCGCGTCACTGGTCGGAGCGGTCGCGGTCGAGACCGTGTGGTTCAAGCAGTGGCTGCGCGGTTACATCGTGCGCGCGGCGAACGAACATCTCAACGCCACGCTCTCGATCGGCGCCTTGAGCGGCAATCTGTTCTCAGGTGTCGAGGTCGGCAACATCACCGTCGTCATGAACGGCCATCCAGTGATCGCGATCGACAAGGTCAGGGCGGCCTACAGCATCCGGGACATCATCTCGAAGGGCATCGTCATCGAGCACGTCGACGTGACGCGGCCCGTCGTGGCGATGCAGCGCGATGACAACGGGTGGGACCTCGCGCGCTTCATCAAGCGGAAGGCCGACGAGGCTAATCCGCGGCGCCGGCCGATCGAGATTCGCCAGCTCACGATCGCCGGCGGCACGTTCTCGATGGCGCGCCCGGGCCAGCAGAGGCTCGCGCTCGAGACCATTGACGCCGGTCTCTCGCTCCATTACGAAACAGGACATTACACCTTCGACATCGCGCGATTGACACTCGCGTCCAGGAATCCCGAGATCGCTGTGCAAGAGGCAAGCGGGGTCGTGGAACTGCGCGAAGACGACCTTCTCTTCGGCGCCTTCCGCGTCCGCACCAGGGAGACCGCCCTCTTGGTGAACGGCGAGGTCCGGCGGTACCAAGCGGCTCCTGTGTTCGCGCTGCAGGTCCACTCGGACCCGCTGTCGCTTCCCGAGCTCCGCCGGCTGATTCCGGCGATCGGGACGACGGAAGTCCGGCCGGCGATCGACGTGCGGCTGGACGGCCCGCTCGAGCGCCTGGCGACGGACTTCAGCATGAGATCCGCTTCGGGCGATGTCGCCGCAAAGGGCGTCGCCGATGTCGGCGACGCGGGCCGGTCGTTTGACGGTCGCGTGTCGGTGCGCCGCCTCAATCTCGCGCCGTTCCTCGGTGATCGCGCCGGGCGCAGCGACATCGATGCCGACGCCACGTTGACCGTCCGCACGAAGGCCGCGGCGTCGTCTCGAGCGGGCGATTCATCCGTAGACACCCTGCGCGGTGACATCACCCTGGCCGCTCCGAAGATTCACGTACGCGACTACGTCGTCGACAACGTAAATGCGAAAGCCCGGCTGGCTGGCCGGAGCGTTGAACTGAGAAGCCTTCGGGCGCGGGCATTTGGCGCTGATACGAGCGCGGCCGGAACCGTGACGTGGCCATCCGGCGCGAAGGGCGAGACGACGTTCGACCTGAAGGGACGCGTGAGCGACGTCAACCTTGCCGAGCTGCCGCCGTCGATGCGGGTGCCGCCGGCGGACACGCGGCTGACCACCGTATACCACGTGACAGGCTCGGTGCCGCACGGACGACCGGGCACGCAAGTCAGCGGCGAGACAGTTCTCGAGGCGTCGACGGTGGCCGGCGCACACATCGCGGACGGCGCAACAGTCTCCTTCCATGCCGGTGCGAACGACCTTCGGTATACGGTCGACGCAGGCGTGTCGGATCTTGATTTGCGGCGCATCGGCGACCAGTTCCACATTCAGACGCTGGCGGCGGACCGCTACCGCAGCACACTCGGCGGCCATGTGACGGCGTCGGTACGCGGTACGGATCTCGACACAATGGATCTGAGCGCGACAGGGACGCTCGTCAAGTCGTCCATCTTCTCCGGATCATTTCCGGAAATAGAGTTCGACACGATTATCAAGGAGGGCGCGCTGCGCGTGAAGGCCAAGGGCCAGGTCGACAGCGTGGACCTCGCAATTGCCGCCGACAAGCCGTCACTGAAAGGCTCGGTGACTGGAACGGTCGATACCGATGTCACGTTTGCGCATGTCTCGAGCGGCGTACGGGTCGACTCGGTGGACGCGGACCTCACGGCGGAGCTCGAGCCGTCGAGTGTCGGCGAGGTCAGCATTGATCGCGCGACTATTGCCGGCAACTATCACGACGCGGTGGCCGACGTTCAGCATCTCGAGATTGCGGGCGTGGACATCGCGGCGACAGGGAACGGCACGCTGGCATTCTCCAACTCCGGTCAGTCCGGCTTCTGGATTCACGCCGAGTCTTCACACCTGCAGCGAATCGCCGACATGCTGAAGCAACCGATGAGCGGGATTGCGACAGTTGACGCCGTCATCAGCGGCAACCAGCGTCAATTCCTCGCGAACGGCACTCTGACGGCCGACGGCGTCAAATACCGTGGGTACGGCGCGTTGACGGCAGCATCGAAGTTTTCCGCGACGATCCCGGATCTCGACTGGCGACATACAGGCGTGACGGCAGACACACGGGCGACGTTCGTGGACGTTCCCGGCCTGCAGGTGAACGAACTGACGGCGACGACCGAATACAGTGGTGCGCGTGTCATGTTTGATCTCATCGGATCGCAGCCGCAGCGCAAACTGTCGGCGGCCGGTTCACTCGAGTTCCGGCCGGAGGATCAGGAGATTCGGCTGGAGCGGTTGCGCTTCGACACGCAGGGCCTGACGTGGCAGACCGAGCCTGGACGTGTGCCGGTGATTTCGTACGGCTCGGACGGGATCGCGGTTACCGGCCTTCAACTCGTCAACGGCGACCAGCGCGTATCGACCGACGGCATCTTCGGCAGGTCCGGCAAGGATCTGACGGTGACGCTCCAGAACGTCGACCTCGGCATCGTGGACGCCTGGCTGCTTCGGGCGCCGCAGCTTGCGGGCCGCGTCAATGCGAAAGCCCAGATTGCCGGCACCAGGGACGCGCCGGTCGTTGCGGCGGACTTTCAGGTCGACAACGGAAAGTTTCGCGATATCGCATATCGGTCGCTCGGCGGACGCGTGAAGTACAGCGGCGAAGGCGCCGACGTGGACGCCAGGCTGGAGCAGAACGACTCGCAGTGGCTGACGACGAAAGGCCACATGCCGGTTTCGGCATTCAGGGCGAAGAAAGAGTCCAACGATCACTTCGATCTGCACGTCGACAGCAGCGCGATCGATCTGGGACTCGTGCAGGGGCTGACGCCGTCAATCACCGGGGTGAAGGGCACGCTGCAGGCAATGGTCGATGTCACCGGAGCCTCCGACGATCCGCACGTGGCGGGCAACATCACCGTCAAGGGCGGCGCCTTTACCCTTCCGGACACCGGCGTGTCCTACTCCGGTCTCGACGGCCGGATCGACCTGCTGCCCGACCGCATTCACATCGACGACCTTCACGCCCTCGACAATCAGAGCCAGCAGCTCACCGCAAGCGGGGACCTGAGCGTCTCCGGCCTGCAGGTCGGCGAAGTGAATCTGTATTTCTCGGCGACAGACTTCAAGGTGCTCGACAACGAGATGGGCAACCTTCGTCTGAACAGCGATCTGCGGTTGACGGGCACGCTCGTGCATCCGCGGATTGAAGGCGAGCTCGATGTCTCGACGGGCTCCGTCAATCTCGATCCGATTCTCGCGCGTCTCGCCGACTCGCCGTACGCGACGACCGCGGCCGATGTGGCCGGCGCCGGTGAGCCGCCCGCCGAAACCGAGGGAGCCTGGCGCAATCCGCAGCTGTCCGTGCACGTGATCATCCCCGACGATCTCGTGGTGAAGGCCAAGGACCTCAAGACGAACGCGAACATGCTCGGGCTGGGCCTCGGCGCGGTGAATCTGACGCTCGGCGGCGATCTGAACGTCAGCGCGAGCGCGGGCCGGCCGATCACGCTCGTCGGCGCCGTCAACACGGTGCGCGGCTTCTACGATTTTCAGGGCCGCCGGTTCCAGATTCTCCGCGACGGAACCGTTCGGTTCGAGGGCGACGCGATCAACCAGCTGGATCCCTCTCTGAACGTCGCGGGCGAGCGCGTGATTCAGGCGGTGACGGCGCGAGTCGACGTTCTCGGACGGCTGAAGAGGCCCACAATCGAATTGTCGAGCACGCCGCCACTCGAACAATCGGACATCCTTGCGCTGATCGTGTTCAACCAGCCGATCAACGAACTAGGCGCGGGCCAGCAGGTCTCGCTGGCGCAGCGGGCAGGCATGCTGGCAGCGGGGGCTGTCACAAGCGAGCTGACCAACTCGCTCGCGAACTCGCTGCGGCTGGACCAGTTCGAAATAAACGTCGCCCCGGATCCGGGCGTTGCCGCCGAGCTGGTCGTCGGTCAACAACTGAGCCAGAACCTCTATGTAAAGCTCCAACAGGAATTAGGCGATCGCAGTCAGACCAACGTAATCCTCGAATACGAGTTTGCCAAGTGGCTGCGGCTTCAAACCAACGTGCTCCAGGGCGCGAGCACGCAGCAGCAGCTGTTTCAGAAGGTCCAGAGCACCGGTGTCGATCTGGTTTTCTCGTTCTCGTTCAAATAGCAGGCGGCTTGGGTCTTGCAATCTTCCGGTCTGTCTCAGACATGACAGTTCTGAGCTTGACCTGAAGGACCTCTCGCGCTCGTCAACGCCGCGTGAGGGGTGGAGGCGCAAGTGAGACAAATGGCGGCCCGCCCGATGAAAGACGACCGCGGCGCCGGGCCGGACGAACACAAAGGTCTGCGACCGGAGCCGGACGCCCCTCGGCCGGAAAAGGCCCGCCGGCCGAAGGTTCTGGTGGCCGACGACGACCTCGACGCCAGGACCATGTACGGTATGTATCTGCAACGGATGGGCTGCACCGTGTTTACTGCTATCGATGGTGAAAGCGCCGTCGATCAGGCAATGGCTGTTCTGCCCGACCTCATCGTCCTCGACCTGGCCATGCCGCACGTCACAGGCTGGGCCGCGGCCAAGCGGCTGCGGCGATCGCCACTGACGCGGGGCATTCCGATCGTTGCGCTGACGGCGCTGCCCGGTGCGCGGGAAAGCGCTCGCATGTCCGGCTGTGACGCGTTTATGTCTAAGCCCTGCCTCCCGCAACTGCTCTGGTGCGAGATCCGGTTGCTCCTCGGTCTCGAACCGACGCCCGCTCCGCTCAGCTGAGTTCCGCAGAAAGAAGTCGCAGGTTGCTCATAAGCGGCAAGGCGCGACCATTTCGTACCCATTCCTAGGGGTTGTCCCTTAGGCACGCGCCCTGCATCGCTCTCTATCCAATACTGTGTGTCCTTTCGCTTCCGCGCTGTGCGTCGCACTCCTGCCCCTGAGAAACCCCTTCGCGACGAACTGCTGAGCGTCGAGCGGCTGGAAGAGCGTGCGAAGTCGCTCGCCGCACGGTTCACCGTCGCGAGTCCGGAACGGCGGGCGAAGCGGCTCAAACCTCGACTTCGCGACAACGCCCGATTGCTGCGAGCGGCGTACGAAGCGCTCGCGGACGACGTCCACAAGGGTCAGTTCGTCACGCCGCCGGCTGAATGGCTGCTCGATCATTTTCACGTCATACAGGCGGAAATCCGCGCCATCCGCCAGAACCTGCCCAGCCGTTACTACCGCGAACTGCCGACGCTTCCCCAGCGGCAGTATGCCGGTCACGCCCGCGTCTACGCGATGGCGATGGAGCTGCTGCGTCACAGCGACAGCCGGCTCGAGCAGGCGCAACTCGTCCGCTTCATGAACAGCTATCAGTCGGTCGCGCCGCTGACGATCGGCGAGCTGTGGGCATGGCCCAGCATTCTGAAGATCGCGCTCATCGAGAACCTGCGCCGGCTGGCGGAGGAACTGCTCATCGCGCGCCAGTCGCGCATCGACGCCGACGCGGCGATCGCCGACTGCGAAAAGAGTCCGCCGCCAACGTCTCTTCCGCCGTCAGCGGACATGGCGCACATCGTGAGGCTGCTGCAGCGCGTACGCGAGTACGGGATGCATCTCTCGCCCCTGCACGACACGATCGAGGAGCACCTTCGCGCGCGCGAGCTCACCGCCGAGGACGCGATCCGCAGCGAGCATCAGCGTCAGGCGGCGTCGCAGGTGTCGATCGCGAACGCGCTGACGAGCCTGCGCCTGTGCTCGACGCTCAACTGGAGCGACTACTTCGAGTCGGTCAGCCTCGTCGAGCAGATCCTGCAGCGCGACCCGTCAGGCACGTACGGCGCGATGGATTTCCTGAGCCGCGACCGTCTGCGGCAGGCGGTCGAAGAACTCGCGGCGCCGACCGGCGACGCACAGATGCGCGTCGCGCTTCGCGCGATCGAAAGCGCCCGGCAATGCGCCGAGGCCGTGTCGATGAACGACCGAGCCGCGCACGTCGGCTATCACCTGGTGGGCGAGGGACGCCGCGATCTCGAAATCGACGTCGGCTATCGTCCAAAGCTGACGAAAAGGCTCGGCCGCCTCATCCGCGCCATGCCGGCGACGTTCTATTTCACGTTCGTCGGATCGATTACCGCGCTGCTGACTGCCGCCGGCCTCTTCTATTACAGGGCGAGCGGCGGCCGCTCCTCGTGGGCGCCGTTGGTCGCGCTGCTGCTGCTCATACCGGCGACCGAAGTCGCGATCGTGTTCATGCAGCGGCTCATCGCGTTCTTCATCCGGCCGCGGCGCCTGCTTCGCCTCGACTTCAAAGACGGCATTCCTCCGCACGCACGGACGATGGTCATCGTCCCCGCGCTGCTGACGTCGGTTTCCGAGATCGAGGAGCTTCTCGAGCGCCTCGAGGTATCGACGCTCGCGAACCTGGACGCACGACTGCACTTCGCCATCCTCAGCGACTTCGTCGACGCTACCAGCCGCGACATGCCCGACGACGAGGCGCTGCTCGACGCGGCGCGGTCGGGTATCGACGAGCTGAACGCGCGCTTCTCGCCCGCCGGCGAAAGCCGGTTCTTCCTCTTCCACCGCGAGCGCCGGTGGAATGCGCGGGATCGCGTCTGGATGGGCTGGGAGCGAAAGCGCGGGAAGATCGAGGAGTTCAACCGGCTGCTCCGCGGCGCGACGGACACGACTTTCCACGTGCAGATCGGATCCCTCGATCTGCTGCCGTCGATTCGGTACTGCCTGACGCTCGACTCCGACACGCGGCTGCCGCGCGACACGGCCCGCAAACTGGTCGGCATCATCACGCATCCGCTCAACCAGGCCCAGCTCGATCCGAAGACACGGCGCGTCAAACACGGGTACGGCATCCTGCAGCCTCGCGTCAGCGTGACGCTCGCCAGCGCGGCCGGTTCGCTGTTCGCGCGTCTTTATGCCGGTCACACCGGCGTCGATCCGTACACGACCGCGGTCTCGGATCTCTATCAGGATCTGTTCGACGAAGGCATCTTCACGGGGAAGGGTCTGTACGACGTCGATGCGTTCATGGCGGCGCTCGATCAGCGCGTGCCCGAAAACGCTGTCCTCTCGCATGACCTGTTCGAAGGTCTGTACGCGAGAACCGCGCTCGTCTCCGACATCGAGGTCGTGGACGACTACCCGTCGAGCGTCCTCACCCACGCGCGGCGGCAGCACCGATGGGTCAGAGGAGACTGGCAGATCCTCCTGTGGCTCTTTCCGATCGTGCCCACACGCGCGGGCCTTGCGCGCAATCGGCTGCCGCTCATCTCGCGCTGGAAGATCCTGGACAACCTGCGGCGCAGTCTCGTCGCGCCTGCGACGCTCGTGCTGCTGGTCGCCGGCTGGCTATGGCTGCCCGGCGATCCGGCGGCCTGGACGCTCGCGACGATCGCGGCGCTGACGTTCTCGCCGTCGCTGTGGCTCGTCGAGGCAAACGCCAGCCCGCGGCCCTGGCAGCCGTTGCGCGTGATGGTCCGTCATCTGGTGGAAGACACCAAGACAGCCTTCGCGCGCGCCGGCCTGCAGCTCACGTTCCTCGCCTATCAGGCGTACCAGATGACCGACGCGATCGTGGTCACGCTGGTGCGTGTCGCCGTTACGCATCGCAAGATGCTCGAGTGGCAGCCGGCGGCGCGAACCATCGGCGCCGGTACCCGCTCGAGCACGCGCATGTTCTTCGAGCAGATGCTCGGGAGTCCGCTGTTCGCGGCCGGCACGCTGCTCATCGTCGCCGCGGCACGGCCGAGGGCACTGGCGCCGGCCGCGCCCGTGCTGGTGCTGTGGAGCTTCGCCCCCCTAATTGCGTCGAGATTGAGCCGGCCGGTGACGCGGCGGCGGCCGGAACTCAAAAGCGCCGACTATCAGCTGTTCCGGCTCATCGCCCGCAAGACGTGGCGCTACTTCGACACCTTCGTCAGCGCCGAAGATCACTTCCTGCCGCCAGACAATTGTCAGGAAACGCCCGACGTCATCGTGGCGCACCGGACGTCGCCCACCAATATCGGCATGGGACTGCTCGCGACGCTCGCCGCTCACGATCTCGGCTTCATCCGCACGCCCGAGCTCGTAGAGCGCATCGAAGCAACGCTCACGACGATTGAAGGGATGACGCGCTTCGAGGGCCACCTCTTCAACTGGTACGACACGCAGAGCCTCGCGCCGCTGGCGCCGCGCTATGTGTCGGCCGTGGACAGCGGCAACCTCGCCGCTGCGCTCTTGACGCTCGCCGTCGGACTTCGCGAGCTGGCCCTCGAGCCGGACCAGGCAGCGGATTTCACGGGCCTGGACGAAGTGGCGGCGCTGCTCCATCGCGCCGTCACGAGGGCCGAAGGCGAAAAGAGAGTCGAGAGTGCCGAGCGGCGCCCGCTGCTGGAGGCGGTGTGGAGCATCCGGGCAACCGCTGGCGCGACGGGAACAAGCGGCGAGAAGCTCGCGCGACTCGGGGCTCCGCTGGCGACGCTCGAGGCCGTCGTCGCGGAACTCGATGCACGGCAGGACGACGAGCGTCACTCGGACATCGCGTACTGGGCGCGGCAACTGCGGCGAGACGTCGACGGCATGTTGCAACCGGCCGCGGTCGCGCCGGAACGCCTCCACCACCTGGCTCATCGGGCGACGGTCTTCGCCGACAGCATGAACTTCCGGCTGCTCTACGACGAGGAACGGGGCCTGCTGTCGATCGGCTACCGGCCCGCGGACGCAGAAGGCCCCGGCCGTCTCGACAACGCGTACTACGATCTGCTTGCCTCGGAAGCGCGGCTCGCCAGCTTCGTCGCGATCGCGAAAGGCGACGTGCCGGAAACGCACTGGTTCCGGCTTGGCCGCCCGATGACGAGCGTGAACGGCGTGCCTACACTCCTCTCGTGGGGCTCGACGATGTTCGAGTACCTGATGCCGCTCCTCGTCATGCGCAGCTACCCCGAAACCCTGCTCGACGAGACGTGCCGGATGGCCGTGCAGCGACAGATCCGGTACGGCGAAGAGCATGGCGTGCCGTGGGGCATCTCGGAATGCGCGTACAACGTCGTCGATCGCCACGGCACCTATCAGTACAAAGCGTTCGGCGTGCCCGGCCTGGGACTGAAGCGCGGTCTGGGCGACGACCTCGTGATCGCGCCGTACGCGACTGCTCTTGCCGCCATGCTCGACCCGGTGCAAGCCGCTCTAAACTTCCGGCGGCTTGCTTCCGCCGGCCTGGACGGCACCTACGGGCATTTCGACGCGATCGACTACTCGTCGCGCGGCGCAGACCGAACTGAATCAACGCACTCAGGCCGGTCGCGCGGCGTAGTCGTGCGGGCGACAATGGCTCACCACCAGGGGATGGCGCTCGTCTCGCTCAGCAACCTACTACTTCACGACCGCATGGTCGATCGCTTTCACGACGACCCTCGGGCGAAAGCAACCGAACTGCTGTTGCAGGAGCGAATCCCGCGGCTGATTCCCGTCACGCAGCCGCGACCGCTGGAAGCGACACGGGTGGCGACACCAATTACAGCCGACACCGGACGCCGCTTCCGGTCCGCCGCCACGGAGTTCCCCCATGCGGCATTCCTCTCGAACGGCAACTACGTGACCGTCGTGACCAACGCCGGCGGCGGATCGAGCCGTTACCGCGGCCGATGCGTGACACGCGACCGCCGCGACGCGACGCGCGATCCTGGCAGCCAGTTCATCTATCTGCGCGACGTCCGCACCGGAGCCGTATGGTCTGCGACGGCGCAGCCATTCGGCAGAGAGCCGCAGGACTATCTGGTGACCCTGGCGCCCGAGCGCGCGACGTTCCATCGGGTCGACGACGGCGTCGCGACAAATCTGGACATCGCGGTCTCGACGGAAGACGACGTGGAAGTGCGGCGCGTGTCCATCACGAACCACGGCAGCCGGCTGAGAGAGATCGACGTCACGAGCTATGCCGAGATCGCGCTGGCGGCGCCCAACGCCGACTTTGCGCATCCCGCCTTCGGCAAGCTGTTCATCGAAACCGAATACCTGCCCGAGTCGTCGGCGATCCTGTGCCGGCGTCGGCCCGGCGGCCACGATGGGGATGAAGTGTGGGCCGTTCATGTCCTCAGCGTGGAAGGCCGGCCGTACGGCGCGCTGGAATGCGAGACCGATCGCGCGCGCTTCCTGGGACGCGGCCGCGGCCCCGACGATCCGCAAGCCCTCGACGGCCGTCCGCTGACGAACAGCGCCGGCGCCACACTCGATCCCATCCTCAGTCTTCGCCAGCGTGTGCGGCTCTCTCCAGGAGGGTTCGCGCGGCTGTCGTTCATCACCGGCGTCGCGTCCGATCGCGAAACGGCGCTGGCGCTCGCCCAGAAGTATCGCGAGCCAAGCGCTTCGGGACGAACGTTCGCACTCGCCGCCACCCACGGCCAGAGCCTGCTGCATCACCTCGGAGTGTCGAGCGACGCAGCCGTGGTGTACGAGCGGCTCGCGTCGAGAGTGCTCTACGTGGACGAGTCATTGCGCGCGACCGCTGACGTGCTGGCACAGAACACGCTCGGTCGCGAAGCGCTCTGGGCCCATAGCATCTCGGGCGATCTTCCGATTCTCCTCGTCCGTGTCGGCGAAGAAGACGCGCTCCCGCTGATCAGGCAATCGCTCGAAGCGCAGGAGTACTGGCGTCTCAAAGGCCTGAGCGCCGACATCGTCATCCTGAACGAACACCCGGCGAGCTACCGCGACGAAACCCACGAGCAAATCCAGCAGCTGCTCGAGGACGGCCCGTGGCGGACGTGGAAAGATAGGCCGGGCGGCGTATATTTGTTGCGCGGCGACCACATGTCAGAGGCGGATCGGACGCTGCTCGCGAGCGTCGCGCG
>Ga0137395_10000522_pt1 | contig 16258 bp, 12 predicted proteins | sample czobulk216metaG_FD_108283 | JGI IMG/M metagenome (GOLD analysis project Ga0137395, IMG submission 108283) | Vadose zone soil microbial communities from Angelo Coast Range Reserve, California, USA - czobulk2.16 metaG | ecosystem: Environmental > Terrestrial > Soil > Vadose zone | place: USA...
CAGCGGCATTTCACCGCGCGCTGTTCCCGGTGTTCCCGGCCATATCCACACGGTTGCGACGGACGAACACATGGAGGACGGCGTGCTGATCAGCGACGAATTCACCAATCCGATCAAGCGCCGTGCCATGATGGAAAAGCGCATGCGCAAGGTGGCCGGAATTGAGGCCGCAGTGCCGCCGCCAGCGCTGTCGGGTCCTCGCGACGCCGATGTTACCTTGATCGGCTGGGGTTCGACGAAGGGTGTAGTCGAGGAAGCCTGCGAGATCCTCAATGATGAAGGGATCCCGGCGAATCAGCTGCAGATCCGTTGGCTTGTGCCGTTGCATGGCGATGCGATTCTCGAAATTCTGAAAGACTCGCGCCACACCATCATCGTGGAGAACAACTACAGCGGCCAGTTTGCGCGCTACCTGCGCAGCGAAACCAGTTTTGTGCCAAACGGGCACATTCGCAAATACGACGGCGAACCCTTCATGCCGCACCATATTGTGGAGGCGGTGAAAGAACAACTCGCCGGGCAGACGAAACTCTCCGTTCCCATGCACGAGATTATGGTCTGAGGAGGAAACGCCGATGGCGACAAGCGTACAGCGTGCCAGTCAACTGACCATGGCAGACATGAAAGGCAAAGTCGATCCCGACTGGTGTCCCGGATGCGGAGATTTCGGCGTGCTCGCTGCCGTTCAGAAAGCCCTGGTCGAACTGCGCATACCTAACCATAACGTCGTCACCATCAGCGGCATCGGATGTTCCTCCAACTTCCCCGGGTACATGAATACCTATGGCATGCACACGCTGCACGGCCGTGCCCTGGCGGTGGCCACCGGTCTGAAGCTTGCCAATCATGAACTCACGGTACTGGTGACGGGTGGCGACGGGGACGGCTTCGGGATCGGCGGGAACCATTTCGTCCACTCGATGCGCCGCAACGTTGACGTGCTCTATATCGTGATGGACAACCAGATCTACGGCCTAACTACGGGCCAGACTTCGCCGACCAGCCGCGTGGGGATGAAAACGAAAAGCATGCCCTTCGGCAACATCGAAGCACCGATCAACCCCATTTCCCTGGCGCTAGCCGCGGGCGCCACCTATGTCGCGCGCGGTTATAGCGGCGAACAGAAGCATCTCACTGAACTAATCAAGCAAGGCATCGAGCATCCTGGATTCTCGTTCCTGGACGTGTTCAGTCCCTGCGTCACATATAATCACGACAATACCTACCAGTGGTTCCGCCCGCGCGTGAAGAAGCTTGAAGATGAGGCTGGTTACGACGCGGCTGTCTGGACGGCGGCGATGGAGAAATCGCTGCTTTGGGGCGATGAGATCCCGATCGGGAAATTCTTCGAGCGTACCGACGTGCCTACCCTCCATGGCGCTGAGCCAGTGTTGAACGAAGGCCCGCTGGTCCATCTTGACCCGAAGGTGCCCCCCGACGTGGCCCGCTCGTTCATTGAAGAGTTGATGTAGCGACACACGTCGCGGTTGCGACCGGTTCGCGGGCATTATCCACGAGGGCATGCGAGCGCAGCGGAGCGCGCGCTTTGAATCGACGGGGCAAACTCGCCAAGCTGGGGCGCAGCATCCCGACAAGGTCCGGACAGGTGCTGCGCCCCCACAGGAAGATTTTCACCGCAGATGCACCGCTGTAGGTACCTCCGGATTTTGAACTTCACAAGAATTTGTTACGTGGCGCCGACTCCGGTTTGGAGGCTTCCGTTGGCAACAGGGTTGGCGGGCCGCCGACCGCGCCAAGTGGCGAAACCCTCCCTGACGAGGCTGGAAATGGTACGGCGATTTTGATAGATCAATTTCAGCCACGCCAAAGGACCCATTTGGGGGAAATAGATTCCCCGGAAACACATGCGGGCGATGAAAATGTTTATCCGATAGCCCAACGGCTTGTCCTTGAGAGAATCGACGGCTTGAGCCATGGCGTCGGGGCTGTACGCATGAGCCCACCCGGCTTTCACCTCGGCGTGAGCTTCCGCAATGGTCATCTTCAGCGGCGTGTGGGCCATCTCAAACGGAATGAACTCTTGCCAGTGCTTCGGGCGCGTCAATCGCCCGGCGGCCTCCAGCCTTTTGTAAAGCGGCGTCGCGGGCAGAGGGGTAAGCAAGCCAAAGATGGGCAGCCCTGCGGGCCAAGTATGAATCTCTTTGAGGGTGCGCTCCGCGACGCCCACGGTGTCGTTATCCATGCCGAAAATAAAGGACGTGATGGCATAAACGTTGCGCTGGGCGAGCCTCTGGAGCACGGCGGCATACTCACCCGGTTTGTTGAAGCCCTTGTTTACGTCGGCAAGGTTTGTAGGGTCGATGGACTCCATGCCGATGAAGACCCACTTCCCTCCTGAAGCGGCAATCAGATCGACGAGTTCCTCGTCGCGCAACAGATTGGCGCTGATCTGCGCGACCCAGTGCACCTGGGCACCGGCGGCGATAATGTCGCGCAACAGTGATTTCGTACGTTTGATGTTGATGGCGAAATTATCGTCGATGAAGAAGACCGCAATCTGACCGCCTTCGCTTCTGGCCCGAGCTTTCAAGAGGAGCAGTTCGTTCACCACGCTTTCGTTGGTGCGAAAGCGGATGGAGTCGCCAAAAAAACCGGTTACCGTGCAGAACTCGCAGCCATAAGGGCATCCGCGCCCGGACTCCATCGGAATGATGCGAAATGTGCCCCAGCCATCACTGATACGCTGGAGCGTGCGCTTGGCCATTTTTGGAACGAGATTGAACTGGTCGAGATTTATTTTGTCCCACGGAATCGCCGGATATTCCTTGAGACTGGGTTTGCGTTCCTGGCCGAAGTCATCCACCGGTGCATAAATATCCTTGAGCTTGCCGCGTGCGGCATCCTCGACGATCTTTGGCCAGGTTTCATCGGCCTCACCGAGCGCCACCGCGTCCGCATGGCGCGGACCGCCGCTTCGACCGAGGGCTTCGTCGGCTTCTTCGGTAACGTGAGGTCCGCCCATCACGACGGGCACACCAACGGCGCGGATGGCATCGGCCATACGGTAGGCCTTCGCAATCATACGGGTCATCGCGCCGATCCCGACAAGTCCGATGTTTTGTTCACGCACAAAACGGGCGATGCCGGCTTCATCCATGGGTTGCGCGTTACCGTCGATGAGCACTACTTCGTGGCCTGCGGGGGTCAACGCCTGGAGCAGGAACATCCAAAGATGGGGCATGAAATTACGAGTGACCCCGTTATCGGGGTTGTACAACAAAATGCGCATGAGTTCGTCTCCATTTAGAAGGCGTTTCCTTGGCGCTGGGCCGGACGAGCCGCGATCTAAACGTTCGTTAGCTAGGGGCTCCGCAGGGGAACCAACAAACTGGCCCTGAACATACCACTTTCCCGATGCGCTGGTCAGAAAATTTAAGAAGCAATTTACAGGATTAGTACTCAGGAACACGGACCGTCGCGACCTCGCGGCGGCGACGGTGCGGTGGTCCTTCGCTTTAGCTCAGGAAAGAGCCGAGCCGATATATCGAGTTGAAGAAATAGCGCTAGGCTTCCTCTTCGACGAGCTGTTCGCCGTGGGCGGCCTTATGGGCGGCGATGACCTTTTCCGCAAGTTCGTTGGGCACGTAGTCGTAGTGCGAAAATTCCATGGAGTAGGTGGCACGGCCCTGTGTTTTTGAGATGAGGTCGTTGGCGTAGGTGAGCATTTCCGCGAAGGGCACCTGCGCTTTGATGATGACGTTGTGCCCGCGGCTTTCGCTGCCGGCGATGCGGCCGCGGCGGCCACTGAGGTCACCCATCAGGTCACCGGAGTATTGGTCGGGAGCATAAACTTCGACGTGCATGACGGGTTCGAGGAGCGCGGGACGCGCCTGCTTCATGGCTTCCTTGAAGGCCAGCGAGCCTGCAATCTTGAATGCCATGTCCGACGAGTCGACATCGTGATACTTGCCGTCGTAGAGGATGGCGCGGAAGTCCACTACGGGGAATCCCGCCAAGAAGCCGCGGGCAGCAGCATCGCGGATGCCTTTCTCGACGGAGGGAATCCAGTTCTTGGGGATGGCGCCGCCAAAGACGTCGTCGACGAACTCGACGCCCTTGCCGCGCTCAACCGGCTCCATCTTGATGCGGCAAACGCCGAACTGGCCGTGGCCGCCGGACTGCTTCTTGTGCTTGCCTTCCACATCCGCTTTGCCGCGAATGGTTTCGCGGTACGGGACTTTGGGCGGCTTGAGAGTGAGGTCGACGTGGTAGCGCTTGTGGAGCTTGGCGACGACGACTTCGATATGCTGCTGGCCGGAGCCGGCCAGCAGAAATTCCTTGGTTTGCGGATCGCGGGAAAAGCGAAGCGCGGGATCTTCCTCCAGGATCTTATGAATCGAGACGCCGATCTTGTCTTCATCGGCGCGCGTTTTCGGCTCGATGGCAAAGGTAATGGAGGGCTCGGGAAGCAGCGCGGGTGAGTAAAAGATGGGCGAGGCTTTGTCGCCAAGAGTTTCGCCAGTGGTCGTTTCCTTCAGTTTGGCGATGGCGCCGATATCTCCAGCGCGAAGGTCGCCGACTTCGGTGAGCTGCTTGCCTTGAACGACCTGGATATGCTGGAAGCGTTCCGGAAGATTGCGATTGTAATTGATGAGCGTGGCGTCATTTTTCAAGACACCGCTCTTTACCTTGAAGTAGTTGATGCGCCCAGTGAAAGGATCGGAAAGTGTTTTGAAGACAAAGAGAGAGAGCGGCTGGCTGTCGTCATATTTGCGCTCGAGGCGATCGCCCTTGCCACCGGAGTCTTTGAAGCCCACCTGGGCGTGCTCATCGGGGTGCGGGAACGCATCGGCAAGAAAAGTGAGCAGGCTGGCGGTACCGATGTTGCGAAGCCCGGAAACCATCAAGACGGGGAAAATCTTTTCTGCAACGATGGCTTTGCGAACGGCGGGAATCAGATCGTGGATGGGAATGGTGCCTTCGCGGAAAAACTCTTCCATCATTTCGTCGTCGCCTTCGGCGATCATCTCGACGAGTTTTTCGTGAGCTTCCTTGGCGTCGCCGGCAAGAGCAGCGGGAATCTCTTCGATGGAAGGTTTGCCGTCGCCATCGGGATTATAGAGGTGAGCTTTCATGGCCACCAGGTCGATGACGCCGCGGAAACCTCTTTCCGCGCCGATCGGCAACTGGAGAGCGACGACGTTGCGACCGAAAACTTGTTCGAGAGATTCCATGGAGCGCTCAAAGCTGGAGAGCTCGCGGTCCATCCAGGTGAGAACGAAAGCGCGAGGAATGTCGTACTCGGTGCAATAGTCCCAAACTTTTTCAGTGGTGACCTGAGAGCCGACGTGGGCGTCAACGGTGATGAGGGCGGCATCAGCGGCGATGAGAGAGGCTTTTGCTTCGGTGATGAAAGTGGAATAGCCTGGGAGATCGACCAGATTAATTTTGACTTTCTCGGAAGAACCGGAGGGTCCCGTCGGGGTGGCGGGCCATTCGGCATGGGCGAGACCGGTTTGAATGGAGATTTTTCTGGCGATTTCTTCTTCGTCCCAGTCGGTGGGGGTGGTGCCTTCCGCAACTTTTCCCCAACGCGGAGTCATGCCCGCGGTGAAGAGTAACGACGACACCAGTTGCGTCTTGCCGGTGCCGCCGTGGCCGACAATGCCAACGTTGCGAATGTCCCTGGTGAGATAGCTCTTCATACAAACCTCCTGGTTTCGGTGACTCCGACAAGGCCGGGGTCAACTGGCGAGGTCCGTCCTGAAGGCTTCAGACGCGGGCCTGCGCCTGCTCATTTGGCTGAGGAAGGAGAGCGCGGCCCGTTCTCTGGGTCCCGCGAAGCGAGGCGAAGGAGAAACGAAGAATCCCCTGGTCCGCTCTCCTGACGAAGCGGATGCTAGCACAGAGGGTTTGTTCAGGACAATGCGCGGAGGTTTCGGCGGGCGAAGAGGGAAATACGACGGCGACGATAGGCTGCTAGGGAAATTTTCCCGGCGAAGGGTGAACGATCGCGCGCAAGAGCTTACTTCAGGAAATTGGTTCGAGAGTGGCCTTGAGAGACACTTTGCTGGACTTGAGAACTTCGAGAGTGCGGCGCCAGTCGGCGTGGCCGGGCAATTTCAAAAGGACCGCGTGGCTGCCGGGGGAAAGCTTCAGAGTGGCGGGAGCGTTGCCGAGGAATTTGTCATCGATGAAGATTTCGGCGCCGTCGGGATCCGAGGAAACAGCGACTGTGCCGACGCCATCGGGGGCGGACGATGAAGAGATCTTCGATGACTCGGAGAATTCAGCGCCCTCGCTTGCGAGGAGCTGGCCTGCGTTCTGAGCGGCTGGTTGACTAGCGGGGGCGGAGAGTTTCTCGGTGAGCGGCACGGCGTTGGGATAGAAGCGATGGAGAACTTCGAGAAGATCCGTGGCGCTGAGGGCGAAGCCGATGCCAGGGACATTTTTCTTGATGAGTTTTTGCGTGTTGATGCCGATGACTTCGCCGCGGGAGTTGAGGAGCGGGCCGCCGCTGTTGCCGGGATTGATGGGAGTGTCGGTCTGAATCCAGGTGCCGGGACCGGCGTTGGGAAAAGTTCCGACGGCGCTGACGATGCCTTTCGTGACGCTGAAGAGCATGGCGTCGCCTGGATTGCCGATGGCCAGAACGTTTTCGCCCTGGCGAACGCTGGAGGGGTCGGTAAGGGTGAGATGAGGAAAGTCACTTTTGCCGGCGGGGCGTTCGACTTTGGCGAGAGCGATGTCGAGATCGGGATCGATGTGAACGACTCTGGCTTCGAGTTGCTGGCCATTGGAGAGAATCGTGAGCAGGGTTTCTTCGCCGCGGGCGAGGTGGGCGTTGGTGACGATGACGCCGGTACCGGTGACGAAGAAGCCTGAGCCGGAACTCTCGAGTCCTTTCAGATAGACGACGGCGGGTTTGGCTTGGCGGACAAGCTCTTCGAGCGAAAGCTCGGGCTGAAGACCGACGCCGGCGTCGGAAACTTTGGCGATGATTGCTCCGGTAAAGGTTTCGGAGATGGGCAGCAGGTCGACGCTGAAATGATCGGACTTGAAAAGCCAGTATTCGCCGCGGTTGCGGTCGTTCAGAGAAATCCAATTCATGGGGCCTTCCGTGAGCTTGAGTTCCCTGGTGGCGTAGCCGCTGAGACTGATGCGCGCGACGACGGGATGCTCGAGGCGCGAGCCCATGGACGTTCTTGTTTTGCGGAAGTAGCCGCCCGGGAAGTCCTTTTCGAAGGGCGTGGAGCCAACGGCGACGCCATCGAGTTCAACGGTGGCGCCGGACGGGTTGCTGGTGATTTGGAGTTTGTCGGCAAAGATCGGCGCTGGGCAGGAGAGTAGCAACAAGGCAGCGAAGAGAGTGAGTTCCGAGCCGGAAGCCATGCGAGGAGCTCGCCGGGAGGATAAAACCGATAGTAACTTACCATAAAGTTAAATAATGTCGTAGAGAAAATGCGAATCGCTGATCTGTGGATTGCTGTCAGGGCTTCTTTTTGTAACCGTCGCAGGAGAGAACGGGGAGGCGGGGATACTTGGGGAAGCGGGGATCGCTGAGGGAGAGATTGCACAGGATGAAGACAGAGCCGTGGGCGGATTCGATGCGGCGAGAATGAAGGCAATCGGCACAGAGGCCAGCAGCTTGGGCGTCATGCGTCTGTTGCCGTGCATCAGACATGAAAGTAAGAATAGCGCAGTGCGTGGGGGCGGCGATTGTTAGAATGAAATGCAGCTCGGACATGTCTTAGAAGAATTTGCGGATGCACTCCAAACCACTCCGCAGAACCAGCAAAAAAGTCAAAACACGGATGACTAGCGGTCAACTTGCCAGGAAGGGAAAGGCATCGCTCCGCGCGCGAGAGCTAGTTCGAGGGTGGAGGATTGGCTGGTGCCGGGGGTGCGGTTGGCGCTGGGTCGGCAGGGGCGTCCGGTAGAGAGGGTTTGGTGAAGCGAGAATCATCGATCTGCGGATCGATTTCAAATTTTTCGGCGGTGAGAGTCTGCTTGATTTCGGTGCCCGGACTCCCCTGGTCGATCCGGAATGGATATTTCAGGCCCTGCACCTCGTGGAAGTCGGAGAAGAAGGACTCCCAGGGAAGTTCCTGGTCTCCCGTCTTGCGGGTGCCTTCCCACTTCAAAAGCAAAAAAGAGGAGGCATCAAAAAAGTAAAAGCGGATGTCCCCATTCTTGTTCGTGACTTTCAGGCGATAGACGGGCTTGTCGTCCAGGTTTTCTTTGCCGGCTAGTTCGATCTGGTTGCCCTTGGCCTTGTAATCCACCAGCGGGCCGTCAAAGTCGGATTCATCGGAGATATGTTTGAGGTCTTCGGAAGATAGCAGCTGAACGTCTTTGGTTTCCGCGAGAGGATTGATCATCCAGCCAGAAGACTTGCCATCGTAAACACGGATAATTTTTTGCCCATCGATGGAGATCTCGAGGTGCATCTTCAGGGGACGCTTGAGCTCAAGCACAAAGGTGCCTTCCACATCTCGCGAGAAGCTGATTCGGCCGGTTACGCGCTCGGTCTGGATGGCTTTGAGCCTGTCGACTCCCCCGCGAGCGTCGAGCGCTTTCTTGACGATTTCGTCGGCGGTCTGAGCCGCCGCGGCCAGCGGCAAGAACAAGAGTAGAGTGACGGAGAGGATTCTGGTTTTCATTTGTGTCTCGCTGGCGGCGTGTCAAAGGCTGGGGGCGGCGCCAGATTCATCCTTGGAGTAGAAGCGTTTTGGGCCAAATGCGTTGCCAGACGGAGCGGGCGCATCAAGTATATGTGTGTTGTAAAGTTAGCGAAACAATTTTCCATTAGGCTCCGTTGAATGTAGATTTAGAGCGGCAATGAGGAATGGTGAAAAGAATCATCTTCGAGGATCGGAGAAGCAGTCATATGAAATCGCGAATCATGACGGGTGGTTTTCTTATGATTTGTTTGGGTTTTTGCGGGCGCGCCTGGTGCCAGCAAGAGCCGGCCGGAGAGGGGCGGCCCATCACGCCAGCCGGTACGCTGGTGATCGATGCGACGACGCATCTGCCGGCTGTCGGGGCCATGCCTATGACGATGCTTCGCAGCCCCGACGCCCTCGGACACGGCGGCAAGGGCCGATATCTCCTGGTGGTTAACAGCGGGTTCGGTGTCCAGTTCAGCGAGGAGACGAATAGAGCCCAGCAATCGATTGCGGTGATCGACCTGAATGCGGCTCCCGAGCCGTTGGTGATTCAAAATGTCTACTTTCCTACGCCGCAAAGCGCGAATGTCGGCCTGGCTTTTTCACCGGCCGCGGGCGCCGATGGAAACTTTGAAATGTACGTTTCCGGCGGATTCGAGAATAAAGTGTGGGCCTTTCGTTTTGATCCGAAGGCAGCGGCACCGGTGCAGCCGGGATCGCCCGGGCCGGATACGAAAGTAGAAGCAGCCTCTTTCGAACTGAGCGAAGCAAATGAAGTTTCGCGAGCGGATTACAACAACGGAAAGGCGGCACTGTACCCGACCGGGCTGGCGGTAACGGCGGATGGCGCCACGCTGGTGACGGCGAACAACCTGGGAGACAGCGTGACGATTGTGCGCGAGCTCAACGGGGCACGGCGGATGGAGAGAGTGGATTTGCACCATCCTGGAAAGCTGAGCGAAAACATTTACCCGTACGGCGTCGTGGTGCTGGGAAGCGGCAAGAACGCACGGGCGTACGTGTCGTGTTGGAATGATGCCTCGGTGGCGGTGATTTCGCTGAGTGGCAAGAACGTCGTTCGAAAGTACATCACCGTTGACCGGCACCCTACGGCAATGATGCCGAATGCCGAGGGGACGCGCCTTTTTGTCGCCAATTCGAATGCGGACAGCGTCTCGGTGATTGACACCGCGACCGACCAGGAGGTCGAGCGAATTGACGTGCGTCTGGCGGAAGACGCCTTGCCCGGAGCGAGTCCCGAAGGGCTGGCGCTCAGCGACGACGATCAGACTTTGTACGTCGCGAATGCCCACAGCAACGCCGTCGCGGTCGTGCTGCTCTCCGACAAAGTGCGCGGCAGGAAAAAAGCGGACAAAATGGTCAGCGTCGCAAGATCGAAAGTCCTGGGTTTTATTCCGACGGGCCAGTATCCCTCAGCAGTCGCTTTCGCGGACGGCAAACTCTTCATCGGAAATGGCAAAGGTACGGGATTCGAACCATCCTCGATGCGCGTGAATAATAGCGGCCGCACCCCGAATCCGCCCAACGCCGCGTTTCCTCCAAATAAAGAAAAGAACAGGCAGGGCGGGCAATACAGCGGGTCGATTGTTTCGGGAAACATCAGCATGGTTCCGCTGCCGGACGGCCCGGCGCTGGCGCACTACACACAGCAGACCATGCAGAACGACGGGCTTATCGATTTTGCGCCGCCCAAACTTTTTGCGGGAAAGATCCCCATCAAACACGTCATCTACGTCATCAAGGAAAATCGCACCTACGATCAGGTCTTTGGCGATGTGAAAACATCCGGCGACGGGCACTCCGCCGATGGCGAGCCAGGCCTTGCAATTTTCGGTGTCGGCGTCACAGCGCAACGCCCTGACGGCACGCGCCAAGTGGTTACGCCCAATCATCACGCGCTCGCGCAGCGCTTCGGTTTGTTTGACCGCTTTTTCGTCAATTCCGAAGCGAGCCCCGACGGCCACAATTGGGCGACCGCTGCTTTCTCGACCGATTACGTGGACAAAGCGTTTCGCTGGAACTATTCCGACCGGGGACGCACGTACGATTTTGAAGGCTATAACCGGCTGCCGGATTACGAACCGCCTGGCGACTTGCAAATCGACAAGTTCAATGGTGATGTGCTGGCAGCTTTGACGGACCTGCTCGAAAAACATCTTCCTTATCACGAGGGGTTCACCGACCTCGGCGAACCGAAGACCCTCTACCTTTGGGACGCTGCGGCGCGCGCCGGTTTGACCTTCCGCAATTACGGTGAATTCGTAACCGTAATCTCGGCAAAAGATGTGGAAGCTGCTGGGCAAAAACGCAAGAAGAGCTATCCCGACGTTTCAAACGCCGTGCGCGCCATACCCAATAAAGACTCGCTGCAGAAGCATCACAGCCCCAGCTTTCGAAGCTTTGATGTCACCGCGCCGGACATCATGACAGTGGATTGCTACAAAGCTTCCCTGAATCCGTCAGCTTCTTCCGGTGCGGCTGTGACTCAGAACAACGCTGATCCGAATTGCCGAGGCAATTCGCGTTTCGGCGAATGGCTCGCCGAGTTTCAGGGATTCGTCAAGGACCGCGAAGCGGGCCGCGCAGACCAGATGCCCGCGCTTAGTATCGTGCGATTTCCCAACGACCATACGACGGGAATAAAAAATGGATTTCCGACGCCGCAATTCATGGTTGCCGACAACGATTACGCGGTGGGGCGGCTGGTGGAGACGATTTCTTCAAGCGTGTATTGGAAAGATACGGCGATTTTTATCGTGGAAGATGATGCGCAGGCCGGACCGGACCACGTCGATTCGCACCGTTCGGTCGGCCTCGCGATCAGCGCGTACAACAAGCCAGGAGCACTGATCCACAAATTTCACAGTACGGTCAGCATGATTCGCACGATCGAGATGCTGCTGGGAATTGCGCCGATGAACCAACTCGATGCTTCGGCCGTGCCGATGGATATTTTTCAGGAGACGCCGGACTTGACGCCATACAAAGCTGTTTTGGCGACAATCGCCGCCGACAACCTGCTAACGCTAAAGCCGAAGGACAAGGCCACCGCCGAGTGGATGAAGAAATCGAACCGGCAGAACTTCGCGCATGCTGACATGGCGGACCCGAAAGTCTTGAACGCGGTGATCTGGTTCGCATGCACGGGAAACGGATCGAATCTGCCGCAAACTGCGCAGCTACCTGCGTATCAAGCAATGACGCTCGGAATCGCGAAACCGGATGACGACGAAAACGCCTCCAAAAAAGACGACGACGATTGACCGGTTATTTCTGCGGCTTGGCCCAGACGATGTCGTACTTGCGGTCGAACGTGACGAACATCAGACAAGTATCCTTTGATTTGCAGGTGAACCAGTGCATGGCTTTGCTGGGCATCGTGGCAAAGCCTCCGGGGCCAAGTGTTTGTTCGGGCATGCCGCCCATCCCGGTGAGCACGTCGCCCCGGACCACCATCAATTGTTCTTCCGCGGTGTGATAGTGCGCGGGAACCACGCACCCGGAAGGAGCTTCGAGAAGGAAAGTGGATGCGCCATTGTCTGGGTCCCCATTCTCGCGGGCAACTCTGAGACACGCTGGTTCGCCGTCGAAAACGAGATTGGCACTCGCGAGCGGCGTGACTATACCGTGCGGAGAAGTCTTTCCTTGTCCCTGTCCCCGCGAAGCTGCGCCCACGGCCACGAGCAGGATCACCAACGGCGCGAGGCCGAGAACTATTCGTGTCGTTCTTCCAGAAACGCCATTGATTCTTTTCATGGTTTCCTCAGTGGAAAAGCAGCGAAGTAAATTCCGTCAGGTTGCGGCGCCAGACCATCCAGGTGTGCGCGCCGGGCGTCTCGATGTCCACGTGCTTGATATTCTTCGATGTTAGCCAGGCGCGGACCTTGCGATTGATATCGATCAAACGGTCGTCCGTACCGCACGCGATCCAAAGCAAGTGCAGTTGCTCGGCGGATTTTGCGTTGAGCGCAGGAAATTCCTTGTCAAAATCTTCGGAAATACCTCCGGAGCTGAAAGCGCCGACCCAGGCAAACTTGTCCAGCGTATTCAGACCCGTCAGCAAGGATTCCGAGCCACCCATGGAGAGACCGGCGACGGCGCGGGAGTTGCGGTCTTTACTAACGGAATATTCCGCTTCGATGCGTGGGATCACTTCCGTGAGCAAAGCCTCGCGGAATTTATCGAAGTTGCGATACGTGATCGCGCGATCGCGCCACACTCCGGAGTTGGGAAGAAGAACCTCCGGCGCGCCGTAGCCGAGCGGCATGGCGATAATCATGGGCTTGGCTTTGCCCTGGGCAATCAGATTGTCCAGGATCACGTTGGCGCGGCCCACCGCAGACCAAGCGCTCGCGTCATCGCTGAATCCGTGCAACAGATAGAGGACGGGATACGTTTTCTTCGCGCGTGGGTTGTAACCGGGCGGAGTGTAAACGAAGTAGTCGCGATCGTCACCTACAACTCCGGACTTGTAAAAATGATGATGAATCTCGCCATGGGGCACAGCGCCGATCTCCCAGGAAAGCGAAGCCGGCCCGGGAACGTGTACCTCGCTCGCTCGATAAAGGAAGTTGGGCTTGATGGCGTGATTGGAAGGATCGAACATCCCCACGCCATCGGCGATGATCGAGTATCCATAATAATCTGGAGCGAGCGGATCGGTGGTCACGCTCCAGACACCCTGATCGTCTTTCTGCATAGGGAAAGGATTGGGATTGCCTTCGAGCGAAACGGCGACTTCCTTGTCGTTGGGCGCGCGGAAGCGGAAAGTGACGCGCTTATCGGAATGCACCTCGGGAGAGATCAGCGGGGGCGGTGGCGTCTGCGCTCGGCCGGCCATGGCGGTGAGCAAGAATGCGAGCAAGCGGAAGAATGTGCGTTTCATGATCCCTCGCTTCGCTGCAGCTCTCATCAAAGATCCGTTCCTGAGCGCTGCGCCGAGGAATGATACAACAAGCCGCACTCGTTCGCGCGGCAGTGGGCAGTGATCGGTGGACAGTTGACAGGGGGGAGTGGAGTGGGCAACGGAAATAGTTGGCAGACGTCAGTGCTCAGTGAAGAGAATGAATGGGGACAACACAAGAGAAGAACAAGATGGCAAGGTGAACTCGCCGCTACAAGGAAGAAAAGGCGGACTAGACGGCGGTGACGAAGGTGCCGTCGGGGGCGACGTAGCCGCAGGCCATGCGGGGGGTGTTGAAGGCGAAGCCGGGATTGCCGTGGCGGTCGAGGAGGATTAGGCCGCCGGTGGCGTGGGTGCGTTTGGCGAAAAGATGGACGGCTTCGCGCGCGGCGAGATCGGCGGTGGAGGTATCGCCGGAAGGGGCTACCGGTGAGTCCACACAAATGGCGCGCTGGCGAAGAAGATCGACGGCGGTTTTGGCCAAGACGACCTTCATGATGGCTTCGCCGTAGCCCGTGCAGGAGACACCACCTGCTTCGGAGTCCGCATAGCAGCCGCAGCCGATGAGAGGGGAATCGCCGACGCGGCCGGGAAGTTTGCAACAGGTGCCGCCGGTGGAAGTGGCGGCGAAAAGATGGCCGTCGCGATCGATGGCGACGGCGCCGACGGTTCCTTGTTCGTGGCCGCGGTGATGCTCGGCGGCGTGGGTGTCTTCCTTGCACTTCTGCCAGGCTTTCCACTCGGCTTCGCTGACCAATTCTTCCGGCTTACAGAGCTGGATTCCCTGAGCTTTGGCGAAGCGCTCCGCGCCTTCAGCGACGAGCATCATGTGCGGACAATGCTCGAGAATCTTGCGGGCGAGCTGAATGGGATTCTTGATGCGTTGCAAAGTGGCGGCGGCGCCGGCGCGAAGCGTTGCGCCGTTCATGACGATGGCGTCGCATTCGACGCGGCCGTCAAAATTGAGGTGCGAGCCGTAACCGGCGTCGAAAACGGGGTCGTCTTCGAGGACGATGATGGCGGCTTCGAGGGCGTCCAGAGCGGAGCCGCCGCGGTGCAGGATGGACCAACCCGCAGCGAGGGCGGTATGGCAACCGGATTTGCAAGCTTCCACGGCTTCGTCAGGAATGTCCCACGCGCCGCCATGAACAATGAGAGCTGGTTTCATCGAAATTAGGATGGCAAAGGGATGGCGGTTTGTCTAGGAGAGGCGAAGAGAGGCTCAAGAAAAGAGAAGCGACTCAACACAGAAATCATTAATGATGAACACGACCAGCACTGAGCGAACGAAGAACGGCCCGCCTCGGAAGGCGGGCCCCGCGGGGAATGCGGACTAGATAAAAAAATCGAGAATAAAAAGAAGGAAACCGATGAGAAGAAGAATGGGGCCGCCATTGATGGAGCTGCGCGGCAGGCGGCTTAGGGAGTGGAAAAAGGAAACCGGGATGGCTTTGAAGCGGGATTCTTCGCGGATGGCGTAGAACGGGCCGGCCGGGGTATAGCGGGAGAAGTTGCGGCGGAAAACGGAAATCTCATCCTGGACCCATACGGAAAATTCGCCGCGCTTGCGCCACACGAGTGCGGCTCCAGCCAGGAATAAGAGATAGCCGGAAACGGTAAGAAGCCCGAGCGCTGGGCCTGCTCCCCAGTTCATAAGTCCTCACAGGCGGCCATACAATCTCTGGAATAGGACGCCCGGAACAGCCAGATGGTTACTCGCCGTCGTGGATGGTGACGAGGCGGACGATTTCAAATTCCTTTTTGCCGGCGGGCGTGGCAACTTCGATTTCGTCGCCGACCTTGCGGTTGAGGAGGGCCTTGCCGATGGGGGAGGTGGTGGAGATGAGGCCCTTTTCGGCGTCGGCTTCCTCGGTGCTCACGAGCTTGTAGTCGATTTTGACGTCGCGCTGCACGTCCAGAACGGTGAGCTGGGAACCGTATCCGGAGCGGTCCTTGGGGATATTGCTAAGGTTCAGCATGCTGAGATCGCCCATGCGCTTTTTGAGATGGGTGATCTTGAGGTTGACGTAGCCCTGGCGTTCCTTGGCGTATTTGTACTCGGCGTTTTCGGAGAGGTCGCCGTGGGCGCGGGCGACAGCGATCTCCTTGGGAAGCTCGACGCTGAGCTCGTGGGAGAGCTGGTCGATTTCGTCCTGGAGCTTTTTCTTAATCTTGGCTAGTGGGTCGGACATGTTAGTCGGTTGTGCGTTCGCTAAAAAAGTCGGCGGAGTCCGGGACCAACGGATGGTCTGCCGGACCCCGCGTAAGGAAACATTATAGATGCGTGGGAATTGAAGTCACAAGGGGAAGCGCAAGAATCCGCATGAGCCGGCCTTACCGGCAGTTAGCGGACCTTTACTTCAAGACTCTGAGTGCGGGTGTTGCCGGCGGCATCGGTGATAGTCAGTGTGTAGGTGGTTGATTTAGTGGGAGTTACGTCAACGCAGCGGGAGTACGAGGGCCAGACGGGATTGGGCTGAGGTTCGAGCTTGACGGTTTTGGCGTTGGCCACGCCGTAGCACAACTGGACGGTTTCGCCGCGGCGAATCTCTCCCGGAGAGGCGTAGAAGTCTTGGATGGCGAGCTCCTTTCCGCCGAAGTTGTTCGAGGGCGAGGCGATCCTGTTCCTGCTGTTTTTGGGTTCTCTCCTCGTTGGCGTGCTTTTCAATGCCGCGGTTTTCGTACCAGCGGGAGAAAAGGATCC
>Ga0137395_10000524_pt1 | contig 16256 bp, 16 predicted proteins | sample czobulk216metaG_FD_108283 | JGI IMG/M metagenome (GOLD analysis project Ga0137395, IMG submission 108283) | Vadose zone soil microbial communities from Angelo Coast Range Reserve, California, USA - czobulk2.16 metaG | ecosystem: Environmental > Terrestrial > Soil > Vadose zone | place: USA...
CATCGGCATGATGTTGATCAGTGTTGAGCTGCTGATCATGCTTTGCATTCTGCTCTTTATCCCCGCGGAATATGCCGGAAACTGCTTCATCGGATTCGCCATCGGCGAATCGCTGGGCGCGGCGGCTTTGCGTATTGCCGGCGGTATTTTCACCAAGATTGCCGATATCGGCTCTGACCTGATGAAAATCGTCTTCAAAATCAAGGAAGACGATGCTCGCAACCCGGGCGTGATAGCCGATTGCACCGGTGACAACGCCGGCGACTCGGTCGGCCCCAGCGCTGACGGATTTGAAACCTACGGCGTTACCGGCGTGGCCCTGATCACGTTCATCCTGCTGGGCGTGCGCGGCGCGCAGATCCAGGTGGAATTGCTGGTGTGGATTTTTGTAATGCGCATCATGATGCTGGTGGCCAGCGCGGTTTCTTACTTCGTCAATGAAGCCATCGCTAAAGCCAGGTACGCCAACTCTGACGACATGAACTTTGAGGCGCCGCTCACCTCTCTGGTCTGGATCACTTCTTTCGTTTCCATGATTCTGACCTTCATCGTTTCCAAGCTCATCATTCCTGATCTGGGCGGGGACGCGACGTTGTGGTGGAAGCTTTCCATCATCATCTCCTGCGGCACGCTCGCTGGGGCGATCATCCCCGAACTGGTGAAGGTGTTTACCTCGATGGACTCGCGGCACGTGGGCGAAGTAGTGACGTCTTCTGAAGAAGGCGGCGCCTCGCTCAACATTCTTTCCGGTCTTGTGGCCGGTAACTTCTCAGCCTACTGGCTGGGCATCAGCATCGTCGCGCTGATGAGCATTGCCTATTACGTGAGCACCATGGGTCTGGGCGGTGTGATTGGCAGCCCGGGCCAGTGGATGCTGGCGCCCGCGGTCTTCTCTTTCGGCCTGGTCGCTTTTGGCTTCCTCGGCATGGGCCCGGTAACAATTGCGGTCGATTCCTACGGCCCTGTCACCGATAACGCTCAATCAGTTTACGAGCTGTCACTGATCGAGCAGGTGCCGAACGTAAAGGCCGAGATCAAAAAAGACTTTGGCTTTGACGTGAACTTTGAACGCGCCAAACACCTGCTGGAAGAAAACGATGGCGCGGGTAACACCTTCAAAGCCACGGCCAAGCCGGTGCTGATTGGGACCGCCGTGGTCGGCGCCACCACCATGATTTTCTCCATCATGATGTACTTGACTGACGGCCTGACCAAACACAAAGAAAGCCTCTCACTGTTGCACGCTCCCTTTGTGCTCGGACTGATAACAGGCGGCGCGATCATCTACTGGTTCACCGGCGCTTCCACGCAGGCCGTAACCACAGGTGCGTATCGCGCGGTGGAATTCATCAAGGCCAACATCAAGTTGGAAGGCGTGGTGAAAGCGTCTGTCGAAGACAGCAAGAAGGTGGTGGAAATCTGCACCAAGTACGCGCAGAAGGGTATGTTCAATATCTTCCTGACTGTGTTTTTCGCCACGCTGGCATTCGCGTTTGTTGAACCGTTCTTCTTCATCGGCTACCTGATTTCGATCGCCGTCTTTGGTCTCTATCAGGCCATCTTCATGGCCAATGCCGGCGGGGCATGGGACAACGCAAAAAAGGTCGTCGAGGTCCAACTCAAGCAGAAAGGCACTCCTCTGCATGACGCCACAGTCGTGGGCGATACGGTGGGCGATCCATTCAAAGATACTTCCTCCGTCGCTCTGAACCCGATCATCAAGTTCACCACGCTGTTCGGCTTGTTGGCCGTACAACTCGCCGTGCGCTTGACCCGTGAGCAGGGCTCGACTATCAGCCACCTTCTGTCGGCTGCGTTCTTTATCGTTTCGATTATTTTTGTGTGGCGGTCGTTCTACGCCATGCGTATCGGTACGGAGAAAGAGGCACAGAAGGTCAAGGCTGCTGCTTAAGCTTCACGCGATCAACAAAAGCCCGCCGTAAAAGGCGGGCTTTGCTTTGCCGGCCAAACCTTTCTTTAATGCGGGCTTGGATGAGGTAAGTTGCGCGGGATTTGTTCCATTTTTGGCGACGGCCCCACGGCTTCTTTCATTTTTTCTTTTACCTTTTTTGCTAGCTTCTCAACTTCATCAGCCTTTTTTACCACGTCGAGTGACAACAGGTTTTCATTGCTCTTGTCCACCGCGGCCTTCAATTCGGTAGCGAGCTGAAACAGCTTGTCCGTGTCCTCGCGGATGTCCTGCTGTCTTTTCTTGTTGGCCGCTTTCAGCATGCGTTCCTGCATTTCTTTTTGCGCCGGGTCCTGGTTGCTTTCAAATTGCGGCGCAGCAGCCGGCGCCGCGGGCGTGAAAAAGACGGCCCCGGTCAGAAGCAGGATAGCGCCTGCCATGAAAATGCGTTTTGCCTGCACAATGACCTCTTCCTGAATCAAAGAATTAAAGATTAAGACGTACACGGATTATAAAAGTTACCGCGGTGAAGCGCACTGTCGGTCGGGTGCAGGAACTTTTGCGGCTGCGATTCATGGGAGTGCGGCTCAGCTATAATCGCCGACAGGACGAGCATGGAAGAAAAATTCAGCAACATCTGGCACGCCTGGCACAACTATCTGGTGGCCTGGACGCGCGACCGCGCACCCAAGCTCATCGTGATCCTGGTGCTGGCGTTTATTTTCGTGCGCCTGCTCGGCTTGTTGACGCGCAAGCTGGTTGCGCTCAGCGAGAGAACCTCGCACGGGCCCCTGCATCCGCATCAGGTCCGCACCGTGACCGGCGTCATTCGCAGCGTGGGCGTATTCCTGATCGTGTTCTTCACCGGAATGTCAATCCTGAAAGACTCTTTCAACATTAATATTGAGCCCTTGCTGGCCAGCGCCGGCATTGCCGGGCTGGCCATCGGGTTTGGCGCCCAGACCCTGGTGAAAGACGTGATCAACGGCTTTTTCATCCTGGTGGAAGACCAGTTTCAGGTGGGGGATACCATCCGCGCGGCGGGCGTGAGCGGGACCGTGGAAGAGATCACCATGCGCCGCACCACTTTGCGCGATGCCGACGGCACTCTGCATATGGTCCCGAACGGCGCCATTCAGATCGTGAGCAACACCACCCGCGACTGGTCGCAAGTGACGCTGCATGTGGCGGCCGACTACAGCGAGAACAGCGACCGCGTAGTAGGGCTGCTGCAGGAAATCGCCACGGAGTTCTACAACAATCCTGCGTTCAAAGACGACGTGGTGGCAGAGCCCCAGGTCCCCGGCATTGAGCGGGTACGCGGGAATGAGGTGGATTACCTGATGCTGGTGAAGGTCCGCCCGGGAAAACAGTACAACGTGGCGCGGGAACTGCGCCGAAGGATTAAAGAGTGCTTCGAGAAGAATAAAATTAAAGCCGGTGCGCCGGCCCAGGTTTATATCGGACAACTGCCCGGCGGGGACAAGGGATAAATCAGGAGACATCAGTGGATCTGGGTTTAAAAGGCCGCGGGGTGATTGTTGCGGCGTCAAGTCAGGGCATCGGACTGGCCACAGCGGAGGCGTTTGCCCGCGAAGGCGCTCAGGTGGCCATGTGCGCGCGCACGGCGAAGACTCTGCTTGAAGCCGCCGGCAAAGTCCGCAACCAGACCGGCGCAGAAGTCTACGCGGAAGCTCTGGATGTGACCGACGGAACAGCGGTTCTGAGATTCACCGAGCAGGTGGCAAAGCGCTTCGGCCGGATTGACGTGTGTGTTGCCAACGCCGGCGGCCCACCCGCCAAGAATTTCCTTTCCATCTCTACCGACGAGTGGCACAAAGCCGTAGACCTGAACCTAATGAGCACAGTTCACCTGGCAAAGGCCGTAATTCCTTACATGCAGCGGCATCGCTGGGGAAGAATCATCACCATTACGTCAATTTCAGTGAAGCAGCCGATCGCTGATCTGGTGCTCTCGAACTCGGTCCGCGCGGCCGTGGTAGGGCTGGTGAAGAGCCTTTCCAATGAATTCGGGAAAGACGGAATCCTGGTGAACAACGTTGCTCCCGGATACACGGCTACGGAGCGTCTGCAGGAACTGGCCCAGGTCCGCGCTTTGGCTGCCGGCAGCTCGCCTCAGCAGGTTTGCGACGGCTGGGCGGCGGAAACCCCGGTCAAGCGCCTTGGCAGCCCCACGGAAATCGCCGACGTGATCGTTTGGCTCGCTTCCGAGCGAGCTTCCTACGTTACCGGACAGACTATTCTGGCCGATGGCGGAATCTACCGCGGGCTTTAACCGCCCGATCCTCAAAACAGTTGATTCGATTCCGTCAGCCGGTTCACATCTCAAAAAGATACAGTCCCAAAATTGGAATCGGCGCGCGAAAATCGGAGCTGCGTCTGCTCATCTTGACATCTGAACGGCCACAAAATGGCATCTCACTTACACAAATGGTTGTCCTGGTTATCTCACTTATCGCAGCGGTCGCGCTCTGCCTGGCGTGGTATGCGGTCTCCGTGCGCCACAAGCATCGCAAAGCGCGAGAAGTTTTGCGCTGGATTCAATCGGCGCTGGCCGGACGCGGTCAGGTAATCGGGATCTCATGGACCGGAGCATCCAGGTTCCGGGTCCCCTTACGGCTGACCTGCGGCGTCTTTCAGCGAGCATGGGTGTTGGTTGAGTTGCAATCACAACAGACCCCGGTGCAATGGCTCTTGCGCAAGCTGAGAGGCCGGCGAGAGGTCCTGACCTTCCAGGCCGATCTGGATTTTCCTCCGACGTTCTCTCTGCATGTACACAATTTTCGCTGGATTGCACGCAGCAGCCGCAGAACGCCCACCAACCGTCCAGGTTGGAAATTCGAGTACCTGCAACCTCTCATTATCAGCACGCGTGCCGACCGGCAAAAGGAAATTGCGTGCGCCATGACTTCTTTGACCAAGGGAGACAGCAGCGAATTCGAGGACGTCAGCTTCCAGAGATCTTCACCGCATTTTTCCGCCACCTTGCCTCTGGAATCCCTTGCGCCGGGCTCTCCGGCCCGCACATACATGCTCGACGCCATGCGCGAACTCGCAGGCAGCGCGTCCGCTTCGTTATTCTAGAAAAACCGCTTGAAAGCGTTCCCAAGTCTGCATCACTCCGCTCCTGTTACGGTGCGGCTCAGCGCGTGCCCGGCTTCGCGAAATCATTGTCCCCTGATCATAAGACCGGTGTTTTCAATACCGGAAAACTTTAGTTCAATGCACAAGTCTTTCGGCGTTGGTCTTTCGTCGGCGCAATTACACAACTATTACAATCCGCCCGCCTCCCGGCTGCTAGGCTGAGAATCAAATGAACAAGGGAAAGATCGAATCAACCAGGGAGAACCAGTGAATTTTTTCAAACGCGACAGGACTTTTAAAGAGCCGATCGGCAAGCTCACCACCTTTTTCATGGCCGCTTTTCATGTAGGGGCCATCGTGGCGCTTTTCATGTTTACCTGGAAAGCGTTCTTTGTCGCACTATTGCTGTGGTGGGTGGCGGGCAGCCTGGGTATCGGCATGGCCTATCATCGCTTACTGACGCATCGCGGTTTCAAGACTTACAAATGGATGGAATACTTCCTGACCATCTGCGCTACGCTGGCGCTGGAAGGCGGCCCGTTTTTCTGGGTGGCAACGCACCGCGTCCATCACCAGAACACTGACGTGGAAGGCGATCCGCACTCTCCTCGCGACGGCGGCTTCTGGGCACATATGGGCTGGATCATGACCGGGCGCACGCTGCACAATCACTCCGCCGCGCTTCTTCCTTATATTCCCGACCTGCGCAAAGACAAGTTCCATACCTTTATCAGCAAGTGGCACTGGGTCCCGATTACGGTCCTCGGCGTGGTCCTGCTAGCGGTTGGCGGCTGGTCCGTGATGCTGTGGGGTATCTTCCTGCGCACTGTCGTGGGGCTCCACTCGACTTGGCTGGTAAATTCAGCTACTCACATGTGGGGATCACAGCGCTTCCTCACCGGCGACACGTCAAAGAACAGCTTCTGGGTTGCCATTCTCACTTTTGGCGAGGGCTGGCACAACAATCACCACGCCCACCCGCAGGCGGCCCGCCATGGCCTGGCGTGGTATGAGGTCGACTTCAACTGGTACGGCCTTTGTGCCCTTCGCGCGCTGGGTCTGATATGGGACGTGAAAGCTCCAAAGCTGAAAGAAGCCGTCAAGGTCAAACCGGCCAAAGTCTCGGTGGAGCAGTTCTCGCCCGCAGCTTCCGGCGATGACTAACGCCTAAGCTACAAAGCAAAAATACAGACATCACAGCGCGGTGCAACGATGCACCGCGCTTCTTCTTTGCTGGCCGTCTTTTCTCCTGATGAGCGCCATCCGCCCAAATCTGCGGGCCGGATTTCTGTTGTATCTATTACAATTTCCTCAGCCGCCATGCGTATTACCAGCCGCGCCAGGACAATCGCTTTTTTCATCACGCTGGGCTCCTGCCTGGTGGGCCTGGCGATTTATCTCAACATCGTCTGGCTGGTGAACAACTGGCGCAACGTGGTGCCGCTGGTGTTGGGCATCATCTTCTTTGCCCTGATTATTGCGGGCCTGGTGGTCTATACCATTTTCCTGGTGCGCGAAATCCGCAGGAACGAGCAGCAGGACAGCTTCCTCAACGCGGTTACGCACGAGCTCAAAACACCAATCACCTCGATCCGCCTCTACCTCCAGACGCTGGAGCGCCGCCCGCTCAGTGAGAACCAGCGCCGTGACTTTTACCGCCTGATGCTGGACGACACCGACCGTCTTCTGGGGACGGTGGAGCAGGTGCTCCGCGCGGGTGAGATTCGTCAGCGCCGGTCCCGCCGCAACTGGCAGGACGTGGACTTCTCCGGCATCATCCGCGAAAGCCTGGAACTGGCCCGGCTGCGCCACGGTCTCTCTGCCGACGTGCTGCGTTTCGGCACGGCGCCTGCCGAGCCAATCACCCTGGTGGGCAATCCAGAGGAATTGCGGACCGCTGTCGCCAACTTGATTGAGAACGCCGTGAAATACTCCGGCCAGCAACCATCGATCGTTGTAGATGTTGAAACGCCGAACATCGACACCGTGATCCTGCGCGTTCGCGATAATGGCGTGGGAATCCCGCCGGAAGAGCTCAAACGCATCTTCAAGCGCTTTTACCGTGTGCAGAGCCAGGCCAACGGCCCGGTCAAGGGCACCGGATTGGGATTATTTATCGTGCGCTCAATTGCGCGCCGCCATGGCGGCGAGGCCTTTGCGGAGAGCGAAGGCGAAGGCCGGGGCAGCACTTTCATCATGCGCCTGCCGCGGGTCTACCACGTATGAGCCGAATTCTGGTGGTGGAAGACGAGTCACACATCGCCCAGGGCCTGCGTTTCAACCTGGAGGCTGAAGGCCACTCCGTGGAAATCACCGATACCGGTGAAGACGCATTGAAACGTCTGCTGGGCAAGGACGATTCCTTTGATCTGGTGGTGCTCGACGTAATGCTGCCCGCCAAGGACGGCTTTAGCGTAGCCAGAGAATTGCGGCACGCGCAGAATTTTGTGCCTGTGCTGATGCTCACGGCGCGCTCGCGCCCTGAAGACGTGCTCAAAGGTTTTGAATCTGGCGCGGACGACTACCTGCCCAAGCCCTTCAACCTTGACATTCTGATCGCGCGCATCGGCGGCCTGCTGCGGCGGAAGATCTGGCTGCAAGGTGTGAACGAATCCGCGCCTCCGCCAGAGGGGGAGTTCACGTTTTCCGGCAAGACAGTTGACTTCCAAAAGCTGCAGTTGCGCAACGGCAAACAGAGCTTCCAACTGACGCTGATGGAGACCGAACTGCTTCGTTACCTCATTCGCAATAGCGGGCGGCCGGTCTCGCGCAAGGAAATCCTGGAGCAGGTTTGGGGGCTCAAGGAAGATACAGACACACGCGCCATTGATAACTTCATCGTGCGTCTGCGCCGCTACATTGAGAACGAACCCTCAAAGCCCAAACATCTGCTGACCGTGCGCGGGCTCGGATACCAGTTTGTGCCCGGTTCGGAACTGCCATGAATCGGGGCAGCGTCCTTGCGGTGGACTTCCCTCTCCGGGTCGATGATTCGGAGGTTGAGTTGCGTGCCGCGCGCGAGGCCTTCACCTGGGGACCACAAGCAACATGGCTGCTCGCGGGACTCTTCTGGCTCTTTTTCTTCTTTGTGCGCGATATACCGGACCTGGCGAGAAATACCGTGCTTCTGGCCCTGGGGGCCACGGTGTTGGGTGCGCTGGGCCTCTTTTACGAGATTCGTCGGCGAAAAAGACGAGTAGCTCTCTACCCTCTGGGCGCCCGGCTCGGTTGCTATCATCAAGGCGCTTTCCAATACAGCTTCGCTCCGGAAGAAATGGTCAGAGTTCGCACGGATTTCTTTGACCGTCTTTTCGTCGTGCTGAAGATGGTGCTGCCTTTCCTTATGATCGCGATCATCTTGGTCGTCATTATCGTTGACGGGGCGATGAGCCATCCTCTTCCCTTCAAACCGCTGGAAATCCTGCTTCTGCTCTACCCGCTGGGGTTCACGGTTTTCGCGCTGGTCGCCGTCATTCGCGCCCATTTTGTGCTCAGGTTCTTCTGGATTCCGAACGGCAAAAGAAAAACCGACAGGCCGGCGCATTTTTCGCGCGAAGACTTGCGCAAGCTCGACATTGCCTGCGGTCCCAGCTGTACCCTGGCAAGCTAATACGCTTTTGCGGTAGAGCGGATAAGATGCCCGATCGCAAAAACCATTGCTTGCGCGGTTCTGGGCAACATGGCAAGCTTGTATGCATTCCCGTGCCGACACTGGAGCAATCCGCGCCCGCAGCGGCCTCTGCCAATGCCCTTCCCGCAGAGACGCTGGACGTGTTGATTGTGGGCGCAGGCTTTTCCGGACTGGGCATGGCCATCAAGCTCCTTGAAGCCGGAACCAGGTCGTTTCTTGTCATCGAGAAGGCTGACGACATCGGTGGCACTTGGTACGTCAACCAATATCCCGGCTGCGCGTGCGATATCCCTTCACACCTGTACTCGTTTTCTTTTGATCGCAACCCGGACTGGAGCCGCATGTACTCCGGGCGTGACGAGATCCAGCAATACCTGAAGTCCTGCGCGCAGCGCTACGGCCTCTGGCCTTACATACGCGTGAACACGCGCATGCAGGAAGCCGTGTGGGACGAGGGCGCCGCGCTGTGGCGCGTTACCACAGCAGAAGGCGTCACGGTCAGGGCGCGGGTCTTGATCTCGGCCGTCGGGGCTCTGCACGTTCCCAAATATCCCGATATTCCGGGCATGGAGAAGTTTGCCGGCCCGGCGTTCCACTCCACATGGTGGGACTCAAGTGTCGATCTCGAAGGCAAGCGGGTGGCCGTGATTGGAACCGGCGCGAGCGCTATCCAGTTTGTGCCGGAGATTGCACCCAAGGTGGAAAAGCTCTTTCTCTTTCAGCGCACACCACCGTGGATCCTGCCCAAAGCCGACTTCGCCATCCCGGAGCGCTGGAGAAAACGCTTCCGGCGTCTCCCTCTGTTCACATGGCTCTTCCGCATGGCATTGTTCTGGATGTATGAGATTCGCGTTTGGGGATTTCTGGGCAAGGTACGCGCGCTGCGCAAACGTGGACAGAAGATGGCGCTCGATCACCTTGAGGCGCAGGTGCCAGATCCCAAATTGCGTGCGATCCTCAGGCCGAGTTATGAGCTGGGCTGCAAACGCGTGCTGATCTCCAACGATTTTTATCCCGCGATCCAGCGGTCCAATGTTGAATTCATCACCGAGGAGATCAGAGAAATCCGCGAACACTCGATCGTGACTCAGGACGGAGCCGAGAAGCCCGTCGATGTGCTTATCTATGGAACAGGTTTCCGCGCCACGGAGCCGTTGCACGATACGAGCGTGGTCGGCCGCAATGGCGTCGATATCCACCAAGCATGGAAAGAGAGGATCAGCGCTTATCTGGGCGTGAGCGTCAGCGGCTTTCCCAACTTCTTTATCTTGCTGGGCCCAAATACCGGCCTGGGACACAACTCTGTGGTACTGATGAGTGAAGCGCAGATCGGCTATGTGATGGATTGCCTGCGCCTAATGCGCCGCCGCGGCGCCAAGGTGATGGAAGTCAAACCCGAAACGCAAAAGACTTTTGTTGAAGAACTGCGCGCGCGCTTGGCCGGAACGGTGTGGCAGGCGGGCGGCTGCCGAAGCTGGTACCAGGACGCCTCTACCGGCGAAAACCCTGTGATCTGGCCGGGATCAGTGGTGAGCTATATGCGCAGGACAAAAGCGGTAGCGGAACGGGACTATGTGTTGAGTGGCAAAGCTGAAATCGTGAGAGGACTGGCCGCCGAACAACGGGCCTAACGGACAACGGGAGGATCGTGGACCAACCCACATCGACGAACTGGCTGGAAACAACACCGGACGAACGGACGATGGCGACTCTGGCCCACGCATTGCAACTCATCGGGTCATGGATTGCGCCGCTGATCATCTTCTTGATCCGGCGACAATCCCGGTTTGTCGCCTTTCACGCCCTGCAAGCCCTGCTTTTACAGATCCTTCACGTGATTTTCATTATGGTATTCATGGCGGGCTTCTTCATCACGATGTTCGTCTACGTGACTCCACACGTCGCGGGCAGACCCAATGAATTTCCGTTGCCCGTCGCTGTCCTTTTCATTCTTGTCTGGCTCGGCTTCATGACGTTGTCAATAGGAACGCTGGTGATTGCCATTGTTTACTCCATTAAAGCCGGTCGAGGCGAATGGGCTGATTACCCTGTGCTAGGGAAGCTCGCGCGCAAATTGTTGAAAATGCCCGCGCGGGCGCAGCAGTAACGCGGCGTTTGCTCTTAAGCTGAGAGATGGGGGTAGGAGCGGCTAGCTCTTCCCTTTTAACCGCAACCCCGCCCGCTCTTCCAGCAGCATAATGGTAGCGGAGTAATCCAGGTCGTCATAGCCCGCCTTGACGGCTTCTTCGTAGATTTCGTCGATCTTGGCCAGACCGGGAAGATCGACACTGTTTTCTTTGGCGGCGTCCATCATCAAATGCATATCTTTGTGCATGAGGCGCAGGGGAAAATTCGGCGAGAAATCCTGCTTGAGGATGAACGGCTTCTTGTATTCCGCCACGCCAGAGCGGATCATGGAAGCCTCAATCAGCTCAAACATCTTTTCCGCCGGGACGCCCAGCTTCTTCGCCAGGGTGAGGCTCTCACACAGGCCTTCATAAATAAAGACGATGTTCATGTTCTGGGCCAGCTTGGCGGAGAGGCCCTTGCCGTTATCTCCCATGTGGATCACTTTTTGTCCCATGGCGCGAAGCAACGGTTCCACGCGTTCGATGTTGTGCGGCGCGCCGCCGATCATAAAGATGAGCGTGCCGTTCTCCGCAGCAATCTTCGAGCCCGTCATCGGCGCGTCAAGAAACTCGCAGCCTTTTTCCTGCAGTCCTTCCATGAAAAGCAGGCTGGCGGAAGGGGCGATGGTGCTGGAGTCCACGACGATCGTGCCGCTGGCAAGGCCTTCAATGGCGCCGCCCGGGCCAAAGAGAACGGCCTGCACCGCCTTGGTATCAGACACGCAGACCCACACTGCTTCTTTGCTTTTCACGGCCTCGGCTGGAGTGGAAGCGGTTGTGGCCCCTTCCACCTCGCGGGGCGTGCGGTTCCAGACGCTGACTTCGTGTCCGGCTTTTACCAGGTTGGCGGCCATGGGCCGTCCCATAATTCCAAGACCTAAAAACGCTACGCGCATGCTTGGCATTAGACGGTCTCCGGGCGGATGGCGTCAAGTGGATAGCAGTTCAGCACTCAGCCAATTTGCAACATTACTTAATTACCAAATTCCTTTAACTCCTCCGCCTCCTCCTTTCCTCTGTGTTTCAAAGGTTTTTGTTGCCTCACGTCGCTGCCTCCGGGCTGAGTGCTGATTGCTGACTGCTGATTGCTGAGCTACAATTCTCCGTTTACCCTAATCACTGCGAAGGATTCTCTGATGTCCCAAGTTTCCGCCCCGATTGCTCCCCTGCCCCAGCCGCTGGTGTCACTCACTGATGACGAACTTCTTTTTCGCGATAACGTACGCCAGTTCGCTGACCAGGCGCTTCGTCCCAAAGTCCGTGAGATGGACGAGAAAGGCGTCTTTGAACGCGACCTTATTGACCAGTTTTTCCATCTCGGGCTGATGGGGATTGAAGTACCGGAGCAATACGGCGGCGCGGGTGGAAAGTTTTTTGAGGCCATCCTGGCGGTGGAAGAGATTTCCCGCGTCGATCCTTCCGCGGGCGTGATCGTAGACGTGCAAAACACGCTGGTCAACAACGCGCTGCTCCGCTGGACCACCGAAGAGCAGAAACGCCGCTACCTTCCCCAAATGACCAGCAACACCGTGGGCGCGTATGCCCTGAGCGAAGCCGCTTCCGGCTCGGACGCCTTTGCCATGCAGACCCGGGCCGAACTCAAAGGTAGCGAATACGTTCTCAACGGGCGCAAGCTCTGGATCACTAACAGCAAAGAGGCGGGCGTGTTCATCCTGTTTGCGACCATTGATCCTGCGGCCGGCTACAAAGGGATCACGGCGTTCATCGTGGAAAAAGGGTTCTCCGGCTTCAGCGTGGGCAAGAAGGAAGACAAGCTGGGAATTCGCGCCTCCTCCACGTGCGAGCTGCTGCTGGAAGATTGCCGCGTGCCCAAAGAAAATGTCTTAGGTGAAGTAGGAAAAGGCTACAAGATCGCGATTGAGACGTTGAATGAAGGCCGCATCGGCATTGGCGCGCAGATGCTCGGCCTGGCCCGCGGCGCGTGGGAGAGCGCGCTCAAGTATTCGCAGGAGCGGAAGCAATTCGGGAAACCCATCTCTGACTTTCAGGGCATTCAGTTCCAGTTGGCCCAGATGGCCACCGAAATTGAGGCAGTGCGTATGCTGGTCTACAACGCAGCTCGCATGAAAGATGCAGGCATGAATTTTGTGAAGGAAGCGGCCATGACCAAGTTGTTTGCTTCCCAGGTGGCGGAGCGCGTGGCTTCCCTGGCCGTTGAGATTTACGGCGGCTACGGCTTCACCAAGGATTATCCGGTGGAGAAGTTCTATCGCGATGCCAAGATCGGCAAGATCTATGAAGGCACGTCCAATATGCAGTTGCAGACGATTGCCAAACTGCTTCTGGGCGGGAAATAGGCCAACGCCGGCAGATTAACCTCAAGCACAAGTCTAATCTTTACAATATCTTGCAAGGGGTACCTTTTTCGTAAGGGGAGCCTCTGATTGTGCCGGAAGATTAACGTGGGTTAAACTACGTGAAATTTGCGCGGCTTCTCACCCCAGGCCAGGACCATAGAAATCCGAAGGGCAGGAGTTTACTTTGGGCCAGGATCCTCAACAGGAACTGAAGGACCTTACTACCGTTCACAACTTTTACCTCGGGTTGCTGGAAAACAACCTGGGACACAGTGTGCCGGTCCCTGCCGAAATCAAGAATGCAACGCCGGCGCCCGAGGATACTGCCGCGCTCTCCCGGAACTTCAAGCTGTGGCTCGACGTGCTGGATCTGGCGCTGACGCCGCCTCTTGTGCGGGACGCATTGAAGACGGTGCCGGGATTTGAGACCGCGCACGCCCTGCTGCGCTACTTTGCCGGTAAATCGTCGCAACGCTCGGGCGATCGTGACAAAACGGACTGCATCATTACCTATCTCTTCCGCACGCCCTTGCCGGGCCAGGCCAACGCCTGGCACCGCCCTGAAGTCAATACGCCGTATGCTTTTATCGCCCAGGCTTCTCTGGCGTTTGAAAGCGAGTTATACCGTGCTCTGGGCGATATACATTGCGAGTCCATGCAGCCCGAGCACGTTACCATGCTGCAGGAATTCGAGTATCTCTACCAGGAACTGGAAGAGTTCCGGCATTTTGACCAGATCATCGATTCCGGGATCGTGCAGCGTGTGCGCGAGTTGAAACAGTCGCTGGGAAAATCTTTCTATCATCCTGACTCGCTGGCCAACATGGCCGTGTGGAACGACGTTTTCGGACGCAAGTTTGACGAGCTCTTCCATGACGCCGCAACGCAGATCAAGACATTTGCAGAAAACGTGCAGCGCGAAGGCGGCAGCATCCTTTCGCGCGTGGAAGGCGACATCACAGTCAAGAACCTGAGCGAGGTGGAAACCAAACAGATCCTGGCAGAGGACTATCAGTTCGCGCAGGATGAATTTCGGAAAGTTTCCAAGTACAAAAAAGCGGTGGACAGCAAACGTCCGGTGCGCTTAACGGGAGCGCCGCGCCGGATGGCCGACCCGCCGGCGCCGGTTGATCCGCCTCAGCCACGGCCTACCATACCGCATCCGCCCTCAGCAGCGCAGTTTTCAACCCAGGCTCCGCCTCCGCCGCCTGCGCCCAGACCGCAGGCAATATCGTCACAAAATCTAAACGCGGAAGTGCTGGCGGTTGCTCCATCTCAGGCGGTACAAAATGCAGTGCAGGAAGGCAAGATCCACAGCGCGCGCCAGGCGATCAAAGAGCACGTGCGCAGCGCCGATTCCAAGTTTGCCAATATTTTTCCGGTCAAGAACTCCAAGATCGCTCTTTCGCCAGCGGAAGTGGAGGCATTCAAGGGAGAGTATCAGGGTGAAAAGAGTTTTCGCGCCGACTACGCCAACATCCTGATGACCATTGTTGCCTATCTGTCACGGATGGTGATTGAAGTGGACGAATACAACCAGAAAGCCGGTTCCGCCTATCTCTGGAAACCGCACGCGGACGCTCTTGGCTATTTAGTAAGCACGCTGGAACGCCTCAGCATGGAAGCCGAGCAGGTGATGGCCGTGGCACGGGCCCGTGGCCTGTCAGACAAGGCTGCCGCGCTATCCACGTCGCTGGAAAAACTCAAGGACTACGCGAAGACCGTCTCTCAAACTTTGCGGTCAGGCCATCAGGGCGCGACAAACTGAGTTACCCAGGCGTGCCCGAACCTTATGACTTGAAAGGTTCGTCCTGCTCGTACTTCAATCCGGAGTAGGGTTCAGTTTTAGACGTCTGGTGCGCGCTGGATGGCGGCGCTTTCTTCTTTTTCACTGCAGGTTTTTTGATCCCAAGGGCGATATCCGCCAGCTCCAGAAAGCGGCTGCTGTTGGGGGCGCCGCCGGGCCTGTTCTCCCATGCTCGTTCTCCCGCCGGGCCTTTCAGACTGTAGCGAGGCGCAATCCAGAGATCTTTGGTAGCCTTCGAATCTTTGGTAGCCTTCGGCTCCTTGGCGGATTTTTTGGGCATGAGCTTGTAATTATCCTCGATAAATGAAGGTTTTTACAATCAAAGTGTCTGGATTTTCTGCTTAAAAAAATAGCGCCCTTTTGCGGGTTGCGGGGGAATCGAGCCGACAAATTCAGTGGGGCACGCCCACAACCTTGACCTGAACCACAAAAAACCGCAGAAGCCCGGGTTTCGCTATTATTTTGCGACTCCAAGCTTGGTGGCGTAAGTTGGCGTTCCGCGGCAGATGCGAACGGGGCGTAGATTGGCTTTCAACAGCTGTACCAAGGATGGCTCACGCCATGGCCCCGTTGAGGATTGTGTCCGTCAGCTATGAGCGCAAGTTGATGGAGCTACGCTCGCAGGTACTGCGCCTTGCCGGATACGCCGTGGACGAAACTCACACTCTGGATGATGCCCTGCGCCTGGCACAGACGGACGCAGTTGACATGCTGCTCATTTGTGATAGCGTTCCCCGCCCTGAACAACGCTGGCTCATTTCCCAGGTGCATGAAAAACGCCGGCTCCTGCCCGTCCTTTGCATTGGAAACCAGTCCTATGTCTCCAGCACCGATGGCTGCGTGGGAATTGAGAACACCCCAGCAGCACTCCTGGATGCCGTGAAGCTGGCCGCCCAACCATCCGTCGGTTTCCATCACGGAAAATGAACCGAAGCTGCTTTTACTTTTTTTTAGAGAAGGGGAGAAATGAAGCTTTCACGAGATCTCGATGCCATGCGGTTCGTAGGTGAGTGCACAACACGAGAAGGGTTCGTACCCGATGACATTCAGTGTCTACTCTGCACCCGGCGGATGGATCCGGAGGTGCAGAATCCTCACGTCTCCCTTATGTGCTCGGGCTGCGGCAATCGCGCAAGGCGGTTCAATTCCGAAACAGAAATGAATCTATACATCGCTGAGCGCTGGAAGCAGTTGCGGAAGGAGTGCGGGCACACATCGGGCAGCCAGTAGTAACGGCGCCGACTCGTCGCATTCAGGTACTGGGCCGCAGGAACATTCGTGCGCCTGCGCATTGGTGAAATCGACGGAAGCCAATCCTGCTTCCTTATAACGGCTTCAATCCAGAGCTCCTCTTCAC
>Ga0137395_10000528_pt1 | contig 16189 bp, 15 predicted proteins | sample czobulk216metaG_FD_108283 | JGI IMG/M metagenome (GOLD analysis project Ga0137395, IMG submission 108283) | Vadose zone soil microbial communities from Angelo Coast Range Reserve, California, USA - czobulk2.16 metaG | ecosystem: Environmental > Terrestrial > Soil > Vadose zone | place: USA...
ACGAATCGGCGTCACTTCAAATCTTTTCCATGCGCAAACGAAAAGAAAACTCTTTCTACTTTTCTTCCGCTTCTTCCGGATCCGTCGGTTTCCGCCGGTTGTACTTCGTCATCGCCGCCTCGAGTCCCTGACTTAGGATCATCTCCACGGCGTCTCCGGCCTCGCCGATCATTTCCGCGGCGACTTCCAGCTCCGCTTTCTTCATCGGCCGCAGAACGTATTCCTTGCGGCTGCTCAACGGATGATCCGGCCCGCAACCCAGCCTCAGCCTCGCAAATTCCTGCGTCCCGACCGAGTTGATCACGGACTTCGCGCCGTTGTGGCTTCCTGCGCTGCCGTCCGGATGAATCCGAATCGTCCCCAGCGGCAGTTGCGCCTCGTCCCACATGAGCAGCAGATCGTGCGCATCCATCTCGTACTTCCCCAGCAGATCTCTTACGGAGATCCCGCTGAGATTCATGTACGTCTGCGGCTTCGCCAGGATCACTTCTTCCCCGGCAATCTTTCCCCGGCCCACCAGCGCCTTGCCCTCGGGCCGTTCCACGCGAATCCCCCCGCGATTCGCCAGTTCATCCACCGCCATGAAACCCAGGTTATGCGGCGTCCACTGGTACTCCGGATCGGGATTCCCAAGTCCGACGATGAGCCGCATAGACCTTTTTCCAGCCGTCCGCGAATCGCGGGACGAGCGTTACTTTTTCTTTTCGCCCTTCTCGCTTTTTTCGCTCTTCTCCGCCTTGGGCTTGGCTTCCTCTTCGGCGCCTTCTTCGCCTTCCATTTCCTTCTTGCCCTTCTTGATGACTTCGGGCTCGGCCGGCGTTGCCGTTTCCGCAGCCACGGCCTCCACGGGCTTCTCTTCTTCGACCTTGAGCGTGACGACGTGCGCCAGCACGCGTTCGGGTTCGGTCAACAGCTTGTGTTTCGTCGTGTCAATCGGCAAATCACCGGCGCGCAACTGCTGGTTAAGCATCAATCCGCTGACATCCACCTTGAACTCCGTCGGGATATCCGCGGGCAAACATTCAATTTCCACTTCGCGCGTCACGACTTCAAAAACTCCGCCTTGCACTTTCACGCCGGCAGGCTCGCCAAACGTGTGCACGGGAACCATCACCTTCATCCGGACGTCCATGGCTACGCGCAAAAGATCCACGTGCAGCAATTTTCCGGTGACGGGATCCGTCAGCCAATCTTTCAGGATTGCGGGCTCGTGCTTCCCGCCGAGATCCACTTGAAACAACGTGTTGTGCCCGCTCTCCGAGCGGAGAATCGCGCTGACTTGCTTGGCGTTCACCGCCAGGGTGATGGATTGGCCCTTGCCTCCATACAACACCGCCGGCACTTTGCCCGTCTGGCGAAGCCTCCGCGCCTCGTTCTTGCCCCGAGTTGCTCGGGGCGCGCCTTCCACTACGATCTTTTCTGGCTTTTCTGCCTTCTGTGCCATGTCCTTCTTCCCTTCCCTGTAGGACAGACAGGAATGCCTGTCTTGTTGCAAGTTCTTCTCAGAGGACAGACAAGAACGCTGTCCTGCAAATCAAATAAACAATTCGCTAATCGAAGTCTCTTCGTGAATCGAACGAATCCCGCGCGCCAGCAAATCTGCCACGCTCAACACCTTGATCTTCCCCATCTTTTTTGCCGCTTCGCTCAGCGGCACAGAGTCTGTCGCTACGATCTCCTTGATGCTTGACTTCTCGATCCGTTCGATGGCCGGCCCGGAAAGCACGGCGTGCGTGCAAGCGGCGTACACTTGCGTGGCGCCTTCCCGCAGCAGCGCGTCCGCCGTCTTCACCAGCGTTCCCGCGGTATCAATAATGTCGTCCACTACCAGCGCGCTGCGTCCGCGAACGTCTCCGATCAGGTTCATCACTTCGCTAACGTCCACGTCCACGCGGCGCTTGTCCACGATGGCCAGGGGCGCATCCAGCTTCTTTGCGAAAAACCGCGCACGCTCTACTCCGCCCGCATCGGGCGAAACTACCGTCAGATTCGGCAGTCTCAAATGCCGGAAGTGTTCAACCAGCACCGGGGAACCGTACAAATGATCCACGGGCACGTCGAAATAGCCCTGAATCTGGGGCGCGTGCAGATCCAAAGTCAGCGCCCGGCTCGCGCCCGCGGTTTCCAGCAAATCCGCCACCAGCTTTGCGGAGATGGGAACTCGCGGCTTGTCTTTGCGGTCCTGCCGCGCGTAGCAGTAGTACGGCAGCACCGCCGTGATCCGCCACGCCGACGCCCTCTTAAACGCGTCTATCATCAGCAGCAGTTCCAGCAGGTGAGAATCCACCGGAGCATGGCACGGCTGCACGACAAAAACGTCCGCCCCGCGAACGTTTTCCAAAACCTGAAAATAAATCTCGCCGTCGCTGAAGCGGCCCAACAGCGCTTTGCCCAGCGGCACGCTCAAGTGGCGGCAAATGCTCTCCGCCAGTACTGGATTCGCGGTCCCAGAGAAAATCTTAAATCGGTCGTCGTCCACGACGCTCGCGCTCCGTGTGACCACTCGGTAGCCACACCAACTTGCATGCAACGGAACCGGAAAGATCTTCTACAACGGCATGAACACAAAGAGACGCTGAGGCAGAATCCACGACACGCTTGCAGACTACTCTGCGATGCGCATCAGACGAGCGTACCTGTCGCGCGAGACAGTCTCGCAAACGAAGGTCTGATCGTGCGGAAACCCAACAGCGGCTCGGCGCGCCATCGCTGGGCTCGGGAAAACACCAAACACCGCCGAACCGCTACCCGCCAGCGAGGCTTCTGCAGCTCCTCTTTGGAGCAACTCCCGCTTGATTTGATCAAGCCGCGGATGCCGCTGGAAAACCGGTCCTTCAAAATCATTCGAAAGGCCGCTTCCCTGCGCGCTCCAGGATAGAGCACAGAACTGAAAGAGTTTAGAGGTTCCCGCAGAATTTGTCAACGCGAGCGGTTTGGCCTCCAGCCAGCGGAAGGCATCGGGAGTAGGCACATGAACGTCTTTTGGCGAGACAACCAGAATTTGCAACTTCCGAATGTCAGGCAGCGGATAGATTTCGTCGCCCTTGTTTACGCCCAGCGCCCGGCCACCGAGCAGAAAAAAAGGCACGTCCGCGCCGAGCGATGCGGCAATTTCTAGCAATCGTGCGGTAGCTACTTTCTTTTTTGTGAGTCGCAAATAGCCTAGCAACGCTGCGGCGGCGTCGCTCGATCCTCCGCCCAGGCCCCGGCCCGCAGGGATCGTTTTCGTAAGCGCGATCTCCACTCCATCGCTGCTTTTCAGCTCGCGGCGCAGCGCGTCCACAGCGCGATAAACAAGATTTTTCTGGGGCGGTTCCGCAGAGAGTGGCTGGTTGCCCTCGATGGTCAGTAAAATTTCCGGCGAGGGTGACCTGCGCAACCGCAATTCGTCGCGCAAAGAGATAATCTGGAAAATGGTCCGTAATTCGTGAAAGCCGTCGTCGCGTTTGCCGAGGATATCCAGGCGCAGATTGATTTTTGCGAACGCGGAAATGCGGACTTCAGGCATGCGCTGGGCTACGGCTTTGCGACGCTGGTTGTGGACTTTTGCGCCACGCGATGCTTCGATTGCGATAGCTTCTTTTCGAGTTCCGCGACCTTGTCGGTTTCCAGGTCCGCGGGGAGCGAGCGCCGCCATTCCACCAGCGATTTTTCCCACTCCGTTGCGGCCAGATCGCCCCGGCCCAGCTTCGCGTAGAGATCGCCGAGGTGTGAATGAATCGTCGCGTCATGCCTTTCGCGTTCGACGGCCTTGCGAAGCGTGCTCTCCGAAGCACCCAGCTTGTTCTCTTTGAAATAAATCCAGCCGAGACTATCGAGGTACGCCCCGTTGAAAGGGTCTTCCTTCAGCGCCTTCTGCACCAGCGCTTCCGCTTCATCAAGCCGTATCCCCAGGTCGCCCAGCATGTAGCCGTAATAATTCAGCACCGGAGCGTTTTTCGGATTCACCGCCAGAACTTTCTTAAACTGTTCCTCCGCCTTGTCGAAAAACTTCTGCCGCTCAAAAATGGCGCCTTGCAAGAACCACACCATTTCGTTCTCGCGCGGCTGGCCCGGGAGCACTTCCGCGGCACGCGCCGCTTCTTCGGCTTCCTTGTAACGCCGGCCGCGCTCGTACACCTGGGCAATGTTGAGGTACGTCTCGCGATCGTTGGTATCGCCGTGAAGCTGCGCTCGCAACATTTTGACGGCGTCGTCTGTTTGCCCGTTTTCGCCGAGCAACAGAGCATGGCTCGTTCGAATCGAAGGATCGGCGGGGTATTTCGCCAGCGCTTCCTTGCCCGCCTGCAACGCTTTGGGCAAATCTTTCGAGGCGCGGTAAGTATCCATGATCATCATCCGCGCGCGGCGATCCTCTTCCTCGCCGAGATGTCCCAATTCTTCGAAGGTATAAATTGCCGCCTGATAATTCTGCGTATCGCGATAGAGCTGCCCGAGTTGCTGGTACAGGATGGCCAGCGACCGCCGCCGCGACGGCACGGCGGGAGACTGCCCCTTAATATCCGTCACCGCGTTCGATAACACGCGGATGGCATCCTCGTAGCGTCCCTGGGCCTGGTACAGCATCGCCTCGTTGTACATGACCTCCAGGCTACCCGGAGCGTACTGCCGCGCCTTCACGAGATTTTCTTCGGCCTTGTCGAGCTGGTGCAGTTCGCGGTAAATCTGCGCGATTCGCAAATACACGTCTGAATCGTCGGGCATCACATCGGAGAGCTTCTGGTAAACCTTCAGCGCCTCGGAGTATTTCTCTTCCGCCAGCAAGGTCTGGCCCAGCCCGCGCTGGTGGCTCAGTTCCGACGGATCAAGTTCCATAGCCTTGCGGTAGGCCGCTTCCGCCTTCGCCAATTCATGCGTTTGCGTGTAGGCATCACCTAGAAGATCCAAAAGCACCGCCGAGGGAGAATGCGAGGTGATTCCTTCGAGCAGCGTGACCGCCTCGGCAGACTTGCCCTCGTCCATCAGCAACTGGGTCAATTGCTCGACCGCCGGTTCGTTTTCCGGATCTGTCTTGAGGATGCTCCGCAGAACCTGTTCGGCCTTGTCGTGTTCATTCTTCAGGCGGTAAAGCCGCGCCAGCCACAACGCCGATTCGGTGTCCGAAGGATCGAGGCGGTTGATCTCGCGATACTGCTCGATGGCGCGGTTCACGGTTTCCGGCTGGCCGTTGCTTGAGCTGACATCGCCGAGGCTGCGCAAATAAATTCGCCCAAGCAGCCGCCGCGATTGCACGTTGTCCGGGTCGCGCTTCAGAATTTCCTGCGCTTCCGCTACGGCATCGTGAATCCGCTGCGCTTTCCAATACATCTCCGCCAGGCGTTCGCCGATAACCTGCGATTTCGGATCCAGCGCATAGGCTTTTTTATAAGCTTCAATCGCTTTGGTGGCGTAGTCCGCGCTGCTGGTCGCTTCGTACTGCTGTTCGTAAATATGGCCCATCGTGAAGTTGTAATAGGCATCGGCGCGCGCGGAGTCGCTTGGGGAAGCGGCGGTTTTCGGCTCGATAAGCTGCTCTTGTGGCGCTTGGGCCACGGCCGCCGCACCGAAGACGCCTGTCAATAATACAGAGAGAGTAATCTGTCGAAGGTTCATCGTAGCCCCAGAAACCTAAATTATCCCATGCGACCGAAACGCGGTCAAAAGCCAAATCCTGGACGTTTCCAGAGCTTGTCCAGAGCTTGGGCGCCCCCGAAGATAGGATGCAAACTGGCATAAAAACGTTCGAAGCGATTAATTCAATGCAATCCTTCAGAAAAGACTCTTAAAGGAATCCGTGAAAGTGTTGTATGGAAGAGCAGGAGGCCGGTCCACACATGACCCATTCCAGTTTCAGCCAAAAGGCTAAGATTCTGTGTCTTGCGGTGTTTTTAGCTTGGTCTTCTTTGGCCGTTTCGAGCACCCAGGAAACCACGGCATCCTTGCCCCATCATGCCGTGCTCACTGATTTTTCGTGGTTGGCGGGTCGTTGGGAAGGTCATCTCGGCCCCATGACTGCCGAACAGGTTTGGATGGCGCCCAAAAATGGAACCATGCAGGGCTTCTTCCGGCTCACCAATGAGGAAAAGACCGTCGTCATCGAGCTTTTCACTCTGCGTGAAACTCCCGATGGCATCGCGATGTACTTCCGGCACTTTTCCACGGAACTCAAACCCTGGGAAGAGACCGACGCCTATCGTCTGAATCTGACGAAATCGGACGCCACTACGTTTCGCTTCGACAATCCCGTGGTGAATCAGTTAAAAGACGCCATCCTCACGCACGCCGAAGCCGACACATACACCTCGCACGGCGACATCACGGACACGGACGGCAAGCCCAAGATAATCGAAGTTACCTACCACCGGGTGAAGTAGGCCGTTTCAGAATAGCCCGTTTCAATCGTTGGCCCGGTGAACTTTCACATGCTTGTGGTCTGCGACGGGCTCCACCAGACGCAGGACGTGCTCTCTGGTGTCCTCGTCGAAGCGGTAAAGCAGGACCGCGTCGGCCGCCCGGTCGTCTTGCGCCAGCTCCAGTTCGGGATTGTCCATCGTGACGTCACCATTGTTTCGAATGCGGAGTTCGGCCCCGACTTGCAGAACAATCTTCATCCCTTCGCGATTGCCGGCCATCGTTTCGCCTCCCAGTTTGCGTTTACAAACATCGTCTGCAACTTAATGGATGCGGCGCTAGAGCAAAAGGGTCCACTGCCTGCCTTTAGTGCAGGAAGTGTCGCATGCCGGTGAACACCATGGCGAGGCCCAGGCGGTCGGCGGCGGCTACGACATCAGCATCGCGGACAGAGCCGCCCGGCTGGATGACGGCGGTCGCGCCGGCCTTGGCCGCTTCTTCCACTCCATCGGGAAAGGGAAAAAATGCGTCGGAAGCGATCACGGCGCCGGCCAGGGAAGATTGCGCTTTCATCACCGCGATTTTCACCGAGTCCACACGGCTCATTTGGCCCGCGCCGACGCCCAGCGTCGCGCCGGGTTTCGCAAACACGATGGCATTGGACTTTACGTGCTTTGCCACTTTCCAGGCGAAGCGCATCGTTTGCATTTCTTCGGCTGTGGGCACGCGCTTCGTTACCGTGCGCAGCTCATCGCCATCGATCTCGCCGAGGTCCGGCTGCTGCACCAGCATTCCGCCGAGAATGCGCTTGAGCTGCAATTCGCGTTCCGGCTCGAGGCCTCCGGCGGGCAATTCGAGTAAACGCAAATTCTTTTTCGCAGCGAAAATTTCTTTCGCGCGGTCCGCGAAACCCGGCGCGGCGATGCATTCCACGAAAAGTTTGGCGACTTCTCCGGCAGTCGCGGCATCCACCACGCGGTTGAACGCCAGCACGCCGCCGAACGCCGAAACGGGATCGCATGCCAGCGCATTCAAATAAGCGTCGATCAGAGTTGCCTGCTCCGCCGTGCCGCAGGGATTGTTGTGCTTGATGATTACTGCGGCTGGATTCTTGAATTCTGCGGCCAGGCTGCGGGCCGCTTCCAGATCGACGAAATTGTTGTACGAAAGTTCTTTGCCCTGGAGTTGTTTAGCTGCGGCCATACCTTCCGGGGCGCGGCCCGCCGGCACGTACAGAGCCGCAGCCTGGTGGGGATTTTCTCCGTAGCGCAATTCCTGCTGTCGCCGCAAAGCGAGGTGCACGCGTTCCGGCAGCACAGGTTTCGCTGAGAGGGACATGTGTCCGGCGCCAACCGACAATCGCTCGAGTTCCGTGGTGATCATGCCGTCGTAGCGAGAAGTCGTGGCGAAAACTTTTCGCGCCAGCTCCAGCCGGGTCGCAGGCGTCGTTTCGCCCGCGCCCTCGAGTTCACCGGCCACGCGCGCGAAATCCGCGGGATCCGTCACCACGGTGACACTCTCGAAATTTTTGGCCGCAGACCGCAGCATCGTTGGACCGCCGATGTCGATGTTTTCGATCAACTCTTCCGCTGTCAGCCCCGCTTTCGCCGCCGTCGCTTCGAAGGGATAGAGATTCACCACCACCAGGTCGATGGGAGCGATTCCATGTTCCGCGGCCTGCTTCTGGTCCTCCGCGTTGCCACGGCGGTAGAGGAGGCCGCCGTGCACTTTGGGATGCAGCGTTTTCACCCGCCCACCCAGCATTTCGGGCCAGCCGGTGAAATCGGAAACGTCGCGCACCGCGATTCCCGCTTCGCGCAACAGTTTGGCTGTCCCGCCCGTCGAGAGAATCTCGACCTTCAGCGCCGCCAAGCGCTTGGCAAATTCCACAATTCCAGTTTTGTCAAAGGCGCTGATGAGCGCGCGCTGCACCGCCATGGATGCCTCCACAATGGGAAAAGCACATCAGTGTAAGGGGGGCGCGGGGAATAGGGGAAGCACAAACCGTGGGGCGCAGGAAGGGACTTAGGACTTCACAAGAGCTTTCAATTTGACCTGGCCTTCGACCATCTCGACCACATATTCGACGTCGCGGCAATTCTTCTGCTTTTGCAGCTCTTTCGTTTTCTTCAGCACGAATTCGTTGAAGCTGGAGCGCGACAGCTTTCCCGTCGCTTCGCCGGCCGTCTGCTTGGCTTGCAAGAACGCCTGATACAACTGTTCGACTTTTTCCTTTTCGCGTTCTGGCTCGGAGCAGGTCATGCGAAATGTCGAGGAATCTCCCCCGGTGACTGCAGCTGCATGCTCTTCGGCTTCCTTTTTCGTGCGGGCAGCCTCGATCTCCCTCGCCGCCGCTCCGAAATGCCGCTGGACCGTGCCTTCTTCTTTCTGTTTCACTTTTTTCCGGAAGATGTCTTTGTATTTTGCGTAGGTCTGGGACAAATTGTTGAAGCGGAAACGCTGCGCGAACTTCAATTCGCCGCCGCGTTCCGCATAGCGCTTGACCATCATGTCAATGCGCCATTCAATTTCCGTGGGCGGGCGCTTCCGGCCGCCGCCGAAATACTGATCGTATTCAACCTTGAGCTGTCGAATGTCTTTTTCGAGAGTAGCCAACTCTTCGTCAATGGTAGCCATACGCGGGGAGAAACCTCGAACCACCATGCTAGGAGGATGGAAGAAAACCGTCAACCGCAGGAATGGGCGGCGGTTCGAATCCGCTACTGCGTGGCGTTGATTCGAATGCGGCACTGCAGTCCGCACTCAGCTGAGCGAGGGTGCGGCCTGGAGCGGGCCGCAAGTGAAGAGCCAACGGCATTGCCCGCCGCTCCGCACTGTGTTGAAATGTGCGAATGGACGCGGGGAGCAAAAGAACGATTTCGGCGGAACAGGCGGAATTGCTGCGGCAAATTCCGTCGGTAGACGAATTGCTTGCGCAGCCAAGGCTGGCGGCACTTTCGAAACGCGTGGACCGGAACCTGGTGGTCGAGGTTGCACGCGCCGTGCTGGCGGATTTGCGTGCGCGTATCGCGGGTGATTCGAATTGGACAGCGCTGGGCCTGAATGCCCTCACTGTCGAAGAGCTCATCAGCACGGAAGTTGAACGAATTCTTTCGCGCTCGCTGCAGCCAGTGATTAACGCCACCGGTGTGATCCTGCACACGAATCTGGGCCGCGCGCCATTGACAGAGGCCGTGGTCGACGAATTCCGCCGCGGCGCCACACAGTACAACAATCTTGAATACGATCTGGAGGCGGGCGCGCGGGGCAAACGGGATGTTCACACGGCTGAATTGCTGGCGCGACTGACTGGCGCGGAATCGGCCATCGTGGTGAACAATTGCGCGGCGGCGGTGCTCGTGACTCTCGCGGCTCTGGCGCGCGGCGGTGAAGTCATCGTCTCGCGCGGGGAGCTGATCGAAATCGGGGACGGATTTCGAATCCCCGAGATCATGGAGCAGAGCGGCGCGATCCTTCGAGAGGTCGGCACCACCAATCGCACGCACCTAGCGGACTACGAAAACGCCATCAACGAAAAGACGCGTGTGCTGCTCCGCGTACATCCTTCGAATTTCAAGGTCATCGGTTTTACGGACAAGCCTTCGATTGAAGAACTGGTGGCACTCGGCCAGCGCAGCGGCTTGCCGCTCGTCGAAGACCTGGGCTCGGGCTGCCTAGTGGATCTTTCGGAATTCGGTGTCAGCGAGCCCACGGCAAGGCAAAGCATCGACAGGGGCGTTTCGATAGTGATGTTTAGCGGCGACAAACTTCTGGGCGGGCCACAAGCAGGCATCATCGCTGGGAAAAAAGAGCTCATCGCGCGCGTGCGCCGTTACCCGCTCTTTCGCGCGCTACGGGTGGACAAGCTCACCATCGCGGCGCTCGAAGCGACTCTCGGGGCCTATCTTCGCGCGGCGTGGGACGAAATCCCGGCCATTCGAATGATTCGGGCGACGCCGCAGGAACTGAAGCGACGCGCAGAGAATTTCCTCCGCGAACTCCGCCCGGAACTTCCTTTGGACGAAGTGGAAATCGAAATCGCCGATGGTAGTTCTTTGGCAGGCGGCGGCTCCACGCCTTCGCAATCGCTCCCTACGAAAATTATTCGGATTGCGAGCGCCCGCTACTCCGCGACGAAGCTCGAGCAGCGGCTGCGGCGAGCCCCCGCCGGCGTCTCCGTCATCGCCCGCGTCGAAGATGACAGGCTCATTCTCGACCTGCGCACGGTCTTTCCGGAACAAGAACCGTTATTGATCAAGACCCTTTCCGACGCGCTGCACTAGAGAATGAGCTCTGTGAGGCGCGACTAAGCTCCGATTCGACCAGGTTTCGGTTCATTTTTCGGAAATCTTTCCAGCGCAATGTTGCGTCGAAGAGCGAGACGGGGTAAGGTGGCAAATCCCATCTTATACGGCGCCTTACGTTATTGCCGAGGAATCATTTGATGGAAAGCTTGCTGCAAGACATCCGTTACGGCATACGCACGCTGGGCAAGAATGCCGGCTTCACGGCCGTAGCGGTGCTGACGCTGGCGCTGGGGATCGGTGCGAACACAGCGATCTTCAGCGTGGTCGAAAACGTGCTGCTCCGCCCGCTGCCTTATCCTCAGCCGGGAAACTTAGTGCAAATCTGGAATACCTATCCGCCGCAGGCTCCGCGGGCCGGCTTGTCTCCGGGCGACTACGCCGACTGGCGCCACCAAAACGCCAGTTTCTCTGAAATGGGTGGCTACGCCTACATCTCCCAGGGATTTAATTTAACCGGCGAAGCAGAACCGCAGCGCGTGCTCGTGAGCTACGCGAGCGCGGGACTGTTCCCCTTGCTAGGAATACAGCTCGCGGCGGGCCACTATTTCGTTCCGGAAGAGGATCGGGCAGGCAGTTCTCCCGTGGTGATTTTGAGCCACCGCCTTTGGCAGAGCCGGTTTGGGGGCGATCCCGCAGTGGTGGGACGAACGATCACGCTCGACAACCAGCGTTATACGGTAACGGGCGTGTTGCCGGGAGATTTTCGCCTTCTGCGCTGGCCTGACCTTTGGATGCCCATTGGGCAATATGGAGACGACCTCACTGAGCACGTTCATCACGCTTTCATCGGCGTGGCGCGGCTCAAACCGGGCGTCACGCTGGCGCAGGCTCGCGACGAGATGGTCAGGCTGAATCAACAGGAAACCATTCAGTATCCGGATTCGCACAAGTTCTTTGGGGTGCTCGTCGAACCGATGGAGGATCCCTCCGCGGCGAAACTGCAAGGCATCTTGCTGGTGCTTTCCGGGGCCGTGGGACTGGTGCTGCTGATTGCCTGCGCGAACATCGTGAATCTGCTGCTGGTGCGCAATGCAGGCAGGGAGCGGGAAGTGGCGTTGCGCACCGCGTTGGGCGCCAGCCGCTGGCAGTTATCACGCCAGTTGCTTACCGAAAGCATGCTGCTGTCGCTGGCGGGAGGAGCATTAGGGCTGATCCTCGCTGTTGGCGGTTTGCGTGCCTTGATGGCGTTTGTTCCCGCGGATCTAGGGGTCTTACGAGAGAGCGGCCTGGACGGCAAGGTGCTGGCGTTCACCGCCGCGGTGTGCGTGGCCACGGGAATCATTTGTGGGCTGCTTCCGGCGCTACGCACACTCCGGGCGAATCTCGCGGGAGTCCTCAAGCAGGGGAGCAAAGGGACGAGCGGACCGGGACATAACCGGGCACACAACGTCCTGGTGATCTCGGAGATCGCGATGGCGCTCGTGCCGCTGATTGCGGCCGGCCTGCTATTGCGGAGTTTTCAACATCTATTGGAAGTGGATCCGGGTTTCCGCGTCGACCATATCCTGACGATGGAGGTGCAGCAGGCGGCTCTGCCCTTTGCGCAGGCCAAGCAACTTTCGCAGGAAGATTGGATCCAGATTGGACAGAAGCAGTCCCTGCAATTCGAGCAAATCGTGGAGGGCATCCGCGCTCTTCCGGGCGTGAAGGAGGCGGCAGGCATCGACGATCTGCCCTTGAGCAACGAGTTTCGCCAAGCATCGAGATTCGTGATCGAGGGCCAGCCCATCCCTAATGCAGGAACGCGGCCGATTGTGCAATTCCGAACCGTGAGTCTCGGCTATTTTTCGACCCTGGGGATTCCCCTGCGCAAGGGCCGGTTGTTTACCGAAGACGACTGGAAAGTGCCGAGGGCGGTGATCAACGAGACCATGGAAGGGCGTTTCTGGCCCAAGGGCGACGCACTCGGAAAACGCATCAACCTCTGCTCGCTCGATCCAAAGCCGTGCTGGAGCACTATCGTTGGCATCACGGGAAACGTGCACCAGTTTGGACTGGATGTCGAGCCAACCTTTGACGTTTACTTCGTGGGAGGGTGGACCCCGTATGTGGTAGTGCGGACGGCTTCCGATCCGGTAGCGCTGGCGGCGGCGGTCACAGAGGTGATTCACAAAGCGGATCCGTATCTGCCGGTAACGCACGTGATGACTATGGAGGGGTTACTTACGGACTCTATTTCTCCAAGGCGATTTTCGGCCACGCTCGTTGGGGTTTTCGCTATGCTTGCCGTCGTGCTCGCCGCCGTGGGGATTTATGGAGTGATGAGCTACACCGTGAGCCAGCGCACGCAGGAAATTGGAGTGCGCATGGCGCTTGGCGCTCAATTGGCCTCGGTGCGCAGTATGATTCTGGGCCAGACATTGAAATTGACGCTGATCGGAGTCGCGCTCGGACTGGCGGGCGCTTTTGTTGTCACACGCTTCCTGGCAAGCTTGCTCTTCGGCGTGGGTATGTATGACCCGCTTACCTTCCTGGGTGTGGCGGCGTTGCTGGTCGCCGTCGCTCTGGCGGCCTCCTACATTCCCGCACGGCGCGCCATGCGAGTCGATCCCATCGTGGCCCTGCGGTACGAATAAACGGCCTTGCCACCCCGCCTCTCTCCGGACTGCGTCAATTGACTCCCTACCGTGATATGATATAGGCGTGATATAGGAGCACTGTATGGCCACGGCACTCATTCATATGGATCCAGTACAGAAGCAGCGGCTCGCTCACCGCGCGAAACTACGCGGAAAATCCTTCTCGCAAGAAGTGCGTGACGCCGTGGATTTGTACCTGGACTTGCCGGTGGAGAATGAAGAGGAACTGCGCGACCTGGCCAAGGCAGCAAATCAAGCCGCAGGCCGGATGATCAAAAACCTGGACGAAACCGTCGCCTACGTTGACCGGGTTCTGAAGCACCGTAGGAACGGCAAGTGAGTTGGGCGCGAGATGCAGTATCGGCCATTCGGAAAATCGTGCTGATCGAAGCCCGGATGGAATCGCTGACGCTGCAAGTGAGGCATCTGGCAGATGGCTATATCGACCTCGACCGCCGGCTGGTGCGACTTGAGGCCAAGTTCGATTTGATCGAGAAAATGACGGCGCCTGGGCGGAGGGCTCTGCCGATAAAATCGCGTTTCCACAGAGACAAGAAAATGAGCTAGGCAGCACCGTGCTCTGCTTCCGCGTGAAAAATGGAAAATTGAAAGCAGCATCAAGGGCGCTGCCCAAACTGCGTGCTGGCTGGGCGCTCGTTCGTGTTCGCGTTGCCGGAATTTGCAACACTGACGTGGAGATTTTGCGTGGCTATCACGGATTTAAGGGGACGCCGGGGCATGAGTTCGTCGGCGAAGTCGCGAAGGTGCGCGGCGTTTCCTCCGCGGCGAAGAAAAAATGGCTGGGGCGGCGGGTCTGTGGAGAGATCAACGTTTCTTGCTACGCGTATGGTTTCAAACCGGTTTGTGATTTCTGCCACCGCGGATTGAAAACGCATTGTGCGCGGCGGACGGTTCTGGGGATCATCAACCACGACGGCGCATTCGCCGAGTATCTGGCGTTGCCCCTAGAAAACTTGCACGTCGTTCCGAAGAGCCTCACGGATGAACAGGCCGTGTTCGTTGAACCGCTGGCCGCTGCTTGCCAAATACTGGATCAAGTCAATGTGGAGAAATTTCGCTCCGCTGCCGTTCTGGGCGACGGCAAGCTAGCACAGTTGATCGCCCGCGTCCTACGGACTGTCATTCCGCGCGTCGTAATGTATGGCAAGCATGAGAAAAAATTAGCGCTCGCCCGCCGCGCCGGAATTCAAACAAAGAGAGTGCGTGGCGATGCGTCCGATCTGAAGCGAATCAAAGAAAACTCTCGGCTGGTCGTCGAAGCTACCGGTTCGCCGAATGGCCTCGCCTTGGCGCAGCATGTGACCGAACCGCGTGGGACGCTTGTGCTCAAATCCACGTTTCATGGAGCGGCGCCGGTGGAGACTTGGCCGATCGTGGTTAGAGAAATTACTTTGGTCGGGTCGCGCTGCGGCCCGTTTGCTAAAGCCATCGCGCTGCTGCGCTCCGGAAGGCTTGATCTGACGCCGCTCGTCACGAGCGCATTTCCTCTCTTGGACGCGCCAACTGCCATCGCGTTCGCACAAAAACGCGGGGTGATGAAAGTTTTGTTGCACGCCTGATACGACCAGTCTCTTCCGCTTGTACTAAAATGCTTGACGTGAAAATTGAGTTTTTAAAGAGATCGTCCATTGATTCGTTGGTACGAATTTCAAGCAGATGAGGCCTATCACCTTCGGCGAATTGCACTACGATTGGCCAGTGGCACCTGTCAGGCTATTGTTTTCCACAAAGAGCCGCGCGTTCTCCCCGTCGGAGGCTGCCAGCTCATTCTTGGTTGCGGAGAAGAAGACCGAGGGGTGTTTGAGACTGGTCCTTCGCACTTTGAATGGATCTTAACGAAGTCTGGCTGGTTCAACGTTGCAGGTCTGATTCGGCCCTTTGCGCGGGGCAATCTGAGCGGATTTCAATGGTTATCCGACCGAGGCAAGACCGCATTCTCCTTTCGCGAGATGGACGTTGATAGCGAGCTAGTCTTTATAGACGATTGATGCAAGAGGCGACGCAGGCGGCGCCAAAGCCGTTATCGATATTGACGACGGTGACGTTAGAAGCGCAGGAATTGAGCATGCCAAGCAGCGCGGCGACACCTCCGAAGCTGGCGCCGTAACCAACACGAGTGGGCACAGCGATCACTGGTACCGCGACGAGGCCGCCTACGACGCTGGGGAGGGCGCCTTCCATTCCGGCCACACAGATAATCACGCGAGCTTGCGCCAGCTTGCTCTCCCGATGTTCGAGCAAGCGATGAATGCCTGCCACGCCGACGTCGTACAGCGGTTCGGCGCGGTTGCCCATTATGCGCGCTGTGAGCAGAGCTTCCTCCGCGACGGGAATGTCGCTGGTACCGGCGGTAATCACGAGAATAGTTCCTTTGCCGGTGATCTCCTGGCTCCGCTCGATGGTGATGACGCCGGACAATTCGTGAAACTTTGCGTTGCGCGCGTCTCTTCGATCCGCGCGTTTTACGGCGGCAAAGATCTTTTTGTCGGCGCGCGTCACTAGGATGTTGTGGCGCGAATCTTTCTTGCGCAGCATCGCGCGCACAATTTCCGCGACTTGCTGAGGCGTTTTGCCTTTTCCGAGAACCACTTCGGCAAAACCCTGCCGCAATGCGCGGTGATGATCCACTTTGGCAAAGCCGAGATCTTCAAACGGCAGATGCTTCAGACGCTCGATGGCCTTGTCCGGGGCAAGCCTACCGGCTTTCACGGATTCCAGAATTTTCAGCAGTTCGCTTTGATTCATACTCTCCAGCCGCCGCGAATTCTATCATCGCAGAGTGCGTTTGCCTTTGCTTGACTTGCCGCAAAGCCGCTGCGAGACTGATTCTACCCGCGCACAAAACATGGCTGACACGCAAAAACAGATTGTCACCGTAGGTGTGACCGGCGCGAGCGGAGCGATTCTTGCGCAAAAGACGCTGGCGTTACTTGAAGAAGACCCGCGCGTCAG
>Ga0137395_10000529_pt1 | contig 16189 bp, 18 predicted proteins | sample czobulk216metaG_FD_108283 | JGI IMG/M metagenome (GOLD analysis project Ga0137395, IMG submission 108283) | Vadose zone soil microbial communities from Angelo Coast Range Reserve, California, USA - czobulk2.16 metaG | ecosystem: Environmental > Terrestrial > Soil > Vadose zone | place: USA...
CGGACAAGTTGGTTTTACCGACATCGTGGTCCAGAATCGGAATCTCGGGGATCGGTTATCGCGGCGGGCGATTTCTTCGTTCTCGTTTGCTTTTTCTGCTCGTCCATCAGTTCGTCCATTCCGCTTTCGGCGTTACGTGCATGAGCGCGTCCGTCAGCACACAGTCAGGCACACTTGATTGCATAACAATGTCCGGGTTGCCGCGTTTACCAGGAACTGGGGTCAATCAGATGGCTTGTATTCAAGCCGGTCCACCGCAAACTCAAACGGGCTCGACACTGGCAGATCAATCACTGGTTTTGAGTAAAGAACTGAATGAGGTTCCCGTCGTTGTCCTTGAACAAAAAGCTGCGCACCCCCATTTCTTTATCTTCAAATATCCCTGCCTCGATACCGCGTTTCTGCAGGTATGTGGCTACGGCATCGAAATCTTTTTGACGGACGATCAATCCCGCCTTGAGCACGCGAGGCACGGAAGCCTCGTTATCAACTCTCGGTAGCGCCTTGCCTTCATGGTGGATCAGCTCAACAAATAGGTTGTGACCGCCCAAGACAACAGTTTCTGCAGGAACCCTCGGCGATTTTCCGCGCTTCAGCAAATGAAGGCCAAGATTCGATTCGTACCAATGCACGCTCGCATCGAGATCTGTTACCACGATGGCAACAAATGCACCTTGCGCTGTGAAAGCTGGGACGTCCGTCGCTGGCGGTTGACCCTGTGCAGCCGCGCCAAATGCGAATAGCAAGAACTCCGCGAGACATCCGTATTTGAATGTGGTTTTCATATTGGACCGACATTTCCTTTTTGACTTCGAAATCGGGCAGGATTGTACACCCGGTTGGCTCTCCTGCGCGTTGCTTGCATACCAGCGCCCGATTAGCACTTGCCAGTTCAGACGGTCGATGCAACACCATCTAACCAGTTGATCCGACAATACTTCCCCTGGAGAACCGATCTGTCAGGCGGTACTCGGTCAAAACCTAGCCAGGGTAGCGTTCCGGCTGATCTAACCTAGCGAGCGATTTTAGCTTTTGTTTTCAATGCAAGGTGGGTTCGAGCTGAGTGTTGCGTCGACCCATTGAAACCGCCACTCATAACCGGACAATTGGTTTTACCGACATCGGAGTCCAGAAACATCTAAAGTAAGACGGCTTACGGCCCACATTGCGTCCTACTCTGCCTGAAATTATGATCGGCCATCATGCGCAAGATATCGCGGGCGAGTGAACGCAAGAACGTTTCAAAGTAATTTAGATCACGCAAAGTTCGAGCATCTTTCGGACTGGGCGCAACCCGCAGGCCAAGGAAATCCTTGGGTTGCAGCGCTGCACGCTCTTCCTTCAGCCATTGGCCAGTCCTTTGGAGTACGGTCATCAAATTCGCTTGCTGTTGCGGCCCGAGGTTGGCTTTCACGAGGTCCAAAATGTGATCGCCCAGTTCGAAGTTGAGCAAATCCGAAACATGCGTCAGGCCCGCTACGATTTCTTTTTGATCCTCGCTTGCATTCTCGCGGAATAGATCGACAGTGCGCTCCATCTCGCGGACCTGTTCATTCAACGCGAATGCGCCCAGCACTACCGCATTGCGGTCGGCTTCTGTCATTACGGCTTGAGTCATCGTTGGTCCGTTCATAAAAAGGTTGGCACCCGGCGAGGAGAAGGCACCGGATGCCGTTCTCGGGAGGTGCCGCACACCGTCCCGAAATTCGCTAGTTCACAAAAATTAGAGGCAACCGGGAAGAAAGTTTTCTTGCCCTCGTAGTGGCCACGAAATCTGCTTTACGATTGGATTCTGTTTTGATAAATTCGGAAACATGAGCAGTTACTCCTCTAGGTTAGTTTCCTTATGTCTTCTGTGCATTTTATCGCACGGAATTTCACCGTTGCCTGCGGTCTCTCAGGAATCTAAAGCGGACGAAGTAAAGAAGATTCCACGCGCTGGCGTAAATGGCGTTGGTACGCCAGTCTGCGTGTATTGCCCGGCTCCTGCTTATCCTGAAAAGGATAGAGCCGCCAAGCTGAAGGGACGTGTTTTGCTGGACGTTACGGTAACACCTGAAGGAAAAGCGGCGACAGTCGTTCTCATAAAGGGTCTAGGGGAAGGACTGGATAAGGAAGCAATCCAAGCTGTCAAGTCTTGGAAATTTAAACCTGCGAAAGACGCCGCAGGGGAACCCGTCGCAGTTCGCGTTCAAATCGAAGTCACATTCCACGTTTGCTGATAGCGCATAGCCCCCCAAGAAAATTCAATCTGCTGCCGATGCTGTAACTCGCGGACCTGTTCATTCCCCGCATAGGTGTTTGCTATGGCTTCGTTGCGGGCTTTCTTTTTCATCATGGCTGCTGGCATGTTTCTTCCTTGCTCACAAATCATTGGTCAGTTTGTGCGGCTAGTTCCTACGGAAAAGTTTCTTGGCTGTCACCGTGCCTGCTGCTATTGTGCATCTAAGTAGTGGAGGTGCTTTCATGCAAAGACGTATGTTCGCATGTCTCTTTCTCGCCTCTCTCTTTACTGTGTCCGAGCGGAGCACAGCAATTCCAAGCGGGTGACGATAGGCCGGTGTGGACGATGGAAGTCATTAAAGTGAAACTCGATATGTTCGGCTTCACTCTGGGCTATCTGGACGACAACTGGATGCGCGTGCGAGAGGAAGCCAAGCGCCAAGGTGCCGTCCTGAGCTATTACCGTATCGTAGAAGGCAGCGGAGACACTGACCGGAGCATTATGTTGTTGACGGAATTTAAGAATCCGATTGCGTATGGTGCACGCGAGGAGCTGTTTACCTCGATACGCAAACAACGTAGCAAGCAGTTTCTGTACAATACGCCGGGTGTGGTACGGCTTGGTCGGCCAGAGGACCTAGCCATGAGTACTCGCGTATTTCAGGATTATTCGGATGTGGACAATGCGCGGTTGCGACTTCTCTCAAAAAAGTAGCATGTAGCGTCGAGTTTCCGGCTTGATGTCCGTATCGACAGATGAGGCTGCGCAAGGGCAGCTCACTCAATAACCCTTGAGGGGTAAAAATGCGACATTCCTCGACCGTTGGCGCAGTGATTCTGCCATTTTTGTTGCTCTCCTGGCACATAGGCGTTTGGCCAGTCACCGCCTCCGACCCCGAATGGGCAAGCCTCAGCTTCAGGTCAAACGACGATACGCCTGCCGGAGATGAGTCTCCATACTAGGCCAAAACTATCCTTGCAGAACGCCCTGAAGATTGCGGAAGCCTATATCGTCAAGGGACATATAGACGCTTCCTCGTACTGGTTATATCAAGGAAAATTTATCCTGTATGGAGCCGAGACTACCGCCGATAAGGACAAAACTCCGGGCTGGTACTTTTGGTGGGTCAATGATGACGGCGCTCTAGGCGATTACATCGAAATCTTCGTATCAATGGACGGAAAAGCGATGCGACTGCCCTCAATGTAGAGCATTCATGCGTTCACACGTTTGCACAGGCGCTCAATCTGTCGTCTCGCCCTCTGCTTCCTCTAACCATTTCTGTCGAATGCGGCGAGCTTCAACCACTCGTACGCCTCCGGCGACAGGGTTGAAAGGTGCCAGTTCGGACAGTCCTCGCAGCCGTAGGCATATTGTTGGGTTCGCTCGGGATAGGTGCTTTTCAGATTGACAGCAAATTGCTCTGCCGCTTCTCGTTCGCGTGCCGTCCGCCTTCGTCACGAGTGAGTGACCGTTTTGCGGACCATTCGCGTAATCGGCGAGCAGCGTGTCTTAACCACCTCAATAAATTCTTCGGCGGATACTCGGTTGTGGGCATCAACACCAAACTGCTCCGTGAGTTCATCTCCTTCCGTCAGAATATGGGAGCGCAAAACGGCACGGTCAATCGGAACCTGTGCCTGCTTCGCAGGATGCTCCGACTTAGCGCACGGGAGACAAATCTTTCCGTGCCGTACTTCCCGCTATTGAAGGGGTCGGCCCCACGTCAAGGATTTGTCGAGCATGAAAATTTCAAGAAGCTGTTTGCCGAACTTTCCGAACGTTTGCGGGCCTTCGTGCTCTTCTTGTACACTACTGGTTGTCGCACTGGTGAAGCGAAAAAGTTGCGATGGAATCAAATCGACTGGAAGGAACGCGTCGTGCGTGTTGAAGGAGCTCAAACGAAGAACGCAGCGCCGCGTACAATTCCGCTGTATGACGGAGTTGTCAAACTTCTCGAAGCGATTCCAAAGAGTGACCGAAAAGAAGTTATTTTCCCTGTTGGCTGCTTCCGTAAGGCGTGGCAGAACGCTTGCGTCCGGGCTGGACTCGGAACGCTGACCAAGGGGCCGACCAACGGCGGGTATGGTACGTATGATGGTCTCAAACCGCACGACCTGCGGCGCTCCGCAGTTCGCAATCTGCGGAAGGAAGGGATCGGCGAGACAGTTGCCATGTCTATCAGCGGTCACAAAACGCAGGAAGTCTTCCGGCGCTACGACATTAAGAGCACGGACGACCCGCGCGACGCCATGCGCCGGGTCGGGTCAAGTTTGGGTCAAGTGCTCAAGGTCGGAAGGCGTCGGAAATGACAAATCGTTAGTGTTTATGCGGCTTTTGGGAGATCGTCCAACGGTAGGACTCCAGATTCTGGATCTGGCTATCTAGGTTCGAATCCTAGTCTCCCAGCCAACTTTTTTGCCCTTTTCTTCTCCACTTCTCACTCGCTCACCCATAGGGATTTCCGCCTCGGGTGGTTCTGGCTTTTGAGCAAAAAAGAGAGCTCCGATTCCGATCGCTGCCCATGCTGAGTTAATCTCGAACGCAAGCCTATAGCTGCGAAACAGGTCAAATAGTCTCCCGCCCAGGTAACCAGCCGGCGAGCAAAAGAGAGCTGCGAGCAGCAGCACCATTCCGCTCACCTTTGGAAAAGCCACAGGTCCGTAGTAGTGACCTGTGACCGTATTGAAGCAAATAAACGTCCATCCAAATCCCGTGCCATAGAGAATCGCGGCGGCGTAGGCGATCCACAGCTCCTCCGCGGAAACTCGAATGGCCAGGAAGGACCCCAAGAAATAACAGCAGAAACCCAGCATGAACGCGTAGCGCCCTTCCATGCCGTCCATTAGCCAGCCGCCAATCAACCGGCCGAAAACGGCTCCTAGGGTGAACAGACCCATGGCGAATGCGGCGTCTGCCGGGCGAATGCCCGCTCCTTTCAGGTGGAGCAACCAATGGGCAGTAAAGAAGAAAAACGGAAATTGGCAGGCGATTGCGCCAATAAGAATCATCCAGTAGGCTCGCGTTCGATAAGCCTGGTGTGGCTCCCAAGGGAATTTTGTAACCCGGGCAGATGCCGCCGTCGAATCCGCCGATGGGGCAGCAGCCGGTCCGTCGTCCACCATTTGACCCAGGTCTTCCGGACGTTCTCTCACAAAGAGAAACGCGACAATCGCAGACAAGGCGGAAACGGCTGCCACAATCGCCCACGCTTGCCGCCAATTCCCTCCATTTCGGGTGAGGATTCGATTGATCGCCGGTGCAACGAAAAAGCCAGCAAACCCAGAAGCCGACAGCGTCACCGCCAGGGTCCTTCCTCGGTAGCGGCTGAACCATCGCGTGATCGCCGTGGCTGCGGGAATGATGGTCCCGAAACTGATTCCCGTTGCAGCGAGCACTCCAAATCCCACCCAATAGTGCCAAGGCTTGGAAGTAATCAGGGAGAGCCACAGAGCCCCGGCAAAAATCAGTGCCGAGCCAATGCCGAAAGTCTTGCGAATGCCCCAGCGGACAATGGACGCTCCCACGAGAATGGACGGAATGCCCACAAAGAGGTTTAAAAGCGTGAATCCCATGCCGAATGCGCCGCGGCTCATGGGGATTTCCTTCAACATGTAGGTGTTGATGACTGCTCCGCCGTAAAGCGGAAATCCCATGTTAAGAAAGTCCAGAAGCCAAAGAATGAAAACCAGCTTCCAGCCATAAAACCCTCGTTGCGAGGTCATATCTGTGCTTGTCCGTGGCCCGGTCGGGCGTGTTGCTCTCTTTTCTTGCAACAACAAAGAGCTTGGAGGATATCAGGTTCTTGAGGAGTCAGAGAAACACGTAGCCACAGCCGTTCTGCGTCCAGGAATCAAGAGCACAGCGCCGAGCTTGCTTCTGCCTGTGCGCGAGTAGGGGAATTGCGATGCTGATCGAGAATCCGAATTAGCTATTCGAATGCGCAGCGCGTGAAACTCTCGCGCTCGGCCCGCACATTATCGCCGCGAAGCTCGCGCAGCGCGTACCTCACAAATTCAGCGGTGACTCTCTTGCGCCAGGTCATGTCGAAATCGGTGTTGTCGAGCGGCTTGGCGATTCGAGCCGCGAGCGCGGCGGCCTCTTCGATGGCCTGCTGATTCAAGGGCTGGCCTAACAGTGATTTTGCCGCTTCTATGGCGGCCAACGGACGGCAAGCTGCCGAGCCGACAACGATGCGAGCGTCCTCGACCGTGTTATTTCTGGAGAGGCGCACGGCTGCCGCAACGGATAGCACGGGAAAGTCGAACGAGCCGCGGCGGCGCAATTTCCAATAGGTGCTCCTCCATCCGTGCAAAGGGTCGAGCAACACTTCCGCCAGGATTTCATCCGGTCTGCGCTTGATATAGTCGATCCCATCATTGTTATACAAATCGGAGAGCATGACCTCGCGCTCCCCCGAGTGCGATACGAGGCGGACTCGCGCGCCAATCGCCATCAGAGCAGGACCTGTGTCTGTCGAAGAAACCGCCACGCACTTCGAACTTCCAGGAGCGACCCAGCAGGTAGTGCCGTCTTTTTTCAGGCAGAAGTTGATCGACTTTCTCCACTCATAGCTTTGATCGTAGTAGTTGCAACGCGTATCGAGGCAAATGTTGCCGCCCAGTGTGGCCATGTTGCGAATCTGCGGCGTGGCCACAAGAGAAGCGGCCTGCGCCAGCGCCGTTAAACCATTTCGAAAGCGCGGGTCCGCCGCGATTTCCGAGAGTGTGAGGCAAGCGCCAAGCCGTGAGCCAGAATCGTGTAACACCACCCGGTTCAGGCTTTCAATGTGACGCAGGCTCATCAGCATGCGCGGAACCTGTTGCCGCCGTTTCATGTTGGGGAGCAGATCTGTCCCGCCGGCAAGGGGCATAACGTTAGCTCGCTCGCCGTCAAGAATGCCCGCGGCTTCTTCTAGCGTACGCGGGGCGCGAAATTCAAATAGAGGCAAGCGCATCATGGCGCGAGCGCCTTTTCTTTGTCCTGGCGTGGCTTTTCGCGCCGGACGTCGTTCACCGCGTTACCGTCGCCGCCTTCCCATGGCGGCGGGACGTGCAAGGCTTCCGGCCAATTGACGCGCGGAAAATCGCTTGGGCCGCAGCGCGGCTCGCGACCCGCTTTCTTTTCGGCCAGAGCTTTCATGATTTTTTCCGGAGTGACAGGGATTTCATCGATGCGTACTCCGACGGCGTCATACACGGCGTTGGCGACCGCCGGCATGATTGGCAGAAGCGGGCCTTGACCCACTTCCTTTGCGCCAAACGGGCCGCGAGGATCAGGCTCCTCGATCAACTCGGTGATCACTTCGGGCATGTCCAGCGACGTAGGGCTCTTGTATTCGAGAATGGAGGGAAACTTGTGCACCAGCGCATGAGAGAGTTTCTTCGGAAGACGGCGGAATTCCTGCTCTTCCATCAGCGCTTCACCGAGTCCCATGTAGACGCTGCCTTCGACCTGGCCGCGCGCGAGCGTGGGATTTAGCGCGCGACCAATGTCATGCGCAATCCAAACCTTGGGAACAGTGACCCATCCCGTCACAGGGTTTACTTCGACTTCGACAACGGCTGCGGAATAGGAGTAGGTGGGAGACGGCCCTACGCCGCCGCCTTTATAAAGCGCGGGAGATTTCGGTGGTGTATAAGAGCCTACCGTGCCAATCGTGCCAAACCGGGCTTCCGCGATACAAACGGCTTCTTCAAAGGAGACGCCCTTTTCCGGCGCAGCAGAATCGAATACGCGTTTGCCAGCAAATCGGAGCCGTTCTTTCGGTACTTCGAGTTTTTCTGCGAGGGCGTCAGCAATGATTGCCTTTCCGCGTTCCGCTGCCTGCAACGCTGCGTTTCCCGCCATCAGAGTCACGCGGCTTGAATAGGAGCCAAGATCCACCGGTCCGAGGTCGGTGTCACCGGTGAACAATCGAATATCGAACGTGTCGATGCCCAGAACCTCTGCTACGATTCCAGCAAGAACATCGTCCGATCCCTGACCGATCTCCGTTGCGCCGCAGAAAATGCTGACGCCGCCGCTGCGGTCAAATTTCAGTTGAACTCCGGAGTGCGGCATCTTGTTCCAGTAAATGGGGAGTCCCGCTCCGGTCAGATAAGCAGAGCAGGCCAAGCCCACCCCGCGGCCCTCGGGAAGTTTGCGGAATTTGTCCTTCCAGCCGGACACTTTAACGACGCGGTGAATGCACTCGGCAAGATTGACGGTTCCAAGGCGGAAGAAATTCGCTGTCGTCGCGTTTGGAGATTCCACGATGCGGAGGCGCAGATCCGCAGGATCAATCTTGAGTTTTTCAGCGATCTTGTCGAGTTGGACTTCCTGACCGAAGCGCGGCTGAGGGGTGCCGTGTCCGCGCTTTGGTCCACAGGGCGGTTTGTTGGTGAACGTGCGGCAACCTTGGTAGCGATAGCGCGGGACGTGATAAGTAGTTGTTTGCAGCGCACCGGCGTAAAACGTACTGGCAACTCCGTAAGAACCGTAGGCCCCGCCATCGATCAACGTCTGGAGATGCATTCCCGTGATCGCGCCGTCTTTCTTGACGCCGGTCTTGAATTTCATCAGGACGGGATGCCGTCCGCGGTGACAGTAAAAAACTTCTTCGCGGGTAAGGCAGATCTTGACGGGCCGATCGAGCATGAACGCAGCTTTTGCCACGACGATTTCGTGATTGAACGGATCGCTTTTCCCGCCGAAACCACCGCCGTTGGGTGTGGCAATCACGCGAATATGCGCGGCCGGCATTTCCAGCACTTTGGCAAGTGCGCGATGGAGATAATGAGGAGTTTGCGTGCTGGACCAGATAGTCAGCTTTCCATCCGGATCCTTGATGGCCACCGAAGCATGCTGCTCGATGGGAAGATGGGTGTTCCCCTGGAAGAAAAAAGTGTCTTCAAAGATTTCGTCGGCTTCGGCAAAGCCTACTTCCACGTTGCCAAACTCCAAGGCCACCAGCTTGTGAATGTTCCCCTCTTCGCCGTATTCGTGAATGCGCGGCTCAGGAGTTGCCAGAGCTTCTTCGGGATCGGAGATGGTCGTCAGGATTTCGTAGTCGACATCGATCAAGTCGAGCGCTTCGAAGGCCGTCAGCTCCTCGCGCGCAATGACCGCAGCCACGGGATCCCCAACGTGCCGCACATGGTCGACACAAAGAGCTTGCTCGTCCTGGCTGACGGGCAGGATTCCGTATTGGATGGGAACGTCTTTCCCCGTCAGCGCCAAATACACTCCCGGGTGAGCGGCGGCACGCGAGGTGTCGATCTTTCGGATGCGCGCGTGGGGATGAGGAGAACGCAGCAACTTGCAGAACGCCATGCGCGGCAGAAAAATGTCGTCGGCGAAACGCGTTTGGCCGGTCACTTTTGCGCGAGCATCAACCCTGCGCCGAGGGACACCGATCACGCGAAGGCCATCCCCGTTGGTCATTGGTGAGTCAACAGGAGTGATTCGCGAATCCTTTTCATTCGGCATGCACCCTCCCTGGTCGCCTACAGACGCCCGGCCCGGCAAATTAGGCTGCAGAGCTCTTCCGCTCCGCGATCTTCAGCACCGCAGCTTCGACGGCTTCGAAAATCTGAAGGTAGCCGGTACAGCGGCACAGGTTGCCGGAGATCGCTTGGCGGATTTGATCGCGAGTTGGATGAGGGTTTTGATCCAGCAACGCCTTCGCGGTCACCAGAATTGCCGGCGTGCAATATCCGCATTGCGCGGCTCCAAGATCGGCAAAGGCGTCTTGCAGGGGATGAAGGCGTCCGTCTTCCCCGAGACCTTCCACGGTCAGGACTTGCTTTCCACTGCACTCGAGCGCCAGCACGAGACAGGAAAGAACAGGCTTGCCATCGAGAAGAACGGCGCAAGCGCCACATTCTCCGAGTTCACAACCATGCTTCGTGCCCGTATGGCCGAGATCCTCGCGCAGGACCTCAAGAAGAGTCTTGTATGGTCGGAAGGAGACGTCCGTCTCTTCGCCGTTCAGAATGAATCGTATTTGCGAGGTCTTTTGCGATTCGCTGGGTAGCGTGGCCACGTTCAATCACCTCGCGAAAGAAACTCTCGATTGATGTTCTCTTTCGCTTCCCGAGTAGCTAGCGCGTTGAGAGAGTGATTCGGTTCCCTCCCGGCAGGAAACCGCTGAAACGCATCGAGCTTGGCAAGCAGGCCTCGGATCAGATAGTCCGCAAACCTCTCTGCGATTTCTGCCGAAGTTAGCGGCCCTTCAGGGCTGAACCACTGCACGCTCCAATTCAGACTGCCGAGAATGGCGCGTACTGCCAGCGCCGGGTCGCAGGGTGCGAATTCACCCGAACGCATGCCCGCGACGATCAGATTGCGCACGCCCGCTTCATACCTATCGCGTTTAACCACCAGATAGCGTTGCTGGCGAGCCGGCAGCGCGGTCGTCAAGAGATGCGCGGCGGAACCCTCGACCTCGTCGAGAACGCATCGCAAATGCGACACGATCACCATGCGCAGCTTGATTGCCGCGCTGGTTCTCATACGACGGGCTTTATCGAGCGCGGCGATCATGCGGTCTAGTGAATTGTCCTGGCAAAAAAAGAGAATGTCGTGTTTGCCGCGAAAGTAGTTGTAAAGATTTGCCGGGGAAAGGGCCGCGGCTTCCGCAATATCCCGCATGCCAGTCTCGGCAAATCCGCGCACGCGAAATTCTCTCCCGGCGGCGCGCAGGATTTCCAGGCGTCTTGCAAGATACCGTTGTTTGAGACGGCCGTTTCTTCTACTCGCCTGGTTGTAATTCGACTTCATCGTCCGGGTCCACACCCAAATGAGGTTGCAGATACGATGCACTAGCCAATTCTCACCCTTCGGGGCGCATATGTCAAAGAATTCTGAACAATAGTTCAGAAAGAGAACAGCCGTTCAGCATAGAGCCTGACAAGACCGATTGTATTGTGAAGCGAGCGCTCGAACGGTGACTCACCGCGGAAACAGCCGGGCCGCATTGTCGTATAAAATCTTGCGCTTGGCCGCGGCCTCAATTGGCAGAGCGTCGAACTTTTCAATGTTTCCCTTGATTGCCGGGACGCCGGGCCCGGGCCAGTCCGTGCCCCACAAGACCTTGTCTGCCACGTCTTCGATTCGTGGGAAATATTCCATCAACTTCTGCGGCGGAATACCGGAAATATCCATGTACATGTTCTTGTGCCGCCGCACGAGGAAAAATGCCTCGTTCATCCACAGCGGTCGTCCCCCATGGGCAAGAATGACCACGAGATTCGGATAGTCGATGCACACGTCGTCGCAGAGCATTGGTTGTGCATGCAGATTTCTCGCGCCAGGAAAAATGGAAGTCCCCGTATGAATCATGATCGGCATGCCGTTTGCCTGAGCTCGCTCGTAAATCGCGGCAAGGCCCCGGTTACCGTCCATGTAATCGTTGGGCGAAAGCACCTGATGCGAGGGGTGCATCTTAATCGCGCGAATCCCAAGTTTGGCGAGACGGTCTACTTCCGCGCCCGGATCTGCAACCGTCCCTGGCAGCACTCCGCCAAACGCGATCAGACGATTCGGCGCTGCGCTGCAATACTTAGCGCTCCAGTCATTCACTTCGGGCGTGAACCCGATAATCTTTGGCGCCACATAGTTGATTAGCCCCGCGCGCTCCACTCCCAAAGTGTCCAGAAATGCAAGAAAGGCTTTCGGATCGGCGCAATAGCGTTCAACATCGGCGTAGTCCTTGCGGCCGTGTTTCATCAACTCATGGGCGGACGGTTTCATCATGTGATACGGCATGATGTGGATATGAATGTCTATGATCGGTTGCAGAGATCACCGCCCTTGTTGAAGCCTACGTTCTCGCTCAGGCGTTTTAGTTGAATCGAACGTACTCAAAATTCAGTGGTTGATTGTTAATCCCGCGCGCCGGCGGAGCAATCCAATTCGCAAACTTGCCTGGCTCCACGACTCGCCCACTCATTAGCGACTGGACGTATGCATAATCTTTGGAATTCGGGAGCCATTCGGATTCGTGGTTCTTCCAAGCCTCTTGGCTCAAGGCTTCTCCATCAGGGCTTATAAAGTGTCCCGCAAAATTGCCAATTGCCCGGTGAAAGCCTTTGTGTGGCAGGGTCAACCGGAAGCGAACGCCCGCATTATCGATAATCCGCTGCCAGCGGCCAACCCCATCGGCAATCTCTTCGATGTAGTCATCGCGCAGGCGTTCGTTCAACGCCGTCAAGGCGGGCACGTTTTTCGTGATGATTTTTCCGCCTGTAACTTCGGACACAGGATATTCCGCATCCGTGAGCACGTGATCGTCGTCCAGCTTGGTTTCGCGAAAACGTCCTTTCAGGCCGCTGGTGAAATAGTTCGCGGCATTCGAAGAAACGTCAGACCCGTAAAGATCAAGAGTCACACTGTAGTGAAAATTCAGGTATCTCTGAATGGTCGGCAGATCGATGACTCCCAGCGCACGCACGTCGGAGGGATCCTCCACCTTGTGTTCCTTCATTACTTCGCAAGTCCGCTGAATGATACGGCCGACTCCGGTTTCGCCGACAAACATGTGGTGGGCTTCCTCAGTGAGCATGAAGCGGCAAGTGCGTGCCAGCGGATCAAAACCGGACTCTGCCAGAGCGCAAAGCTGGAACTTGCCGTCACGGTCGGTGAAAAAGGTAAACATATAAAAAGCTAGCCAGTCCGGCGTCGGCTCGTTGAATGCGCCGAGAATGCGCGGATTATCCGCGTCTCCCGATCGCCGCGCGAGCAAAGATTCGGCTTCCTCGCGGCCATCGCGGCCAAAGTAGCGATGCAACAGGTACACCATGGCCCACAGGTGGCGCCCCTCTTCGACGTTTACCTGGAAAATGTTCCGCAAGTCATACATCGAGGGACAAGAGGCCCCCAACATGCGTTGCTGTTCCACGGAAGCGGGCTCCGTATCACCTTGCGTAACGATCACCCTGCGCAAGGTCGAGCGGTATTCGCCAGGCACCTCTTGCCAGGCCGCCTGTCCTTTGTGAATTCCGAAATTCACTTCGCGCTTCTCATCACGCGGCTGCAGGAAAATGCCCCAGCGATATTCGGGCATCTTCACGTAGCCGAACTGTGCCCAGCCGTCGGGCTCCACGCTGATAGCCGTTCGGAGGTACACGTCATAGTCGTGGCTCTCGTTCGGGCCCATGTCGTACCACCAGCCCATGTAGGCGGGCTGCCAATGCTCGAGCGCGCGCTGCAGGACACGGTCTCTGCCCAAATCGACGTTGTTTGGGATTTTTTCCGTGTAGTTAATCATCGCGATTCCCCCAAGACTCCAGACTCAAAACCGTTCATCACACTCTTTCCCAATTGAACTTCACCGGTGCTCCCGTCCCATATACCTTCAGCGCTCCGTTCGTGCCGACGGCGTTCGGGCGGTTGAATATCCAGTTTTGCCAGGCGGACAGCCGGCCGAAAATCCGTGTCTCAAGGGTTTCCGCCGGTCCGAACCGCAGATTTGCTTCGAGTCCCGTTAGAGCATCCGGCGATTGCGCCGCACGCGATTCGATGGCTTGGCGGATTTCGTCTTCCCAATCGAGATCATCGGGCGCGGCGGTAACCATGCCGGCGTCGAGCGCCTCGCGCGCGGAGAGTTTCTTTCCAATTGCGCCGCGCAATTCCTCTATCTGCGCTTCATCGCTGTAGAATCGTGCTGCCAGCCGAGAGAGTTTGTTCACCATTGGCAGTGGCCCGAAATTCATGTTCGAAAGAGTCATGTTGGGGGCGTTTCCGCCTTCCCGCGCGTCATGCATATAGACCCGGTCGGCTGCGAGCGCCAACTCCAGCAATGTGCCGGCAAAGCAAGACCCTGGTTCAACGATTGCGTAGATGGAACGCGAGGTGAGATCGATGCGCGCAAAGGTCCGGCGCATCATTCCCAGCACCTCGCGAACGAACCAATTCTGCTGGTGATTCAGGATGAATTCGTCGACGGCGAGAACTGCGTCCGCATTTCCCGTGGTCTTGAGAATCCAAAGCCCCAAATCCAGTTCGCCGGCACGTAAAGTCAGAATGGCATCATCCAGTTCACGCGCCATTTGCAGCGGCCACCAATTCGCGCCCGCGGCAATAACCTTTTCGAGAGTATCCCCGGTAACGGACTCTGGAGCGCGCACCGTAATGGTTGCCGTGCGTGCTTCCCGATTGCATTGCACATCGACGTATCCGTAATGCAACCCGGCGTCATCGATTGTGCGTTTCAGCGGCGTCAAAGCCACACCCTTTGCTCCTGCCGGGCGATCGCTTTGTGCGGCAAGCTTTAGCGCGCGCTGTTTGAGATGGTCCGCAAACTGCTGCGGCTTGACGGCGTCGTCGACGAGCCGCCACTCCTTTGCACGCTGACCACGAACGCCGTCCGAATTCGTGCAGAACATGTCGGCATGGTCGCGGCGCACCTTACGCTTGTCCGTCATCCGTGTCAATCCTCCCGTTCCTGGCAAAACGCCAAGCAACGGCAACTCTGGCAGACTGACCGCCGATGAGCGGTCGTCCACAAGAATGATCTCATCGCATGCCAGCGCCAGTTCGTAACCGCCTCCGGCGGTAGTTCCATTGCAGGCGGCTATAAACTTCAGTCCGGAATGCGCGCTGGCGTCTTCGATGCCATTCCGGGTTTCATTCGTAAATTTGCAAAAATTCACTTTCCACGCGTGCGAAGACAGCCCCAGCATATAAATGTTGGCGCCAGAGCAAAAAATCCGGTTCTTCGCACTGGTGATGACGACCGCACGAATCTCCGGATGCTCAAATCGAATGCGCTGCAAGGCGTCGTGCAGCTCGATGTCCACGCCGAGATCATAGGAATTCAATTTCAATTTGTAGCCCGGGCGGATTCCGCCGTCTTCGGCAACGTCCATCGTCAAGGTCGCCACCGGGCCGTCAAACGCGAGACGCCAATGCTTGTATCGCGAAGGATCGGTTTGAAAATCGACCGTCTCATGCTGCGCCTGAGATTCTTGAGTCGCGACAAAGTCCACGTGATCCTCCTACTGCAAATTCGCCTGCAATGCTGTTTTCAATCTAGAAAAGCTTTCTTCCACGGAACTGCCGGAAGTGTCTAGCTCAATGTCCGCCTGCCGGTAGAGTGGTTCCCGCGCTTCTAGTATCCTCCGCAAGTCTTCCATTGCCTGGTCGTTCCCGGCCATCGCGCGAAAATCTCCTTGCGCAAGCACGCGCGACATGTGCTCCTCCGGCTGAGCTTTGATCCAAATCGTGTAGCAATGCGTGAGGAGGTAGTCAAATGTTTCTTTTTCAGAAACCATTCCTCCGCCCACCGATAGCACTGCGGATTCATATTCACCGAGGACTTTCGCGAGAGTGCGCTGCTCAATCGCTCGATACCCGGATTGCCCATAGAGAGAAAATAATTCCCCGAGGGGCATTCCCGTTTGCTTCTCGATTTCGCCATCCAGCTCGATGAAAGGGACGCGCAACTCCGGCGCCAGCTTCGACCCCAAAGTAGATTTGCCAGCTCCGCGCAGCCCAATTAGGGCGATGCGCTTGCGCCGCACCCTTTCCCCCGGGCTGAAGTCGCGCATCAGGCGAAAGACCACATCTTCGAGGCGATGATGGGGGAGGCGTTCGAGGAATCGCTGGATCATCTGCTTTTCAGCGGGCTGCGCCACTTCGGGGGCGAATAACTCTTCAAGCGAAACATGGAGAGCCGCGGCAATCCTGCGCAGCAACACGATCGAGACGTTTCCTTCTCCTGCTTCGAGCTGCGCGAGATGACGCTCCGAGACGTCCGATTCTCGCGCCACTATCTTGCGCGTCATACCGCGGAGGTTGCGCAGTTGACGAACTCGCTTGCCCAGGAAGAGAAGGAAATCTCCATCGGGAATCGACGTCGTCCGGTGTAGACTCACAACCTTGGAATCCGGGCTTAGAGGAGTGTTCATGGGTCACAAATCGACATGCATTATAATACATACAGGTGTGGTGGCGTCAAGGCAGTTGAGAGGCTTTCGTCCC
>Ga0137395_10000530_pt1 | contig 16180 bp, 9 predicted proteins | sample czobulk216metaG_FD_108283 | JGI IMG/M metagenome (GOLD analysis project Ga0137395, IMG submission 108283) | Vadose zone soil microbial communities from Angelo Coast Range Reserve, California, USA - czobulk2.16 metaG | ecosystem: Environmental > Terrestrial > Soil > Vadose zone | place: USA...
AGACTATCGGGTGATGCCAGTACAAGTGAGTTTGGCCAGTACCATATCAAGCCGCCACAGCCACAGCGCGTTGTTCAAGAAGACGTTCGACATTCCGATGAAGAACTAAGGATTTGTCCCGCTCATTCAATTCCGAAAGCGGGCCATCTTTAGCGGTTACAACTTGCACAAAATCTTTCTGTTCGCCCTGTAGCCGAAAAACGGGAAAGTCGGTGCCGAACAGCACTTTGTGATTGATCCCAAGAGAGACGATGTTTTGTACGGCGACGGCGGTTGGATCAAACCCGAGACAGGCCTGATAGCCGCTGATGTCGAGATATACATTTGGTCTGAACCGGCACAACATCACGCACTCTTCCACAAAGCTAACCGCCCCGTGCGCGAGGATGAAATCTACAGTCGGGAACAGGCGGGCAGCAGTATCAACCAGAAATGGGCTGGAAATAGTGAAGTCCAGGACTGGCGCGGTCGGGCCAATATGAAGCAGCACGGGAACATGATGTTGCGCGCAGAGCTCATAATAAGGAAACAGAGCTGGGTCACTGGGGCTGAAGCCGCATGGCGGGTAAATCTTAAAACCGCTGAACCCGAACTCTGTGAGAGAACGCTCGAAGAGATCCAGCCCATCTTTGCCCCAGCGCGGGTCAACGCCGCCAAAAACTTCAAATTTGCCCGGATGCCTGAGCATCACTTCACGATGTCGATCGAACGACTCGGCAATGGAAAGCCGGCAATCCTTGAGGGCATAGGTAAAATCGGCGATCAGCAGCACGCTCTTGCTGATGCCGGCCGCTTCCATTTCCGCTACCAGTTGGTCGCCCAGCGGGTCCTGCATCTTGTTCATGAATATGTTCATGAGCTTTTTGGCTGAGACGGGAACGCCTTGCGCGGTAAGGGCAACCACCATGTTCGCCACCGAACCCTCAATGAATGAAAGGGGGGTGTGCTCTTCTGAAGCGATATGGCAATGCGAATCGATAATTTTTATAGCTTCGTCCATATTCTTCTCACTTATGCTGCGCCGATCTGCGCTTTTTCCAGGATTTCGCGGCCCACATGGATCAGGTCGCCCACGGTCTTGAGTTTCGCAATGTTGATATCGAGGCCTAATTGGGCAATATCGATACCAAACAACTCTTCAAAGCGAAACACCAGCGCGAGCATTCCAATGGAGTCCAAGCCAAGCTCCTGCTGCAGGTTGGTGGTGACAGTAATTTTAGTTTTTTTGAATTTGCCGGGAACAGACGCGGCAATCAGAGCAATGATCTTGTCATCAATTTCTGCTGTAACTTCCATCACGCACTCCTGAGTGTGGCCATCCCTCTGTCCGCAGTGTGGCCCAAGAAGTATTCCCCGATTTTCTTCCGATCAAGCTTGAGGTTCGGCCGTAGAAATCCATTTTCGCGAGAGAACGCAAGATCGGTAAAGGTGATCCTGCCTACGGCCATGGAAGGCCGGCGGACTCTGGCTTCATCAACAAACTGCTGGATCCGGGCTTTGGCAGATTCATCGCCGGGGTTCCTGGGAAGCACGATGGCAACCAGCCCCGGCGCCTCTGTATCCGCAAACACGACTGATCGCGCTACGTCAGGGCAGGCATCTATTTCTGCTTCTGGAATCTCAGGATGGATCTTGGTTCCACCGGTGGTAATAATCATCTCTCTTTTGCGTCCGACCAGGTAAAGATAGCCATCGTCATCAAACCGGCCCACATCGCCTGTAGCAACCCGGTCGGGCCCGATGAAGGTTTGCTCTTCCTCACCTGCGGCACATTCGCAATAGCCGGAAGCAATACGGTGTTCGCGAACGGCTATTACTTCGCCATCGGGCGCCAGCTCGACACGAACGCCGGGGAGTGGGCGGCCCACGGAACCAACCTTGTTGGCGCCCGGAATATTGAGAGCAATCCCCCCAAATTCAGTCATGCCGTAAGTTTCGAACAACGGCAGTTGCATCAATTGAAACAGCTCCCGGGTTGCGCGCTTGATGGGAGCCATGCCAGTCACCATAAAGCGCATCTTTCCACCCAGCGCCTCGTAGGCATCTTTGAAAATCGCTCGGGTAACTTTATGCCGCATCGACCCTAAAGGGAGTACGGCTGCGATCTTGCCCAGGACTTTTGCTGCTTGCTGCTTCCACGCCGGCAAGCTGTAGAAGCGATTCTCAAAAGCTTCATAGAGCATGGGCGGGGCAATCAGAATCGTCGGATGCAGGTCTTTCAAGACGCGGAAGAGCCGCGGCGGATCTGTCACAATGAGGTCAAACCCATACCAGAGCGCCGAATAGTACATAAGCCGCTGTTGAAAGTTTGAGATCGGAAGGAAAAGCAGGAGCCGATCGTCAGGCCGGGGTTCCGCGGTATTCGTGAATGCGTCAACACTGGCCTCGATGCCACTCCGGCTCAGCATAAGCCCCTTCAACCGCCCGGACGATCCGGAAGAGAAAACAATTCCCGTGTTGTTAAATTCCCAATCGATTAGTCCACGCGGCCGTTCAATGGTCTGTATCCCACTGTTCTCTGCGTCGATAAAAGCCACCGCCTCCGACTGGCTCTCCCTGTGTACGTGGTCCGACGCCTGAATTAGCAGCAGTGAGAGCGAGTACTTGTCAAGCAATTCGTCGGCGCTCATGCCGGCAAAGTCGTCTGTGAAGGCGACGGATTGAGCGCGCAACTCTAGCAGGGCCAGATCGTAAATGACCCATTGATAGCAGTTGCACGCCAGAATGCCTACGCGCATGCCCTGCTGGATTCCCCAGCTCTTCAACTGCTCACATGCACGCACCACATCTGTGTAGACGTTTTGATGCGTCCGTGTAACTACCTGGCCTTTCTCCAACGTCACTATCACGTTCTGGTGACGTTGCTCCGCAATATGTCGAGTCAGTTTCCTTAAATCCATCCGAATGCTCCTAGAGTGAAGAGAGACTTGCAATAGCCGTGGCTGATTCGCCCATGTCCGAAAATGATGCGTCCACGGCCGCTGTGCCATTTGCGTGCGTCCATTCTGTAGCTTGTGCCGATTGTGAGATGGAGAAGCTGCCGGGATCCGCGAAGAAACCCGTCAACACGCCGGCAAGAAATTCCGGACGGTCATACAGGCAATAATGTGTTGCGCCTCGCACGCACAAATAGCGGGCGTTTGGAAACAAGTCGCAAGCCGCCTTGGAACCAGCCGGTGTAGCCACCTGGTCGTACTCTGCCGCTATCAGGAGCACCGGGACGGTTACTTCGCCGGCCCGCAGCCGCACGTCGCGTGACCAAAAATCAATGAGCTGGTGCGCATAATTGAGTGTCGTCTGCTCGGTCTTGAATGGCGCCAGGACGCTGGCTCTAAGATGAGTATTCATCAGAGACAGCACGCTTACACTCGCCTCATCGCCATCAATACCCTGCAGCAATTCGATTTCGTTTGTCTCCGCCGGGACCTGGAAGGTTTTCTTCACCGTGGTCGCCATTGCAGGCTTCTTCACCAACATGCGCAACAGCGACTCGACATTTTGTTCATAAGGACTGTTCAACTCTTCCGGACTGCCATCGCACTTGAAAGTGCTGTTGAGAAAGACCATGGAGCGAACTGCTGCGGGCCGTCGAAGATAGAAATCGATTGCAACCTTAGGGCCTGTGCACCAGCCAATCAGATGAGCATTCTCAATGCCTTCGTGCTGCAGGACAGCATCCAGATCTTCCGCTTGTTCAGCTAGTCCAAAGGGTGGCGGCGGTGCCGTTGTGCCTCTCGGTTCCCAGATGATTACCCGATGGCTCTCAATCAGATTGTCCAGCAGCCGGTACCAGTATTCCAGACTTTGCCCAAGGGCATTCAGGACAACCACGGCATCGCCTTCGCTTCCGCCGACATAATAGTTGAGTTCAGATCCATTCGCGGTGACCGTCTTGCGGCTTAGCCTGGAGGGCAACTCTGCTGCCCGCGCTCTGCGGGCTGCCAGGGCCTCATCTCGGTCTCGCCGAAGCAACGTGAAAAGCTCTATCTGTTGATCCTCGTCGAATGCTGCTCCTTCCAGCAAAGGATCGTCCACACCGCACGTTTCAGTATTGGGTAACTGCACAACCTCGCTGGCAAAACACTCCTCAAGGCCCCCCAGACGTTCATGGAACGCACGGTCGATCGCGTTGAGACCATTGAAATCCTCCACGGAAAGTAAACCAAGGCCATAAGCCACGCCGAGGCGCTCACACAGATCCGAGAGATCGGTATTACCGGGACTGACGATCGAAAAACTTGTGTCCCCAGTCGTCTCTTTTCCTGAAATAGTCAACAGAAAGTCCGCAACGCGGGAGGCTGGAACAAGGTTCACGGTAGCATTCGCAGGCGCGTAAAACCGAAGGGTCCTGAAATCAAAATATTGAGGTGAACGTTCCTCAATTTCTGACTTGAGTGAGTGCAGGGCGAAAACAAGCCGGGAAAAGATTCCGCGCTGCTCCAGCGTGGGATGTCCCCTGCCGACAACCAGCGAGGTCTGAAACACGCGACAAACAATGTGGCGTTCTTTGCAGCGTTGCATGATCTCATGAGCAGATATTCTCGCTGGTGGCTCTAATCCACCCGCCGCCAGCCGCTTCCTGTTCGATTCATCGCTGATGCCGATGAAATCGAATTCAACAAAATTGAATTGTTTGACACCGAGACGATCACAGGCAGAAAGCAAACGTTCTACGTTCTGATCTCCAGTCGATGTAGGTCCGGCGAAGTACCAGACCGCCGCAACATCGGCAGTGGCGGGATCGATATCTTCTTCGATTCGCTGCAGCCGGGATTCCATCTCTGGTCGCGTAAGGGCAATTTCAGTTGTCTCATCGATCTTACGTGCGGCGTACAACACCACATCGACTGTTGCTTTTTCCCTGGCGCCCTGATTTGCCTCAGCAAGATAAAAGATACGGTCACGGCACGTCTGCAGATATCGTGCAGCAAAGTAACTTCCCGGGAGAGAGTCGATGCCTTGGATGATTATGTTACTCATGGTCTTCCCTTATCACAACGAGCGGTCTTATTCAGCGATTGCAAAGGCACGGACCGGGAAACTTCCGAATGACTTTACTTTTACAGGCACGGCGAAGAACCGGAATCCTTCGACAGGCGTTTCTTCAAGATTGGTAAGGTGTTCAACAATTGGTATGTCGGCTTGCAAAAGCACGGTGTGGACCGGCCGTGTCTTGTCATGGATATCATCAATATTCATGGAATCTATCCCAACCAGGGCGGCCTTGCTCTTCACCAAAAACTCAGCCGCTTGTCGGGTCAAAAAAGGTGGATATTCAAAGTACTTTTCGGTCCGCCAGCAACGCGACCAGCCCGTGTGGACCAGCACAGCCTTGCCTGCCAGGTCTTTCCCTTGAAATGATTGCACGTCAACCGCACGATCCTGGTCGGCAGTTATGCGCACGCCGGGCAGATCGGCCAGAGACGCAAGCGGCAACTCCGAAAGGTCTTTGCCGGTTGGAAAACGGTGGAACGGAGCATCCACATATGTGCCTGTATTGGCAACCAACTCGATCCTGCCAATATGAAACTCCGTTCCTTCCGCATAGTATTCTCGTGACATCTCGCGGCTCCGGTAATTGCTAATCACCGGACCTGGCATGCCTTTGTAGGTGACCATCCCATGTTCAACCGTGTGGCCAAGATCAATGAACCTCTTGCGTCCATTTGAAGATGACGACCGGACTTCCAGAGTTGTTTTCACGAGGTTCACAGGATCTTGCAGTGGAGCGACGGTGAGACTCGTGTCTCACTTGGCCGCGGGTTTTACAGAGTCGACGGTCAGAATGCCGTTCTCCAGCTTGCCTTTGATATTGACGTGCTGGCCGGCAAAATTCTTTAACGTTTCCTGGTTGGAAACGGGTATAACCGCGCGTTCAGGATTTACAAAGACCATCTTTGCGCCTGCCGCCTGGCACTTCTTGGAGCATTCCGCATCTATTTTGGCGCCGCACTTCTCGTCGCTGACCCAGCCATCAAAGTCTTGCGCCTTGGCGGCGGGGGTAGCGGGAGCTTTGGCATCTTTCTTGGCATTGCTCTTGGCCGCAGCCATTGAGAACAGCAGGCCGACCAACAGGACGGTACTTAACACTTTCTTCATTGCTATCTCCTTAAGAATTATTTTTGTTCAACAACGTTTGTCTCACGCGCTTCTGGTAACTGCGCCTCCGTAGAGAGCTTTGGCCGCATATCGGACATCTTCGACCTTGTAAGGTATTGCTTCTGCCATGTGACTCCCATGTTCGCCATTAAGTACGAGACTGAAGAATCGGTCGCCTTCCTCGAAAATAAGGCCCTTTTCTTCAAGAGATGCCATAACTCGTGGAACATCGACTCCACCTTCGGTCGAAAAGACTTTCATAATGTCCTCCATGCGGGTGGGCTTGGCCAGATACTCGAGAACAGCCCGCGCATGGCCGTCAAGAACATGCTCTATTACCGCGCCAGTACGCGAATCATAGATCGACTGCGAGTTGCGGTTGAAATGGAGCCGCGGAGGAATTTTGTATTTCGGGTCTGACCAGCGGGTCTGCCACTCAGCCACTTTGGCCCGCACTTTGCCAATCCACTTGGCCAGCGTAATAAAGTATTCAGCCTCAATGTTGCGGTCAGCGAAATAGTATGCAAGGTCCTTAAGGTCCTCTTTCTCGAAGGGATAGACCATCGCGTAGAAATCCAGTGGATGCAGATCGAGTTTGTACTCCTGCGCCTTGTAAAAGTACGGACTGAAGCGATCAAAGCGAACGGGAAAAGCGCCGGATGGAGGCTGCAAATGAACCAGCCGTGGAAGAATTTCAGTATAGCGCCGGTAACTTTCGGAACTCTCTCCGGGAAAACCGAGCAACAGGTTCCAGTGGGGCTTGATTCCATAGAGCGCGCACAGCTTCAGGAACTTCAGGTTCTGGAAAGCGGTTGTTCCCTTCTTCATCAGCTTCAGTGTTGAGGTGGCCAGCGCCTCAATGCCGGGCTGTATCTGGGTCACCCCAGCCTTGGCAAGGACGGCGATTTCCTCTTCACTCAGATCAGCCTTCACTTCATAGAAGATTTCCAGGTTTGGAGGAGTATCCAGCAGCGGCAACACCTCCTTCAGATAGCTCTTAGGCAGAATGTTGTCGACCGAGGTGAGACGCGAAATCCTGTCCGAGTAACGAAACAAGGACGCGAAAACGTCGAGCGCCAACTCAGGCTTCATGGCCCGATATGCCATGGACACCCCGTTCAGCCCGCAGAAGGTGCAGTGCGACCGCTCTCCCCACCAGCAACCGCGGGACGTTTCAAACGGCAACACTGGCTTGGCGCCAGTGTCAGAGAAATAGCGCTCGAAGTCGTCGAGAAACGGCTCATAGTCAAGTTTGATCGGCGTGTCAATATGGAGATCTTCACCGATGGTTTCAGGACCGGATTTCGGGAAGGCAGAGTTCTTATGAAAGACCCCGCGAATGGCCTGGCATTTTGAGAGGTCTCCTTCCATGCAGTGGCGGACGAATGCGGGAAAGCCTTTGAGCGCCGGCCCGGAAAACACATAGTCAATATTCGCCACCCGCTCCGCGATCACCCGGCCCATCGGAAATTCGCAATTGGCGCCGCCGATCACGGTAATTACCGCCGGATTGCGTTGCTTCAGCTTCCGTGCCATCGCAAAGCTGGCAAGGTTCTGCATGAACATTGAAGTGAACCCCACAATATGGCTCTTCTCCAACTCATACTGTGAAATCAACTGGTCCATCAGGTCACTGAGTCCCGGACGTTTTTGTGCAAGCGATTGCTTCAGCCGCAACACGTCCGGCGTTTTGATAGGGAAATACCGCGTGAAGTATTTATCGCTGTTGTCCGCAAGATCAGGGAAAGCAACCTGCTTGAATATCCAGTCTCCCAGGTCGGTATTGAAAGACTCCATGGAGTTGGTAAGGTAGTCATAAAATTCAATACCAAAATATTTTGCAAAGTCGTGGCTGAGATACAACAAGTCAACTGAGACTTGCTTCGGGAACTCAGCCTCAATCACCGCTTTCGGTTGAGTGAGCGCGATCGACGGCAAGCCGAGGTTTGCGAACGGCATGTTAATCAGAGATATTTTGTACATTGTCTTTTCCTAAAGATCGCGCTGTTTGGCAGACGCGACGATTCATCTCTTGTTCATCGAGATGGCGGGAAATAAGAGCTAAACCGGGCCATTTCCGACGAGACAAGGACTAGAGCCGGGATTCAGCTTGTGGCGGTGCTCCGAGAAGTGTGAGTTGGTCTTACTGATAACGGCTTTCCCGCGGCAGCCTCACGGCATGCCAAGGGCTCTGCCAATACGTGAGAGGCGCGAGATGATTCATTCGGTCTTTGCTTGGAATTGGAGTGTGTCTCTGCACGCCGGCCTCTACCAAATGGAATAAAGGCCGGCGTTAAAACATCGATTGTCAGAGGACGAACGGTCCTCACTCGTCACGCAGCGCAATGATCGGATCAACTTTGGTTGCGCGAATCGCGGGAGCATAACTGGCACAGAACGCAATGCCGATTAACAGAAACGCAATGGCAATAAGAACACCTATGTCCGCCGGGCCTACTCCATAGAGCCAGCTGGCAATGAGATGCCTGAGAGCAAATGCACCGGCCAATCCAGCGACGGAACCGATGATACCGAGAAGGATTCCCTGCCGGATCACCATACGGGAAATATCTCGCCGTTGTGCGCCCAGGGCTACACGGATTCCTATCTCGCGCGTCCGCTGGGCCACGGAATAGGAAACGACACCGTAGAGTCCAACAGAAGTGAGAAACAGCGCCACTGCCGCGAAAATTCCGAGCAACAAAGTGTCAAAACGGGGCGTCGCCACGGAATCGCTCACATAGTCATCCAGCGTTTTTACGTCGCGCAGCGGTACTTGCTTGTCAAGCGACCTTACTGCGTTTCGCAAATCCGGGACCAAACTGTCAGGCTCACCCACGGTCCGCACCACAACGGTCATGACTCCCGTCATGATCTGCGATTCCGGCAGATAGACTTCCGGCGCCGACGCCGTCCCCAATCCGCTATATTTCACGTCTCCCACAACCCCCACGACTTCACGCGTCGGAGTGCCCGTTGCGAAGTTGTAAGTGAGCAAGATATGTTTGCCGATAGGATTCTCTCCGCCGAAGAAATTGCGGGCGAGAGTCTGGTTGATAATCACGACTTGCGGGGCCTTATCATCGTCGCGTTGCGTAAAATCCCGTCCCGCGAGCAGCCGTATTCTCATGGTTTGCATGTAATCCAGCGAACTGATTCGCACAGGAGTGATCGGGCGCTCTGATTCGGCAACGGGATGGCCTACAACCTCAAAAGTTGAAGAAATCTGGTCCTGATCAGATCCCAGCGGCAAACCGCGGACCGCACTGGCTGATTTGACTCCGGGTAAAGTCCGGATGTGTTCCAAAAGACGGTCGTAAAACACCGAGCGCTGCGGCCCCGCATAAAGTGGGGGCAGGTCAATGCCGAATGTAATAGTGTGGTCGGAAGCAAATCCCGGGTCCACATGAAGAAGCCGAACCAGGCTCTGCAGCAAAAGTCCGGCCCCCGATAGCAATACCATGGCCAGGGCCACTTCGGCAATGATGATGGAGCTGCGCACCTGCTTGTGGCGCTGGCCGCTCGTGCCGCCGCGGCTGCTGTCGTTCAAGCTGGCGGTGAGATGTCCGTGCCAGTTCTGGGCGACCGGGAACATGCCAAAGATCAAGCCGGTAAGCAGAGAAACCAGGAGCGCGAAACCGAGCACGTGGAAATCGATCTGGGAATCGGCAACACGGCCCAGTGACTTTGGGGCAAGGCGCATCAGGCCATGTGCCAGGTCTGCCAGCAATAGCCCAACTAATCCGCCGATGACACCAAGCACAACGCTTTCCGTGAGCAACTGGCGCGCAACACTTGTCCGGGATGCGCCCAACGCAAAGCGCACTGCGATTTCACGTTGCCGTGAAGTAGACCTGACCAGCAGCAAGTTGGCGACATTGGCACAGGCAATCATCAGCACCAGCGTTACAGCCCCGAACAGGAACAGCAACGGCGCGCGCATATCGCCGACAACTCGATCGATTTCAGAAGTAACGGTGATGGTCCTGGGCCGATTTTCCGGGTACGCCTTGTTCAGCGCCTGCTGGATCGCATTCAACTCAACCTGGCTCTGCTGAATGCTAATTCCTGGTTTCAGCCGGCCTACCGCATCAAGAAAACTGACGCCGCGCTGCGTGGTCAAAGGCGGACCCGTAGCCGTTGGCTGCCCATAGAAAGCGATTGTTGTCCAGAAGTCCACGGAATCGCTCTGAACCGGAAATTGGAAGCCGGAAGGCATAATCCCAACCACAGTAAAGGACTGGCCATTCAGGTTCACCGGTCGTCCTACAATGCCGGGGTCAGAACTAAATTCGCCTTGCCAGAGCTTATAACTCAAAATCACTGGAAGGCTGTTAGGACCCGGCTGGTCCTCGTCGACAGTAAAACCTCTGCCTCGGATGGGAGCTACTCCCAATGTGGAAAGCAGGTTCGCTGAAGTGATGGCCCCGACCAGATGAACTGATTCGCTCGGAGTAATAAGGGTGAAATCATCCAAATGCCATGCCGTCAAGCTCTCAAAGCTTCGGTTTTGCGATCTCCAGTCCAGAAAGACCGGATATGACACTGGACTAATCTGGTTATTGCGTGTGATATCAGTGCTGGTAATGGCAGCCAGCCGGTCAGCATTCTGGTACGGTAACGGGCGCAACAATACCGCGTTGATCACACTAAACATTGCCACGCTGGCCCCAATGCCGAGCGCCAGGGTCATGACTGCCACTATTGAAAAGCCTGGATTTTTAAACAATGTGCGCAATGAGAGGCGTATATCTTGCAAAAGCATATGTCTACCAGCCTTTTGGTGCCTGAAATTGTAATATATCGGCCCAGAATTGCATCCATAATAGGTCAATCCTGGCCGAAACGAAGGTACTAGGTCTGAAAACTTCCGTTTTTGGAACTATCCTTGGGCCGCTGCAAGAGCCGGCTCTGACCAGAACGTCATTTCACCGTCGGCATAAACCCACATATTCACGTTGATTGCCAAACTCTCAGAGATGGCCTGGTGCCACCAGAAAATCGGTATATAAAGGATGTCTCCGGGCTCGAGCGTACACTCGAAACCTTCCAGTTCCCGGCTCAGTGGATAACTTTCAAAGTCCGGGTTGTCTCGGTCCACAGGGCTTGCCCAGCAGAAGTCAGTAAGTTTTTTGGGATACAGAAGCGGGTGCTGCTCAGGTGAGAACAGGAGAAACTTCTTTTGCCCCACTACCTGGGCGTTGAGATTGTCATAGTTGTCATTGTGAATGGTTGACTTCTGGCCGAACGCTCCGATCCAGAGCCGCGTTTCCTGTTTGTCTTTGCCGGGAAATAGCTTGGGAAAGCTGAAATGGGACCGCAAAGGTTTCAGGTGCTCCCGGGTGAGAGGGTTATCGAACGAGATATTGCCGAGAAATGGCGGCCTTCCTGTACGAGTGGGATCGGCAATAGCGTCGAAATATTGCCCCAGCGTCATAGAAGTGGCCCCCACATTCTTGAAAAAGACTTCGAATTCGTTGTCGCTCCCACGAAGCGGCACCACAATGTGCCCAAACACCTGCTTCATGGTTTCTGGCTTCCACAGTTTTCTCGCTACCCAGTTATCAGTAAAGCCCGTAAGGATGACAGGAGTCTTGTGGAAATAATTGGACTGGAACTCATTCATCGTGGGCCGGTGAATTCTTTCCACTGGTGATAGTTTCATGGTCTTATAACCTCCAATCGTGCACCCCCGGCAAGACTAAACGCCGGGGACGCAACAAAAGAATCTGTATTTAACAAATGCAGATAGACGTGGAATTCGCAGACGCTAGATCGACTCCCTTGCAACGGCCGCGACGCCCGCGGCCCGCTCTGAAAAATCATTCAACCTGCGGTTTAGAGCTTCGGCTATCACGGTGACGTTCGGGCGTCGAATCATGGTGTAGTGATCGCCTGGGACCAAGTGGTATTCCACTCCACCGCCGGCCCATTGCTTCCATTGCCCGGCCAACTGCTCTGGCGCTTGTCCTTCGGCTGCCAGGAGTAAAAGGATGTTCTGTTCAGACTGGCGGAGGGAATAACGCTCCATAGCGCGGAAGTTCCGTGCAAATATTTCAAGCAGCCTGGTCATTTCCGCATGCGCGTTTTCTTTGGGCACCACACCATACTGGATCAACGCATTTTGGACCATGGTCCATTGTTCTTCGGGTCCAAGTTGCTCAAAGCTGTCGCGCATAGCGTCGAAATCTTTTCTTAACAAGCGCGCCATATCTCGCGCAAACCAAGCAAGCACGTCGAAGTCTTTGGGACTCTTGTCGCCGGGTGCTCTGTTTGCAGGATAGGTGTCAATCAAGGCAAGCAATCCAATGGTCTCCCCTTCATCCGTTAATTGCCGTGCAATCTCCCAGGCCAGCAGGCCGCCAAGCGACCACCCGCCCAATTGATAAGGACCAGAGGGTTGCACGCTCCGCATCGCTTGTATGTAGAGTCCTGCCATCTGTTCAAAAGTTGCTGCAGCATCCAGTTGCAGAGTGGGCGCAGGGGCCTGAAGCCCATAGAATGGTTGTTCCGCGCCAAGTTCACGCGCAAGATCGGCATAACAAAGAACATTTCCACCTACCGGGTGCACGGCGAAGAACGGAGTCCGGCTGCCGTAAGGTTGAATCTCAACCAGAATTGGGGACGCCGGCTGGTCCGGTGTTTGGTCTGAAGACTGCTCCAGCAGTCTGGCAAGACTCGCAATTGTGGGAGCGCGAAAGAGATCACGTAATGACAAATCGCGCTTGAGACGGTCCTGGACCATGCTGCGCATCCGTATTGCCATTAAAGAATGGCCGCCCACCTCAAAGAAGTCATCGTGAATGCTCACCTGCTCCAACCCAAGCAATTCACTCCAGATTTTTGCCAACTCCTTTTCCAGAAGCGTTCCTGGAACCACGTATTGCTCACTTCGCGTCATCACCTCGGACGTCGGCGAAGGCAGGGCTTGGCGGTCAACCTTGCCATTGGTGGTTAGCGGAAGCGCATCCAGCTTCACAAATTGAGCAGGGACCATGTACTCGGGAAGATGTTCCTTTAAACTCGCTCGCAGACCGTTGACGGACTTCTCATCAGGCATCACTACGTAAGCAACCAGCTGTTTCTCGCCAAACTGGGTATCGCGAGTAATCACCACGGCCTGCTCTACGCCTTCTACCTGCTCCAATGCAGTCTCGATCTCGCCGAGTTCAATGCGGTAGCCGCGGAGCTTCACCTGATTGTCAAGCCGCTCGATGAATTCGAGGTTCCCATTGTTGCGCCAGCGAACCAGATCTCCCGTGCGATAGAGCCGTGATCCGGGCTCCTGGCTGAAGGGGTTGGGGACAAACTTTTTCGCCGTCAGCTCTCGCGAGTTCAGGTATCCGCGGGCAAGTCCGGCTCCTCCCGTGTACAGTTCCCCCGGAACACCTACAGGAACCAGGTTCATTTTTTCGTCCAGCACGTATACCTGGGTGTTAGAGATCGGCTTGCCAATCGGTACGGAACCGGGGCCCAAGTCTTCTACTTTCTCCATACGATAACAGGCGGTGAAGGTGGCGTTCTCAGTGGGACCGTAGCCGTTGATCAAGACTTGTCCCGGCGAACTATGGAGCGATCTGCGTGCCCATGCGGGTGACACGACGTCGCCTCCGACGATCAATTGGCGCACTCCCTGCAATTTTTCGCCAGCGATCTCAAATATCTGATGGAAGAGCCCAGAGGTGAGCCATGCCGTATCCACAGCCCGGGTTTCAATAAAGTCGGCCAGATCTTCGAGCGCCGCCGTGCCTGCCGTGAACACGGCAAGTGTGCCTCCATTGAGCAGGCAGCCCCAGATTTCCAGGACGGAAGTATCAAATCCGATAGGCGCAAACTGGAGAAACTTTCGCCCTCCGGAAAGATCTGCGTAATTGCAGCCACGCACAAGTCGCACCACGCTGCTATGGGAAACTCCCACCGCTTTTGGATTGCCGGTGGATCCCGACGTATAGATGATGTAGGCCAAGTTATCGGGTGTAGTGAGACACAAGGGCGCTGCGGTTGAGTTACCGGCAATTTCTGCCCATTCGGAAGCAGGACAGATGATCCGTGCGTTGCTATCCGCGAAGCGTTCCATTGTTGATGGCTGCGCAAGGATTATCTCTATGTTCGAGTCTGCCGTCATATACCGTAAGCGATGCTCAGGGTAGGTTGGATCGAGCGGCACGTAGGCTCCGCCGGCTTTGAGGATCGCGAGCAGGGACGTGACCATCTCCAAACTGCGCTCCATGCAAATCCCCACCTTCACTTCCGGACCGACGCCGAGTTTCCGCAGGTAATGCGCCAATTGGTTCGCGCTCTGGTCCAGTTCCTGGTAAGTGAGCCACCGGGCCTCATAATCAACCGCCACAGCCTCCGATGTCTGGCTGACTTGCTCCTCAAACAATTGGTGCATACATTTGTCGCGTGGATAGTCAGCCTCCGTGCGGTTCCAGCTTACGACCAGTTGCTGCCGCTCTTCTTCCGTCAACATTGAGAATTCAGAGATCACCTGTTCGGGGCCGGTCACCATGGCGTTGAGTATGGCCTGGTAATGGTCTACCATCTGGCTGATTCTTTGCGCATCGAACAGGTCAGTGTTGTATTCGATTGCACCCCGCACCTCCGCTCCGGTATCCCACAGCTCCAATGTAAGATCGAATTTCGCAATGGAAGCTTCCACACCCGAAAACGGAAGCAGCTTGCTCATGCCGATTTGTAGCTCGGAAGGAGGGATATTTTGCAGGACAAATACTGTCTGAAAGAGTGGCGACTGTCCCAGATCACGCTTTGGCCGTAACTCTTCAACCAGCTTTTCAAACGGAACATCCTGGTGCGTATAAGCTTCCAGCGTCACTTCTTTCACGCTTTCCAGAAGCTCGGAGAAGCTCATTTGACCGGTGAGCCTGCTGCGCAAAACCAGGGTATTAACAAAGAAGCCAATAAGTCCTTCAGTCTCTGCCCGCCTGCGGCCCGCGATTGGCGCCCCGACGGCAAAATCCTCCTGCCGGCTATAGCGATATAACAGCGCCTGAAAGGCCGCAAACAACGTCATATATAAGGTTGCAGATTTGGCCTTCGCCAACTTCCTGATCTTCTCCGTAAGTCCCAGCGGCAGTGCAACTGTCATTCGGTCGCCGTTTTGGGTCTGGATAGGAGGACGCGGACGGTCTGTGGGCAGGTCCAGTGTTTCCACGCGGGCTAGCTGCTTTCTCCAATAATCCAGTTGCTGGTCCATCATCTCGCCGTGCAGCCATTGCTGCTGCCACACGCTGTAATCAACATACTGAATCGGCAATTCATGCAATGGCGAGGACTTGCATGCGCAGAAGCTGGAGTAAAGGGCAGAAACCTCGCCCATCAATACTCCCATTGACCAGCCATCACACACGATGTGGTGCATCGTTACCAGCAATACGTGGGCCTCGCTGGCCAGGCGCAGCAGCTTGACACGAATCAGCGGACCACGGCTGAGATCAAAAGGCTTCCTCGCCTCTTCTCGCGCCAGCAATTTGGCTTGTTCTTCGCGGTCAGACATGGAAGGCGCGCTTAAATCCACAAACGCCAACTGGAAGTTAAATGTCTCCTCAATAACCTGCTGTGGCTCGCCCTGAATCAGCACAAAGTGGGTACGCAAAGTCTCATGCCTGCGCACGACTTCCTGGAAAGCACGCTCCAGGACCTTCGCATCAACAGGTCCCGGTACTCGTACAGCCGCAGGCACGTTATAGGCGGAAGTCGCGGGCTCCAGTTGATCGATGAACCAAAGCCTCTGCTGCGCGTAAGAAAGAGGCATGAAATGATCACGCTGCACTTTGACGATTGGCGAACCCTTTTCCGTATTGCCCGCCTCAAGCAGTTGCTCCACGACAGTGGAGAGTTGCGCCACCGTAGGCGCTTCAAACAGCCGGCGCAGCGGAAACTCCACCTGGAAAGCGCTATTGATGCGCGCCATCACCTGCATAGCCAGCAGCGAGTTTCCACCCAACTGGAAGAAATTGTCGTGGATGCCGATTCGCTCTACTGCGAACGTCCGTACCCAGATATTCGCCAGCTTCTCTTCAATCTCATTGCGAGGAGCCACGTATTCCGGCGCAGCTTC
>Ga0137395_10000531_pt1 | contig 16161 bp, 15 predicted proteins | sample czobulk216metaG_FD_108283 | JGI IMG/M metagenome (GOLD analysis project Ga0137395, IMG submission 108283) | Vadose zone soil microbial communities from Angelo Coast Range Reserve, California, USA - czobulk2.16 metaG | ecosystem: Environmental > Terrestrial > Soil > Vadose zone | place: USA...
GTGATGCCCAGCGGCATTCCGGAAGCAACTCCCTTGGCCATGCAGACAATATCGGGATGCACGCCGGTGTGCTCAACCGCAAACCACTTGCCAGTGCGGCCAATGCCGCTCTGGACTTCATCCACCACCAGGAGGATGCCGTGTTTGTCGCAGATGCGCCGCAGCTCTTTCATGAAAACAGTGGGAGCGATGACGTATCCACCTTCGCCCTGAATCGGCTCGACAAAAATTGCCGCAACTTCTTCCGGCGCGAGGACCGTCTTAAACAGTTTCTCTTCGATATAACGCGCGCAGCCAAGCGCGAACTCCTCCGCGTCCTGCGGGCCCCCCGAACATCCGCGATACACATCGGGATAGCGGATATGCGTAACCCCCGGCACCATGGGCGAGAAGCGCCGCTTCTGCTGCGGCTTTGAGGCCGTGAGCGAGAGTGCGCCCATGGTGCGTCCGTGGAAAGCGCCCAGGAACGCGATCACCTGCTGCCGCTTGGTGTGATAGCGCGCCAGTTTCAAAGCGCATTCAATCGCCTCGGCGCCGGAGTTTCCGTAATAAATGCGGTGCGGCCCTGGCATCGGCGCGATCTTCGAGAGCCGCTCCGCCAGCGTGACCATGCTCTCGTAATAAAAGTCGGTGCCCGACATGTGGATGAGTTCGCCGGCCTGCTTCTGAATGGCGGCGACAACTTCCGGATGGCAGTGGCCCGTCGAGGTCACGGCGATGCCCGCGGAAAAATCGTAGAACTCATTGCCGTCCACATCTTCAACCACGATGCCGCGGCCGCGTTTCGCAACCAACGGATAGGAGCGCGTGTAAGAGGGCGAAATATATTTGTCGTCACCCGCGAGAATGCGCTTAGCGTTTGGGCCGGGGAGCGCAGTCTTCAGCTTTGGGCCGGCAGTCAAAGTTTTGGTGGTCATGGAATCCTCCAGAGCGGTTCTCAGTGGTCATTGGGCAGGATTCGGTCCATCCGAGTAGATAGCCTGCCTTGCCGAAAGAGCCAAAAGCGAAAGGCGAAACGCCATCAGCGATTAGCTAAACAAGATAGAGATAGAAAAATTAGTCGCTGCCGAAGAGGTTGGCGCGCACATGCGAAGGCAGAACGGAAAGGTACCGGCGGGGACAAGCAAGCCCCTCAACCCAGCACGTCTGCGGAAGCGAAATGTAACCGTTCGAGCGCATAGCAGCTAAGACAGTATATCTCGCCAAAGCTCGCGGCGTAACCCCCAAAATGGAGAGACGGCGTCCCGCGAGCGAACACAATTATTAGAAAAGCAATCTAGCGAGCCGACGACCACCGCGCTGCAACCGACGTCTCCACCACCGCAGCCCGTATCTGCTGCACCGCCCACCCAATCTCTTCCGCCGAAATCACCGCCGGGGGCGCCATCAGCAGATGATCCCCCCCCGTGCCATCCACGCACCCCTGCATGGGATAAACCAACAGCCCGCGCCGCAAACATACCTTACCCACCAGCGCGGCAAAATTCTTCTCCGGTGCGAACGGATTCTTAGTCTTCTTGTCCGCGACAAACTCGACGCCCCAAAGCAAGCCCATCCCGCGAACATCTCCCACCGCTTCAAGTTCACGCAAACTTTCCAGTGCCGTCTTCAGCGCCGAGCCGGCCGTACCAGCGGCACCAGAATCGGCGGCCTGCACCAACTTCAACTCTTGAATGCGCCGCAGCACTGCACGTCCCGCAGCCACCGATACCGGATGCGCGTTATACGTGAAGCCATGCAAAAAAGCTCCTGAGCCGGCCGCGATAGCATCAACAACTTTCTTGCTGGCGATCACTGCCCCCAGCGGCGCGTATCCCGAAGATAGGCCTTTGGCCGTGACCAGGATGTCGGGAGCAACTCCCACATGTTCAAGCGCAAAATGCTCCACCGCAAAGTTGCGGCCCGTGCGCCCCACGCCGGTCATCACTTCATCTGCAATCAGCAGCACGCCGTGACGCCGGCAAATATCCGCAATCGCCTGCAAGTATCCCGGTGGAGGCGTAACCGCTCCAAGCGTGGCGCCGCTCATCGGCTCGAAAATAAAGCCCGCAACTTCACCCTTCGCCGCCTCAATCGCGCGTTCAAGCTCCGCGGCGTACTGCTGCCCACAGTTACGGCAACCATCCGTGCAATCAAACTCGCAGCGATAACAATATGGAATGCCAACGTGCGCAAACTCGTGGACCATCGGCAGATAAATCTCACGCCGCTTCCGATTGCCCGAAACCGCAAGCGCTCCAAGAGTTGACCCGTGATAGCTCTGCCGGCGGCTCAGAATCTGATGCCGGTTTTTCTGACCGATCTCGACTTGGTACTGGCGCGCCAGTTTCAGCGCGGTCTCCACCGATTCCGATCCGCCCGAAGTAAAGTAAACCGCCCCGCCGGCAAAATTCTTCCCCGCGAAATCCAGCAACTCCTGTGCAAATTCTTCGGCCACCGGAGTCGTGAACTGGCTGCTGTGAACAAACTCCAACTTTCGAGCCTGCTCGGCCATGGCGTCGCCAATCTCGCGCACCCCATGCCCAATAAGATTCACCGCCGCCGACCCCGAGAAATCCAGGTAGCGATGATCGTCGCCATCCCAAACGTAAACCCCTTCCCCCCGCACAGCCACGGGATAAGGCTTAAGAAACGACCGCCGCAAAACCGGCGTACGAAATTGTTGCTGAGTCACAGCGGGATTATAGCAACCGCATAAGTGTGGCGCGGGCGCCCCCGCCCGCGTAAAGCTGAAAGCAAACATGCTCAGAGGGGAAGGCGACTGATTGTAGTAAAAAGTCAACCACACCCGCCCAAAAGCGCGACGCATCCCTACCTTCGTTACTTCCATGCACAGGAACTGACCTGCTAACTTGCAGTTGTGGCTGCCGAGACCCTCCCCCATCAAATCAAACGCCGTTCGATACGCTACAAGATCGACGTTCCCCTCCGCATTATTCTCCAAAAAACAGACAAAACGGTAATACGCGAAGGCCGCGGCAGAGAACTGAGCGAACATGGAGTGTGCGTAATGGTGGGCGTGGAATTGGAAGTTGGAGAGGAAATCGAAATTGAGTTTACTCCTCCCTATTCCGGCGAGCCGATCCGCGTTGTAAGTACCGTGCGCAACCGTGACGGCTATCGCTACGGATGCGAGTTCATGCCGGAAGTCCAAGGAACAGACCAGGTCGGTGCGCGCTTGCGGCAAGCCTTACAAGGCTTCGCGGAACAAAAGTCTTCCTGAATCTCCCGCCCTACAAGACGGGTGGCCTAACCGTTGGTTCGCCTTCGAAACATTCCAACTCAGGGTAAATTTAATGACGGTTTAAAAAGGACGCTGGCGGAAAGTCGCGTCGAAAAAAGTCAAAAAAGCGGACCCGGGAGAGAAGCGGGTCCGCGTTTAGCAACGGGCAGAACCTCAAACTCTGCCCGAAATCTCTTGTTCAAAATCACTGCGGTGGCGGGCCGCTCGTAGTGCCGGAATTCGTAGTGCCTGAAGTAGAGCCCGTTCCCGTGGTCGGTCCGGTACTATTCGGCGGAGGTGCCGGGCAGGGCCTTGAGGCACCCGTTGTTCCCGAGGTCGAACTCGAACCGCCGGCCGTTTCAGCGGTGGATGGAGAAGGCGAACCGGGGTTCGATTCCGAACTCATTGTGCTTCCAGTAGTGCTTCCCGTACTGCTGCCTGCCGTGCCTGATGTCGTTGCGCAGGGACCACTTTGCGGATTCGCAGTTGACGGCTGATTGGTGCCTGGAGTTGCCGGAGTTGATCCCGGTACGGGTGTAGTGGTTATGCTTCCAGGGGGAGTTGCGGTTCTAGCCGGAGGCGTTACCGTTCCCGGCGCCTGGGTGGTAGCGGGCGCTTGCGTTGTAGGTTGACTGGCCGCGCCAGTGCGCGGCGCTGCTCCCGCTGAGCCGCTCTGCGCTGCAACCCACGTAGCGCAAACGAGGAGCACTGAGAGAAACGTTAGTCTTCTTGCGGAAATACAAGCGGAGATACAAGCGTACATAGAAAAGCCTCCTGCTCTGAGATTTCTGGGACACCTCTCGCTGCATACTCGCGGGTTCAAGGAATCCGTATTGCTAAAGTGTGCCCCAGGACTGGAGGGCATCCCATCCGGCGGATGCGGTATGAACCTCCTATGAATCAGGTATTGGCGGCCCGCGCCCTGAGCCTCTTTTCGGGGGTTCGCTACTGAACAAACGTCCGTAACTTGGAGGGGGAGGCCCGGTGACATCACAATGGACACTGCCGGCTTGCCGTAACTCCCGTGTGTCCAGCGACTCACGGATGACGGAATAGGTATGGACGAAGGCTCCATTCAGACGTTTGGGCGCTATGAGATTCTCGACGAAATAGGTCGGGGAGCCATGGGTATCGTTTATCGGGCTCGCGATCCCAGAATTAACCGCATTGTCGCGGTAAAAACCATTTCACTGCTAGGCCAATCACAAGAAGACGACTTGGAATACCGCGAGCGTTTCTTCCGTGAAGCGGAAGCCGCTGGGCGCCTCTCGCACCCGGGAATCGTAACTATTTTTGACGCTGGCGAAGAGCCAGAAACGCGTGCCCCGTACATCGTGATGGAATTTGTGGGTGGCGAATCTCTGGAAAAGATGCTGGCCAGAAATGACCGCAAGCTTCCACTCGCGACCGCCCTACAACTTACAATGGAACTGGCGGAAGCTCTGGATACGGCCCATTGTCTTGGCGTGGTTCATCGCGATCTGAAGCCGGCTAACATCCTATTGACCGAAGACGGACACGCCAAAATCGCCGACTTCGGCGTAGCCAAACTTAATCTTGCCCATCAGACTGCGGGAGGCCGCGCAATGGGGACGCCAGCTTACATGTCTCCCGAGCAATTGAATGGAGATATGGTGGATGGGCGCTCGGATCTGTTTTCTCTGGGTGTGATCCTGTACACGGTGGTCACCGGCCACCGGCCATTTCAAGGCAACAGCGCGCTCACGGTTTCGTACAGGGTAGTTAATCGCGATCCCATACCCGCGACCTTGTTGGATACTGAATTGCCCCCCGGGCTCGACTACATCATCACCCGAGCCATGGCGAAAGACCCACGCGACCGCTATCAGCGCGGAATGGAAATGGTGCTGGACATCCAGCATCTGCAGCAGGGGAAAGAACCGTGGAGCAAAGCGTGGCAGCAAGATTCTTCCGCGGAAGCGACTGCCGCGGAAATGGCGAAGGAAGAGGCCCACCCGTCCGGGCTAAACCAAACGACAGTTAGTTATAAATCCACGGTATCGACAGTAAAGCTCGCAACTGACGCGGCTACGCGCAGCGCTGCTTCGGAACTGGGACGGCTAATCCGAAAGAAGCTATTCGTTGGCGCGGGAGTTGTGATTTTGATTTTTGGGCTCGCCGTGATCTCGCTTAACCGCCGAGTACAGCCTGAGCGTCCAAACGCGGGACTTCCTCTTTCCGAGCCAATTCTTGGTATTAAGACAGAACCGCCTCCAGCCAGCGACTCCGCGGCAGTGCCCAAGCTGCCTTCAATAGAAAGAACTCGGTCAGAAAAACACCGCTCCGTGAGCTTGAGGCCGCCAGCCAACCACAAGCAACGGACTATAAACAGCGCAACAGACGGCGGTGAGAATCGCAATCAAGTACTAATTGCGGACGCTCGTCCCGATAGCGCTACGTTGCAAGTGACTCACGCCGGCGCAACTGCTGTTTTTCCGGCAACCTTGGAAATCGAGGTTGAGCATAAGTTTCCTGCCGCTCATCTTTCAATTTGGGTGGACGATCACTTGACATATACGCATCTATTGATGGGAAATGACAAGAAAACCTTAGGTGTGTTTCACCACGTCGCAGGGCATGAATTCCACGCCATGCAGATAGCGGCCGGAAAACACCGTCTACGAGTTCAAGTGACCGCGATGGCAGCGCCCGGTTCCGCACCCTATGAAGGGTCGGCCAGCCTGGAAGGCGTTTTTAGCGGCGGGCAGGAGAACATGCTCCACGTCATCTTCGCCAAAAATGGCGAGATGAATCTAAGACTGGAATAGCGCACCGGCCTGCCGTGAATCAATTTTGGGATTAAGGCATCTTCCCGATTCTTGAAAATTTGTTCGATCCCTCGTCGCTATCTTTGTTCTCGCTACCTTTATTCGAATTCGAATTACCGCGAAAACTTTTCACGCACCATCGGGGTGCAAGCAAAAATGAGGACGACCACTAGAGCAAACTCAGGCGATCCTAGCTCCTATCGCCCGATGCGACGACGCTACCGGCGGAATTGCCATGCAACTCGCCAGCGCTTGCAGACAGAAACTAGCATTGTCTAAAACTTGACGTTCATGCGTGATATCGCGGATATCACGCTCGGAAATAAATAACTTCTTTCTTTCCGCCGCGATTGCAATTTGGGCCTGTGCGATTCTTTTGGCCAGCTTGATTTTGTCGCTTTCATAAAGAGCGGCCAGGTAGAGTTCTTTCCAATCGTCGCTCTTAACGCAAGATTTCTTCGGCAGAGGTCGGTGCTTCATACATCCCCCTTAGTTGAGGCGCGGCGCGCATGAACTGAGATGCCCAAGGATGCCAAAGGGCCCCCGACCCCCACAATCAGGTGCGGACCTGATTACTAATCGGTCAACGAACGTAGACCAACTTACTAAACCATCCTATCCCCAGCTGGCAGCAACTAAGCCACGTTGCAGCGCGCACATGTAACGCGCAAGTCTTTTGCCGTACAAACCGCGAAAGTCTTTTGCCGTACAAAAGGACGGGCGTTGGTGAAAGAGCTTGTTATTCGAGTGGTCGCTGGGGGCGTAGTCGTTTCCGTGTTTGCTCTGCTAGGAGACATCCTGAAGCCGAAAACCTTTGCCGGACTCTTTGGCGCTGCGCCGTCCGTGGCCCTCGCCACCTTGATTCTTACTGTAACGAAGGACGGGAAAGAATACGCGAGCCTCGAAGCAAGATCGATGATCGTGGGGGCGGTAGCTTTCTTTCTCTACGCAGGGATTGTGAGTCAGTTGTTGCTGCGCCGGCGCTGGCCGATTTTGCCCATAACCGGCTTGTTGATGATCCTTTGGTTCGGCTTCGCCTTTGGGGCCTGTTATGCAGTGTTGGGGTGGGGAGGATGAAGATCGAACTTGATATGTCGCGGTTGGGAGAATCGCGTTGGTACGAATATCTGGTTCGCTTCGTTTTCGGCGGCTGCGTCACCGCCCTGGCAGGCTTAATCGCCAAACGATATGGCCCGACAGTTGGGGGCCTGTTTCTTGCATTCCCAGCCATTTTTCCGGCGACTGCAACTTTGATCGAAAAGCATGAGAAGGATAAAAAAACACGCAACGGCATGGACGGCACGGAACGAGCAAGAATCGCCGTAGGTCTGGATGCGGTCGGAGCGACGCTCGGCGCCATCGCACTGACTGTTTTCGCGCTGATCGTATGGCGCGAACTGCCGCACGCGTCGTTGGCCATTGTGCTTCCAGGTGCAATGGTTGCCTGGACGGTTACCGCGGCGCTGGGCTGGATGCTTTGGGAGTTTCTACGAAATCAAGGCCGGACACGGCGAAAACATGCCTCGCAACGCGTCGCAAAGTCTTCAGTAAACGAGTCTTCCGTAAACAAATCTTCGATAAACGCCCGCCCGTCAATTAACAGGAGGATGCAATGAGAACGAGTAAGAATGGAAAATCCGGAGCCAGATCCTTAGCGGACCCGTCACGCCTTCGGGCCCTGGATACAAAAGAAAAGGATCAGAATGACAATTCGCTGATTCAAGTTGTGATTGAGACGCCCAAAGGTAGTCGGAATAAATACGATTTTGATTCCGAAGAAAAGGTTTTCAGGTTGAAGAAGGTGTTACCTGCGGGAATGACATTTCCCTACGATTTCGGCTTCGTTCCCCGAACGCTGGCCGACGATGGCGATCCCGTAGACGTCCTGGTACTGATGGACGAACCCGCCTTTCCGGGTTGTGTTCTGAAATGTCGTCTGGTCGGAATCATGGAGGGGGAGCAGGGTGATGGTAAAGACAAAGAGCGCAATGATCGAGTCGTGGCGGTGGAGCGCGACAATCACAGCTTCGCGGACATCAATCACATTGACGATTTGGGCAAGGAGTTCGTGCACGAATTAGAAGAGTTTTTTGTGAACTACCACAAGTTGAGTGGAAAGGAATATCGCGTAATCGACATGAAAGGGCCGAAGCAAGCCAAGAAACGAATCGAGGAAGGCATGAGAGCGGCGAAAAGTTGAAGAGTCACCAGTCTAAATCTCAATACACAACCTTCGAACCGCGTTTCCAATCTAAAAAACCGAGGAGATTACAATGGCTGCTAGAAAGAAATCATCTGGTCGCAAGTATGGCAAAGCTGCAGGCAAGACCGTCGCCAGCGCGATGCGGCGCAAGAAAAAAGGCACTTTAAAATCGGGTAAGGGAGGAAAGGGTGGCACGGTGAAGAGCCGTAAACAGGCAATCGCCATTGGACTTTCCGAGGCGCGAAAGAAGGGCGCCAAGGTGCCTAAGCAGAAAGCCGCTTAACATCGGGAAAGTACGCCATGCATCCAAGTAGCATCGCGTACCAGCTCGATCGCCGGTTCGCACGTTTTGCATTCTGCATTGCCACACCTCTGTTGCTGACCATGGCCACGGTTACAGCAACCCAAACGAAAGACAATCCCCAACCCTCCAAGTCGCCGCTGGGACAAATCTCAGGACGCGTTTCTCGCTCCGACACCGGCGAACCGATCCCCAAGGCCCAAGTCCAACTCTCCCCTGCCGATACCGACACAGCACAGGCCGCCGGGCCTGAGCGCATTGTGCGCACTGGCCCAGACGGCACGTTTGTTTTTCGGGACCTTCCTGCCGGCACCTTTGGGGTCAGAGTCTGGCGCAATGGGTTTTCGGAATACGCTCGACAAGAGGATGAGCACGACCAGCGCAGATTCGTCACTCTCAAACCCGGACAGAAGCTGGAGAAGCTTGATCTGCGCCTCAACCCGACCGGGGTAATCGCCGGGCAGGTCTCCGATGAGGATCAGGAACCAGTCCAGGGCCTTGGGGTCTCGGCTCTTCGCATCGACTTTCAGCCGGGCTGCCGAAAGCGGGTCTCGGAAGCTGGCCGGGCAGTCACGGATGATCTCGGCAACTTCCGCTTGCCGAATCTTTCGCCCGGCTCCTACTACCTGAGCGCGGGCGGTTTGATCCAACAACCGATGAGGGAAGTGGGACTGAAGCAAGGCCCGGCAGGCGGCATGCACTATCGCAACACTTTCTTTCCCGGATCACCGTCGCTGGATGAGGCACAGGCGCTGAAAGTCGGACCCGAGTTAGCCACGAACGATATTCGCTTCACCGTCCCGACGGAGAGGACCTACGCGATCACCGGCAAGGTTCTCTCCGGAGTCGGGAGAGCGGCGCTCAAGGACGCCGAGGTCAGTTGCGAGAGAATAGATAAAGCGGGATACACGTATGACGCTGCTGGCGAAACCGTCCAGCTTGAATCAGACCGCTCCTTCAAGTTTTCGTCGCTCTATCCAGGCGACTACACGCTCAGCGTGAAGAAGGTCGTCCAAGACAGGCTGACCTACTTGGGATTTGCGTCGGTTCGAATCGTGGACTCAAATGTGCGCGCCGACGTCGAAGTCGGGCGTGCCGCCGAGGTGCACGGAAGAGTGCAACCTTCCCAGGGATTTGCAGTGACTGGAAAGAAGCTCGCGCTCGAAATATTCGGCTTGGGCTCTTATCTACTGCACCAGTCGTCCCCGCTGGAGGCTTCCGGACGTTTCGTCATCACGAATCTTCCGCCGGGAGAATACACATTTGCCATCTACAACCAGCCAAGCGAGCAACCGATTTACATCAAGAAAGCCGTTTGCGGTGGCCACGACTACGCTGGGCGCGTGTTCTCGCTGGCTGTTGGTACGGCTCTCGACTGCGATGTTGTCCTGGGAGACGACACCGGGGCCATTCACGGAGAAGTGCACAGTGGCGAGAATGCGGCGGCCGGCATTGTCATCGTATTAATCCCCGAGTCTGGCGAACTACGCAGGGTTCCCCGCTATGCTCGCACCGCTAGGACCGACACCGCTGGCCAATACCGCATTGCCGGCGTGATTCCAGGAGATTACCTGCTTTTTGCAGTTCCGCCGAGCGCAGATCACGGGTATTTCACCCTCGATTTTCCGGAGCGCCATACGGACATCGCCGTGCCCGTCTGCGTCGACCCCAGCACAACCCAGGCCGTCAATCTGAAGCTCTCCAAGGCGGAGCAGTGAGGTTTCTGTTGCCAGCCTCGGGCCGCTGACGCTTAGCGTTAAGTCGCTCTCGCATTTACTTTTTCTTTTTTTGGCGATCTTCAGTTGTATCTCTGCATTAATCACTGTATGTCGCGAACATATATAAGGTCATTAATTGCCGACCCCCGGAAGTTTCTACGCGGTGCTTGCGCGGCATCTTGGGATCGCGATAAGTCTATGTGTTAGAGAGAATGCACTTACTTCAACTCCGCGATTTGGTATTGGAGGTGCATTCCTTCTGTCGATGTTATTGGCAAATGCAAAAGATAATTAGAAATCACCTCGGAGGCAAAAAAAATGAAACGAGTTCTCACAGCTGGCGCAATGGTTCTCGGTTTGGCGCTGAGCCTATCGGCACAACAAGGCGCGACCACCCCGTCGACTCAAACTCCCGACACGACGACTAGTCCGTCGACGCAGAGTCCCGACACGACGGCTACGCCGTCGACGCAGAGTCCCGACACTACGACGGCTCAACCGCAAACTCAGGTTGACACTTCCTCGCAACAACGGTCCGCGCAGAGCTTTGAAGGCAAGATCATCCGTTCTGGCGACAAACTCGTGCTGCAGGAGAACGCCAGCCAGACAGCTTATCAACTCGACGACCAGGACAAAGCCAAGCAATATGAGGGGAAGAACGTGAAAGTGATGGCGACGGTCGACGCCAGCAATAACACGTTACATGTAGTCGCCATAACCCCAGTCGATACTGACTAAGCGAGCAAGTAAGACCAATATTCAACGCCGTGTGTTACTGGAAACCCGCCGTGATATTTCGCGGCGGGTTTTTTGTGCACCCATGGCGTTCTACGTTGCGTGTCGTGATTGCTATACAGGGTTTGCGCTAAGCCGTCGGACCTTGCTGTAGATGATATAAGGCGCTTTGTTCCGCAGGATACAGTCTCAAATGGATACATAAGCTCTCGATGTTTGCCTACTCTTGCGAAGTATTGTTGCGGGAACAGGAGGATCGACATGCTTGGATGGTCAATAACATTCCTCGTGATAGCCCTGATAGCTGCATTGTTAGGCTTCACAGGAGTAGCAATTGCCGCGGCGGGAATCGCCAAGCTTTTCTTCGTAATTTTCTTGGTGTTGTTCCTGGTTTCGCTCATTGCCCACCTTGGAGGCCGGCGCAGCAGCGTTTAGTTTTGGAATGGAGGGTGGGTCTGGGCAATCTTGCACGTCGTCAGGCTTAATGCTTGTAGGTAGTCAAAGGAGATGAAACCTATGAAGATCTTGTCCAAAGTAGTAAGCGTATCCACGCTGTCATTATTTCTTGGCGTCAGCGGGTGGGTGTTTGCGCAGGAGCAGCATGAAGAGGCCAAGCCCAATGATGAGTCGCGACCGGCAGCCAGTAAGCCGGCCCATGACGAGAAGGCCAAGCCCGCCCACGAAGACAAGCGCGGCGATAATGCCAAACCGCAAGAGCAGCAGGGGACGGGAAAGGCTCCCGAGCAGACAGAAGACAAGTCCACGCGTCAGGAAAACACTAAGCAGGGAGATCGTAACGAACATTCAAACCAGACGCAGATGCAGGCGCAAGGAGGCGATCATCGCGGTGGTGGCCGCATTCCCGAGGATAAATTCAAATCCAATTTTGGCCGGCAACATACGTTCAAGGTTAGTCGCCCCACGGTAGTTGGAGGCCAGCCCCAGTTTCAGTACGGCGGTTATAGCTTCAACATCATCGGTGCGTGGCCGGTGGAGTGGTCGTATGACGATGCCGTCTATGTCGACTATATCAATGGCGAATACTTTCTCTTCGACCTGGCTCATCCGGGAGTTAGCGTCGCGATTGTTGTCGTGATGTAAGCACCGGCGGGAAGAGCGCCGATGCGGAGCAAATGGCCTTTCTCACACGGAATAGCATTCCGCGTGGGAAAGGCCACTCTGATATCATCCCGCAAGTAAATCAAGAGATCGGTGGAAGACTGTATTCACCCAACCTTTGCCATCTTTCGAAACAACTAAATTCAAGCTGTTTAATAAAATTCTCAAGGCGCGAGGCGGCTCGTGCTTTGCTTTGGAGGTTTTCATGGCAGACGATGTGGAGAAGAAGGGCCAACAGGGTGGTCAATTCGGACAAGGCCAGCAGGGCGGTCAGTCCGGACAAAAGCCCGGACAATCCGGTCAGCACCAGCAAGGCAATCAACCAGGTCAGGGTCGGCCGAAGCCAAACACTCAGAAAGCTTTGAGCAGATTGTGGAGTGGGCATACCGCACTTTGCCTCAGGGGATTCGGGATCTGCCAGATTTCCCCGGCATTCAAGTCGCCGACGAGCCGCCTGAGGATATTTTGAAGAGAAAGAACCGGCTCCCTGGAAGAGAGATGTTGGGATGCTACAGTGGCATCCATCGGACTGTCCGGCAACACAATCAGGTGAGGATAGCGCCCGATTTGATATTTGTTTTTCGTGGCCCAATTCAGCGGTGTTCAAGAGGAGATTTGCGGGCCGAAGTGAAAGAAGTAGTTTGGCATGAGGTTGCACACTGGTTGGGCCATAGCGAGGAGGAAGTGAAGGAACTCGGTCTCGCGACTCTTACACTTCCCTCGAACACACGGCGCATCACCATCCAGAAAGTGACCGGAAATGAACCCGCGAAAACGACGCTCCAACAGCCACTCGCGGACACTTTGGACGAGGCTGATGAGACAAAGGAACCTCAACTCCGCTGCTTGAAGTGCTACTCCGCAGATGTCACCTGCCGCGAACTCGACAAGCCATTGAGCACTGGATCGTGGCTCAACGAACCTGTTTCCGTCCACGCGAAGATTTGCACGTGCAACTCATGTGGTCATGAGTGGGACGACGAGGACAACACGTAGCTGTTGTAACCCGGCGTTTACACTCAAAACCCCTTCAAAAAGTCAATGACTGCGATGGTGATATTACATCAACCATCAATCAGCCCCTGTAGGCCGTTCAGCTCCTCAACCAAAGGTGTCGTTCTCCGGATTGGACACAGCACAGGATCTACGCTAATTTGAGCACCGATGGATCCACTCATCCATAGCGCTGCTGGTGCTTTTATCGGCTGGGCCTTGCCGCGACGCTACGCGAGTCTTGGTGCGGTCCCGCCGGTAGTGGCAGGTGCGCTTCTGCCGGACGTGGATTACTTCACTGATCCTTTCATTGATCCACGGTCCGCGTTTTCCCATCGTGGTTTTACTCACTCACTGTTCGGAGTCGCCGTACTGGCACCGCTGGCTGCGCTGCTGGTATGGCGATTCAGCAAAAAGAAACGGTTCACACTTCCCGTGGTTCTGATTGCTACTGGGATGCTCTCGCACCTGTTGTTGGATCTCCCAACCCCGATGGGAGTTATGCTTTTTTACCCCTTTTCTCGTAAGTATGTGCATCTGGATTTCTTTGGTTACCTTGATTGGTCGCTGTTCACTCTTGCGCTCTTTGTGCTGCTGACGATTTGGACTTATGCCAATCGCAACACAGCCGTACGTCGCGGCATCTATTCCGCGACGTTGCTTTCCCTCTTGAGTTGGTGGCTCTATTCCGAATGGCCAAAACAAGCGTTCTACTTCGCGGCCACCGTGGAGGAGGCAACTGAAGCGCCCTTCCGCACGGTCTACCCGTTGGTTCTAGGCGGAATACTGCTGTTGCTCTTCGTCGCATTTTCGCGAAAGGATTGGGGTTTTCGGCAGAGCCGGGCAGTCTTCGGGCGGATGGGAGTTGCGATATTCGGCGCTTACCTCATTTTTTGTGTGACCCTCCAGGGCATCGTCCTTAGCGAGACACAGCAGTTCACACGAGAGCGGGGGATTGTGGTGTGGAGGCGAGCTGCCAGTCGGATGGGGTATTCTTCACTGGTGGGGCCGTTTCTCTGGACGGGGTTGGTACTTGCGCCCGAAGGAGTCTACCAGGCCCAAATCATTCCAGAACGCCGTCTGGAGCGACTTGGGAGTTGCCTGGAACAACAGGGAAGTTCGAGCCACAGTTTTCTAACTCGAAATGCAGGTAGCAGTCTTAGAAACGTTGCCCGCTCCATCTGTCAGTTTTGCGTAGACTGGGATGAACTGCGCGCAGGCAATTGTGGAGAACAAAAACAGGATGGAAAGTCGCTTCAGGCAGACGCGCGATTTCTTGCGTGCTCTGCGCTCCTGATTGGAAGCGACAAGCGCGGCCTTTCCGAGCATCTCGTCGCAACTGGCGCGGCCAAAGGACATCAACGACCGCCCGACGATGATTCAACTGAAGGAATCCGGCGATGTGAAAGAGGAATTAAGCTGACGTTAATCCGTACGGTACGCGGAGGGGGTGTGATCGGCACCCGCGTAGCCTTCCGCGGCGCATTCTGGCCACACGAAGGGATCGTGCTCGAGGAGACCGAGGACAGCGTAATCCTTGAAGGTGGAAAAGAACGACACGCTGGGCAACCGCGGGCAAGTGACTCTCGGCGCTCGGCCTGGACTGCGAAACCATCAGCAACGAAACGGGCCATAAGTGCCCCAAGTGCGCTGGCGGTCCCTTGGTGAGCCTGTCCACCTTCATGGACCGGGAAAGCGAACCTGCCCCCTGTGCGCTAGGCGCACACGTCACCGCAGGAGGAGATGCCAGTGCCAATGTCATAACCTGGCGTGCTGGGATAACTCGACTCCGGCTAATTCAGTTGCGCCGCAGACTGTCACGCTCAATCAGACGACTTACGTTGTTACGATTACCTTTGCAGTCCCGCAGAGCGGCTATTGCGTTGTCAATAGCGGGAAACCAATGCGGTGGACTAGGTCTGTGTAGCGAGGATCGGAACGGAGCTTGTCGAGGTCCGGGTCAACCATCAGGAAAGACATGGGGATTTGCTCAGCATAGGTCCTCTCTAGCCAACGAAAGGCTTTATCGCTTTCTCCCAATTTCGCGTAAGCGTCGGCGACGCCATATGGATCATAAAAATCTTTTTTTGCAGGGTTGCTAGCTCTCTCGATGCGATTGAGCGTCAGGCCCTTCCAGCCAGAAGTCGCGTACACGCGCTTGTTTTCCGCGGCAATGTCGGCATGCCCCTCGCTTGTTAGCCCCTGGTCCAGATATTTCGTAGCCTCGTCATATCGCCCTTTGAGCTCATACCCGTATGACAGATAGTACAGCGCTTCGGAATGATCTGGATCGACTTCCAGGCTCTTGCGCCATTGCTCGATCGCTTTGTCGTAATCGCCCTGAAACAGGAAAATCTCTCCCAACCGGTTATTGGCGTGGAGATTCAAAGGGTCAAGTTCCAGAGCACGCCTTTCCTCGCTTAGGCCTTCGCTGAAGCGGCGCAGTGAAACCAGGTATGCTGAGTAACGCTGGTGAGCCAGACTTAAATTCGGGCTTAATTCAATGGCTCGCCGGAATTCTCGCTCAGCCACGTCGAACTTGTAGGTGGACCACCGCACCAAGGCGAGGGCTAAATGGGCTTCGCCGAGCGACTCATCCAGTGCAATGGCGCGATCTGCAGCAGCTTCCGCCTTCTGAAAAGCATCTCTGGCGGGAAGATATACTCCATTACCCAACAGGGCATAACCATCCGCCAAACCGGCATAGGCCGCTGCGTAACTGGGATCTTTGGCAGTTGCCTGCTGAAAATATTCAACCGATTTCTTCCAGCCGGCGTCCGTCCACTTGTACATCTCGTGCCGGCCGCGCAGGTAAAGTTCGTAAGCCTCTGGGTTCACAGTTGGCCGCTTTGTAAGATGCTCTTTTTCGGCACCGCTGAGCTTCAGCCGGAGCCTGTCTGAAATATCTAACACGATGTCCTGTTGTAGCGCTGAAAAGTCTGCCATCTTTTTACTGTATTGTTCGCCCCAGATCTGGCGTCCATTGCTGACATCCACCAGTTCAGCTCCGACACTCAACATGGTCGCCCGTTGGAGAACTTTCCCTACCAGTACTGTGCCAACTTCAAGTTGCCGGCCAA
>Ga0137395_10000532_pt1 | contig 16160 bp, 11 predicted proteins | sample czobulk216metaG_FD_108283 | JGI IMG/M metagenome (GOLD analysis project Ga0137395, IMG submission 108283) | Vadose zone soil microbial communities from Angelo Coast Range Reserve, California, USA - czobulk2.16 metaG | ecosystem: Environmental > Terrestrial > Soil > Vadose zone | place: USA...
AAATTCTCAGATTCTGCAATCCTGTCGTCCTCAAAATGATCTGTTGCGGATCGGTCGGGTGGCCGCGCTGGTCGCGGTCGCGCTTGCCTGTGCGACGGCGACGCGTGCCGCGCCCGTGTTTCCCGTCCGCCATAGCGCGAATCATCGCTATCTGATCGACGATCACGGCGCGCCGTTCCCGATTCTCGGCCGCACGGCGTGGTTTGTCCTGTCGCTCACGCCGGTCGACTACCACACATTCATCGACGACACCGTGTCGCGCGGCTTCACGGCCATCGAACTTCACGTCGTGAACCACGATCCGCGCGGCAATCATCCGCCGTTTGACGGCGATGGCAATCGTCCGTTTGTGAATCGAATCGGCGGCGCCGCGTGGGACGGCGTGCTTGCCGGATATCGGAACGCCGGCGACGCGCCCGACTTCACGACGCCCAACGAGAAGTACTGGCGGTTTGTCGACGCGTTCCTCGCGCACTGCGAGTCGAGGGGCCTTCTCGTGTTTCTGTTTCCAGCCTATGTCGGCGACAGAGGCGGCGATCAAGGCTGGATGCAGGAAATGGTCGCGAACGGCAGCGCCAGGATGCGGGCGTACGGCGCGTGGATGGCGACCAGATACAAGAATCAGAAGAATCTGGTGTGGATGATGGGCGGCGACATGGGAACGGGATCCTCACCGTTCAGCGCGCCGCAGACGGATGTCGAACGCGCACTGCGCGACGGACTGCAAAGTATCAGCGGCCAGCAGTCCAGCCAATTCAGCGCGGAGTGGACTTCGGAGTCGATCGGCACAGACCAGCAGACGTTCGGCGCGTCGATGACGCTCAACAGCGTGTATTCGGGGTACGGCGACGTCTACCGGCAGGGCCGCCGTGCGTTTGCCCATACACCTGTCGAACCCGCGTTTCTGCTCGAGGAGCCGTACGACGAGGAGGGGCCGGACGGCACTCGCGTGAACGCGACGGCCACTCAGCCCGTGCGGCGTTTCGAGTGGGCCGGCTGGCTGTCCACAATCGGCGGCTACATTGCGGGAAACGGGTACGTCTGGCCGTTTCGCGAGGCGACGTGGCGCGACCGGCTGTCGAACATTCGCACGGCGCTCCGCAGTCCCGGCCGGCACTGGCCGAGCGGTGGTCCCGGCTGGCGCGAGCACCTGGACACCGAAGGCTCACGCGACTTGTCGCGGTTGAACGCGTTCGTCAACTCGATTTCGTGGCACAGCCTCGTGCCGTCAGGTCTCGCCGGGATGCGACGCGTCATCGCGCTCAACGGCCCGGCGGATCGCGAGCCGGACGATGTGGCGGCTGCCGCGTCGCCGGATGGCGCGCTGCTCGTGGCGTACGTGCCGCCGGCGCATCGGAGTCCGATCGCAGTGGACATGAGCGCCATGGCGGGCACAACGCGTGCACGCTGGTTTGATCCGACGAGCGGCGCATACGTGGCGGTCGGCGCGGATTTCAGGAATGGCGGCGTGCGTTCGTTCTCGGCCCCCGGCAACAACAGCGCCGGTGCCGCCGACTGGGTGCTGGTGCTCGATTGCCCTGCCGTCAGGATCTCAGGCGGCGATCCACCGCGCGAACCCGCGCCGTCGTCGTCAAGGCAGCCAACACGGCGTCGAGCAGCAGATCCGGTTCGAACGGCTTTTCGATGAACCCCGCGGCCTGCAGCGCTTCGGCGCTCCTGGCCGCGTTGCTCGTGCCTGTCAGCACCAGCACGGGCACGTTCGCCATTCGAATGTTCGGCAGCGTCTGTTGCGCCGCACGGAAATGCCACCCGTCCATCACGGGCATCTGCAGATCGAGTACGACGAGGTCAGGTGTGTAGTCGATGAGTTGCTTGAGGCCTTCCTCGCCGTTTTCGGCGACGACGACGGCGTACCCGTGCAAATTGAAGAACTCGATCAGCAGCGCGCGTGCCGCAATGTCGTCGTCCACGACGAGCACCAGCCGTTCCGGCATCGAGGCGTCGATACTACGCGCCATCCGCATGTAGACAGGCTTTGCCCAGCCCTCCGCGAGAAACACACTGGCCAGCTGCGTGCCCAGTTCGACAATGGCCCCGATGTGATAGTCGCCCAGAGACACGCCTTCGATCGCCCGGTTCGGATGCCGGCATATCCGGAGCCACATGCTGTTTTCTGCCTGAACCATCCTGACGGCACCTGTCCGCGATTGGGTTACGAGGTGCCAGCCGATGGGAGCGCGGTTACCTCCTGACGCACCATCGCGAGTGTCCCCTCGTCCCCCGCTCTGATTGCACTCGAGATGTCGCAGCGGGGAATCGATTCGCGGATCACGACCAGACGCCCGTGCGCACTCGAAGATCGGCGGACACGAAGGAGAACGGCGGAAGAGTCGCGCCAGACAATCGCACGCGGCGACTGCAATGCACATGCCTCGGTCGTCCCGATGAGCTTGCGATGCACGCGATTTGTCGGTAACGTATTTCCCCCCGCCAACTCTTCTACGGACGCGAGCTCGACTGACTGGTTGCGAATGCCTGGCGCGAGTCTCGTGCGTCATCGACTGCGGCGCGAGCCGCAGCCGATGGAGGACAACGTTTTGTGCTGATCCGAATTGCCGGCCTCGCGCTCGCCGCGATCGTGGCGACGACAGGCGCGGCCGGCGCGCAGTCGTTCGGCCGCAACAAGGTGCACTACGACGATCTCGACTTCAGGATCCTCGAGAGCCCGCACTTCGATATTTACTACTACCCGGCGGAGCACGACGCCTCGGTCGAGGCAGGCCGGCTTGCCGAGCGCTGGTACGCCAGGCTGTCGGCCACGCTCGGCTTCACCTTTACGGCGCGCCAGCCGATCGTGCTGTACGCGAGCCACTCGCAGTTCGCCCAGACCAACGTGATTCCCGGTTTCCTCAGCGAGGGCGTCGGCGGCGTGACCGAGCACGAGAAGGGCCGCATCGTGCTTCCGTTTGCCGCGGGGCTCGGAGAAACCGACCACGTCCTGGGACACGAGCTCGTTCACGCGTTTCAGCGCGAGGTCCTGCGCAAGAGCGGCCGGCCGATGTCGACGCTGCCCTTGTGGTTCATCGAAGGCATGGCGGAGTACCTGTCGGTTGGACGCATCGATCCGAATACGGCGATGTGGCTGCGCGATGCCGCAGCTCAGAATCAGCTGCCTCGGATCGACCAGCTGGGAGATCCGCGCTGGTTTCCGTATCGCTACGGACAGGCGCTGTGGGCGTATCTGGCGGGCCGCTTCGGCGAGGACGTTGTCGCACGGTGTCTGAAGTCGAAAGCCAAGGGCGGCGCGATCGGACGGCTCGTTGCCGTCACGGGCGTCGATGCGCGCACGCTGTCCACTGGCTGGCATGAATCCATCCGGGCGATGTTGCCGTCGCCGGGCGGCGACGCAGCGCCGCCGCGGGTGTCGGCGGCTCTCGTGACGAGCCGGAATGGCGGCCGACTGAACATCGGTCCGGCGCTCAGCCCCGACGGCAAGGCGATGGTGTTTCTCTCGGAGCGCGATCAGTACTCGATCGACGTGTATCTGGCGGATGCGGTGACGGGCGCGATCAAGCGCAAGATCGTCCAGGCGGCGGGCGATCCGCACTTCGAGAGCCTGCAGTTCGTCGAGTCGGCCGGCGCCTGGGACCCTGCCGGCCGCCGTTTCGCGCTGGCCGCCCGGTCGGGCGGCCAGGCGGTGCTGTCTATTTTCGACATGCAGGCCGGCAGCATCGAGCGCGAGGTGCCAATCCACGAAGCCGATCAGGTGTTTGGACCAACGTGGTCGCCGGACGGCAAGCGGATCGCGTTCTCCGCTCTCAGGGGCGGGCTGAGCGATCTGTTCGAATTGAATCTGGACACAGCCGCCGTGCGCGCGCTGACCAGTGACGCGTTTGCCGATCTGCAGCCGGCGTGGTCGCCGGACGGCCGCACGATTGCGTTTTCGACCGATCGATTCTCCTCGTCGCTCGACACGTTGACGTTCGGCAATTTCCGTCTCGCCGCGATCGACGTCGAGACGCACGCCATCAGGGAGCTGCCAGGCGTCGCTTCTGCCAAGAACATCGATCCGCACTGGTCGCGCGACGGCGGCAGCCTCTACTTCGTCGCCGACGCCGCTCAGATCAGCAACGTCTATCGACTCGACCTCGCGAGCGCGATGATTTATCAGGTCACGCGGGAATCAACCGGCGTCAGCGGGATCACCGCGCTCAGTCCCGCCTTGTCGGTCGCTGCGCTGGCTGACCGGGCGGCATTCAGCGTGTACCACAGCGGGACGTACGAGATCCATGCGATCGATCTCGCGAGCACCTCGCGGGTGTTGCCGGCGGTGCCGGTCGCGGCCGCCGCCCCCACGCAGGCCCCGTCGGTCGCGCCCAACCTGGCCGCGCCACCAGCCGCGGGCGCATTCTCGATGCCGCCCTTCGATCTGCCAAACGGCAAGACGTTCGCGGTCAAGCCGTACCGGCCTGGATTGTCGCTGGATCGCAGGGTGCAACCCTATTTGAGCGCCGGCGGCGGGAGTACGGGAGGATTCCTCCGTGCCGGCGTCGGGCTCTCATTCGGCGACATGCTTGGCGATCATCAGCTGCAGACCGCGCTGCAAGTCGGGAAGAACGTCGACGATTTCATCGCGGAGGCCGCATACCTCAACATGCGTTCGCGATGGAGCTGGGGGATCCTTGGCGGCCAGGTGCCGTGGCTGATTGGCACGAATGAGCCGCCCGCGACGAGATCGCCAGACGGCGGCGTGCTGACCCAACAGAGCGACGTGTTCCGGCAGCTGCACCGCGATCTGTCTGCAATGGCCATCTATCCGTTCAGCGGCGCGAAGCGGATCGAGCTGACCGGCGGGGTGGAGTCCATCGCGTTCGATCTCGAATCCACGACCCGCGACTTTTCGGGCGTGACGGGACGGATGTTGAATTCGTCCACGGCCGTCAGCTCCGCCGCGCCGTCGGCAATGCTCGTCGAAACCGGCGCCGCGCTCGTCTACGACACCTCGGTATTCGGGCCGACGAGTCCGATCCTCGGTCGACGATACCGCCTCGCGGTTGCGCCGACGTTCGGATCGCTCTCGTTCACGACCGTGACCGCCGACGTTCGCTCGTACGTGATGCCCGTGCGTCCGCTCACGATCGCGACGCGAGTGATGCACGTCGGCCGCTACGGAAGCGGCGCGGCCGATCCGCGTCTCTTGCCGCTCGCCTGGACCCTGCGCGACGTCGTTCGAGGGTACGGCGACACGGGTCCGGTCAGAAGTGATGGCAGCTATCTCAGCGCGGAACGGATGCTCGTCGCCAATCTCGAGGCGCGCTTTCCGATTCCCGGCATCTTCACGGGACGTCCGCCAGGCGGCCCGCTGCCAATCGAGGGCCTGATTTTCTCCGACGCGGGGAAGTTCTGGATGCCGGCGTCGCCGCTTGGGGCGACGCGGCCGTTGCTGCGCAGCGTCGGCGCCGGCGTTCGTCTCGCCGCGGCCGGGTTTGTGTTCGAGCTCGACGCGGTGCGTCCTTTGGATCAGCTGGCCGGCGGCTGGGCGTTCGCGTTCAACTTCCGGCCGGGCTTCTAACCGCATCAAAAAGCCGTTCGGGGAACATCCCTTGCACTTTGCGTGACGTGTTGAAAGGAGATGTCATGCGAAGGATTCAGGAAATGACCGTCGCGGCAGCGCTCATCCTTGCGCTGCCCGCGATCTCAGCGGCGCAGCAAAGCCGGGTTCCGCCGCCCACACCAGAGCCAACGCCCGCACCCGCGCCGGCACAGCCCACGCCGACGCAGAAAGAGGGTGCGAGCCTGAACGATCCCAACAACAGCTACTGGACCGCCGCTGGATTCGTCGGATCGAACTTCGGCGCGCGCGCCGACAACGCGAGTGTCGACTTTGGCGGCCAGCTGGCCTATCTATACAAAGGGGCGATCGGCGGCGAGCTCCTGGCCGACTTCGCGCCAAGCTTCCGGATCAACAACGCCTTTCTCGCCAACAATCCAAACGTCAACACCTACATGTTGAACGCGATCGGCGCGGTCCCGATCGGCACCGAAGTACGAGTTCAGCCGTATGTGTCGGGCGGACTCGGTGGCATTCAGCTCCGTTCCGACATGGTGAACTTCGCCGCGGTGCCCGCAGGCACCACGACGTCAGCCAATCAAACGAAATTCGGCGGCAACATCGGCGGCGGCATCATGGGTTTTGCGGGGAATGTCGGCATCCGCGGTGATGTCCGTTACTATCGCGCGTTCACCAGCAACGACATCGCGACGAACGCGACGACGCCAGCCGACGTGTTCGCGCAGAATCTGCTCTCCGGTCTTGATTTCTGGCGGGCCAACATCGGGATTGCGGTGCGCTGGTAGTTGTCATGTGCGACATCAAAATGAAGCCGAGCTTGACAGCTGCGGGGCCGAGGAGTATTTCTTGTCGCATGGATGATCCACCGCGCATCGATCGCGCACAGCGATGAGCTAAACGAGTCGGCTCTCGATGTGCGCCGACACAAACGCAAAACGTCCGGTCCCCAGCATTGAGAAAGGTGAAACCAAGCTTGGGGGGCCGGACGTTTTCTTTTTCAGGCAGCGACTGTTTGTCTAGCGAACAGGGTCGTTCACGTCGCGCGAGACTTCGCGCAGGAGTTCGGCCGTCTTTCGCGTGGGTCCCTTCGTCACGACATCCGCCTGCGCGATGATGCCGGCGCATCCGCCGCCTTCGTCCACGACAACCACGCGCCGGATCTGGTGGGTTTCCATCGCCGCGATCACCTCATCAATCGACACATCGGCGTCGAGTGTCACGACCGGCGACGTCATCGCGTGTTCGGCTGTGTAGCCGATCGGGTTTTTCCCTTCGGCGACGATCCGGCAGACGATGTCCCGGTCGGTGACGACGCCGACCGGCCGATTGGCGGAATCGACAATCGGTATCTCTCCACAGTTGTTCTGAATCATCATTCTCGCTACTTGATCAATCGACGTGTGAGGTGAGCAGCAGGCCGGGTCTGGTGTCATCACGTCGCGCGCGAGCTTGCTCATTGGTAATCTCCTTCCCAACTCAGGTTGATGCGGGTACGAGCCAGCAGTCGCTATGCCAATCCATGCGACTCGATTGTGCGAAGAGAGTATTGCTGGTATTTCACCTGCAACATCTGTACGCGGGAAAGAGCAGCCTCGTCCGGTCGAGCCCAAGACGCGGACGAGGTAATGGGCGCTCATGGGCGCCGCGGCAAACAGCGGCTTACAGTTTCGCGCGCCGGTTACATGTTTGAGCCTTGACTCACCGGCGCGCAAACTTTATCTTTGTAGTTCCCCCCGCAACAGCGCGACGTTCCCGCTCTCTCCATGCGCATTCGCTCGCGATCACTTCTACTGCTGACACTTGCCGCGATCTACGTGGCTGCCGCGAAATTCGGGTTCACCATGGCGTTCACCGCCGAACAGGTGACGCTCGTCTGGCCGCCGACCGGGTTGTCGTTCGCGGCCCTGCTGATTCTTGGTGCCGACGCGTGGCCCGGCGTTTTTCTCGGCGCCTTCGTCGCCAACGTCACCAGCCACGAGCCGGTGCTGGTCGCGCTCGCCATTGCCGCCGGCAACACACTCGAGGCCGCGGCCGCGGCGTTTTTCGTACGCCGGTTCGTCGGGACGGCCAACTCGACGAACTGGCTTCGCTACGCGCTGGGGCTGGTTGTCGGCGGCGCGGTGGTGAGCACCATCATCAGCGCGACGATCGGCGTCGCCAGCTTGTGCGCGGGCGGGCTTCAGCCATGGACGGCCTTCCGTCAGCTCTGGTGGACCTGGTGGATGGGAGACGCCGCCGGCGATCTTCTGCTCGCGCCCATTCTGCTGACGTGGCGCGCCGGACCGCGGTTCCGGACGCGAAGCCAGGCGCTCGAAGGCGTGGCGCTGGTCGTCGGGCTCACCGTGATGAGCGCGCTGGTGTTCACGCGGTCGTTCGACAAGGCCGGGCCTCAGCCGCTCGAGTACACGGTGTTTCCGTTCATCATCTGGGCCGCGCTCCGCTTCGGCATCGCCGGGGCGGCGATGGCCAACCTCCTGACGTCGTGTGTGGCCATCTGGGGCACGATTCACGGCGTCGGTCCGTACGCGTTTGGACAGAATGACGAGCGCCTCATGCTGCTGCAGATCTTTCTCGGCATCATCGGCGGGTCGGGTCTGATTCTCGGCGCCACCGTCTCGGATCGCGACGCCTCGAGGGCGCGCAAGGCCTCGATGGTGGAAGCGTCGCTCGATTGCATCATCTCGATGGATCACCTGGGCCGGATCATCGAATTCAATCCCGCCGCCGAACGAACGTTCGGCTACGGCAGCGCCGACGTGATCGGCAAGGACATGGCGGCACTGCTGATTCCCGAACGGCTGCGGGCCGCGCATCGAATGGGCGCGGCGCGCGCAGCGGGCCCGGAGAGTGCCCAGCCGCTCGAACGCCGGCTCGAATCGACCGCCGTCCGCGCGGACGGCGGCGAGTTTCCGGTCGAACTGTCGCTCACGCGCCTGCCAGGCGACGGCCCGCCCGTGTTCACGGCGTTCCTGCGCGACATCACGACCCAGCGCAAGCGCGCGCATCAGCTGACCTTCCGCGCGACGCACGACGGGCTGACGAAAATGCTGAACAGCTCCGCGTTCATGGAACGTCTGGCCGTCGCCGCGCGGCAGGCCAACATCGGCGGCAGAAGCGACGTCGCCGTCCTGTTCGTCGACCTCGACAAGTTCAAGGCCATCAATGACCGGTTCGGCCATTCAACGGGCGATCGCCTGCTGATGGCCGTCGCCCGCCGGCTGCGCACGTGTGTACGGCCCACCGATTCGATCGCGCGAATGGGCGGAGACGAATTTGCCGTGCTGTTGGAGCGCGTCGAAACCGAAGGCGACATCGCCGCGGTCGTCGATCGCATTCGCGATGAGCTCGATCGGCCGTTCCACATCGACGGCCACCTGATCCGGGCGACGGCGAGCATCGGCATCTCCACCGGATCGAAGACGGGCCCGCGCGCCGAGGACCTGATCAAAGCGGCTGACGCGGCGATGTACGAGGTGAAAGCCTCGCCCACCCAGGCTGTCGGCTCACAGTAGTGTCCGGCTGAAGCCTGACACTCCGTACGGCTGCCGAATGCGGTACGCTGGTTCCGTGGCTTCGCATCAGGACCGGACGGGAGACGCCGTCAAGGAACGCGTCGTCGCCAAGAATCAGGAGCCGACGCGCTATAAGGTGATCCTGCTCAACGACGACTACACGACGATGGACTTCGTCATCCAGATTCTCGAGGCGGTGTTCCAGCGTTCGCCGGCCGAGGCCTACAAGATCATGATGCACGTGCACCTGAATGGCCGGGGAATCGCAGGCGTGTATCCGTGGGAAATCGCGGAGACGAAAGTCGACACGGTGACGACGATGGCGCGTGAGGCCGGCTTCCCGTTGAGGGCGGCGCTCGAAGAGGACTAGACAGGATCAGACAGGGCACACCACTTCATGTTTTCCGCATCCGTTGAAATCGTGCTGGCGATCGCCTACCGCGAGGCCGTCTCGCGGCGCCACGCTTACGTCACGCTGGAGCATCTGCTGTACGCGCTCGCCCACGATCCGGATGGCGAGCGGATTCTGATCGCCTGCGGCGCCGATCTGAAGCGGCTGACGCTCGATCTCGATGCGTATCTCGATCGGTCAATCGAGAAGATCGGGAAGGGCAGGGAGGGCCAGCCCGAACAGACCGCTGCGTTTGCCCGCGCGCTCCAGACGGCAGTGCTGCACGTGCAGAGCGCCCAACGCGACTCGGTCCAGGCCGGCGATCTCTGCGCAGCCATCCTCCAGCAGCCGAAGACACAGGCAGCGCGCCTGCTCATGGATCAGGGCGTGACCCGGCTCGACGTGCTCGAGTACATCTCCCACGGCATCACCAGAAACCCGATCGGCACTCCCGGCGCGTCCGATGAGACCGAGACCGGTGCGCCGGCTGGAGCCGGCGAGGAAGGATCCGCGACTTCGCGGGATCCCCTTTCTGCCTATTGCATCAACCTGACCGAGCGCGCGCGCCGGGGCCTGCTCGATCCGCTCGTCGGCCGCACCCCGGAGCTGCAGCGCACCATCGAGGTCCTCTGCCGTCGCCGCAAGAACAACCCGGTGTTCGTCGGCGACGCGGGCGTCGGCAAGACGGCGATGGCCGAAGGCCTGGCCACGCGCCTGCTGACCGACGATGGGCGCGGGGTGTTGAAGGACGCGGAAGTCTTCACGCTCGACACGGGCGCGTTGCTGGCGGGCACGCGTTTCCGTGGCGATTTCGAGGAACGATTCAAGGCTGTCATCAACGCGCTCGCCGCCCGGAAGAAGCCGATCCTCTTCATCGACGAAATCCACTCGACCGTGGGCGCCGGCGCCGTCTCGGGGGGCACGATGGACCTGGCGACCCTCATCAAGCCGATCCTCACGGCGGGCGACCTCCGCGTCATCGGATCGACGACGTTCGCGGAGTTCAAGCAGGTGGAGAAGGATCGCGCGCTGGCCCGGCGGCTGCAGAAGATCGCGATCGACGAACCGTCGATTGCCGAAACCGTCAGAATCCTGGCGGGGCTGCGCAGCCGGTACGAAGAGCACCATCGCGTGTCCTACACCGACGCGGCGCTGGAGGCCGCGGCCAAGCTCGCCGCCCGGCATCTCCGCGACAGCCGGCTGCCCGACAGCGCGATTGATCTGATCGACGAGGCCGGTGCGGTCATGCGTCTCGGCACGTTGAACCTGGAAGTGAGAACTGAGAACCTGGAACCTGGAACCGTGGAACCTGTTGTTGTCGACGTGGCCGCCATTGAAGTCGTCGTCGCTCGCATGGCGCGCATTCCGGATCGTCAGGCTTCGTCGTCGGATCGCGAGCGGCTGCGGACGCTCGAGGAATCACTGGATCGTGTCGTGTTCGGGCAGCGCGAGGCCGTGCACGCGGTGTCGCAGGCGATCAAGCGATCGCGCGCCGGCCTGGGGCAGCCCGATCGGCCGGCCGGCTGCTTTCTGTTTACCGGACCGACCGGCGTCGGCAAGACCGAGCTGGCCAAGCAGCTGGCCCTGCTGCTTGGCAATGAGTTCACGCGCTTCGACATGAGCGAGTACATGGAGAAGCACGCGGTCGCGCGGCTGATCGGCGCGCCGCCCGGGTATGTCGGCTTCGAGCATGGCGGCCAGCTCGTCGATGCGGTCCGCACGCATCCGTACAGCGTGGTGCTCCTCGACGAAATCGAGAAGGCGCACCCGGATCTCTACAACATCCTGCTGCAGGTCATGGATCACGCGACGCTGACGGACAACACGGGACGGAAGGCCGACTTCAGGAACGTCGTGCTGATCCTCACGTCGAACGCCGGGTCGCGCGAGTTGAGCGTCAAGGGCATCGGCTTCGGCGAGGGTGTCGGCGGCGATGCCGGTGACGACGCCGTCCGGCGTGCGTCAGCGAGCAAGGCGAAGATCGCCATCGAGAAGGTGTTCAGTCCCGAGTTTCGCAACCGCCTCGATGCCATCGTCACGTTCGGCGCGCTGACGCCGGCCGCCATCGAACGCATCGTGGAGAAGTTCGTACTGCAGCTCGAGGGTCAGCTGGCCGAGCGGCACATCGCGATTGCGTTGACGCCCGAGGCGCGCGCGTGGCTGGCGAAGAAAGGCTACGATCCCGTGTTTGGCGCGCGGCCTCTCAGCCGGGTGGTCCAGCGGGAAGTCCGCGATCCACTCACCGACGAAATCCTGTTTGGTCAGCTCGAACACGGTGGGACGGTGACGATCGGCGTCGCCGGCGACGGCCTGTCGTTTTCGTACGAAACGTCACGCGGCAGCCAGACACATTGATAGACTGGGCCCCTCGTGCCCAGTCCGGATTCCCCGTTCGAGACGGTTCTTGGTGAGCCGCGCGCGCGCCGGCTGATCAAAGAGCTGCTGGCGCACTTCGGACGCGTGCGGCCGCAGCGCTGGATCTCGCTCGAGTTTCCCGAAGAGCGCATTCAGTCGCGGCCGGCGGTGCAGGCGATCGCGCTCGAGGAAACCGGGCGCGCGACGGCGATCCAGCACGTACCGATCGAAGGCCTCGCGCCCACGGACGAAGCCACCGGGCGGCTGTTCGCGGCCGCGGCGCCACTCGAGCAGGCGCCGACGCCCGGTGTTCGCGGGTGCTACGTCGATCTGTCCGTGTCCCTCGGCTTTGGTCCGACCAGCGTGGACATGAAGCTGCTCGGAAACGGTCTGCGCGGCTGGTGCGCACGCCAGATCGACGTTGCGCCCGAGGGCGTCTCGACGCACGTGATCACGGTGTCCGGCACGCCGATTCGCATTCAGCTGGAGAAGACGCGGTGCCTCGAGGGATCGGGGAGGCTGACGGTCTTCCGATCGGAGCTGCCGGCGATGTTCGCGACGGCCGTGTCAGACGGCCTGCGCGCCAGGCTGTACACGCTGCTCCAGGCGTCGGCGGACAGACACGTCCTGCTGTTCGAGCAGCAGGATCACTTGTGGGGTCCGGCCCATCTGCGGACCGAGCTTGAAGCGTCGTTCGAATTCCCGGAGTTGAGCCTCGTGCACGAAATCTGGATTGTCGATGCGCAGAGCCTCAAGCTCGGCGAGATGCCGGTGTTCCGGCGGATCCTTCCGGTGAACCTGCACGGCGTGCCCGCGTAGACCGCGCGAATCTACAGCGAGAGCGTGTCGTAATCGCCGGTCTCGCGATTCCGCAGGAACCGGCGCGAGCAGGTGGGACAGTAGCCGGTATCGACGGTGTAGACGCCGGGCATGCTCCACGACAGGTCTGCGTCGTACTGCAGCGGCCCGAGACACTCGGGGCAGAACAGCGGCGGCACGACGGCGGCGCGGCGCTCGGCCGCGCGGCGATCCGCGATCCGGTGTTCGACTTCGTTCGCGTTCAGGGCGCGCGCAGCAACGCGGCGGTCGGAGTGACGCCGTTCGAGTCCGAGACGGCGTTCGGGGGCGACGGTTTCTTCTTGCTTGGGTTCGACCACGTTCACACGGTACTCCACTTTCCTGGGAGGATCGGGATCGTAGCGCGGCGCGCGGCAGGATGCCAGTCGCGAATTGTTCTTGACGCGCGCCGCTTCTCGCATGCACGGAGTTATGGATGAGTTTGCTGCGCGCTGCTCTCCTGTGTCGAAAGAGAATGTGAGTACACTCGCGCCGTGGTTGTCGGAGGTGTGACATGGCGAAGAAGCTGCTGATCGCCGTTGCGGCTGTGATCGGCCTGGTCGTGGTCCTCGTCGCGGGCGTGCTGCTCTTCGTGGACGCCGACCAATTCCGTCCGAGACTCGAAGTGATGATGGCCGACGCGCTCGGGCGCCGCGTCTCGATGGGCCACCTGAAGATCGCGTTGTTCTCGGGCGGCATCGGGGCCGACGACCTCATGATCGCCGACGACCCCGCGTTCAGCCGTCAGCCCTTCGTGACCGCGAAATCCGTCAAGATCGGCGTCGATCTGATGCCCCTGATTCTGTCGCGCAGCCTGCGGGTCGAGTCGTTCCGCCTCGAGCAGCCCAAAGTCGTCCTGCTGCGCTCGCCGTCCGGCGTGTGGAATTTCTCGGGCATCGCGGCCGGCTCGTCGTCGTCAAGCGCCGGAACGACGATGAGCGTGCTCGTGTCGCGGATTGCGATTGTCGGCGGGCAGCTGATCGTGGGCCGCGCGGACGGACGCCGGGACGACCGCACGTACGACAACGTGAACATCGACGTGCGCGATCTGTCGCTGATCACGCGGTTTCCCTTCACGCTGACGGCGAACACGCCGAGCGGCGGAACCCTCCGAGTGGAAGGCACCGCCGGACCGTTCAACGCGAAAAACGCGGCGGAGACGCCATTCGGTGGAACCGTCACCATCAAACACTTTGATCTCGCCTCGACGGGCTTCGTGGATGCGAACGCGGGCGTCGGCGGTGTCCTCGACTTTTCGGGGAGCCTGACGTCGGATGGCGTGGTGATGAAGACGAACGGGAAGTTGAGCGCCGCGAACGTGCAGTTGCTGTCCGGCGGCTCGGCGTCTCGAGTGCCGGTTGTCATCGACTACGACTCCACCTACAACTCACGAACGCAGAACGGCACGCTCAAGCAGGTCGACGTCCACGTCGGTAAAGCGGTCGCCCACCTGACAGGCGACTACGACATGAGCGGAAAATCGCCGCGCGTGCGGATGACGCTCAAGGGACCGCAGATGCCGATCACCGAACTCCAGGCCGCGCTGCCTGCTATTGGGGTGACGCTGCCGCCGAACGCCGCGCTCAAGGAGGGCGCGCTCGACACCGATCTCACGATTACAGGCCCCGTGGATCAGCTGTCGATTGCGGGCCCGCTCAAGCTGTCGAACGGCACATTGGCGGGATTCGATCTGGGCGGAAAGCTGGGAGCGCTCGCGTCGTTTGCCGGGCTCCAGACCGGCAAGGACACGATCATCGAGTCGTTGAGCGCCGCGCTCCGTCTGACGCCGGCGGGCACCGCCGTCGAGATGCTCGACATGAACGTGCCGGCCATCGGCACGCTCACCGGCGACGGCACGATCTCGCCGAAGGGCGTGATGGATTTCACGATGCTGGCGAAGTTGAGCAGCACAGCGATGGCGAGCGCGACGGGGACCGTCGCACAGGCGGTGTCGTTCGGCCAGAGGAGCGGCATTCCGTTCAGGATTCAGGGCACGACGAGCAGTCCGTCGTTCGCACCCGACATGGGCCGGGCGGCGAAGAACGCGGCGAACGACCTCAAGGAAGCCGCCAAGAAGCCGGAGAACCTGGAGAAGGCCGCCGATCTGATCGGCGGCCTGTTCGGACGCAAGAAGCAGCCGCAGTAACGACTCGCTACTTTTTGATCGGGACCCAAATCTCGAACCCGCCGAGTCCGGTGCGTCCGTCGAACCGTTCGTCGTACCGCTCGAAGGCCGGGCCATCGGTCGCCTCATGCCCCGCGCCAGCCAGCCCGTCGTTCCAGATGGCCTGCCACGTGGACTGCGCGGACGAGACGTGGTCGCGATGCTCGAAAACAGCATAGGCTTGCGGCGGAATCCGCAGCCGCGTGAACTCGGCGGGACGATCAGGAAACTCGCGAACTTGCACGCCGCAGATGTAGTCGATGCTTCCGGCCTCGCCCGTATTGCAGATGACGCCGTACGCCACGTCGGCGACCTGGCCGGCGATCGTTCCGAGATACGGCATGAAACGCTCCCACTGTGATGGCATGCCCGCATTCGAGCGGACATATCGCCGGGCAAGCCCAAAGATGAGCAGCGCGTCGCTCTTGACGACTCGCGCCGGAGCGGTGGGAGCGCTGACGGTTGGGTTGGTGCTGGTCATGCTCTTGTGCCTCCATGCATGTCGTCATTCATGACCCATACCGCCGGATGGCTGCTTGACAGCTGTTGCGGTTCGTTCAGACTAGCTGCACAAGGAATCCACATGCTCAACGACTCACGCAGGGTAGCGCTCATAGCCCTGCTTCTGTGCGCGGGCACGGGCGCAGCGGCTCAGCAGCCGCCGAAGTTCGAGGTCGCATCCGTCAAGGCGGCGCCGCCGCTCGACCCACAGAAGATTCTCAGCGGACAGCAGCGGCTCGGCACCCGGATGGACGCGGCGCGCGTCGAGATGGACGGCCTCCCGCTCTCGGAGGTCATCAACACCGCGTTTCGTGTCAAGGCGTACCAGGTGACAGCGCCGAACTGGCTCGGCTCGGGGTTGAACTCGCCGCGGTTCGACATCCTCGCGACCCTTCCGGCCGGTGGCACGACGGACCAGGTGCCGGAGATGCTGCAGTCTCTGCTCGTCGAGCGATTCAAGCTGGCGTACCACCGCGAGAACAAAGAGCAGTCGGTCTTCGCGCTCATCGTCGCAAAAGGCGGGTCGAAGCTGGTCGAGTCGAAGCCCGATCCGGCGCCTGATACCGGGGCGCCTGCTGCGCGGCCTGCAGGTCAGGCTGCGAGCGGGCTGATCGGCCGAGGCAATGGGCGCGGCGCCTTCACGATCAACGGCGGAGGAACGGGCCCGATGCGAATGTCGATGACATCTGACGGTACCGTTCCCACCGACACCGAGAAGCTCTCGATGGCGCAGTTAGTGGACACGCTCACGCGTCTTCTCGATCGCCCCGTCGTCGATCAGACCGGTCTCAAAGGCAACTACAAAGTCAGCCTTGACCTCGCTCGCGAGGACATGATGAACGCCGCGCGAGCGGTAGGCGTGGCGTT
>Ga0137395_10000533_pt1 | contig 16149 bp, 14 predicted proteins | sample czobulk216metaG_FD_108283 | JGI IMG/M metagenome (GOLD analysis project Ga0137395, IMG submission 108283) | Vadose zone soil microbial communities from Angelo Coast Range Reserve, California, USA - czobulk2.16 metaG | ecosystem: Environmental > Terrestrial > Soil > Vadose zone | place: USA...
GGGTTTCTCGGAGCGGCGCTCGTTACGGTGCTCTACATGCTGCTGATCCTGCGCGGGGTGCGGATCGCCCATCGGGCGCGGAACCGGTTCGGCAGCCTCCTGGCCATTGGCATGACCTCGATCTTTCTGTACCATATCGTCGTTAACATTTGCATGACCGTCGGGCTCGCGCCCGTCACCGGGTTGCCGCTCCCGCTCTTGAGCTACGGCGGCACCTCGCTCGTGACGAGCTTCCTGCAGGTCGGTCTGATTCAGAATATCGCCATGCGATGGCGCGAGTACTGACCCGGAGATTCGCTTGCATCCAACACTGTTGAAGCTCGGATCGTTTCAGATTCACAGCTACGGCCTTCTCCTCGCGATCGCGTTTCTCGTCGCGATCCAGATCTTCGTCGTCCGCGGAAAGCGCCGCGGGATCTCCGAGGACGCGCTCCACACGGTCTCTCTGGTCCTCCTGATCCTCGCCATCGTGGGCGGGCGGGGCCTGTTCGTGCTGACGCATTGGTCCGAGTACGCCGCCGATCCGCTCGGGATCCTCCGCCTGTGGGAGGGCGGGCTCATGTTGTACGGCGGGTACGTGCTCGCCATCGTCGGCGGGGTCATCTACGTCCGGCGGGCCAAGCTTCCCCTCTGGAAGGTGGCCGACGCCGCCGCGCCGGCGATGGCGCTGGGCATCGGCATCGGGCGGATCGGGTGCTTCCTGAACGGTTGCTGTTTCGGGGTCCCGACCCACGCGCCCTGGGGCGTCCAGTTCCCCCCGGGATCGTATTCGTCCTTCGTGTTCCCGGGATCGCACATCCACCCGTCACAGGTCTACATGGTGCTGTCAGGCGTGCTCCTCTTCGTCGTGCTTATCCGCCTCGATCGGAAGCCGCGCTTCGACGGGTATCTGTTTTGGATGGGGGTCGCGCTCGACTCGGTTCTCCGATTCGGAATCGACTTCACCCGCTACTACGATTCCACCTCGTTCCTGGGCAAGATCGGCGGGCTCTCCTTCAACATCAACCAGATCCTGAGCGGGGTCCTCTTCCTCACGTCGATGGTGATGCTGAAGATCCTCTCCCGCCGACGGGCCGCGGCGGTCGGCGCCCCGCCGGCGGGCGGGACCCCGGACGCCACGACCGGCCCCCGCGCTGAGGTCGAGATTCCCCCGACGGGAGCCCCCGAGCCCCGCTCGGCACGCTGAGGGTGGAGGGCCGCTTGGCCCCGAGCCACGCCGGTCCGACCCGCCTCTACGCGGTGCTGGGGCATCCGGTTCATCATTCGCTCTCTCCCTCGATGCAGAACGCCGCGTTCCGCGCGGCGGGGATCGACGCCGCCTACGTCGCGCTGGACGTTCCGCCCGAGCGGTTGGCGGAGGTCCTGAGGGAGCTCCACGTCGCAGGATTCTCCGGGCTCAACCTCACCGCGCCGCACAAGGAATCCGCGTGGGCGCTCGTTCCTGGCGCGACGGACGAGGCGAAGCGATCCCGCGCGGTGAATACGCTCCGCCGCGAGGAATCGGGATGGGAGGGGCACGCGACGGACGGTCCGGGATTCGCCGCGTGGATCGCCTCGATCGGCGTCGGCGTGCGGGGAGCGCGCGTGCTCCTGCTGGGAGCGGGGGGCGCGGCCCGGAGCATTGCGCCGGTTTTGACCTCGCTCCAGCCGGCCGCGATCCGCGTCGTCAGCCGCGACGGGGGCCGCGCGCGGGCGGTCGCGGACGAGCTCCATCGGGGCGGCGGCCCCTCCACGGAGGTGACGGCGGCGGCGCTCGCGGAGAGGAGCGAATCGGGGCGGGGGTGGGACCTGCTCGTTCGCGCCCTTTCCTCGAGCGCCGTGGATGCGGTCGAGGCTCGTTGGTGGGAACAGCTCGATCCGAGCGCGCTGGTCCTCGATCTGAACTACGGGGCCCGTGCCGTCGCGACGCGCGAGAGAGCCGCGGCGGGGAAGCACCGGTTCGAGGACGGGCTCGGGATGTTGCTTCACCAGGGGGCGCTTTCGTTCGAGTACTGGACCGGCAAGCCGGCGCCTCTCGACGCGATGCGTGCCGCGCTTCTCGCGGACGCGGGATCGCGGTGAGACGGGTGGGGGATCTTCGGCGGTGTGGTGGTGGCGCGATCTCATCGATTGCTTGTCCGACCGGCGGTGCACCGGCTGTGTCGGGCGCGTTCCACGCGACCGCGAGGTCTGTGATGCATGCGACGCCTTGGTGCCCCGGAGCGGCTCGGTCCTCTGCCTTCACTGCCTGCATGAAGACCCTGCGGATCCCGCCGGCCCGGTAGGCGCCTGCCCGGCGCACGGCTCGCGGCGTCTCGCGCTCGCGGGACCGCGCTACGAGCCTCCGCTCGATAGGATCCTCCACGCATTCAAGTACGACGGGGCGCGCCGCCTCGGCCCTTGGATCGCTTCGCTCCTTCCCGAGCCGCCCGACCGGGCCGGCACAATCGGTCGAGAAGCCGTTCTGGTTCCGGTGCCGCTCCACCCGGCACGACGGACGTGGCGCGGTTTCGACCAGGCGCTCCTCTTAGCCGAGGACGCGTCGCTGCGGTGGGGAATCCCCGTGGTCCAGGCCCTCGAGCGTGTGCGGGACCATGAGCCGCAGGCCCGGCTGGACGCGGTGGTCCGGCGCGAGAACGTTCGCGGCGCGTTCCGCGTCTCCCGCCCGACCCTCGTGCGCGACCGGCCGGTTCTTTTGGTGGACGATGTGGTGACGACCGGAAGCACGCTGCTCGAAGCGGCGGGGGTGCTGGAATCGGCTGGCGCAGCGTGGATTCTGGGGCTCACCCCGACCCACGGGGGCCTGGCCAAGTGGCCGGAACCCGTGTCCCAGGGTGCGGTTGTGGGGGAGCGGCGCCTGTGGTAACCTCAGCGACTTGGCGCGGAGGGTACCGCGCCACGCGGTTTCGATTTAACGCCTACACTTTCAGTCGGTTACACTAAACCCGAGCCTTAGTTAGAGAGGCGCCATGGACAAGCTCCGCCTTCTGGATGAAGCATACCTGCCGCTCGTGACGAAGCCGAGCCGGTACACGGGAAGCTTTCTCCACGCGGCGCGGAAGGATCCTTCCAAGGCCCGCGTTCGCCTCCTGCTCTGCTTCCCCGACCTCTACGAGATCGGGATGTCCTACCTCGGGCTCAAGATCCTCTACCACATCATCAACGGGCGCCCCGACGGCGTCGCCGAGCTTTGCTTTACGCCGTGGAGTGACATGGAGCGGCTGATGCGCGCGGAGGGGCTCCCGCTCTACTCGCTCGAGTCGCGCACGCCGGCCCGGGAGTTCGACCTGATCGGCTTCTCGCTCCAGTACGAGCTCTCGTACACCAACGTGCTCACGATGATCGACCTCGCGCAGATGCCGCTTCGCACTAAGGATCGCCGCGAGGACGATCCGATCGTGATCGCGGGCGGTCTCTGCACCGTAAACCCGGAGCCCCTGGCGCCGTTCATCGACGGTTTCGTGATCGGGGACGGGGAAGAGGTGATCCAGGAACTCTGCGACCTCATGGCCGAGCGCCGGGAAACCCGCATGCCGCGCGCCGAGGTGACCCGGCGCATGGGCGCCATCGAGGGCGTCTACGTTCCGGCGCTTTACGCCGAGGTCATGAACCCGTTCGGGTACATCGCGCGCGAGCCGCTCCCCGACGCGCCGGCCGCGAAGCCGCGGTTCCGCTACGTGGCGTCGCTCCTGCCGGAGTACTACCCCGAGCGCCCGCTGATCTCGCCGACCGAGATCACGCACGACCGGCTGGGCGTCGAGGTGATGCGCGGCTGCACGCGGGGATGCCGCTTCTGCCTCGCGGGCTACATGAACCGGCCGCTCCGCGAGAAGCGCGCCGATGAGGTCGTGAAGGAAGTCCAGTGCGGGATCGTCCACGCGGGGTGGGACGAAGTCTCCCTGCTCTCACTCTCGACGACCGACTACAAGCAGCTCCCGGTGGTGCTGCACGAGCTGGACCGGTTCACCAACGAGCAGGGCGTGTCGATCTCGCTCCCGTCGACCCGCGTCGGCACCCTCGCGCCCTCCGTCGCGGAGAAGATCGGCCAAGGGCGGAAGGGAAGCATCACCTTCGCGCCCGAGGCGGGGACGCAGCGGATGCGCGACGTGATCAACAAGGGAATCGACGAGGCGGAGCTCGAATATTCGGTCAAGCTGGCCCGCGACCAGGGATGGGGCGGGATCAAGTTCTACTTCATGATCGGCCTCCCCACCGAGACCGACGCCGACGTGGACGGGATCGCGGACACGCTCCGCAAGTCCCAGGAATGGGCCAAGGGTGGGAACAAGCGGATGCATTTCAACGTCGGCCTCTCGCCGCACGTGCCGAAGCCGCACACGCCGTTCCAGTGGGAGATCCAGGACGACATGGACACGCTGAAGCGGAAGATCGACCGGCTCAAGATCGGTTTTCGTGGCATGAGCACGGTGCGGCTGAAATGGCGGGAGCCGAAGACGGCGTTCCTGGAAGGGGTGTTCGCGCGCGGGGACGCGCGCACCGCCGACGCGTTGGAAGAGGCGTGGCGGATGGGAGCCCGGTTCGACGGCTGGTCGGAGTGCTTCGACTTCGATCTCTGGATGCGCGCGTTCGAGCGGATCGGAATGGACCCCTCCGTCTACCTGCGCCCGCGCGACCTGGACGAGCAGCTCCCCTGGGACCACATCCGGACCCCGGTCGTGAAGAAGTTCCTCCTCACCGAGCGGGCTAAGGCGTACGCGGCGGCGCTGACGCCGGACTGCAGGGACCACGCCTGCTACCGCTGCGGGGCGCCCTGCTTCACGCCCAAGGCGCGCGACGGGCGACACCTCTCCCTGCAGCTGGCTCCGGGGCAGGGCGTGGAGCCGAAGTCGCTCGACTTCAGCATTCCACCCGAGGTGACCGGCGAGGAGATCACGACCCGGATCGAGGAGCTCAAGGCGAAGCCGATCGAAGCGCTGGCGGCCAACGGGAACGGCAAGGGGAACGGAAACGGCAACGGGGACGCCCGCGAGTTCGGCCGTCGCCGCCGCGTCTGGCCCGCCGCCGCGCGCGGACCCCAGGCGTCACGCTATCGGGTGGTGTACGAGAAGGCAGGCATCGCGCGCTTTACGTCGCATCTCGATCTCGTTCGGATCTTCGATCGCGCGATCCGCGTGGCGAAGATCCCGATCGCGTACACGCAGGGCTTCAACAGGCACGCGAAGATCGCGTACGGCCCGCCGCTCTCGCTGGGCGCGACCAGCCGCGCCGAGTATTTCGATCTCGATCTGGCGCAGGCCTGCCCCTGGGAGACGATCGTGGCGATGAACGACATCCTTCCCGAGGGGATCCGGATCCTGGACGGGAGCCCGTTCTCGAAGAGCGTCGACTCGCTCATGGCGGCGATCGGCCAGGCCGACTACCAGGTGACGTTGACCCCGTATCTTATGGATTTGCTCTCGCGCGGCGAGAACGTCCACCTGCTGAGGCAGGAGCTGGAACGGAACGTGGCGGCGTTCGAGACCTCGAGCGAGTGGCTGGTGGCGAAGCAGAGCCACGGACAGAAGGGGAAGACCGTGAACGCGCGCGCCGCCGTCGTTTCCCTGAACACGACATGGAACGAGGGGAGCCTCGGCATCAAGGTCTCCTCGCGACTCCAAGCGACCGGATATTTGCGGCCGGACCTGCTCTTGCGCAGTCTCCTGCCGTCCTTTGAATTCGACCCCCGGCTCCTCCTCGTCTCGCGCGAGGCGATGTGGGTGGAGCGCGGAGGCACGCTACGGACACCCCTCGAGGTACTCGAGGAATCGGCGTTCTGGCGGCCCGTGCCTGTGGACTCGGCGAATCCGGGACCGTCGGACCCTGCCCTGGAGGTGAATGCGACGAGAGATCATCATTAACGCTGGCTCCAACGAAACGCGGATCGCCCTTCTCGAGGACAAAGAACTCGTGGAGGTCATGGTAGAGCGCCCCGAAGCGGTACGTCGCGTCGGGGACATATACAAAGGCAGGGTGAACGCGGTTTTGCCGGGGATGCAGGCCGCGTTTGTGGATCTGGGCCTCGAAAAGAGCGCGTTTCTCCACGCCTCCGACCTCCAGCCCGACAGCGACCTGGACGACCTCTTCGAAGACGAGGAGGAGACGGAGGACCGCAAAGGAGGGGGCGGTGGAGGCGGCGGCCGGGGCCGCGGCCGGCGCGAGGAGGCGGTGCCGCGGATCGAGGAGGCGCTAAAAAAGGGCCAGGAGCTGCTGGTCCAGATCACCAAAGAGCCGATCGGCACGAAGGGGCCGCGTGTCACCACGCAGGTCTCGCTCCCGGGACGCTACCTCGTGTTGATGCCCGGCCACGACCACGTCGGCGTCTCGCGAAAGATCGAGGACCGCGCGGAGCGCGCCCGCCTGAAGGGGCTGATCAAGGAGATACGGCCGAAGAACGCCGGGGTGATCGTCCGGACGGTCGGGGCGGAGCAGGGGAAGAAGGAATTCCAGAGCGACATCAAGTATCTGGAGCAGCTCTGGGAGAAGATCGAGAAGCAGAGGGTGAAGGCGCCCGCGCTCCTGCACCAGGAGATGGAGTTCACGACCGGCCTCATTCGGGACATCTTCACCGAGGACGTCACACAGCTGACCCTCGACTCGAAGGAGGAGTACCAGCAGATATTGAAGTACCTCGCGACCTATGCGCCGGAGCTCAAATCGCGGGTGAAGCTCTATCGCGGAGAAGCCCCGATCTTCGACCACTTCGGCATCGAGGGCGAGATCGAGAAGGCGATGGAGCGAAAGGTCTGGCTCAAGAAGGGTGGGTACATCACCATCGACCAGACCGAGGCGCTCGTAGCGGTCGACGTGAACACGGGCCGCTTCACGGGGAAGAAGAGCCAAGAGGAGACGATCCTAAAGACGAACCTCGAGGCGGCCGAGGAGATCGCGCGGCAGCTTCGGCTCCGCGACCTGGGCGGCATCATCGTCCTCGATTTCATCGACATGGAGGAGGAATCAAACCGGAAGGCGGTCGCGGACGCGCTGCGCGGCCACCTGAAGCACGACCGGTCCCGAACGAAAGCATTCGCGATCAGCGAGCTGGGGTTGGTCGAGATGACCCGCCAGAGGCAGCGTCCGAGCCTCGCGAATTACTTTACCGAGAACTGCGCGGCGTGCGAGGGCTCGGGGCGGGTGCTCTCGCTCCCCTCGGCGACGCTCAAGATCGAGCGCATGCTCCGGCGCGTGGGGCAGCGGGCGAAGGAGAAGCAGCTGATCCTCCGCGTCCATCCGGACGTTGCGGTGCACTTGGTGGAGCAGAACGCCGACCGGCTGGGCCGGCTCGAGAAGCAGTTCCGGTTCCGCGTGGAAATCCGGGACGATCCGTCCCTGCGGCGGGATGAGATCCGACTCTTCCGCGGGAAGACGTTCGAAGAGATCACGAAGCAGTTCGAGCGCTGAAGAAAGGGGTACCATGACAGAGTCGCGCTATGCCGTCATCGAGGCTCAGGGTCTCCAGTACCGTGTGGCGAAGGAGGAAGAGCACATCCTCCCGCACATGGGCGCGGAGCCGGGGCAGGAAGTCACCTTCGACCGCGTGCTTCTGATCGCGGACGGGAAGGGCGTGAAAATCGGACAGCCGTTGGTCGAGGGCGCTTCGGTGAAGGTCCAGGTCCTCGGCACGGAGAGGGGCCCCAAGATCCAAGTCGGGGTCTACAAGCGGCGGAAGAAGTACCGCCGGAAGATCGGCTACCGGGACACCCTGACGCGGGTGAAGATCCTGGACATCCGCGGTTAAGCAGAGAGGAGCGGGAGACAAATGGCGCACAAAAAAGGCGTATCAAGCTCCAAGAACGGCAGAGACTCGGCTTCCCAGCGCCTCGGCGTGAAGCGCTTCGGGGGCGAGTGGGTGAAGGCGGGCAACATCATCGTGCGCCAGCGCGGCACGTCCGTGGCGCCCGGACTCCACGTGGGACGCGGCAAGGATGACACGCTCTTCGCGCTGAAGGACGGCATCGTCGTGTTCCGCCGCCGCGGGAAGAGCAAGATGTCGGTCTCGATCCAGCCCCAGCAGAGGGAGGCCGAGGCGGCGCATGCCTAAGATCGCGGTCGTCGGCGCCGGCAACGTCGGCGCATCCGCCGCGCTCTACGCGGCCGAGGCCGAGCTGGGCGACGTCACGCTCATCGATATCCTCGAAGGCGTGGCGAAGGGGAAAGCGCTGGATCTGCTCGAGGCCGGGCCCGTTCGCGGCTACGACTCGATGATCGAGGGGATCGGCGACCTGCGTGCTGTGGCGGGGAGCGACCTCATCATCGTGACGGCGGGCCTGCCCCGGAAGCCCGGGATGTCGCGGACGGATCTCCTCAAGGCGAACGCCGATATCATTCGCGGCGTGGCCGAGGCGATCCGCGACCACGCGCCCAAGGCGTTCGTGATCATGGTCACGAACCCTTTGGACGTGATGACCTACCTTACGTATCGGATCACCGGCTTCCCACGCGAACGGGTGCTGGGGATGGCCGGGGTACTGGACTCGTCCCGGTTCCGGACGTTTCTCGCGCAGGAAGTTGGGGTCTCGGTCGAGGACGTCCAGGCGATGGTTCTGGGTGGGCACGGCGACACGATGGTGCCGCTCCTTCGCTACTCCACGATCTCGGGCATCCCGGTCGAGAACTTCATCAAGCCGGCCCGGCTCGCCGAAATCGTGCAGCGGACCCGCGACGGCGGCGCCGAGATCGTGAAGCTGCTCCAGACCGGGAGCGCGTTCTATGCTCCCGCTGCGTCCGCGGTCCAGATGGCCGAGTCGATCCTTCGCGACAAGAAGCGGCTCCTGCCGGTCGCCGCGTATCTGAACGGCGAGTACGGTCTCAAGGACCTCTACCTGGGCGTGCCGGCGTTGCTGGGTGCCAAGGGAGTCGAGAAGATCGTGGAGCTTACGCTGACCGCCGAGGAGAAGGCGGCTTTGGCGAGGTCGGCGGAGGAAGTGAAGAAGGGAATCGCGGACCTCGCGCTGGAGCCTGCGGCGCGGTAGCTGGGTCCTCGGCTGGAGGAGCCACGTTTCGCTCTGCGTTTGCTCTGCTTGTCCTCCTTACGGGTTGTGCCGCACATCAACAAGGAACGGCGCCGTCGGGGAAAGATGGGGCCGCCGCGCCGCCCACAGATTCGATCCCCCTGGATCCCGAGATCTCGTTGCGGATCGCTTCACCGTCGCGAGTCATCGTGTTCCGCGTCGATCCGGCGCCCATACCGGGCTGCACTCCAGCGGTGGGCCAGCCACCGGGGCAGATTCTCTGTCACAAGGCAGTCGGCGCGGTTTCGGAACCCAACGACGCCTGGGCAAGAAGGATGGCCTCGCTGCTCCTCTGGAAGACGAAATACCGAAGCGAGTCGTTCGAACCGGAGCTAAAGCCGGATATCGGATTTCGCTTTGACTCCGACAGCTCCGTGACCCAGGTAGTTATCCTGCTTTTGTTAGTGACCGAGGAAGGGTATCCGACCTCCGGGTCGTGAAGAGCGTAAAGGGGTTGGACGAAGCGGCCATTAGCGCGGTGAAACAATGGGAGTTCACGCCGGCTTCGAGGAACGGGATTCCGGTCGGCGCCTGGATCGACATCCCGATAGACTTCCACTTTTGACGTCCCAATCCTTCGGCTCGACTCGCACGAATCTTTGGACCGTCGTCGGAATCGGGCTCGTTGCGTACCCGGCGTGCGACATGGTCCACGAGGTTCTCGGCCACGGTCTCGCATGCCTCCTGACGGGGGTCCGGGCGCTCTCCCTCTCGACCGTCGCTCTGCAGACCGGCACGAGCAATCGCTTCGTGGCGGCGGCCGGCTCGATTGCGAATGTTGTGGCTGGCCTGCTCGCCATGTGGCTATTCCGCCGGGGAAAGACATTCGGAGCCGCGCGCTACTTCCTGTGGCTGTTTGCCGGGCTCAACTTGCTGAACGGCACCGGCTACTTGCTTTTCTCCGGTGTGCTCGATTTTGGTGACTGGGCGCTCGTGATTGCGGGGCTTGAGCCGCATTGGGCGTGGCGCCTCGTCATGGCAGCGGCGGGCGCGGTTCTCTACGTCGGCGCGATCAAACTCATCGCCGCGAGCGCGATCCCGCTGGTCCGCGGCGGCGCGATGGACCGGCGGGAGATGCCCCGGCTTGTCTTTCCGGCGTACGTGGCGGGCGGGCTGCTGCTCGTCGCTGCGCCGGCGCTCAACCGCGTCAGCCTGAGCCTCGTTCTGACGTCCGGCGTGAGCAGCGGCTTTGGCGCGATGGCGGGGCTTGTGCGGGTTCCAAGCCTGATCGAGCGGAGAACCAAGGAATCCGTAAGCATGGCCGCGCCGCTTCAGTTCAACCTCGGCTGGATCATAGCCGGGTTCATGGTGGCGGTCGCCTTCGTTGCAGTCCTCGGGCCGGGCGTCCGCCTCCCGTAGCGATTCCCGGCGAGCCGCGCCACGCGGCTATCTCGATCTCATCCCAACCTTTCCGGTGCTGGCACGCTCAAACGCATCGAATCGGGTTCCTTACGCCGGAGGGCTTTGTTGCGCTTCCTTACACTCCCGTTGAAAGCGGCCTTAGCAGCGGGCATTCTCCTGTCGCTGACCGCGCACGGCGCCCCGGCTCAATCTGCCTCCCGTCTCGATACGACTGAAGTCCGGCGCTGGCGCGAGGATCTCGCCTTCCTCCGCGCGGAAATGCCCGCTCGGCACGCGAACCTGTTTCACACGATGACGCGCGCGCAGTTCGACAGCGCGCTCCAGGCCATCGATCAAGACCTGCCTCACCTCGCGCGGCATCAGGTCATCGTTGAATTGCAGCGGCTCGCTGCCCTCGTCCGCGACGGTCATTCCAATGTGAGTCCATGGCGCGACACCTCGGCTGTATTTCAGCAGCTGCCGGTCGCGCTGTATTGGTTCGAGGACGGTATCTTCGTTCGCGCGGTGACGAAGGACCAAGCGCCGCTCCTTGGCGCACGCGTCGTGCGGATCGGCGTAGTCCCGGTGGAGGAGGCGCTCGCGCGAGTCCGCCCGCTCGTAAGCTGCGACAACGAGATGGGCGTGCGGGCATGGGCGCCGGTTCTACTGACCATGCCGGAGGTCTTGCATGCGGTCGGACTCTCTCCCGATCCCACGCGCGGAACCTTCCTCCTCGAGACGACCAGCGGCCGGCGCGAGGTCTCTCTTCCCGCGGTCGGCCGTTTTCCGATGCTCACGGGCGACACCGATCTCACCTGGATGAAGCGCGCGGGATGGGTTGACGCGCGGGGACGCGCGGCGGAGCCGCTCTGGCTGAGCGATCCACAGAACAAGTATTGGTATCGCTACCTGGCGGGGACGCGCTCGCTCTACTGCCAACTCAACGCGATCCAGCAGAAATCGGAGGACTCGCTTCGCGTCTTCTTCGCGCGCGGCCTCGCCGCAGCGGACTCCGCGGGAGCCGAGCGTTTCATCCTCGACCTCAGGCTCAACGGCGGAGGCGACGGCTCGTGGAATCGCGACATCGTGCGGAGCTTGATCAAGTCGCGCTACGACGTGCCCGGGCGGCTGGTGGTGATCACGGGGCGGCGCACCTGGTCCGCCGCTCAGATGCTCATCAACGAGCTCGAGAACATCGCAGATGTCGTGTTCGTGGGCGAGCCGAGCGCTTCGCGAGGAAACGTCTATGGGGATTCGAAGAAGATCGTGCTGCCGAACAGCCGGGTGACGGTGCGGGTCTCGAGCCTCTACTGGCAGCAATCCGACCCGCGCGATGCCCGCGAATTCATCCCGGTGAGCGTCTCGGCGCCCCTGACCTTCGCGGACTACGTTGCGGGGCGAGATCCTGCGCTGGAGGCGGCCGAGAGGGTGGGCGAGGCGAAGAAGTAGCGCCGGGCGCGGGCGGCAACACACCGACAAGGGCCACGGGGAGCAACCGCAGGGCGCCTCCGCAGCCGGCGCCAATCTACCGCCGGAGGTAGCTCTAGGCGGGAGCGCCGGCGAGGACAAGCGCCCGGAGGTTGGCTCCCCGGGGCCCATCCTGTTTGAGTTGCGCGGCGTAGTCCGCGAAGTGAGCCGTCCGCGAACGCGCCACTACTTGACCCGTCTTGCGCAGCTTGACGCTTCGCCGCCACATTAGGTAGCATGGCTCGTGCCCCGTCCGCAGTCCTCCACGGCGGAGCGCGAGGTTAGCTCGCGACCGCAACTTGGGGCCGTCGGAATCATCCCGGCCCGGCTCCAGTCCACCCGTCTCCCCAACAAGCCCTTACAGGACCTCGGCGGCGCGCCGCTGATCGTGCGTGTGCTGGAGCGGGTCCGTGCCTCGACCGCGTTCCGGGACGTCTGGGTGGCGACGGACAGCGACGAGGTCGTACAGGCGGTGACCGAGGCGGGGGGGCAGGCCTTGCTGACCAGCGCCGACCACCCCTCCGGGCTCGACCGGGTGGCGGAGGCTGCCCGAATCCTGTCGGACGCGGCCGACCCTAACCCTGACGCCGTCTTCGTGAACATCCAGGGGGACGAGCCGTTCGTGAGCCCTGAGGGGCTCGATCATCTCGTGCGTCTCATGAAGCGGCCCGACGTGGCGATGGCGAGCCTCGCCGCACCGTTTCTCGACCGCGACGAGGTGGAGGATCCGAACCGCGTGAAGGTCGTGATCGACAGGGAGAGCCGGGCGCTCTATTTCTCCCGCGCGCCCATCCCGTCGGGCTACGGACCTGCGGCGATTCCGCTCCTCCACATCGGTGTCTACGCGTACAGGCTGCGGACGCTCTTCGAGCTCGCCGCCCTGCCGCCCGCGCCGCTTGAAATGGCCGAGCGGTTGGAGCAGATTCGGGCGCTTTGGAACGGCATCCAAATACATATGGCCGTGGGTGATTACCAATCCACGGGGATCGATACGCCCGAGGATCTCGCTCGGGCACGGGACCAATGGTCGAAACGGAGGAGCGGAGCATGACCAAATTCGTATTCGTCACGGGCGGGGTCGTCTCTTCGCTCGGGAAGGGAATCGCGGCGTCGGCCATCGGGTCCTTGCTCAAGAGCAGGGGACTCTCGGTCACACTGCAGAAGTTCGATCCCTACCTGAACGTCGATCCCGGCACGATGAGCCCCTATCAGCACGGGGAGGTCTACGTCACCGACGACGGCGCCGAGACCGATCTGGACGTGGGGCACTACGAGCGTTTTCTCGGTGTCTCGATGGGCCGCGAGAACAACGTGACGGCGGGGCAGATCTACGACTCGATCTTGCAGAAGGAGCGCCGGGGCGACTACCTCGGTCGAACGGTCCAGGTCATCCCCCATGTCACGGACGAGATCAAGTCGCGCATGCTCGCGGTGACGCGGGGCAAGAAGCCGGTGGACGTCGCGATCGTCGAGATCGGCGGCACGGTGGGGGACATCGAGAGCCTGCCGTTTCTCGAGGCGATCCGGCAGCTGCGGCTTGAGCTCTCTTCGGTCAACACCCTCTTCATCCACGTCACGCTGGTACCGCATCTGGGCGCGGCGCGGGAGATCAAGACGAAGCCGACCCAGCATTCGGTGAAGGAGCTCCGCGCGATCGGCGTCCAGCCCGATATCCTCCTCTGCCGCTCCGAGGTGCCGCTACCGCAGGAGGTGAAGGAGAAGATCGGCCTCTTCTGCAACGTGCCGACGCAGGCGGTCATCGAGGCGATCGACGTCGCCTCGATCTACGAGGTCCCGCTCATGTTCCATCGGGGCGGACTGGACGACCTGATCGTGACGATGCTGCGCCTGGACGCGGGTCCCGCCGACCTTCGGGTCTGGCAGCAGTTCCAGGAGCGTATGAAAGCGGCGCGGGACGTCGTCACGGTCTCCGTGGTGGGCAAGTACACACATCTCCGCGACGCCTACAAGAGCATTCAGGAGGCGATCACGCACGGCAGCGTCGCCAACGGGGTCAACGTCAAGGTGGAGTGGGTCGATTCGGAGCGCATCGAGATGGACGGTCCTGAAGCGCTGCTCGGCTCCTCGCACGGCATCCTGATCCCGGGCGGATTCGGCGATCGCGGCACGGAGGGCATGGTCCAGGCCGCGCGCTATGCGCGGGAGCGGAGGGTCCCATTCTTCGGCATCTGCCTCGGGATGCAGTGCGGGGTCATCGAGTTCGCCCGCGACGTGGGCGGACTATCCGGAGCGGACTCCTCCGAGTTCGATCCGAAGACGCCGCATCCGGTGATCGGCCTCCTCGAGGGGCAGCACGGCGTGACGAAGAAGGGCGGCACGATGCGGCTGGGCGCCTACCGGTGCGTCCTGACCCCGGGCAGCCACGCGGCGGAGGCCTACGCGGCCCCCGAAGTGGCCGAGCGCCATCGCCACCGCTACGAATTCAACAACGAATACCTGAAGAGGCTCGAGGAGAAAGGGCTCCGCGTGACCGGGGTCTACCCCGAACTCAATCTCGTGGAGATCGTGGAGCTTCCGGATCATCCGTGGTTCGTCGGGGTGCAGTTCCATCCCGAGCTTCGGTCGCGGCCCGATCAGCCGCACCCGCTTTTCAAGGGATTCATCCGGGCGTCGAACGCGGAGCGTCTGCGCCGCGCTGGGGCTTCCGAGGCGAAGGCCGGCGCGACCGGCTCGCCGAGAGGATGACGGTGCCCGCGCGCCCACAGTTCGCCCCGGTTCACATCGGCCCGATCTCGGTTACGCCCGGGCGCCTCGCGCTCATCGCGGGCCCGTGCGTGCTCGAGGACGCGGGAATGGCCGAAGAGGTGGCCCGCGAGCTCAAGCGGATCGCCGCCGAGCTCGATCTCCCGTTCGTCTTCAAGGCCTCCTATTCGAAAGCCAACCGCTCATCGCGCGAAAGCTATCGCGGGCCCGGTCCTCGGGACGGGCTTCAGACACTCGCCCGCATCCGAGAGCGGGTCGGTGTTCCGGTCACGAGCGACGTCCACGAGACGGTCGAGGTGGCCTCGGCGGCCGAAGCGCTCGACTTGCTCCAGATTCCGGCGTTTCTCTGCCGGCAGACGCCGCTCATCGAAGCCGCGGCGAAGAGCGGGAAGCCGATTCATCTCAAGAAAGGCCAATTCCTCGACCCGGGCTCGATGGCGCGCGCGGTGGAGAAGGCCCGCGCGGCGGGAGCTCAGGGGGTGATCGTGACGGAGAGGGGGACCACGTTCGGCTACGGCGATCTCGTGGTCGACTACCGATCGTTCGGCGTGATGGGACGCCTAGAGTGCCCCATCTTCTTCGACGCGACCCACTCGGTTCAGAAGCCGGGCGGGGCGGAGACCGGCGGCCAGCGGGAGCACGTTCCGCTCCTGGCTCGGGCGGCGGTGGCCGCGGGCGCGGACGGCCTCTTTATCGAGACTCACCCCGATCCGCCGCGGGCGCGGTCCGACCGGGAATCGCAGTGGCCGCTGGCCGAGCTGCCCGGCCTGCTACGCTCCTTGATGAAGATCCACCAAGCGGTTGCCGATACGAACCTTGTGGAGACACGCAGGCCGTGACGAAGAGCCTCTACCGCGAGAAATCTCAGGCCAGCGCGGAGCCGGCTTCCGAAACCCAGATCACCGCGTGGGCGAGGGAGGTTCTGGCCCTAGAATGCGAGGCGATCCATGGCCTCAAGCCTCTAATTGGCAAAGAATTCGAGGCCGCAATTCAGACGCTTTCGAAGGTGCGCGGGCAGATTCTCACCCTCGGAGTCGGGAAATCGGGCCTGGTCGCGAAGAAGATGGCGGCCACCCTCACGAGCACGGGAACCCCGGCCACGTTCGTCCATCCAGTCGACGCCGTCCACGGCGACCTGGGCATCGTGTCGCGGGACGACGCGGCCATCCTCCTCTCGAAGAGCGGGGAGACGGCCGAGCTGCTGGAGCTTCTACCGGCCTTCCGGCGCCGCGGGGTTGCCATCATCACGATGACCTGCCAGCCCGACTCGTCCCTCGGAACCGCGTCGGACCACGTGCTCGACCTGGGCCGACCACACGAGGCCTGCCCCGAGAACCTCGTGCCGACCTCGACCACGACCGCGGCCCTGGCCCTGGGCGACGCGGTCGCGATCGTGCTGATGCGGCTCAAGGGATTCACGCGGGAAGATTTCGTCTTCCTCCACCCCGGCGGCGTCGTGGGACAGGCGGCGCTCCTCCGCGTCGAAGACCGGATGCACGGCGGCGATGCGCTTCCCCGCGTCGGCACGGAAGCCACGCTTCGGGACGCGCTCCTCGAGATATTGAACAAGCGGCTCGGCATGACGACGGTGGTCGATGGGTCCGGGCGCCTGGTGGGTGTCATCACCGAC
>Ga0137395_10000536_pt1 | contig 16095 bp, 9 predicted proteins | sample czobulk216metaG_FD_108283 | JGI IMG/M metagenome (GOLD analysis project Ga0137395, IMG submission 108283) | Vadose zone soil microbial communities from Angelo Coast Range Reserve, California, USA - czobulk2.16 metaG | ecosystem: Environmental > Terrestrial > Soil > Vadose zone | place: USA...
CTACGTAAACCCGCTGGCTCATGCCAGGGATCTGCGCCGCCTGGTGGTGGATGCGCTTCAAGGGCGTTGCCAGCTTTCACCGGTGGGCAGGGAGATTAAGCCGCGGGTCTGGGTGGACGATGGGGCCCGCCTGCATCGTCGCGCGCGAGTCATCGCTCCCGCCTACATCGGCCGGGCTTCGAGCGTTCGTGAGGATACTTTGATCACGCGCTTCAGCAACCTAGAGAGTTTTTGCCAGGTGGATTACGGAACCGTGATAGAGGATAGTTCGGTTCTGTCGAACAGTTACGTGGGCATCTGGCTGGATGTGTCTCACGCCGTCGTCTGCGGAAGCAAACTGTTGAACCTCAGCCGCAATCGGACGCTTAACCTCGCTGATGCGACCATGCTCAGACGAAATATTGCTGTTCGCAAAGATAAAGATACAGATAACGACATACGTCGCGAGATCCCGGTGGAAGTTGCCGGGGGAGGTTTCGATCATTGAGTCGGCGATCAGAAATGGGGAATCGATGATTCCGCAGGCAGGAGAATGCTGGTCGCGAATTTTAACTCAAAAGGGGTGGGCAAAAAATGTATACGAGTGGGCCCGTTATCGTAATGCAGCTGCCGGAACAACTCAATCAGCGAGAGGTCAAGGCATTCTGCGAAGAGTTGCAACCGTTGCTGGAGAGCGATCGTCCTCGTGTGGTTCTGGATTGTGCTCAGGTGCGGCAAGCCGACAGCGCCGGCGTGGAGATGTTGCTGCATTGCATGGAGGCGGCCATGAAGCGCGATGGCGACCTGAAACTGGCGGCGCTCTCGCCAGAGTTGGCAACCATCCTGGAGTTGACCCGGGTCGACCGGCTCTTCGAGATGTTTAATACGGCGTCGGACGCGGTCGAGAGTTTTCACGCAGCTCCCTTGCCGGCGCTCACGCCAGCGGAAGCCTGGCCCAGCGGATTCGGTTTACTGGGCGATCTCAAAGCGGCGAGTTAGTGCTCACGGTGTAGCTTTCGGAGGGACAATGAGGTTTCGCGACATGACACTGCGCTTCGTGCGCGGGGTTTCTCGATTCTCCTGTTTGTGGCTGGCCGTGCTCGCCGCCGCCGGGCAACAGCGCGTAGCACAACCGGTCGGCGGGCAAAGCGAAGCCTCTTCCCCGGACGCCAACCGTGCTCACGCCGTGGCCATGGCCATGCCCGGCGAACTTCCTGAGAGCCCGGGTGCGGTGCGCGCCCAAGAGCCAGGGTCGACCGAGCCTTTGCCGGCGCCATCGTCCGGCGTAGCCGAGCCGCAATCCCCCCCTTCACAGCCGTCCCAGTCGGAGCCGGCCGAAGCTCCTCGGCAGAGTGTTCCACCGTCTCCAACCGCCCCTCAACAACCGGTTGGAACAGCAGCCGCAGAAACCTCCAAGGCGAGCGGTATCGCTGCTTCTCAGCCCGCGGGAGTCGCCATTGCTCCCGCCAAACAGCGCCGGGTTCGGCTCATCGTGATCAGAGTCGGAGCCATCTTAGGGGCTGGCGCGGCGGTGGGAACGGTTGTGGCCCTCACTCAGGCCACTGCCAGCAAGCCACCGGGTGCGCACTGAAGATTCTGTGCCCCCGGAGCGATGAAAAAATGCTAAGCGACCGCGGATTCAAAATCGTCAGCTTTTCGGGAATTGACGGTGCCGGAAAGAGCACGCAGATCGGCGCGCTCCAAACTCGTTTGCGCGAGTTGGGTGTGCGTTCTATGGTACTCACGTTTTGGGACGACATCGTGGTGTTAGGCGGCTTCCGGGAGCTCATCAGTCATCAGGCATTCGGCGGAGATGAAGGCGTGGGCAGTCCGGAAAGGCCGATCACTCGGCGCGACAAAAACGTCACCTCGACGCACGTCATCGCGGTCCGTCTATTGCTTTATTTCCTGGACGCCGTTTATCTCCGTCTCGTCTGCCTCCAGTTGAGAAAAACCGAGGCCGACATCGTGATCTTTGACCGATACATCTACGATGAGCTGGCGAATTTGCCCCTGGATCATTGGTTTGCCAGGTGGTATGTGCGCCTTATCCTGAACCTGGTCCCGGTGCCGGAGATTGCTTATCTGGTGGACGCCGATCCAGCGGCCGCACGTGCCCGCAAGCCCGAGTATCCCTTGGAATTTCTTCGACAGAACCGGGAGCGTTACCTGGCGTTAAGCCGTCTCGCCGGCAACATGACGGTGATCGAACCGGTTTCGCTGGAGGCGGCCGCGTCCCGAATGATGGACGCGTGGCTGGGGGTCCAAGGTCGAAGTCCGGGCTCAGCCGCCAGGTTAGAGGTTCCGGCGTCAGAGGTTTAGAACCAAGGGTGAAAACCTTGTGCCGGCGGTCTTTCGGCTTGCCGCCTTGCGCCCCAGGGCAACATCTGCTGCTTTAAGCACATCGAACCCTGAGCCTGTGAGGCCGGAGCCCAATGAAGATCTGCCTAGTGACAGCCTTCCCACCCAGTCAGGGAGGATTGAACGAATATGGATTGCACATTGCGCGCGAGCTTCAGCGCAATCCCTTTCTTAACCTCACGATACTGGCCGACGAACTGCCCTCCCCGCAGCCGGAGCTTGCGGAATTTTCCGTCCAGCGGTGCTGGTCATTCGATGATCCGGCGACTCCCGTCAGGCTGCTCCGAGCCGTGCGCAAATCGAAACCGGATGTGGTGTGGTTCAACTTACTGTTCAGCACCTTTGGGCGTAATCCGCTAGTCGCATTTTCCGGGCTGATGACTCCCGTTCTGGCGCGGGTGGGAGGAAGCTTCACCCACGTGACACTGCATCATTTGATGGACACGGTTGAACTCCGCGACGCTGGTGTGCGTTTCGAGCGGATGTACCGCATGGCGGGAGCAGTGGCAACGCGAATGCTCTTGATGGCGAATTCGGTTTCTGTGCTCATGCCGGGATACCGCAAGATTCTGTATGAAAAATATGGTGGCGGAAACGTTCACCTGCGAACCCACGGAGTGCTCACCAGTCGCCCCGAGCTTCCGGAATTTGCGCGTCGCGGTAACCCGGTGCACCGCATTCTGGCGTTCGGTAAGTGGGGAACGTATAAGCGTCTGGAGCTGATGATTGAGGCTTTTTGCCGGGTGGCTGACAGCCATTCCGGGGTGCAGCTTGTGATCGCCGGCGGTGACCATCCTCAAGCCACCGGCTACGTCGATTCGGTTAAGAAAAAGTGTAATGGCGATCCGCGCATCGCGTTCACCGGCTACGTCAAAGAGCCAGAGCTGGCCGATCTTTTTCAAAGCTCGTCGGTTGCGGTAATGCCCTACTCATCGTCCACCGGTTCCAGTGGCGTGGCCCATCTGGCCTGCCAGTATGGGGTGCCGATTGTTTGTGCCGACCTTCCCGATTTCCGGCAGATGGCGCAAGGAGAAGAATTAGCCATCGAATTCTATCAGGCAGGAGACGCCGACGATCTGGCGGACTGTTTAATTCGTTTCCTGGAAAATCCCGAGAAGCAGCATGCCATGGCCGCGCAAAACTTCGCCGCCGCTCTGCGCATGACCATGCCCAACATCGTGCAAAAATATCTGCTGCACTTCGAGGTTCAGCAGCGCAGAGAAGCCTTGCGATACGTGGCCCGGTTTCGCCGGTTGCCCCGCTGGATACCCTCGAAATCCCGGTTGTTGCGGGCGTTTACCCGGGATTCGTTGGGCTGGTCCCGTCGCTCGGCGGTAGCCCACACCCGCTGGAACGGCGGAACTATGGTCGCTTCACTGCACCGTAACGGTAACCGTGGTGGCGAGTTGCGTGGACCCGGAGATGCCATTGATGGTGACGGAGTAGGCCCCCGGAGTAGCAGCAACACCCCTGACCTGAGCCGGGGCCGGGTTGCCGCCGCAGGAAGCACAGATGAGGATGAGAATGATTGCCATAAGGCTCGAAACCGCCGCCTTCTGGATCATGGCTCTGCGCCCTATATTGCCCGCCAGGACCAGTCCGGGCAGTCCGAAGATAAACAAAAAAGTGGCGTAAACCGGGAGCGATCGCCGGTGAGGTTGATTGGCGCCGGTCGCGACCAGCGCGGATACGGTGAGAGTGGACTTCGCGGTGCCACTTCCGGGAGTAACGGCGGCGGGGGAGAAGCTGCAGCTCAAACCGCTGACCGGGCTACAGGAGAGAGCGACCGGATTGTTGAAGCTGCCGGATTGGACGGCCACGGTGACGTTGAGGCTTCCCGACCGTCCAGCGCCAATGGCCAGGGACGACGGAGCAGCTCCCAGGGATAAGGTGGGCGCGCCCGCCGAACTGCTGCTTGCACATCGGTTAGAGGGGAAGCTCGCGGGCGAAGAAATTTGGTTCGCCATACTGGGTTTCGCAACCGCCTGCACGTACAGCACGTAGTTTCCCACCGGCATGGAATAGCTGCAGAGATTCACCGACCGAAGTCCCGCAGCCATGTTCGCGAGCGGCATCAGGTTCTGCCCGTCGGAGCTGATATATAACTGGTAGTGGTCCACCGTGCTTTCATCACCCTGGGGAGTCCAGTTCAAAGAAGTTCCTGAGACGGCAGCCGACACCGAAAAACAATTGTCGATTCCGGACTCGATCTCGGTTCCTTCCTCGTAGTCGTTCCAGGTGACCAATTGAAGGGCAGGCAAGCTCCTGGTTGAGTTGTAGAAGCTGTTGATCGCAGAGAAGGTTTTTAACCAGGTCTGGCCGCACTGCTGCCCCATGATGCGGTGTGATCCCCAAGCCGCCAGGCTGTCGTTGAACCCTTTATAGGCCGCTCCCACAACCTGCTCGCCCGAAGAAAGGCCTGCGCCATAAAAGCTGGCCAAGTAGCTCAGGCCGTAGTCCGTCGCGGTGGGCATCACCCATGAGTAGCTTCCACCGCTGAGAACGTGAGTGAATCCGCTGTTGTTCTGAAACAGAAAAAGAGGATGCGTGCTTAAGGCGGCATTGAGCGCATTCCAATCGATGGAGTAGGCAAGGTCAATGTCGAAATTCGTGACCACCGGGCGTCCTTGGTCGGTCATGTAGGCGGGCGAGGGAAAGTACTTCTGCTCGATATATTGCAACTGGCTGAGCAGCGCCTGCTGCGGGCTGCAGCCCGAGCAGGAATCCCACTTAATCGCGCCTTGGTCGACCATGATGGCGAAGGTAAAGCCAGGGTGGGATTCGGCTTCCGCCATGACCACCTGTGTGGCCTGGTCCTCGAAGCTATTCGAACCGTACCAATCGATGATCACGCCATCAATGCCGCGGCTGATCATGTCGGTAATCTGACGGTGGACCTGCGCCGGATCGGCGGAACTGTAGCCCACGTTCATGTGGTTTGACTTGCCAAACCACAACATCAGATGGGCGTAGACTTTCGTCTTCAATCCGGAACTCAACAGAGTGTGGACATCCAATCGACTGACGTTTCCACTGCTGCGGTTGCCATTTGACTGCGACGAAAAGCTGGGGGCGGCACTGGTATTGTTCGAGGTTTCCGCGGCCAGCGTGGTGGTGGGCACGATAGAATTGCCAGCCCAGCAGACCACGGGCGCGGTGAGCAGCAGAACTGCAGCACACAACTCTGTCAGACGCATGAAACCTCAGGAGCGGAGTGGAACCGAGGATCTTTGCCGGGATTTCGGCTCAGACGGGGGGAGGCTCGCTAACCTGTAGATTCCCGCGCCCGGCTTCTGTCCATTTGCTTGTACTGGCGTAACCTTAGGGTGGTTCAGGTAGATTAGGAAGATCTCAGTAGGGCCAATCCTAATGTGCTAGTACCCTTGTGTTTTTCGGCAAGTGGCGGGCGTGTCCACGCGGCAAAAGCCGGGAATATTGTGAAGCAACCGGTTCTCTGGCGACTAAATGGCGATTTCTCAATCGCTTATGGCGCCCCTCGGAAATGTCCCCGGGGACAGGCAGCCAACGTTCTAAGTCCGAAACTCATCCTAAGCAGGCTTCAGAGATTCTCCAGACAAAGGTGGGAAAGGGAATGGTTTCAGAGGCGAAATCGCGCACTCATTCGGTTGTTTCCTTGGCGACGGTTCTATTGATTATGTGTGGCTGCCAGGGACTGCAGTCGAGCAATGTCACCAGCGGGGGCAACGGAAGCATCACGTCGGTCAATCACATCATTTTTATGGCCCAGGAAAACCGCTCATTCGACACTTACTTCGGCCAGCTGCCGTCTTACTGGAAAGCCAACGGCTATCCCGCTCAGCCTTTCGAGGGACTGCCTGCCGGCGCCTCCAACCCCAGCTTCGACGGTAGCAGCAGCATCTCAGCCTTCCACCTGGCCACAGAGTGTATGGAAAATCTATCTCCTTCATGGAATGAGAGCCACCAAGATTGGAATCGTCACAGCCCGACCTCAACTACGCCAATGATGGATGGCTTTGTTTTCAATGCGGCCAAGTTCGCCGTGGATAATGGGCTCACCGACAGCGCTGGAATCCGCGCCATGGGGTATTACGATGACCGGGATCTGAACTACTACTATTTCATGGCGTCGAACTTTGGCACCTCCGATCAGTGGTTTTCACCCGCCATGGACCGCACCCAGGTCAATCGAATGTACCTGTTGGCAGCAACCTCGCAGGGATATGCATATCCCATTGCAACCAATCCATCCGACACCGCACCGCTCACGGCTCCGACGATCTTTGATGCGTTAGAGAAAGCTGGAGTCTCCTGGAAGATCTACCAGGTGGATCGAAGTCCTACGTATCTGACGATGTTTCAGCCGTACGCTCCGCCGACGCCGCTACCAGCGAACGTGGTACCCATCGCGCAGTTCTTTCGCGATGTGCAGAACGGAACCCTGCCGGCTGTGGCGATGATCGAAGGGGGCTATGAGACCGGGTTGGACGAACATCCGGACAACCATGTGCAACAAGGTGCTGCGTACGTGGAGAGTCTGATCAGCGGGGCCAACGGGCTGATGAACAGTGTGTCCTGGAAGGATTCAGTTTTCCTCCTGACCTATGACGAAGCCGGCGGTCTTTATGACCATGTTCCGCCCTTAGCCACGGTCAACCCCGACGGCATCGCTCCGAAAGACTTGCAGCCTGGCGACATCTGCACGGCCAAGGGAGGGTCGAATTGCGACTTCAACTACACCGGCTTCCGTGTGCCCCTGATCGTCATCTCTCCATTTGCCAAGAAGAATTATGTGTCGCACACTCCTGCGGATTACACCGCAATCCTGAAGTTCATTGAGAAACGCTTCCTCAACGGAACTTCGCTCACTCTGCGCGACGCGGCCCAGATCGACATGACGGAGTTCTTTGATTTTGAGGGAGTGCCCTGGGCGACGGCGCCCACTCCGCCCGTACAGGCGACCAATGGCGCCTGCAACGCCCAGACTCTGCGTTGACAACCAGGGTTTCAGAGCTGCGGTCAAACTGGAGTTGGGAGTGGAGCGGTCGAGCAGACGCCCGCCGGAGTCGGCGGCCCAGTGGCTGTTCTAGGGAGCCGCACTGGCATTGATGGTCAGGCTGCGAGCCAGGTAGCGAGAGCCGTCGAAGCTCGTCTTTACAGAAACTGTAACTCCCTCGCGGAGCGCGCCGTCCACCCGCGCGGCTGGATCCAGATAGATCTCATAGCTTTTGCGGTCGCTGGGCGAAGTCACAACCAGAAGGCCTGTGCGTAAATTGAGTGCGGTGACCTGACCCTGAAAAGTGAAGCTCTCTCCCGGCACGGCGAGTATCGACACTTCACGGGCAAGGTCACGCCCGTTCGACTGAGAGCCGAACTTTACGGCAATCAAAGTTCCGGCCGACAGAGCGGCTGGCGATACGGTGCGCTCGCCTTGGGTGATTTTAGTAGCCGGCGTGACCCTCACCTTCACGGCTTGAGGGGAGAGTGCGTCCCGCATAACCAACTCGCCCTTAGCCGAACTGTATCGCAGAACGACTCCCCGGCTTTCGCCCAGGGAGGCCGAGCTCCTGATGCTGATATTGCGGGCGAAGACGGCGCTACCGTCCAGCATGGTGTCGACATAGACACGATCGCCTTCGCGCAGATCAGCCGCTGAAGCGAGTAACCCGTCCTGATAGATTCGAGTTCGAATATCAAAAAGAACTTTAAGCTTGTCGCCGCCGAATACCTCGAGGGTCAGCCGATCCTGCACCCGATCCAGCTTTTGAATTGTGCCTCCGACCAGGGTAGCCTTTCCCTTGGGCAAAGAGGGCAGCTCGGGCAGCAGACTGCCCGGATCGGAGACGGCAGCGGGGGCATCTCCGGAAGTTGACTTCGGCTCGCTTGCTGGCGTTACCGGAGTGGCTTGGAACTCCTGTGCCGGGAGAGGCACTCCCGGCTGCGCATCAGCCGGCGTGGGCGCGGCTTGGGGATATGCCAATCCGCGGAAAAGCAATGCACTGAAAACTAAGCCGAAGACAAGACGATTCATGCCATTCCCTGTTGGTAGTTCGGACCGGGCGGTTGGATGCAGGTCGCCAACTGAAGGGTAGCCTGCGTTTTCCCGGACCAGCCGCAGAAGGTTTCTTAAAGTCGAGAACAGACAAACAAATCTCGAGTTCCGGCATCCAAAGGAAGCTTCAAAGTAGGTTTCTGGAGGGATGGGTGCGCATGTCTCTGAAACGGTGGGTGTTAACCAGCCTGATCGGGATCTGGGTCGGGGGAAGCCTTCCCTCGGCGGCAGGCCGGGACTTGAAGATCACGGTTCCCCAACGCAGCCAGCTTACTCCCGTGCAGAAGCTCAACCGTGAAGGCGTAGAGGCCATTCGCAAACACAATTACGAAAAGGCCGAGTCGTTGTTCTACAAGGCCTACTTGTTTGATCCGGATGATCCCTTCACCCTGAATAACTTGGGCTACATTTCCGAGTTGCAAGGCGAGGTGGAGCGTGCCCAGCGCTTTTATGCCCTGGCGGGACAGCAGCGGACTGAAGCCGTGATTGACGAGGCCAGTTCGAAGCGAGTGGAAGGGCGGCCGGTGAACGAGGCTCTGGCGGTTGCCGACGTGCCGCTCGAGCTCAACCATACCAATGTGGAGGCGGTGCGTTTGCTGTCCCAAGGCCGAGGCCCCGAGGCCGATGTGTTATTGGCTGGAGCGCTCAAGACGGATCCGAACAATATCTTCACCCTGAACAACCTGGGGGTGGCAAAGGAGATGGAAGGAGAATCCCAGGAAGCGCTCGAATACTACGATCGGGCTGCGGCTTCTGGCTCCGATGCGACTGCTGTGGTCACACTGGATCGCACCTGGCGGGGGAGACCGATGCGGGAACTGGCTGCCGCCAGCGCCAAACATTTGCGAGACCGCTTGCAATCTCAGAACACGGTCGAAGCCCGGGTGGCAGAGTTCAACCTGCGCGGGGTCTCGGCCATCAATCGCAACGATCTACGAACCGCTGATGAGGACTTCCGCAAGGCTTTTGCCCTCGACCCTAACAATCCTTTCGCGGTGAATAACATTGGCTACGTGGCAGAAATCGAGGGAGACCGCGAGACGGCGCAATTCTTCTACCAGAATGCGCGCAGAGCTTATGGTGCAGACGCGAAAGTCGCTCTGGCTACGCGCCGCTCCGCGGAAGGTCTGAAGCTATCTCAGGTGGCCGAAGACAGCGGCTCAAAAGTAGAAACCAAGGTTGCCGAGCAGCATGCCGCACGGCGTCGGGAACGCCAGCCGATTCTGTTGCGACGCCGTGACAACACGGTCGTGGATGAGCCCGGCCCCCCGAGCGCGCCTTCGGCCCAACCGAATCCGCCAAAACAATAGTTGAAAATTACTCCGGGAATGGCCCGAGGACGGCAACTTGTCCGGCCAAGGGTTTAGAGATCGCTCTCCTGGAACCGGCCGATGTCCGACTCCGGATCGTAGGAGATGTAGCGGACGAGATTTTTAAAATAACGCAGCAGCGTGTTCACGTTCGTGTAGTACCAGCAGCAACGGGTCATGTGGGGAGAGAATCCGCAAATAAATTGGAAACGATCGAGCGGCGCCGGCGGCTCGGCGAGCATGGCGGCTGCGATGCGGTGGTTACCGTCGAGAAGGGTGAGCGGCCCCTTATCATCGACTCCGATGAGCAGCACTGCGGGATTGATCAGGTTGTCGGGCAGCAAAGAGCTCAGCAGATGCAGCTTGCGGAAAAAGTCGTCGTCGGCAGCCGAGTCCCACTTTTCCCGAATTCGCTCCACCATGTCGTTCAGATAAAAGCTGCCTTGGGCCACGCGACGCCATTGCGCCCGGGGGAAAAAGCGGACGCGAGCGAGGTCTTCGTAGGTCAGCTCGACCTGGAACCATTTTGTGTCCGCCGGCAACTCGCGCCACATGGCGCCTCGACGAAGAAACAGCAAGGCCCTGCGCAGTGCATTTTCTCTGGCACTATCGAGATCGGGCCGTCCCACCAGATGCTCGAATGACTGACGGTACTCGTCAAACTCCGGATGGTGAAATTCGCTTCTGAGGAACTCCGCAATCACTTCATCTTCGCTCAATGATCGGAGGACAGCGATGCTCGGATAGGAGCTTAGAGCTCCGCTCGTGCTGCCCCAGGTCCGCACCAGGGGCAGGATGACCACGATCAACAGGATCGTCATTAATACCAACTGCACCACGATCACTTGGCGTAGGTTCTGGTGGAACAGGCAAATACCGAAGGCCAGAGCTGCGCTGAAGGCGAGTTGCACCCAGCTGGTGTTGGCGATCTTGCGAGACATTTCGTGAGTAATAATCACGGAACTGAGCGAATACACGCCGGTGGTGATGGCATACAGAATCAGCAGCGCCGCCAGGCCGCCGTAGTGGGCCAATTCAAAATGTGCCCCGAACAAGATTCTCCACAGGACGTTCGGTACCAGCCATAAGCCAAAGATCAGAACCGACAAAATCAGAAAGACCAGGAGCAATGACAGGACCAATACGGGCCGGCCTTCCTGGTCATCGGAAGCCGCGCTGGCAGACACCGGAAACATGGTGTTGACCACCGACCACGCGCACATGTTGACCAGCCGTCCCACCAAGGCTACCGCCGCGTAGAGTCCGGCCTGATCGGAGGGGAAGAAGTGCTTGACCAGCACAATGTCGAAGTTGTTGATCACCACCTGCCCGGAGAAAAAAACAATGGCCTGCAAGCCTTCCCAGAAGGAGATGGCAATTCGGCGGGAACCGCGCCAAACCAACCCGGGGCTGGGTACCGCGGTGAAGTAGGTCACAATCACGGCGAAGACGCTGGCCAGCACAGCGCCTCGGACGCCCAAGCCGATGCTGATCAGCAAAAACGCTCCACCCAGCCGAACCACTCCTTCCAGCATGAAATTGACAGACAGTGGGCCGAACGCGTGGATTCCCTGGATATATCCGCGCCGTACTCCCAACGGGATGTAGAAAGCCGCCCCCAGCGCAAGCAGCGAAATCAAAATAGGATCAGGCAGGTTTAGAAAGCGGGTGATGAGATGGCGGAGAAGAAATAGCAGCACTGCGATGGCTATACCGGCGATCCATGCCCGTTGATGCAGCCGGGCAAACACCGCGGCCTTGTCCTCTGCCAGGGCGTGGTTGGCGACGTATTTTGCGCACACCACCTGGAACGACAAGGTGATGGCCGACATCAGCATCAGGATGGTGTAAACGGAGGTGGCGTGGGCGAATCCGGCAGGCCCCAAAAGCCGTGCGCTGGCCACGTTGTAGACCAGATTTGTCACCCCTACCAATCCTGATCCGGCCAGCAGAGTCAGGCTTCCGCCGAGGAGCTGGGAGCGCAAGGTTTTGACCGCAGGGGGGTCCATAGCGCGAACTTCATCGGGAGACGAATGGTGGAGAGCGAATTTTGACAGGCCGGTCATCAGAATCCAAGTTAGATGCGCATCGGGCTCAGAACAGAGTGAAGTGCACCACCGGTAGGAGGGTGGTCCGGCTGGAACCGCCAAAGTTGTAGAAAGTCTGTTGCTGAACACCGAAGGAGAATCGGAACGGATAAGCCACCGGCACTTCCCCGGTACCATCCTTCAAATTGGCCCGCACCGGCCGGATGTAAGAAACCAGAAACTCGCTCTGGGCGTTGTCATAGGCGTGATAACCCTCTCCTCGAGAAAGAAGAAACGAGCCCTGCACGGTCCAGCGCGGGTTGGCTCGGAACTCGAATCGGGCCCCGGGCAGAAACGCTTGCGCGATGGCGTAGTGCGTATCCTGCACTTTCCAGGAGCGCAGGTACTCGGCAAGCACGGCGGCGGTGAGCCGCCGCCCGAATTTATGCTGCAAGCCAAGGTAAGACGAAGTGCTGAAGTATTCCACAATGCGGGGACGGAAAAGCAGGTCGCGAGCCGAGTATCCGGTGATCAGAGACGTGCTCGACCACGGACGGCCGACCGTGAGTTCCATGCTGGCGGCCGCGTCCCGGGAATGTAGATTCTGCTGGGTGAAGGGCCCCGCTTCTCGGATGGCGCTCGCCGTCACCGAAACCCAATTAAAAAACGAACTGGTCGAGAGATAGAGAAACTGCCGGAACAGATTCTGGTTCATGAAGGTCGGTGAAATCGTGTCCCGTCGCATGGTGAATTGAAGTCCACCGTTGAGGGCGATCGAGTTCGAACCGAGGTGAACCACGGGCGTGATCCCGCCATTGAAAAGCGTGTCGTAGGTGTGGCGGGATTCGACCAGGTTGACGCTGGGAAACAAGAACTTGCCGCTGGTCAAGCTTTCCCCGACGAAGCCGGAAATGACGGGGAGATGGCCGAGATGGAGGCGATAGTGTGATTCGGCGAGATCCTGGAATGAATGCCGAGGCGGAGGCAGCAGCGTGGGATTTCCGGTCACGCCCAGGATCCGTGCGTCCAGCGTGTAGACGTTGATGTCCTCCAGCGCGGGACCGAACGCGGCCTCGGGAAACAGACTGAGTTTCTGATTAATCTGGCGACCCTCGGCTTCCGCCATTTGGTATTGCGCGGTCTGTGCCGTTCCCTGGTCTTCCTGTCCGGCGACGGTGCTAGCCTGCGCGAAAGCGGAAAGAGCATGGACTGTGTCCTGGCGCTGGCGGTACAAGTTGGCCGAAGCCATCATGTAGTCGTAGTCGTCACGGAAGTCGGCGGCAGAGCCCAGGCTGGCCAACTCCGTCTCGGCCTTACGGGTGTCCCCTCCGGCCAGGTAAGTATTGGTGAGTCCGATGGCGACCACACGGCCATTGGCTCCGGCCAGCCGCGCCTTATCGAAGTAGGTTTCGGCGAGCTCGAAGTCGTGCATGGCTAGGAAGATATTCGCCGCTGCCACGATATCTTCGGGAGTAACCGTGGAGGAGTCGGTGCGCGCCTCGGCGAAGCCCAGCGCGATCTGGCGCCGAGCGTCGTCCCAACGTCCCTGCCGCAGAAATACTTGCGCAACCGCCAGCCGAACACCAATGCGGTCGCCCTTCGGAGCGTCCAGGGCACGGCTGAAGCGCTGCATGGCGGCGTCTCGATCCCCGAGGGTCAACAGGGCGTCCCCGGTCGCCACCAAGACATTCACCCCTCCGTTGCCGTATTGCTCGGCCAATTGAATATCGCGCAGCGTCTGCTCCCGATCCCCTTCGCGGGCATGGACCTGCGCTCTGAGAGCGTAGATTGCCGGATCCGACGGGGACAGCTTGGAGGCCACGTCGAGCGCGGCTATGGCCTCGGCATAGCGACGCATGTGGTACAGGGTGTCGGCAAAAGCCAGCTGCGTCGTGAGGTCGTTCGGTTTCTCCTCGAGCGCTGCCCGGTATTCGGTCTCGGCGTGGGCAAAGTCCTGTTCCTGACGGAAAGCCTCTGCGCGTGCCAGATGCCATTCGTGCGACTTGCCTAGAAGCTTGTGCGCTGCGTCCAGCTGCATCAGAGCCGGTCTCGGACGATGCAACTGGAGGTCGGCAAAGGCCAAACCGAGGTGAGCTTCTCCATAATCGGGTTGCAACTGGAGCGCCGTCTGAAAGTCTTTCACCGCCTTCGCCGCTTCGTGCAAATCGTTCAGCACGTAGCCGCGATTGACGTACCCGGTTGCCATCTTGGGGTCGCGCTCGAGAGCCCGGGTGAAGTCAGCGAGCGCTTCCCGCGGTTCGCCGTCGCGCGCATGGAGGTAGCCGGCAATCAGAGCGAGATCTTTGTCATTGCGGAAGACGGGATCGTATTTTTCAACCAGCGCCAAGGTGTCCTGGTAACGTCCAAGATAGTAGAGATCGTAGGCCAAGTAGACCGCGCCTTCGCGGTCGTTCGGCAGTTTCTCGAGAACTTTGTAGCCCAATTGCGCCGACTGCGTATAGTCGCCCTTCAGCGTGAGATAGCGCTCGCGCTCCCGGCTTACCTGGGGACTCTCATTCATCTTCCCCTTGGCGCGATCCAGCCAGCGCTTCGCCAGCTCGAGGTTGTGCGATTCCAAGGCTGCGTTGGCGGCTCCTGATACCACGAGGGGATTGCTCGGCATGTGCTGATAGGCGTTTTCATAATTGGTTTCTGCCGCGTGGAAGTTGCGCTCGGCTGTGTAGAGGTCGCCCAGGGCAAGATAGGGACCGAAGTCTTTGGGATGGGCGGTGGCGGCGCGCGTGAAGTAACTTTCTGCAAGGGTGTTATCGCCTGCGTCGCGGGCCAGATAACCGAGAGAGGACAGAGCGGTCCGATTGTTGCGATCCAAGTCGAGGATCTTTGTGAAAGTGTCACGAGCAGCGTCTTTCTGTCCCAGCTTCCACTCCAGATTGCCGTAGTTCAGCAAGGAATTGACATTCGACGGGGCCAGGGTAAGGGTCTCCTTCAGATCTCGATTGGCCCCCTCGAGGTTGCCGGAGGCGGATTCGATCGCCGCGCGCAATCGTAGCATTTCTGGTCGTGACGCCGAGGGTATTTGTACTTGCTGAATTTCACTTCCTGCCCGATCGAGTTGCTGCCTGGCCCCGGTCTGGTCGTCGGCGCGCAGATAGAGCTCATACAGATTGAGTCGGAGCTCGATCGGATAGAGCGGGCCTTCAGGCGCGCCCTTGGGCAGGTTGCTCAGAGCCATCTGGTATTCACCCGCCGCGTCGGAAAAGCGATCCTCAGACTCGGCGATGGCAGCCTCGATGGCGTGGAGACGGTAGTGGTTCGCATCCATCTGACGGGCGGCATCGAGAAATGGGCGGGCCGCATCGGGCTGTCCCAGATTCATCCAGGCCTGGGCCGCGCTCAGGTCCAATCCGATGTTGCCTTTGGCGGCTTTGGCCAATCGCGTATAGAGATTGGCCGCCTCCTGCTGCTTTCCCGCAAGTTGGTAGGTATAGGCTAATTCGGCGAGGACATCGGGCGCTTTTCCGGGAATGGCTTCGAGGGTTTGAAGCGCCAGATCGTATTGGCCCTGATTGCGATACTCGCCGGCCACGGCACGCAGAACTTCTGCGTCATGCGGTCGACGATTCTTGGCGCGGGTTAAATATCGCGTGGATTGTTCGGGCTGACCCAGGCGCAGATAAGCGTGCGAGATCAACAGGTCGCTGTGGGCGGACGGTTGTAAGGTATCGGCCCTTTCGAGCAGATCCAGAGCCTGCTTGGGGTCGGAGTTGACGAGAAGTTCGCCCGCGAGTTCCAAGCTCGTCGAGTCCTTGGGATTGGCTGCCACCACCCGGCGCAGCAGTTGTAACGCCTCTTCGTCGCGCCCCATTTTGGCGTAGGTCTCGGCCAGGCCCACCAGTCCTCGAGTTGCGTTAGGCTGACGCTCGAGCCCTCGGTTGTAGGCGTCGATGGAAACTTGATGGCGTCCATCCAGGCGAGCCGCATAACCCAGCAAAAACCACAACTCCGCATTTTGAGGAGCAGCTTTCGCTGCCCGTTCCGCGTGGGATACGGCGGCTGCGTAGTCCGATCTTTTCAAAGCGTCCTGCGCAGCGCGCGATTCGCGGGCTACTTCGATGCTCGATCCCCAGCCGAGGTTCGGGTTCTCTGGAGAGCTCGTGGCCGCCGGAGCGTTCTGAGTGGGAGGTGAAGAACTGCCCTGTCCCCCGACATCATAAGTCTGAGCCGAGGCCATCCCGATAAGCACGACGATGCAAAAGCTCGTGAGCGGAAACAGGCTTTTCACTTAATCCCCACCGTAAAATAAAGTTAAACAGGACCTTCCAGATACACCCCCACAGGACTCCTCCTGCGGTCTCATTCAGATGCCACTCGAAGACCTAGGGCTGCTTCTCGATTGGGCGGGAGCCGGCTCCGCCGCCAAGCGGCA
>Ga0137395_10000538_pt1 | contig 16074 bp, 16 predicted proteins | sample czobulk216metaG_FD_108283 | JGI IMG/M metagenome (GOLD analysis project Ga0137395, IMG submission 108283) | Vadose zone soil microbial communities from Angelo Coast Range Reserve, California, USA - czobulk2.16 metaG | ecosystem: Environmental > Terrestrial > Soil > Vadose zone | place: USA...
ATTGTGGTTGCCAGCGCGGTACCCTGCGCACATACGAGGTTCGCGTGCAGCGCCCCTGCAGTCATCCAGGTGCTAGCCACCAGAAGGGTCGTGAGTCTCATTTTTTGGTTGCAAGTGCAGGTAATCCGCGCGCGCCGAACAATGAGTAGACAGTAATCGACAAGTATTTATTCCCAAACGGAGCTCTCAGCGGTCGACAACTATCCTCGGGGCACCGGGCCGGCACTTCGATTCCGGCACGAACCGGTCACATTCAATTACACCTCGCTTAGCATGCACTTCGATCCGCTCCTGGGTGTCTTCTTCCACTGGCTCGGCGAATGGCGAAGCGAGGCAAGACGGGAGAGGCGCTTGGCAAGTACGACGAGGCGCTGAAGTACGCGCCGAATTGGACGCAGCGCAAGGACGCACGTGAGGTGCTAGTTGCTGCCTATCTTGGCCGCAGCCTTGCAGCCAAAGCTAATGCAGATGTCAGCTAGCATCGTGAGACTACCTTCTGTTTCGAGAACGAAATTCGCGACTTCATCCGCGAGGCGCTTCACGAGAAGGAGGGTCCCGACTGGCTGGACAAGCTTCCCACCAAGGTAAAAGAAAATGCCGCGTCGAGAGGGGAAACCGCCCTGAAGGACACTTGGCTCGAAGGTGAGAAAGCCGATCTTCTGGGTTTCGTCGACTTCGGCGATCTAGCGCAGATCATTATTGCTAAATGGGATCACTTTAAAGACGTTGTGCCTACACAGCAGTGGTCGAAGCAGCGAATGGACGAGCTGGAGAAGTCTAGGAACTCCATCGCACACAATCGGATGCTTCTGCCCAGCGAGTTTCAGCGACTTTGCATGTACGTCGTTGACTGGAACCGAGTCATTGGGTTGTAGGGCGTAGGAGATTGCCTTTGGTCGCCATTCTCGCGGTGGCGCCGCGCCACCCACGGGTGGCGTTTCGTTTCGTGCGAGGCGTCACATTTTCGCCCTCGTTGGTGAGAGAGTGTCCTATTCCACGCCAAAACGTGCCCTAACCCCAAAAGGCTCACAAGGCCATCGGCAAGTCCGGCGATTCAACCATTCTGACGAAGGTGCTCGATCCGCTGCGAGGGGTTGGCCGAGGGAGTACTCATACCGCTTCCTGAAGAACAAGCCGACCGACGAACGGGCTGACCGGGAGGTCGACGCGTTTCGCGCCTTCGGTACGCTGTCTGCGAACGCACGATGGAACCATAACCGCGTCTGTGTAGACAAGCTCGTTCCAAGACGGGTATCAACCGCCGCTACATGCACGCGTTCACTCACGTCCGTGTCGGGCCTGTACGTATTGCGGACTCTCAGGCGGAGCTGTCAGTCCTTGCCCTTTCCTTCGTGTTCCAGCTTTATCACTTTTCCATTCGCAAGGACGTGAACGCTCATTTCCCCGTCTGATTTGGTTGGCGCCTCGAGCTCATATTCCTGTGGGCTTGTGCCCTGAATGAGTTTGGCTTCGGTAGGTGCGGTGCCCAATGCTTTCTGTGCAGCGTCAATGGCTGCCCGGGGCACTTCTGACAGGCTGATTGTCTTCTCCCGGTATTCCTCCTTGAGGCTTTGTGCGAAGCCAGGATTACTCACCACCGCTAGCGCGCTGATTACAACTGGCACTAAAACTCCTGAGACGTTCATGGGAAACTCCTAGAGGTTCCTCTCGGATAAAAGAGGCCGGCTCATCAGCGGCCGGCCCAGGGGGGGAGCTTGTACACTAGACCTTCTGGAATCAGCTTTTATTCCCTCCAGGACCCTGAGGGCCGTGCCGATTCTGTCGAAGAACGTCATCAGGGTGTCATCGCTTTCTGACACGCCAGCTGTCTCTATGCGGGGGGCGGGGCGGAATGGTCCCGTTTGCCGATTAGTCTCACACTAAGCTATCGATATCGCTGACACCGGGGCGGGGGCGCTGCTCAGCCAGCGACTCGGGTGCGCGGCATCCGTTGCTCGACGGGCGGCACTCCGCCTTCAGTCAGGATTACCAGATACTTTGCACCCTTTTTCCGATGTTGCCGGACCGCCCGGTAGGCCGCGCTGTCATACCAACGTCGCGCGGCATCCCTTGAGGGGAACTCATACACCGTCACTCCCTCCACTGGACCCTGTCCCTCCAAGATCAGGAACCGGCTGTAGTCAATTAAGACCCGTGCCGGGTGATCCACCAACGTTCCATTCACGCGCTGCCAATAGGTATTGAGGTCCTGCGGGTCTACAACTTCGCGGCAAACCAAGACGACATAGGCAGGCATGCGGCCACCTCCTTAATGAAATATCGCTGGAATGAGCAGGCTCAATCAGCTTGGACTCGTGGGCTTGCGTTCACTGATAGGCGTGACTCCACCGTCCACGAGCATGCCGAGATACTCGTTGCCCTCTGTTCGGTCCTTGCGGGCCTGGACATATGCGTCACCGTTGAACCACTCGAGCGTCTGCTCAAACGGAGGGAACTCAGCTATCACCACTCCCTCGACGTGCTCCTCCTGATCCGCATCGAGCACCTCGCATGGACTGTACCCTGCGAGCACATTAATATTCTTGGGGTAGGCCGCCGGCGCGAACTGCCAGTAACGCTCGAGCCCCGCGCGGTTCTTCACCGCCTGACAGATATAAACAAGATAAGTAGACATAGCATGCACTTCCTCACTTCATTGGCACCCAGGTCTCTGTCGAATCGATGGCCGTGCGTGGTCGGCGAGCACCCATTCTCCAGTCTCCGGCGATGGGAGAGTCAAGCCCCTCCCGAGGATTGACTCTCCTGTACGGGGGAGAGTGCAGACTAAGGCCATGCCAGCTACGCCGGCCCTGCTTACGATTGGGGACTTTTTGCGAGCCACGTTGCTCACGATCAAGACGCTGCGGCACTATCACGACACGGGTCTTTTGCAGGCGGCCGAGGTCGGTACCCATACCGGTTACAGGCGTTATCTGACCAGCCAGATTCCGCAGGCGCTGATGATCAAGCGCTTTCGCGAGTTGCGGATGCCGCTGAGGGAGATCAGGCAATTGCTTGCCTCGCCTGACGGCTCGGTCCGCAACACCATCATAGCCGCACACTTGAGCCGACTCGAAGATGACCTGGGGCGAACTCGACGCGCGGTATCGGAGCTGCGCGGTCTACTCGAGCCACCTGCGGGCCCCCCGACCATTTCTCATCGCCACATCGCTCCGATGATGGGCGCTGCCATCGGTGAGCGCGTCGACGCAAAGCACGCAGTGCCGTGGTTGGCTGGCGCGTTGGCAGAGTTGCAGTCGACGCTCGTTAGCCAGGGCAGACGAGCCCTCGCCGTAGCGGGCGGACTCATCTCGGACGAGATCATTGCCAAAGGGCGAGGTGCGGCAACGATCTACATTCCCTGTGATGGGCCGATCGAAAGTATCGGTCGGGTACGACCCTACTACGCGCCTGACGTCGAGCTTGCCACAATCGTGCACGCAGGCTCGCATAGAAGCTTTGACATCGCCTATGGAGCCCTGGCAACTCACGTAGCGTGTTATGAGCTTGCGGCGGACGGGCCCTTGCGGGAGCACTACCTGGTGGGACCGCTGGATACTTCGGACGAGAGCGCCTGGCGTACGGAGATCGGTTGGCCCATCGTGAAGGTCGCCGAGCGTCCTCATTGAGCCGCGACTCTTAAGCCCGCGCCCGATCGCCCTGTACGGGTAGCTGGAATAACGGCTCATGGCCGGAACGAGTCAGACAGCGCTTGTGTGACCGCTTGGACGTGGTGACTGGACACTGCTCTCTGTGAGCAGGGACAGAGCGGGTTGACGCGAATGTCTACAGTCTGCGGACGGTGTCGCTGTGTCGCTGTATCGCTCTTGCATCAAAGAGAGGGTCGCTTGGCGCATCTGGTAGGTTGGCACCGCAACCTGCTGGGTCTCGTCGACGAAATCGGCAAGCAGCAACTGTGTGGAAAATTATCGAGGCGTATCTCGACGAATCAAGGCTTTATCCGTGCGTAACTGCCGAAAATATTCCACGATTGCAGCTACCAGATAGGCTAATTCGCGTTGCACTCCGGTGCATAGCGGTGCAATTCGTTGCAAATGGTAGCGGGGGCGCGATTCCGACTAATAGCACGACCGTCATTCCATTCTCAAGCGCTGACCGCCGCCGCAAGAATTCCTCCGTCCAGATTCCCAGCCACTGTTGTAACGGACACGCTCTCACACCCGATAACGTCCGAATAGACCATCGTGAACGCCGCTGGCGCTGCCGACGGTGTGGTCGTGAGCGCGCTGCTGCATTCAGGGATCGGCGCGAACGCGTGGCCTGACGATCTCAAATCTCGGCTAAGAGCATGATCCAATCGGATGCGGATGCCAACTTTGGGAATTGATGAAGTCACTGCGGCTCGCATGTCGCGTGACTTGCTCGCCCGGAGGATCGACGAGCCCAGTCGGCAACGACTTGCAACGGTCTGGAACGAAATGCCCCGGAAAACGACAGGCATCTGTGGGACCCACGTGATCTGCACGGGATCAATGGAAGCGGTCTAGTTCCGCTGAAGATATTCGGAGACTTACGACGATTGCCAGCGGACTCAAGATCCGGTGGTTCCTTCCGGAGTGACCAGCCTTCGGAACCACGTCGGCGGCGCGCCAGTCCAGGAGAGCTGCGGACGCGCCCTCAATGAGCGCCTCCCACGATGAACTACTCAGCGCGATGCGGGAGGGTGCCGCCGTCCCATAACGTCCAGAGCTACCGTACGCGCTCGCCAACGAAAACGCCCTCGTCAGAATTTCATGATGGCATCGTGGGATGCGCAGCGGCGATCGAGAAAGATCTTGAGCAGGTCCGGGCGCAGTGCATGGAGCCTCGCCCGCGCAGGCATCTCGCCATCGGTGGTGACCAGCTGATATACGGCTGTGTAGATACGGCCGTTACGACTATCTGGCGCCAGCGCGGAGGGAACGTGGCTCCTTTGTGCCAGGTCGGCAATCAACAGCCACGCCGGAAAATCTTCCGGCGGTAGCTCCGGATCTGCGCTCATGAATTCATGCCAACGCTGTGCGAGCCGGTCATCTCCGGGCGCATGCGCAAGTGTCTGTGCAGCCGTTTGAGGGTGCTCCCAGCACAGGCGCGTCCACAGCCGGCGCGCGGCTTCGCGGCGGGATTGCCGCGCGTACGCCTCGGCCAGCCGCACAAGGAGCAAGGAGTGTGGGTGCGCCCCAAGCTCCCCCTCGATGGCTTCAGCCACACGATTCCAGGCACCAGCCTGCGCGTAAGCGTAGCTGGCATGCAAATTCGGAAAGCTCGGCGCGAACAGGCAGCCTTCCAGGCGCTCAGCCAGCTCCGCCCAGAGCGGAGCCAGATAGTCTCGTGCTCGGGCGCCGAGCGTACCGGCTGCCAAGGGAGCAACTTCCTCCTCAAGGTCTCGCAGCCGCTCGGCAGGCTTCCTGGAGCAGGGCTCGGCCGCTCGGATCAGACGGCGATAATCGTTGAGGATCCCCTCTGTGTCGCCGAGCTCCCTCAGGCGTTCCAACGCGGAGTGCGCCGCATCGAATCGATGTTCCGCCAGCGCGCGGTTAGCCTGGTCAAGGGCAAGCGTCTTGGCGCTGTCTTGGAACAGGTCCCCCTGCAGGCGGTTCCGGGGTCGGATAAGCCGATGCGTGCACAGCTCCGCCAGGGTCTTTGACGGCCCCACCGACAGCGGACCTTGATCCTTATCCCACGCCATCGGAGGACAGACTTCGACACTCAAGTGCTGCTCGACCGCATAAGCCTGCGCGTGCGCCAATGCTGCCGTGACTTCCTCGACCGGAATCGTGAACGCCGATTGCAGCTCCGGTCGGCGCCGATGACGCCATTCCCGATAATCTGCGTATTCCACGCAGCCTATTGCCAGCAGATACTCCAGCGGATCAAGCTCACCGCGCTCCAACACCAGCCGGTCCACGGTCGACAGCCATCGGTAGCGAGCTTCGCTGTCCATGAATGAGCTACTATCGTCTCACGCTCTTCCGCCGCAGTGGCTTTCCCACGTCGCGTCATCAACCTTGGAGGTCCAGTACTCGACGTACTTCTGGTACGCCGTTGCGGAGGTGAGAAACGGAACGTGCTCGGGGCAGCGCAGCCAATGACCCGCAACGGTGCGCGCGCCTTCGCGCCGCGCTTTGGCAATGCGGTGATGGCCGTCGATCACGTTGTAACGTCCGGGTGCGATCTCGGCCAGAACGATGGGGCGCGACAAATCCGCGGTGCGGATAGTGTCTTCATCCAGATGCGTGGCGCCATAGTCGGGAATGCCAGCGAGCTCGACCCGCTCGACGGGAAACCTGTCGAGGTGAGCCTGGATAAAAGCGAAAAGCCGAGAAATGTTGAACTCGAAGATTCCGTTCGCATACAGCTCGTCGCCCGTAGCCCGAGTGCAGGGTTGGAACGTCCTATCAAGTTTGAGCTTACCCAACCGCACCATCAACCGTCCTCCAGGAGGTCAAAAGTGAAGCGGCTGGGGCCTGCGATGACCCACTTCAATGAGAAGTCACGATGCAGTGGGTTTAGCAGAAAGTTCCACTCCCCCTGAGTGATCACACTGGGCACCCGCAGGACCGGACGGTTGCCCGCCGCGAGCCAGGCGTCGCCAAATGTGCGGCTGACCTGATAGTCACTCTGCCATCGAGCCGGATAAGAGGAGGGCATCAGGATGAACTTGTCAGGGATCTCTGCCACGAAAAAGCGGAACGGCTGCAGATCAGTTGTCTGCTTGAGGTGAACCAGAATCTCAAGTGCCGCGAGCGAGAGAGATTCCGCCGCATAGACCACAGCGCGCCCGGCGGGATGCCAGCGAGCGGAAGCTTCCAGTGCCCCTTGTCCGCTGAATGCCTCCCTGCGGGAGCGCGCGAACCGCGCCGCAGCGATGCGGAACACGCGCATGCGAATCTTAGACGAACTGACCGTGACTCAACGAACGCAGTAGAGTTTCGACCTCACGGGCTCCGAGCTCGGTGTCCAGCAGATCGATGGGGGCGACGTCCCCCAGCGCGCTGTCCGGCTTAAAGAGCCATTGCGAGATGGCCTCGTCCGTGGCGAAGAGGGCACGGGCGAGATTGCAGATGCGGGCAAGCCGCAGCACTTTCTCGGAAGCCTCTACCGACAGCGGCGCTCCGGTCCCGTGCTTGCGCGCAAGCGTCCGGCGCGCGATTCCGAGCTTGGCGGAGAGCAGCGAGGTCGAAATTCCGAGCGTGGCCGCGAGGTGGTCGAACATGCTCACCGGCAGCCCGCGACGAATCCGAGCCAGTAATTCCGGTACCGGCCGTTCGACGAGCACAAAAGCAGATCGCATGGGTCGATCCTGAGCCAAATGGCTCAGTAACATGAGCCAGATGCGCAGTATACGGGAGTTTCACGGCGGACGCAAAACGCAGGGCGACTAGCTGGACGATCTCCCGCGCGGCCGGTTGGAGCGGTAAGCGAATTGCGCAGGAGTTGAATGTGCAACAGATCCCGGCACCAGGTGCGGTGTGGAGGCGCAACCCATCGGTTCGAAGCCAAAAGCGAACTGACGGGGATTGGGTGCGTAGCGCGATCGTCGGAGACGTGCGACGGGGAACCGGAATTCTGAATAACCCGGTGTACAAGGGTGATGTGGTCTGGGGTCGCAGCCGCTGGATACGCAGCCCGCGCGACAGTGCTATTCGCAGGTGCGAGGTGGTCGAGGACCCTGAAGACCTCGTGACACACCACATCGAGCGGCTGCGTATCATCTCCGATGATCTGTGGGATAGGGTCCACGTGGTCCAGAGTGCCCGCACGCCGCGCGGAGAGGCGATTCGAGCCGCGAAGCGGCGCCTGGGATAACACCGCTCGCGCACAGCTCGGATTACGCGGGTGCGACTGATGCCGACAACCGAGATGCACCGAAAGTGCACGCAGCTCGGAGACGGGGTCACTTGACTGTACCAGAAACAGTGGCTTGCCGGTATCAGCTGCGGATACGCAATCCGATGGTGTGCAAGTCGTAATCCTCTCTCTAGCGGGGTTTCGCGCCCGTACCGCACGATGATTGCCCGTGTCTGGACGGCGAATTCACGAACACGTCCGAGCAGTTAATTGCGTGAGGCGGTGTGCTTTCGAACCCCTTCCGAAACTGGGCGTCGCTGCGCCGTAATCTGTGGTTATGGAGACCACAAGTACGACGCGCCGTTGTTCAGATCTAGGAGCTCCGCCCCGTCGGACCGCGTGGTGGCGTACTGGAACGTGTAACCATCAACGACCACAGTCTCGTTGTTCGGAGAGAAGTCTAACGAACAAGTGGCGACCGTGTATGGCGCGACATAGGTCATGGTCTGACGACCTGCCAAACCAGCGCTCAGATATCCGCAGATCGGCCCGAAGCTAGGATTTAAGCCGTTCTGATCCCATGTCGCGATATAGAAGGTCTTGGCCGGCTGACAGTAGCGGCCGCAATTTCCCCCGGTGGTAAACCGGCACGCGCCGAATACGCTGCCATCTGCCGCAAAGCCGATGGCGGCGCACGGTGTCGCCGTTCCGGCTTGATGTGGAGGCAGCGGCTGCGGGTCGCTAAGAACTTGCAGAGTATCGGCATAGGCGGATCCGGACAAAATAAGACCTAACACAAACATGGCCTTCATAACCCCTCCATTGGGTTGACCGCACGAGAAGCCGCAACCTTTCACGCCCACCGTGGCAAGCGCCGCGGTAGTGAGACTGATCAAAGGCCAGCGTCGCGAGCGGACCGAAGCATAGCGATCACTGAACGTGTGTCGGCTGCGGAGTAGGAACTTCTTTTTGTGCTTACGCAATCTGTCGGCTGTGACAGACAGTTACCTAGACATAACCAACACAACAGTCAACACGCTGGCGAGAGCCTCTCGGTTGCTGGCCGTCTCTGATTGATGGGCGCCCTTAAGTTTCGTGTCAGCTGCGAGACGCTAACACCGTTTGAATCTGCATCGGACCGAAGGGCGACGCCCCGCATGTGGAGGCGTCGCGACGGAGCAGCTCACCCACCTTTCAAAAGTCGCGGGGCGACCAATATGAGAGAGCAATATCAGCACGTGTTCGTCCATGCGCGGCCGCTCGGGCGGTGGATACAACATCGCGTCCGAGAAATGCGGAGATGTCTACGGTTCAAGCGAGAGCGCGGATCCGAACTTCCTGGCTGGGTTCAACCGCAACAGGCGTGTTCTCGCCAGGCTTACTGCTGCAGGCCCCCGACGATCGCGGGCGGCCGGGCGACCGAGGTAGCACGGCTAGATCGGTGATCCGACTCAGTGGAGGCCGCCGTCCCTGGCGACCAAACCTGTGCGACTAAAGAGCGCGCGCACGACTGAGACGCAACGCGCCGAGATCACTGCGGAGGGTGTAACGACTGCGCGGAATTAGATTCTGATTTTCGTTATCGTGCAATCTGTCGTCATCGACAGACGATGCTTTAACCGCGCACCAAATCGGCACTCTCAGTTTCCAGCGCGCCGTCACCCCGACGGGTTCAGCTGTCTTCTTTGCCGCATCCCTTGTGCCTCGCGGACCGCGTCTCTCGTTGAGCGTTTTGATCCGCAAATTGACGTAATACCCCGCAGCAGTACGCGCGTTGGTCGGCCGCCTGCGACAGCTTCGCGCGCTTCCCTACTTGCGTGATAGTCGGGTCAGCGAAGCGAAACGACTACCACCCGGCATCTGCAGCACCAAAAACTCACCGGAATTCTGTTCGACTAGCCGCCTATGCCGCTAACCCAACTCGAAGCAGAACTGGGACCCGTGGCCCGTGAGCGTATCGCTACGGGACAGCTACCGAGCGAGGCGCCGTCACGGATATGGGGCGGTCCGGGAAGCGGTAACGCCTGCGCGCTATGGGCAACACAATCGGGTCCAATGAAATTGAATACGAAGTCGAAGCGCACGTCAGGGGCGTTGGGCGATTGTTTCGATTTCATATGATGTGCCAGTCAGTGTGGGAACTAGAGGCCGACCGTTAGAATTACCTGAAGCGCCATACGTAGTCCGGCCTCAGTACGGTTTGGCCAGCAACTGGGATGGGTCTGGGGCTAGGAGTAAGGTGTCCCTTCGGAGCGCCGCCCCGCATGTCACCACGGGCCAGGCGGCTAACCGCAGACGATCTGACGGAGTCATCCGCGGCTGTCATCAAAAATACACTCGGCGACAGCGCGATAGACACCGCGACCGCCGCTCAGCTGGAAAGAATCCGCGAGCTGCTAGGCGATGCCTCGTCCCGCATTGCTCACCTGCTCATCGTCCCGGATGCGAGCATCGGCGCCGACGGGAGCGGCAACTTGAGGAGGCAGCGGTAGAGTTGCGCTACGCCATTGAGTATCTCAACCTGTAGGCGTCAAGGATCAAATGAAGCCTTGTAAGGGGATCGCTCAGTTCGCGCAGCGGTGCCACTTCCCCTTCTGGTCAACCATCCAGCATCCGGACGTCGTAATCTCGCCGTCCAGCGAGTGAGCTGCAGCACGGGCGTTCCGCGCTCGCGCGATAATGCCAGGGCATCTCCGTCATTAAGAGTTCCTTGGGCAGTTCGGCCCGCTCGCATGAAGCGCGTCCTTGGGCAGGATTCCAGAATCCGCTACATAGGCTTCCAACAGCTTCTCCGCCTCGGAGGGGTGCTGAACGTTGCGCAATCTGATCGTGAACATGTAGCGCGCCTCCTGTTAGCGCGTCCGCTGGACTCGAGTTCCCGGGGCGCCCCCAAACGGCGACGTGCGTCACAGTCCACGACAATTAAAATGCCACGCACGTCGTTCCCGCTGAAACCAAGGGATGCAACCTTTGCGACCTCGATCCGAGCGTCGCTGCCGCTGACTATGCTGAGCGTCGAATTCAACAGCGTTGAACTTCTGCGCGCGACCTGTATCGCTAGTGAGCGTGCGATAGCCGACTTTCACTCACGCAGAGCCGCGCTGACACTCGACTCGCTCGTCGCCGCTGTCTTCGCAACCGCCGCAGTCGAGGCGTTCACGAGCGAGCTGGCTGAGCGCGTCGAAGTCTGGGATGCCGGGGACTGGACTTTCAACGCGACGACGCCCGAGCTGATTCGGGCAGTGCGCCAAATGTTCACGGCCGATGTGTCAGAACAGAGTGAGCAGCCCGCGGAGGAGGTACGCTCTCCGGGACGCGCACCAGCTCGCGATCGCAAGCTTCCCGACGGCGAACTTCAGGATCTGAAACGGCTCCTCACGGTCAGGGACGCAATCACGCACGCCCGCGCGCCGCGTCCGGGCTTGCCCGAGGTGATGGCCCATCTTAGACGCTCCGACTTGACGGTGCCGCGCAACGGGGCGAGCGTCAATGTTTTTTCCGAGCTGGAATCGCCACGTCTCGCAGTTTGGGCCTACTGCACCGCGCGGCGAGTCATGATCGCGATGCTGGATCTCGTTCCGCTAGATGTTGCGGCCGTCAGCACCCTTCGCGACGTTTTGCGCGACCCGGTCCGGTTCCCGTCCGATCGTTGCCGCGGGAAGTAATTGCAGTTGCCGAGATGACGTCTTCCCCCTGAAACCTGGATCGCTCAGTAGCGCAGTTGCGCCATTCTGTTTTCTGGTCAGGAGCGGACAGCGGGGCGTCGCTGCGGCCCGCCGCCCGGGGTTGCTCAACCGCCGCTCGTGACAGAATCACCGCCGTCAAGCACCAGCTTACCGTTGCGAACCGGAATGCGGTCGCCTGGGTCGTGATTCATCTTCACGCTAGACTCCTGGTCGCCAAGCCGATAGCGCACTTCATACCCAGTCCGCTTCTGTGACTTGTCGTACACCGTGTTGCACTTCTGTTCGGTCGTCGTGTACGTGTCCTTGTCCTGCAGATTCTTCTGGAGGCGATTGCCGGCGTAACCGCCGCCGGCGGCTCCCGCCACGGTCGCAATGTCGCGTCCGGTGCCGCCACCGATCTGGTGGCCCAGTACCCCGCCGATAACCGCGCCAGCCACGGTGCCCATGATCTGATGCTGATCCTTCACTGGCGCCTGGTGAGTTACGGTCTCGTCGTGACAGTCCTGCCGCGGGGTTTGGACCGTTTTCGTCAGCGGTGTGACTTTCAGCACCTGCGCGTACTCGGGGCCCTTGCTCACCATCTTCAGGCTGGCGACCGCGCGCCCGCACCGACTGCAACGACCGTTCCGATCGCCAAGCCCATCATCAGAGATCTGTTCATCGAATCCTCCTGCACCGTCGCGGTACCCACCGCAGTGCGATCAAGTGTAACGAGCGCGAGCGGGATGATTTCCGACGCAGTTCGCTGAATGACCGAGTCGGGTGCGGGTGTTTGGATTTGGCGACAGAATCTGCTTCGCACCGCCTCGCCAGGGCTGCAGCTCCCCTGACGCTTGTTAGCGACAAAGGCGCAACTTATTTTCGCGCGATAAAGTTACATGGCGTGCCCTCGCGCCGAAGTTGCGTGATACACCTGCCACCGGCCGGGGCATCCGATACGAGATCGGCCACGCCATCGGCCGACCGATCCACGGGGAGACTCAACATGCAGCCTAATATGCGATTGACCTGCCTAGAGTGGGCGTTCCGCTGGGTGCCCGCCACGCTGCTCGCGGTCGGCTTGGGCGCGTGTAGCAGCGGCGCCGGCACGTCGATGCCGGCATCGAGCGCGAAAGCCAACGCCCAGCGCGTGGCGATCGGCTCAATCACCGGTTTTGGCAGCGTCCACGTCAACGGGGTGAAGTTCGAGACCACGAGCGCGAAAATTACCGTCAACGGCCAGGCGGCCACGCAATCTGACCTCAAGGTCGGCGAAGTCGTTACGGTCCATGGTCATCACGACGATTCGAGCGACCAGGACATGGCCGACTCGGTCGAGTTTCACGACAATGTGCAGGGTCCCGTGTCGATGATCGACATGACGGCGGGAACGCTCGTTGTGCTCGGCCAGAATGTGATCGTGAGCACCGACACTTCCTTTGGCGACACCATCATGCCAGCCTCGCTCGCGGGTCTTGCGGTCAACGACATTGTCGAAGTCAGTGGCATGCCGGCGGCCAACGGAGACATCCATGCGACGCGCATGGAGAAGAAAGCCGCTGGCGCCCCGTTTGAAGTCACGGGAGTTGCCGCTTCGACCGATTCGACCGCCAAGACACTCAAGATCAATGCGTTGACGGTCGATTTCTCGGCGGCGACGCTCGTCGGCTTCCCGCCGACCGGCCCCAAGGATGGGGACCGGGTCGAGGCGACCGGCACTTCGCTTGGCTCTGCGGGTGAACTCACGGCGACGCGGCTCGAGCTCTTGACCGACGACGAATTTGGCCAGGAGAACGAGGAAGGCGAGATCGAGGGCCTCATCACCCGCTTTGCCTCGGCCACCGACTTCGATGTGGCAGGTCATCCGGTCACGACCTCAGCCTCCACGACCTTTGAGGGTGGCATGAGCACCGACCTCGCATTGAACGTCCGCGTCGAGGTCGAGGGCACGGTCAATGCCTCGGGCGTTCTCGAGGCCACAAAAGTCCGCATCCACCTGATGTCCGCCTCGGCGACGCGACTTCTCGGGCAGGTCGACATGGTTGACATGACCGCCGGAACTGTCACGGTGCTCGGCATTTCTGTCAGCGTTACCGCCATGACGCATTTCGAAGATGGTGGATCGGAGAGCAGCGCCTTCAGTCTGTCGGACATTCACACCGGCGATTGGCTCGACATTCGCGGCAGTGAGAGCCCGGCCGGCAGCAACAAAGTCGTGGCGACGAGCCTTCAGCGCGTCGAGGTGCAGTCGAGCGTGCGCCTCGCCGGGTTCGTGAAGACGGCGATGCAGCCGAACTTCACGATCCTGTCGGTCAACGTCAGCACGACACCCACGACGCAGTTCCGCGATGCGTCAAATGCGTCCACAACCGCCAACGCGTTCTTCATGAACCTCGTCGGCCAGATCGCCGCGGTGCGCGGCACCTGGGACGGCACGACCTTGACCGCGCAGCAGGCCTCGCTGGGCGAAGGAGAAGATGACTGAGTCGGAACGCCGATTCGCCCACGAACGACTTCCCGGGGTCGGCAGCAGTGCCGGCCCCGTTTTCATAGGGATAGGCGTCAGACTTGTGCGGAAAGCAGAGTGTTTCGGGGCGCTGGGACCGGGCAGCTAAGAACCGAGCTTTTCGACGGTAGGGTCTCGATGAGCGGAGAGGTTAGCCGCAAAGGCGCCGCTTGGGCTTGCCCAACGCAACGGCGGTGCGCCAACTTGAGAGAAAAGCCCATAATCGGTGGGTGCTACGTTACCGGCGGTATCTGTGGGTTCGACGGCGATGACAACGCGCGACAGCTCCCTTAACCAGTTGCCTGCCGATAGCGAGCCGAAGCCCTCAGCCGAGGAGCCTGATCAGTCGCTGTCCTCGCTCTTGTCGAGCACTCAGGAATCTGAGCGGCATCGGGCGAGTCCCTCGATCGAGGGTGTCGTTAAGCCAAGTGGTCCGGATCAGGTCGCGCCGGCCGAAGCGGCAAGCTCCGAACGTGTCAGCCTACGGCGACTTGCCCGGTTTGCGATGGAGTACGTGGCCGTCTGGCGTGAGTGGCAATTTGCCAAGCATGCGGGGCAGGCGGCGCTGGCCTCATTTCAATCGCTGCGGGCGAAGCGACCGGATCTCGCGGGGAGAGCGCTCTATGAAGCTTTCGTATGCGAGCGCAACGGCATCGAGGCATCTGCCGCACGAGCGATCCTCCGCCATGCGGAAGATAGTTTCGCCGCTTGGCCGAACGAGCGGGATCTGGTTCTCCGGGACGTCGTGCAGTACCTGGTGATTTCGGAATACTTGGTGTCAAACCCAAAGCGGGTCGGTACCACGATCAACATGAGCCGCGTCGTCTCGCGGCTAATTCCCATGGACTTTTGACAGGATCGGTCCGCCCTAGCCGGGCATCTCTATCCGTGGGTTGCGTCCCCGGGTGCACGCCTCCCGACGTAGCAGAACTCGTACGGTTGGCATACCTCTGCCACTGCACTGAACCTGCACGAAGTTGGCCCAGGTCCTTCGGTCAGTGCAGTGCTTCAGCAACTTAGGCGAGTGACCAGTGGATGCTGAATCCGCTGGTCGCTCTTCCGGAAAGCCACGCCGGACTAAAGGCACTTCAACGGCTTGGGCCTGTTATGGGAGGACGGCCTGAGGCTTTTTCGATCTCGGAGGCGTTGCACCGTCAGCAGTCTCCCGCGTCCGCCGCGAGGATCAATCGCGTTATGAGACCGGAAATCTCACTGCTCGTAGAACTCCTGGGCGCGCTCCGTCTACGAGCGGTGGAAAGCCGGTCAACACGTTCCAGGGGCGCCGGCAGCCCCACCACAGAAACAGCATGATCCGGTATCTGCAGCCCGAAACGTTGCTGACCGTCCGGCGGGAGGCTCGTCAGGCGGTGCATTTGGGTGCAAAACGTTGCAAATGGTAGCGGGGGGCCGCTTCGAGCTTTATAGGGCCCATTCCATCCGGGTGCCGGCGGTTCCGGCCAGCGTCGTAGCGACGCGATGAGACGCTTTGCAACGTCTTGCATTCACGTGCGCCAGGAGAACAGGCACACACGCGCGCTCCCGCGTCCGCCAACCGAGCGATGGCGGAACTGGCGGACGGGCAGGGGCAAGCAGGACCACCCCGTCCATGTCGGCGATGGCCGAGATGCTGGCGAAATTTAGCGCTTGCACGATTATGCTTGTTGTTAACAAGTCCGTTTTTGGCGGCTAGGCCGAGCCTTGCTGCATACCGGTAAACGGGATACAATTACTCGCGTGGCAATTCAAGGGTTCAAGTGCGCCGATACGCAGGAACTCTTTGAAACGGACAGGTCCCAGCAGTTTGGGTCTATTCGTAAGCTTGCGACGCGAAAGCTCGGGATGCTTGATGCGGCTGCGACACTCAAGGACCTGGAGTCGCCGCCGGGAAACCGACTTGAGGCGTTGACCAGGGATAGAGTAGGACAACACAGCATACGGATTAATGATCAGTGGCGAATCTGCTTTGTTTGGACGGAGGCGGGTCCAACGGACGTAGAGATCACAAAGCACTACCAGTAGGAGTGACGGTTATGGGTTTCAAGAACGGCATGCGACCGGTGCACCCGGGCGAGGTGCTCAGCGAGGAGTACCTCAAGCCCCTGGGCATGAGCG
>Ga0137395_10000539_pt1 | contig 16052 bp, 11 predicted proteins | sample czobulk216metaG_FD_108283 | JGI IMG/M metagenome (GOLD analysis project Ga0137395, IMG submission 108283) | Vadose zone soil microbial communities from Angelo Coast Range Reserve, California, USA - czobulk2.16 metaG | ecosystem: Environmental > Terrestrial > Soil > Vadose zone | place: USA...
CGGCGTAACGAAGAAGCTGGTCGGATTCGAATTACTCGAGCCGGGAATCGCGCGGCACGGGTACGACGTCTACGCTGTCGGGTCTCCGTCCGGTGAATCAGCTCCAGTGGGGAAGGTCACCAGTGGCACCCAGACGCCGACGCTGAAGAAATCCATTGGCATGGCCTACCTGGCGGCCGCCGACGCGGGAACCGGCGGCGAGTTCGCCGTCGACATCCGCGGCCGCCGCACGCGCGCCCGGATCGTGCCCATGCCGTTTTACAAACGCCCGAGTACCTAGTACCGAGTACCCAGTACCTAGTACCTAGTACCCTTAACTCTATGTCCTATCCCCCGACCCTCAAATACACCAAAGACCATGAGTGGATCGATCTGGCCGACGAACGAGGCAGGATCGGGATCACCGACTACGCGCAACAGCAGCTCGGCGATGTCGTGTACGTTGAGTTGCCGGCCGTGGGGACGAAGATCAGCCAAGGCCAGTCGTTCGGCACCATCGAATCGGTCAAGGCGGTGTCCGAGCTGTTCGCGCCGGTGTCGGGCGAAGTCGTCGACGTGAATGCCGCACTCAAGGACAAACCGGAATCAATCAACGCGGATCCGCACGGAACCTGGCTGATCGCCGTGAAGCTCAGCAAGCCCGGCGAGGTGGACGCACTGCTCGACGCCACCCGGTACGCCGACCTCGTCAAGGCCTGACATGGCCAGCGGGTTCGCCGCGCGTCACATCGGCCCGACCGACGCCGACCGGGAAGCGATGCTCGCCGTCGTCGGCGCATCCTCGCTTGATGCGCTGATCGATGAGGCCATTCCTCCACAGATTCGCCTCAGGCACCCGCTCAACCTGCCGGACGGGCAAACGGAGCACCGGTACCTGCGCGATCTGCGGGAACTGGCCTCGCGTAATCAGGTATTCAAGTCGTACATCGGCCTCGGCTACTACGGCTGCGTCACGCCGAGTGTGATCCTGCGCAACGTCCTCGAGAACCCGGGATGGTACACGCCGTACACGCCGTATCAGGCCGAAATCGCCCAGGGCCGCCTCGAAGGCCTCATCAACTTCCAGACGACGGTTGCGGATCTCACCGGGTTGGAGATCGCGAACGCGTCGCTGCTCGACGAGGCCACCGCCGCCGCCGAGGCGATGACGATGCTGTTCCGGCTTCAGGTGAAACGCGTGGACGCAGCCGCGGATCCGCCGCAGTTCTTCGTGGCGGACTCATGTTTTCCGCAGACGATCGACGTCCTGCGTACGCGCAGCGAGCCGCTGGGCATCGAGCTCGTCATCGGCGACCCCGCGACCGCGGCGTTCAACCAGCGAATGTTTGGCGCGCTGATCCAGACGCCTGACGAAGCCGGCCGCATTCATGATCTACCGGCCTTCATCAGTCGCGCCCACGACGCCGGTGTGCTCGTCGCCGTCGCCACCGATTTGCTGGCGCTCACGCTCCTTTCGCCCCCCGGCGAGGCGGGCGCTGACGTCGCCCTCGGAAATTCGCAGCGGTTCGGCGTGCCACTGGGGTACGGAGGACCGCATGCGGCCTTTTTTGCGACGCGCAATGCGCATGCGCGTCAGATGCCTGGACGTCTGATCGGTGTGTCCGTCGACGCACATGGCGCTCCGGCGTATCGCATGGCGCTGCAGACTCGTGAACAGCACATCCGTCGCGAGAAGGCGACGTCGAACATCTGCACGGCTCAAGCGCTACTCGCGAACATGGCCGGGTTTTTCGCCGTGTACCACGGTCCTTCCGGTCTCGTCGACATCGCGCGGCGCGTTCACGATCGCGCAACAACTCTCGAGCGAGCTCTTGCGCAGCTCGGCGTTCGCCAGCGCCATGACGTGTTCTTCGACACGCTGACGCTCGAAGTGCCAGGCGGCAAAGCGGTCGTGGCAGAGATTCAGGCGGCTGCCGTCGCGGGGCGCATGAACTTCAGATATCGGGATGATGGCGCGATCGGCGTCGCTGTCGACGAAACGACGGAACAGGAGGACGTCGCGGCCATCGTCTCTGCATTTGCGACGGGCCTCGGAGCCGCGGCTCCGTCGATCGCCGCCCTCCCGTCGCAAAGCTATCCGCCTGGCTTCGCGCGGACGTCGGCGTTCCTCGCGCACCCTGTTTTCCACGCGCACTGCTCGGAGACGCAGATGATGCGTTACCTGCGGCACCTCGAGCGCAAGGATGTCGGTCTCGATACGTCGATGATCCCGCTGGGCTCGTGCACGATGAAGCTCAACGCGGCCTCGGAGATGCTGCCGATCACGTGGCCGGAATTCAGCAGCATCCACCCCTTCGCACCAGCCGATCAGGCGGCCGGTTATCACGACGTCCTGCGCGGGCTGGAAGCCGCGCTCTGCGAAATCACCGGCCTGCAGGCGGTGTCGCTGCAACCCAACTCCGGCGCACAGGGAGAGTTCGCCGGGCTGATGGTCATTCACGCCTACCATCGCGATCGCGGCGAACGGGCCCGCGATGTCGTGCTGATCCCGGATTCCGCGCACGGCACGAATCCAGCCAGCTCCACGATGGCCGGCCTGCGCGTCGTCGTAGTCAAAGGGCGGGCCGACGGCAGCATCGACGTGGACGACCTGCGCGCGAAGGCACAGCAGCACGCGGGCCGGCTGGCCGCATTGATGGTCACGTATCCGTCGACACACGGTGTCTTCGAGGATCAGATTCAGGAAGTCTGCGCGCTCGTTCACGAGCATGGCGGCCAGGTGTACATGGACGGCGCGAACATGAACGCGCAGGTCGGCCTCACGAGTCCGGCCGCGATCGGCGCGGACGTGTGCCACCTGAACCTGCACAAGACCTTCGGGATCCCACACGGCGGGGGAGGACCCGGCATGGGGCCCATCGCGGTTGCCGCGCACCTCGCCCCGTATCTGCCCACGCACTTGATGGCGCGCACCGGAGGCGATCACGGCATTCACGCCGTCGCCGCGGCTCCGTGGAGCAGCGCGAGCGTCCTGCTCATCGCTTACGGCTACATCAAGATGCTTGGCGCGAACGGGATGACGGAGGCCACACGCTCCGCGATCCTGAACGCCAACTACATCAAATGCCGGCTGGACCGGCATTATCCGGTCCTCTACACGCGTGCCCGTGGACGCGTCGCCCACGAACTGATCTTCGACCTGCGGCCGCTGAAGCGGGCCAGCGGCACGGCGAACATCGACGAGACCGACGTCGCCAAGCGCCTGATGGACTATGGCTTTCATGCGCCGACGGTCTCGTTTCCAGTCCCCGGGACGCTGATGGTCGAACCGACCGAGAGCGAGTCGAAAGAGGAGATCGATCGGTTTTGTGACGCAATGACGGCCATCCGTCTGGAGATTCAAGCCGTCATCGATGGAAAGGCCGATGCGAAAGACAACGTGCTGAAGGGCGCGCCGCACACCGCCGCGGCCGTCGCCGCGAATGAATGGCGCCACGCGTATACCCGGGAAGAAGCCGCTTTTCCCTTGCCGGTCGTGCGCGTCCGAAAGTTCTGGCCGAGCGTCGGCCGCATCGACAACCCGTTCGGCGATCGGAACCTCTTTTGTACGTGCCCGCCCGTCTCTGATTACTGATCGGAATCCACCGTCTCGATCACGCGATCCAGTTTCGTCACGGCCAGAAGTTCCTTCACGCGGCGCGACGCATGCAACAGCTTCACGGTCGTGCCCACCCGAATGGCCGAGACATACCCCTGCACGATCGCGCCGAGCATCACGCTGTCGACGTATGCGAGATCCGCGACGTTGACGAGGATGCAGGCATAGCCGTGGGACAGCAGCCCGCGCAGCTTCTGGTGAAGTCGGGAGGCGTCGCTGTCGCTCTGGCCGGAACTGCTCCCGATGTCGAGAACGACGGTCGAACCGGGCGAGAGTGGAGGCGTTGGGTCGATCACTGGATCAGTCCGTCGAGCAGGACGACGTCCGTCTCGGTTTCGGCAATCGCGGCATAGATGTGCTGGCTGTCGGCGGACCAGGACATGCTGCGTGCGATGCTGGTGGACCGGCTGCCAAAATCGGTGATCTGCTTCATCGTGCCGTCAGCGGTCGAAAGCGTCCAGATGTTGGTCGTGGCACCGTCGGTGAGCGCCGTCGCGATCCAATGACCGTCAGGCGACAGAACGTTCTGAAGCACCGAGGGCACGCCGGAAATGCGCTGGCCGGAGACGCGAGTGATCGCTTCGGACGGCGCATCTTCGGGGCACGCTCGGCGGACCTCTGTCTCCACTCCCCACAGGCCGAAGATCTCCGAGCGTATCAGCACCATGTAGTAGAGCGTCGATCCGTCGGCGCTGATCGCCGGCATGGTCGCGTCGACCTCCTCTCGCACGACGACTGGCGGCCCCCCGTCGACGCAGATCTTCTCGAGCCGCCGGTTGGCGATCGCGCGATAGTAGAGCCAGCGTCCATCGCTCGACCAGCACGGCGCCCAGCCCGCTTCGACGACCTGCCGGAGATCGCTCCCGTCTGGACGGATCGTCGCCAGACCGGTCCGGCCCCTCTGAGTCGTCAGAAACACGATGAGGTTGCCCGCCGGCGACCACCTGGGAATGCCGATGGCGGTCGCCGGATCCCGCTCGAAAGTGACCTGTCGCGCCGATGTGCCATCGGTTCGGGCAATCCAGAGATTGCCGTGGCCGCCGTTGTCCGAGAGGTAGGCCACTTCGGTTCCGTCGGGGCTGACTGTCGGCGTCTGGACGTGACCGGTCTGTCGTGTAATGCGAACGGCCTTGCGTGTATTTTCGGCAGGCGAGCGGCTCACTGGAAACTTCCAGATGTCCGACTGACTTCTAATCCGGCATGCGAGCAGCTTGCCCATGTGATGCATGTCGGGTTCGACGTGCGACTGATCGCCGAAGGTCAGCGGGCGATCGTTGCGGCCGTCGCGATCAAGCCTCCGCAGGTTGAAGACCGGTGGGTACAGCAAGGTGCTCCCGCGCGACGAGCTGTACACAAAGCCCGAACCATCGGGCAGCCAGCAGAATCCCTTGATCCAATCGCTCTCGCACACCGCCCGACGCTCACCGCCTGCGACCGAAACGGTCTCGAGGAAGGTTGCAAATCCGCCGCTGCTCCTGCGTTGCAAGGCAATCGCGCCGTCGTCGGGCGACCACCGAGGCGACGCATAGCCGTCGCCTGGCGCCAACATCGCGACCTGGTCGGCGCGCGACCCGTCACGCGCAACGGCCATGAGCACCGGCCGACCGTCGAGCGCCTGAAAGAGCGCGACGCGCCGGCCGTCGTGGCTGATGTCGCCGCTGCCAAGCGCCGGCGCCACGCGGCGCGGCCAGCCTCCGAGCGCGCTGATTTCCCAAATCGTGCCTGCCTCGTTACGTCCCGTCGCCGGTGTGTAGTAGATCAGAGCACCTGAGTCTGGGGCCCAACGGGGCTCCTCGTGATCGGCAGCGTCGCTCGTCAACTGCAGCGGCGTGCCGCCCGACAACAGTCGAACCCAGATCTGCCGTTTGCCCGCCACGAGCGCGACAAAGGCGACCATCTTCCCGTCGGGTGACATGGCGGGCCACTCTTTCAGTCCGGCCACATCTGTCAGTCGCTGGAACTCGACCTGACGCTCAGCCGGCGCCGCCGGACCGGCGACGTCCGGCGCGCCGCCCCGGACGTCTTCGATGACGTCTTCGATTTCTATGCGCGCGTCGACGATGTCGTGGAGTCGGCGGCGGCTCTCCTTTTCGAGACAGCGCTGCAGAAGCCGTCTCACCGCGCCCGGTACCGCGGGTAGACGCGTCCAATCAGGCCCACGCTGAAGCACGCCGGCGATCACATCTGATGCGGTGTCGCCGGCAAACGCCGCTTCTCCTGTCAGCATTTCATACAGCACGCATCCAAACGACCAGATATCGGTCCGTTTGTCGACGACTCTTCCGCGCGCCTGCTCCGGACTCATGTAGGCGGCGGTGCCCAGAACGACGCCGCCGTCAGTGCGTCCCGCCGCGAGGGTGGGAGAGTGCGACAAATTCAGATTCGAGGCGTCGCCGTCGGCCGCCCGTGCCAGCCCGAAATCGAGCACCTTCACCCGGCCGGCGGGCGTGATCTTGATGTTCGCCGGCTTGAGATCGCGGTGGACGATTCCACGCTCATGCGCCGCGTCGAGCGCCTCCGCGATCTGCACCGCAATCGTCAGCGCCTCGGCCACCGGCAGCGGGCCGGCCGCGATGCGGCCGGCCAGCGTCTGGCCGTCGACCAGTTCCAGCACGAGGGCCGGGGTGCCTTCGATCGTTTCAAGCCCGTAGATCGAGCCGATGTGCGGGTGATTCAGGGAGGCGAGCACGCGCGCTTCCCGCTCGAATCGCGCCAGGCGGTCCGGGTCGCCCATGAACGCGCGCGGAAGAATCTTGATCGCGATGTCACGATCGAGCTTCGTATCGCGCGCGCGATACACCTCGCCCATGCCTCCCGCGCCCAGGGTGGACGTGATCGTGTACGGACCGAGTTGCCGGCCGATCAACGAGCTCCCAACCGACTGACGACGGTCAGCCATCGTGCGCCACATTCTACGACGAGGATGTGTGCAGGCAGCGGGCGCCGACAACGCGACTCAGTCGCCGGCCACTTGCGCTTTCCGAAGGTAGGCGGCGCCGAGCGCGCGAGTCACGGGACCAGGCGCGCCGTTTCCGATGATGTGATTCTCGACTCGCGTCGCGGGCACGACGCCCCGCGTCGTGCTCGTGAAGAAGGCCTCGTCGGCATTCAGCAGATCGTCGTCTCTCAGCACGGCCTCGCGGACGGGAATGCCCGCCTCGGCTCCGACCTCGAACAGAAACGCCCGCGTGATGCCAGGCAGCAGGCCCGACTCGATCGGCGGCGTCAGCGCCGCGCCGTCCCGGACGACGAAGAGGTTGGACGTCGTGCATTCGGCCAGCTCGCCGCGAAAATTCCGCATCACGCCCTCGAACGCCCCTCGGCGGGCCGCTTCCTGCATCGCCAGCGCGTTGTTCAGCAGGTTGTTCGACTTGATCAGGGGGCTCACCGATCCCGGATGGTTGCGGACAACGTCGACCAGCGCGAGCTTGACGCCGCGCTCGTAGACCTCGGGCGGCAGATCGACCTGCGGCTTGACGATGACGATCACAGAGGGCGTGGCGCACGCGGCGGGGTCGTACGACAGCTCGCCGACACCGCGCGTCAGGAGGATCCGAATGTAGGCTTCGCTGGCCGGGCCGCTTCCAAGGCCGGCCGCGTCCATCGTCTCGCGGCAGCGGCGCTTCATCTCGTCGTCCGGAAGCGGGACGGGGAGCCGCAGCATCCCCGCTGAATTGCGAAGACGCTGCATGTGACGATTGAAGAGGAACGGCTCGCCGTTGAACGTCCGCAATGTTTCGTAGACGCCCTCGCCGTAGAGGAACCCGTGATCGAACACCGAGACGACGGCGTGTTCCTGGTCGAACACGCGGCCGTTGACGTTCACCGTCGCTGTCACGCGCACAAGCGTACCATGGGTTTCCTGAGTTAGTATCGTTGCCTCTGACATGCGAGTGCTGAACGCCGCGCAGATGCGCGAAGCGGATCGACGGACGATCGACGAGATTGGCATCCCGTCGCTCGTGCTGATGGAAAACGCGGGACGCCAGGTCGTCGCGGCCATGGAAGCGATTCACGGCGACCTGCTCGACAGCCAGGTAGCCGTCCTCTGCGGCCGCGGCAACAACGGCGGCGACGGGTTCGTCGTCGCGCGCACGCTCGCGCAGCGCGGCGTCAGCGTATCGGTGTTTCTGATCGGCCAGGTCTCCGACGTCCGCGGCGACGCGAGAGTGAACCTCGATACCCTCGGCCGGCTCGGGCTCACCGTGGTGGAAGTCGCCGACGGTCAGGCCTGGGAGCTTCATGTCTCCGAGGTGCGCGAATGCGGGCTGATCGTCGACGCGATCTTCGGCACGGGCCTGAACGCGCCGGTCAGCGGCCTCATCGAGAGCGTGATCGCCGACATCAACGCGTCCAGCATCCCCGTCGTCTCGATCGACCTGCCGTCGGGGCTCTCCGCGGATTCATCGGATCCCCTGGGCGCGTCGATCGAGGCGGAGACCACCGTCACGCTGGCGGCGCCCAAGCTGCCGCTCGTGCTCCCGCCGGCGGAAATCCGCGCCGGCGACATCGTCATCGCCGACATCGGCATTCCGGCCGACGTGATCCACGGCATCGACGGACCGCGCGTCGAGCTGCTCACGCGATCCGGCGCCCGCGAGCTCATGGCGCCGCGCGCGCAAGACAGCCACAAGGGCGACTACGGCCACGTCCTCATCATTGCGGGATCCAAAGGGAAGACGGGCGCCGCGCATCTGTCCGGCCTCGGCGCGCTTCGGTCGGGGGCCGGGCTCGTGACGGTGGCGACGCCGGCCGACTGTCAGGCGATCGTCGCGGGTATGGCGCCGGAGTACATGACGCATGCGATAGCGACCAACGACGAGGGGCTGGATCCTGATGGCGTCGATCAGCTGCTCGACATGGCGCGCGACGTGGTCGTGATCGGGCCCGGCATCGGCCAGCTGGCTGGAACGAAGCGGTTCGTGAAGACGCTCGTCGATCGGGCGACGATGCCGCTTGTGATCGACGCCGACGGGCTCAACGCATTCAGCGCCGAGCCGGATCGGCTGACCGGACGCGAAGGCCGCGACATCATCATCACCCCGCATCCAGGAGAGATGGCCCGCCTTGTCGGCATGTCCATCGAAGAAGTGCAGGCGAGCAGGCTGGAAATCGCCAGGAATTTTGCCCGCGGGCACCATTTATACGTCGTGCTGAAAGGTCACCGGACGCTCGTCGCGACGCCTGACGAGAAGGTGTTTATCAACCCCACCGGCAATGCGGGTATGGCAACAGGCGGCACCGGCGACGTGCTCAGCGGGATGATCGCCGCGTGGCTCGGCCAGTTGCTCGACGCCGAGGCCGCCTGCAAGCTCGCCGTCTATCTCCACGGCATGGCCGGAGATTTTGCGGCGGCCCACAACGGCGAGGTCGCCATGACTGCGCTCGACCTGGCCGATCATCTCGGCACGTCGGTCATGGAGCTGACCGGCCGCCGCCGCGTCGACGAGGAGGACGGTGGCTGATGGATAACGTCGACGGAGCGCTTACCTGGAGACAGTCTGGATTCGCCGGCAAGGTGTACGAGCTGCACCGCGGGGAAACACTCGTTGGCACACTGCGATTCCAGAATGCGTTTGGCTCGCGTGCCACGGCCGAGATCGAAGGAGCGCGCTGGACCTTCAAGCGGATGGGGTTCCTCCGCACGCGCGTCACCATTCGCCCGGCTGACTCGCAGGACGACCTTGCCATCTTCCGGAACAACACCTGGACCGGCGGAGGCACGCTGGAGTTTCCAGACGGCGCCGCGTATCGAGCGAATACCAACTTCTGGCACACACAGTTCGAGTTCGTCGACCAGCGCGATTGCCCGCTGGTGCGATATCACATGGAGCAGGCGCTGACGAAGTTGAACGGCGGGATAGAAGTTCTGCCGGCCGCGGCTCAGCTTCCGGAACGGCCCTGGCTCATGATGCTCGGCTGGTATCTGGCCGTCATGATGCACAGCGACGACGCCTCGGCTGCAACGGTGGCCGCGGCGTCGGTGTGACAGCTGTTTCGTGACGGTCACCACTCATTCCGAGGACGAAACCGCTGACGTCGGACGCAGGCTCGCGGCGTCGCTCTCGGCCGGCTCAGTGCTGTTGCTCGTCGGCGATTTGGGCGCCGGCAAAACCGCGCTCGTTCGAGGACTCGCCGAAGGGCTCGGGGCTGCGCCGGAAGAGGTGAGCAGCCCGACGTTCACATTGGTCCAGGAATACCGCGGCGGCCGGATCCCCCTCGTTCACGTCGACCTCTATCGCCTCGACGACGCGCGCGAGATCGACGACCTGGGGCTTGAAGAGCTGGGGCTGGAAAGCGTGCTCGCAATCGAGTGGGCGGAAAAGCTGCCGCGGCCGATCGTGGGCGCTACTGAGGTCCGCCTCGAGCACGGAAGTGGCGACGAGCGCCGGGTCACAATCGTGCCACCGTCCGTCGCGCCGGGAAGCTTAGACGTTTAGTCAGCCCGCAGCGCGACCAGCGGATCGACGCGCGTCGCTCGCCGGGCCGGCAGGTACGACGCGACGATTCCCACGAGCGCGAGAAGCACCGCGACTGCGCCGAACGTCAGCGGATCAACCGTGGTGACGCCAATCAACAGCGCCCGCAGAGATCGACTGAGGGCGGCCGAGCCGCCGAGACCAGCCCCCAGTCCCACGCCGATCAGCACGACAGCCTGACTCAGAATCAGCCTGACGATGGCCATGCGGCTGGCGCCCAGCGCCATGCGTACGCCGATTTCGCGCGTCCGCTGATTCACGGCGTACGACAGCACGCCGTAGATCCCGACGATCGCCAATGCGAGCGCAATCGCGGCGAATACGCCCATCAGCCACGTCACGAACTGCCACGGAGAGGCCTGGCGTTGAACGAGCTCGCGCATCGTGCCCACGCCGGAAACGATGATCGACGCGTCAATGCTGCGAACGGCGGCGCGGACTGACGGCCCGAGCGATCCGGGCGGAACGGCGGTTCGCACGGCGATGGTGACTTGCGAGTTTCGATCCGCAAACGGCAGGTACAGATCGGGATCGGTGTCGGGGTTGTCCGGGAGACGCCGGTATTTGATGTCGCCGACAATGCCAACGATCTTCAGCCATGGCGAAGCCGTGTCGGTTCGTACGCGTCTGCCAATCGCCTGATCGAGCGGCGCGATTCGGCGCGCGAGGTTCTGGCTCACGACGACCACGCTCGAAGCTGCGCTCATTTCGTTGTCGGCGAACGTCCGGCCGCGCACGAGCGGAATGCGCAGAGCCTGGAAGAAGTCCGGCGAGACGCGGTGTTGATACGCTCTGGGCCTGGCCTGCGGGTCGATCGTGGCCGACTGTCCTTCGACGGTGTAGAACACGCCAACGCTGTTGCCGTCGAACGGGATGTCGGTGCTGAGCGCGGCGGTCACCACGCCCGGGACCGCCCGCACTCGATCGAGCAGCACGCGCCCGGGCGCCACTGGCCGAAACGGGCTTGGCGCGGCGCCCTTCACGTCGGGTGTACTCGCGGTTGAGGCGGCGGGCACGAATGGGATCGTCGCGGCGAGTGTGAGCACAGCGTCCGGGTCGAATCCGGGATCGAGCGCCGCCAGATTACGCACGGATCGGATCATGAGACCCGCGCAGACGAGCAGCACGACCGCCAGCGAGATCTCCGCCACGATCGCGAGGTGACGAATCCGGCGCAGCCGGGCGCTCCCGGTCTTCGCCGATTCCTTGAGCGCGTGATTCAGATCGCTGCCCGTCCCCTGGAATGCCGGCGCCAGGCTGACGAGGACACTGCAGAACAGGGAGACAGCGATCGTGAACGCGGCCACGCGGACGTCCAGGGCAGCCACGACGAAGCTGGGAAAGCTCACCGGGCTCAACGGCATCAGCGTCGCGATGGCGAGCCGCGCGAGCAGCAGTCCAGCCGCGGCACCCATGGCGGTGAGTACGCCGCTTTCCGTGAGGAGCTGCCGTATGAGGCGTCCGCGGCCAGCACCGAGCGCACGACGCACCGCCATCTCCCGGCGCCGCGTCTCGGACCGGGCCACGAGGAGATTGGTGACGTTGGCGCAGGCAATGAGCAGGACCAGCGTCACCGCCAGCAGCAACGTCCACAGCAGGGGCCGCACACGGCCGAACAGTTCCTGATCGAGCAGTGTGACCTCGACGCCACGTTTCGTGTTGGTCTCGGGATACGCGCGTTCCAATTGCTGCGAGATCCCGTTCAACTCGGCCTGTGCGCCGGCCACACTCACGCCGGGCTTCAATCGCGCGAGCACCGCGAACGCGCGTTGGGCGCGATCGTTCATGATGTTGGCTGGCGCCCACTGCGAGAACGGCAACCACAATTGCGCAGTGTCGGTGGCGCCGCGAAACCCAGGCGGCATCAGACCCACCACGGTGTAGGTCCGAAAGAGACCTCCGCGCAGCGCCACGGTCCGTCCCACAATCTGAGGATCGGCGCCGAACCGCCGCTTCCAGAGTCCGTCACTCATCACCACGACGGCCGCCGGATCAGACACGACGTCCTCGTCGGGCCGAAACGTTCGACCCCGCACCGGCGCCACACCCAACAACGAGAAGTACGGAGCGGACACGAACTCCGTGTCGATGCGTTCCGGTTCCTCCGAACCGGTCAGCGTCATCCTCTGTGGATCGAACGCGGCTGCGTCCGTGAAGCTTGTGGCCTGCGCACGCCAGTCGAGGAAATCGGGGTACGATGCCCAGCGGCGCTCCAGACGCGAACGCATCACGTTGCCGGACAACTGCACCAGCCGGTCCGGGTTCGCGTACGGCAGCGCGCCGGCTCTAACGGCGTTGACGAGGCTGAAGATGGCCGTATTGGCGCCGATGCCGAGCGCCAGCGTCACGACAACGACGAGCAGGAATCCGGGATGCTGCGCCAGCATGCGCACGGCATAGCGCAGGTCCTGCCACGCATCTTCGAACCAGACAAACGATCGGGCGTCCCGATGAAGCTCACGGGCCTGCGCCACCCCACCGAAAGCACGGCGCGCGGCGACGTGCGCCTGGTCCGGCGGCAAACCTCGACGCGCATACTCGTCCTCGAGTAACGCGAGATGCGAGGCCAGCTCGCGAGCTGCTTCCGGCGCCGCGCGTCCGGGACGCAGGGCGTTCAGAAGACGGAGCAGAGTGCGTCGCAGGAGGGAAGTCATCAGGCTGCCGAGTTACTCGTATCGGAGCGCGTCCATAGCTTGGATTCGTGTGGCCCGCCGCGCCGGCGTGGAGCAAGCGGAGAGCGCGATCAACAGAAACAACGCCGCCACACCACAAAACACAACGGGATCGATCGCGGGGATCCCGAACAAGTAGGCCGTCAGCACGCGACTACCGGCGGCGGCCAGCACCAGGCCCAGCGCGCAGCCGACGGCGACGGGCGTCATTGCCTGTCGCAGAATCATCCGAACGACGTGCGCGCGCTGCGCACCCAGGGCCATCCGGATGCCGATCTCACGTGTCCGGCGCGTGACGACGTACGCCGTCACGCCGTAGATTCCAAGCCCTGCGAGCAGGAGCCCCACCAGTCCGAGGCTGCCGGCTATCGACGCGACGACGCGTTGAGGCGTCAGGCCAAACGCCAATGACTCCTCGAGCGTCTGCGCCGTGACGATCGGGAGATTCGCGTTCATCGACGTCAACAGCGTCTGCAATTCATTGGTGATGCGCTGACCACGGCTCGTGCGCGCCACGACGCTGATGCTCGGCGTGTACGCCTGTTGAAGGGGTACGTAGACGCATGCGCGTGCGAGGCCATCGAGAACGCTCGTCGATTTCACTTCGTGGGCGACGCCCACCACAAACAGCGTGAGGCTCCCCTTCGCGACCCCTGCCGGCGTAAACACGGGTTGCACGAGATACTTGCCAATCGCATCTTGGACGGGATGGCCGGGCCAGAACTGAGCCGCGGCGCCTTCGCTGACGATCGCGACGGGGGGCGCGCCCTGGTAATCGCCCGCCCGAAAGTCCCGGCCGGCCAGCAGCGGAATCCGCAGGGTCGAAAAATAGTCGGGCTCGATGATGTTCCAGTCCACGCCGAAAAAGCGCTGGCCGTTCGGCGGAGACACTCCTGGCACGGTGAGCCCCTGCCGCCTGGTTTCGAAGCCGCCAGGCAGGACAGCCGCCACGCTCGCGTCGGTGACGCCGGGCAGCCGGCGCACGCGATCGACGAGCTCTCGTGCGAAGCGCGGCCCTGTCGCGCCGGTATACCCGGACAAGTCGATGGACGCGAGCTCGACGCCATGTGGATCGAAGCCCGGATCGACCGAGCCGGCCCGTTGCAGCGCTCGCCCGCACAGGCCGGCCAGCACTACCAGAAGCAGGCTGAGCGAGACCTGAGCGCCCAGAAAGAGATGTCGCAATCGCAAGTGTGCCGGCGCCTGGGCGTTGTCTTTGAGCGCCGTTGCGACGTCGGCCCCGGATCCCTGCAACGCCGGCGCGAGGCCAGACACCAATGCGGCCACCAGCGTCAGGGCTGTCGTGAACACGAGAACGTGGGCGTCGACGACCAGCGGCACGTCGAGGGCAAACGACGACGCCAGCAGGTACGAGGAGAGCAGCGACGTCGCACCGTGGGCCAACCACAAACCAGCAGTCCCTCCGAAGGCGAACAGCAGCAGCGTCTCGGTGAGCAGCTGCCGCACCACTCGCCCGCGCCCTGCACCCAGTGTCAGCCGGACGGCAATCTCCTGACGACGAGCGGTGGCTCGCGCAAGCAGGACGCCCGCCACATTCGCGCAGGCGACCGCCAGCACGAGCGAGACGATCAGCGTCAGCAGCGTGAGGAAAGCGACGAGCGGTCCGTTGCTGCCCGGAGCCGGTGAGGAGGCGAGCAGGCGCAGCGTGGTGTCTCGATTCTCAGTGGGATATTCGCGCGCGAGTGTCTGGCCAATCACCTCCATCTCCGCCGCGGCCTGCGCGATGAGGACATTCGGTGTCAGTCGTCCACCCCTCAGCAGCCAGGCCGCCGCACGGTCGGTGAACGCCGCCATCCCTCGGGTCGTGATCGTCCCTGCCATCCCCATTGGCACCCACACATCGCTCGCGCGAATCCCGGTGCCACGAAATCCCGCCGACGCCACGCCGACGATCGTGAACGGCGCGCCGTTGAGCGTGAGCGTTCGTCCGACGATGGAGGTGTCCCGATTGAATCGTCGGGTCCAGAAGCCATGGCTCAAGACGGCGATGGGGCTCGCGCCGGGCTGCTGGCTGTCGCTGACGTCGAACAGCCGTCCTGCAACGGGAGCAACGCCGAGCGCGGTGAAGTAGTTCGTCGTGACAACGGTGCCGAACACGCGATCGGCTCGAATCCCGTTCTCCGTACTCGCGAGGCTCATCGGCTGGGGGAACCGCGAATACGCGTACGCACTGGCCAGCGTCGTCGTGCGTTGGCGAACGTCGAGATAGTTCGGATACGAGCCCGGTCCGAAGCCGCCGGGACCCCGGTTGCTGCCAATATCGACGACACGAGCGCTATCGGTCACGCCCGTTGGAGGCCGGAAGAACAGAGCAGTCGCCAGCGTGACGATGGTCGTGTTCGCGCCAATTCCAATCGCGAGGGAGAGCGCGGCCGTCAACGTAAACAGGGGACCACGCCGAAGGATCCGTAGGCCGTGCCGCAGATCCTGGGCGGCGTCGGCAAGCCAGACAAATGATCGAGCGTCCCGGTGTGACTGTTTGACCTGCGTCACACCGCCAAAAGCGCGCCGTGCCGCCTGCCGCGCCTCTTCCGGCGTGAGACCTCGAGATTGAAACTCGTCCTGCAGCAAGGCCAGATGCGCTGCCACCTCGCGGTCGGCATCCACCTCTGCCCGTTCAGGCCGCAGCACGTTGTAGAAGCGGAGCGCACACCGTCTGAGACGCGACATGGCTAGGACTCGTCCAACAACAGCTTCTCGACGAGCCCGGACAGCCGCCGCCAGCGGTCGGTCTGCTGCTCGAGCGCGCGGGTGCCCGGCCTGGTGATGCCGTAGTACTTCGCGTCGCGGCCGTGTTCGGTTTTCTGCCAGGCGCCCTTGATCCAGCCTTTCTGCTCCAGCCGGACCAGGGCCGGATACAACGTGCCCTGATTCAGAGTGAACGGATGGTCGGCGACCTGTTCGAGCCGCGCGGTCAGCGCGTAAGCGTGCTGCGGCCCCATCGTCGCGAGCGCACGCAGAATGATGAGGTCCAGCGTGCCTTGAAGGAGTTCAACGCGTTCTTTCACTAGACACCCCAGTAGACGGGGCAATCTAGCATGCGTGGACTAGGATGGCAAGTGGAGAGCGTTGTGGGAAGGAATTACCCGATTACCCGATTACCCGATTACCCGATTACTCAATTACTCAATTACGGATTACTCCGATCGGTAATTCGGCGCTTCCTTCGTGATCGCGACGTCGTGCACGTGGCTCTCGCGGAACCCGGCGGCGGTGATGCGAATCATCTTCGCGTCGCGCTGCAGGTGCGGGATGTCCTCGCAGCCGCAGTAGCCCATCCCG
>Ga0137395_10000540_pt1 | contig 16049 bp, 16 predicted proteins | sample czobulk216metaG_FD_108283 | JGI IMG/M metagenome (GOLD analysis project Ga0137395, IMG submission 108283) | Vadose zone soil microbial communities from Angelo Coast Range Reserve, California, USA - czobulk2.16 metaG | ecosystem: Environmental > Terrestrial > Soil > Vadose zone | place: USA...
CGACGCCGATCAGCGCCGGCGCGCTTGTGCCGGGCACGCGTCTCAAGGATCTGGTGTTCCTCTCGACGATTGCGTTCGCGTTCGGCGGCGTCGAAAGCGGATCGACGATGGGCGAGGAGATCGTCGACGCGCGGCGGACCGTGCCGAGAGCCGTCATCTCGGCCGGCATTCTCATCGCGACGCTTTACATCGTGGGCACGTGGTGTCTGCTGCTCGCGCTGCCGAAGGAGCAGCTCTCCGGCTTGCAGGGCGTGATGCAGGCGGTGCAGGCAATGGCCGCCAAAGCGGGCGCGCAGTGGATCGTGCCGATTGTCGCCGCGCTCATCACGCTCAGCGCGCTCGGCGGAACCGGCGCCTGGTTCGCCGCGACGGCGCGGCTCCCATTCGTCGCCGGTCTCGATCGGTACCTGCCGCCGTCATTCGGCGCGCTGCATCCCCGATGGAAGACGCCGTACGTCGCGCTGCTCGTGCAGGCCGGCGTCGCGTTCGTGTTTCTCTTCGTCGGTCAGGCAGGCACGTCGGTGCGCGGCGCCTACGACGCGCTCGTCAGCATGAGCATCATTTCTTACTTCATTCCGTTCCTCCTGATGTTCGCGGCGCTGGCGAAGCTGCAGCGCGAGCCGGCGGCTCCGGGCGTCATGCGGGTGCCGGGCGGAGAACCGGTCGCTAAGCTCCTTGCCGTCCTCGGCTTCGCGGTGTGCCTCGTCGCGATCGTGCTGGCGTGCGTCCCGCCGGACGAGGAACCGCACAAGACGCTGGCCGTGATCAAAATCGTCGGCGGGTCGGCCGTCCTGCTCGTGATCGGTGCGATGATCTATTTCCTGGGGAAGCGACGCTCATGACACATTTGCTGCTGGCCGCCGCCGTATTGACGATGCGCGTGGACTACTACCACACCGGCAACGAGAAGCAGGAACACTTCAGCCTCGATCGCGTCGTCGTCGAGCCGCTGCCGTGGCCCGGGAATCCGGCCCAGCTCATCGACACGACGGAGCGGGGCAGGTACTTCTTCGAGATCATCGACACCGCGACCGGCAAGACGATCTACTCGCGTGGGTTTGCGTCGGTGTACGGCGAATGGGAAACGACGGCCGAAGCGAAAGCAATGAACCGGACGTTCTCCGAGTCGCTGCGGTTTCCCAGTGTCGAGAAACCAGCGCGCGTCGTCCTCAAGAAGAGAGACGCGAAGAACGTTTTCCGCGAGGTCTGGACCATGAAGCTGGATCCGGCGGACAAGTTCATCGTGAAGTCTGGCGCGCTGGCGTCGGCGGGACCGCTGATGAAGCTGCACGAACGTGGCGCCCCGTCCGACAAACTCGATCTCCTGATTCTGGGAGACGGCTACACAGCGGCCGAGCGGGGCAAGTTCGAACGCGATGCGAGGCGGCTCGTGGCGGTGCTGTTCGCGACCTCGCCGTTCAAGGAGCGCGAGCGGGACATCAACGTGTGGGGGCTCGTGCCGGCATCCCTCGATTCGGGCATCTCGCGGCCGTCCGACCATATCCACAAGCGCACCGCGATCGGCGCGACCTACGACACGTTCGATTCGGAGCGTTACGTGCTGACGGAGGAGAACCGGAAGTTCCGCGACTTCGCCGCCAACGCGCCGTACGACGTCGTCGAGATTCTCGTGAACAGCGAGAAGTACGGCGGCGGCGGGATCTACAACCTCTACAGCACGGTTGCCGCCGACAACTTGTGGGCGCCGTACATCTTCGTCCACGAGTTCGGCCATCACCTTGCCGGTCTGGCCGACGAGTACTACACATCGGACGTCGCCTACCTGCCGCCGGCGGAGAAGGTCGAACCGTGGGAGCCGAATGTGACGGCGCTGCTCGATCCGCTGAAGCTCAAGTGGCGGGATCTCGTCGCGCCAGGAATGCCGCTGCCGACGCCGTGGCCGAAGGGTCAGTACGAGGAGCGCTCCAGGGAAGGGCAGAAGCGCAGGCGGGAGATCCGGGCGCAGCACCGCCCGGAAAGCGAGATGAACGCGCTGTTCAAGGAGGAGCTGGCGCGCGACACGGCGCTGCTCAATGGGCCCTCCCTCGCCGGAAAAGTGGGTGCGTACGAAGGCGCGAACTACGAGGAGAAGGGCTATTACCGTCCGCAGTCGGACTGCATCATGTTCACCCGCGACAACGTGGGATTCTGTGCGGTGTGCCGACGCGCCCTCGAACAGACGCTGGATCTCTATGCTGCCCGGCCTTGACGTGGCTGCGAAGCTTCGCACAGACTAGGCGGCCGAACCGACAACGCCCGGAAAGGGGTGCGGATCATGGACGACGATTTCGACAACGGGATGGGACTGCCGGACGAGGAGATTGGCGGGTCGATCGACGACCTCGCCGACGTGGCAGCCGGCGGCATCGAAGGCGATGTGGAACCGGGCGTGGGAGAGGCCGGCGGCACGCGGTCGAGCGGCGGCGCGCGTGCGCGGCTGTCGCCGGCGCCCAGGCCGAGAGCGGCGAAAGCCGCGGCCCCGGCGAAGAAGTCGTCCAAGCCGAAGGCCGCCCCGGCAAAGAAGAAGAAGCCGGCGAAGAAAGCCGCCAAGAAGAAGGCGGCCAAGAAGAAAGCCAAGTCAAAGAAGCCTGCCCGCAAAGCCGCGCGCAAGTCGGGTAGGAAAGCGGCGAAGCGGAAGAAGTAGGTCCCTTCGGTGGTCAGTGATCGGTGGCCGGTGGACGGCCGCGGATCACTGATCGTGCCCGTCAGCATGGTTGTGTTCAGCCTGGCGCTGGCCCGTCGCCCTCGAGTTTGAGGAAGAGCAGAACCGTCGCCGCCAGCATGGAACCAAGCGCCAGGAGCAGCGCGACTGTCGGCAACGAATACCCGGCCGCAAACAGGAAGCCCGCGATGATCGGTGCGAGCACGGAGCCGCCACGGCCCACGCCGATGGTGAAGCCGGTTCCGAACGCCCGGACATGTGTCGGAAACACCTGCGCGATGATCGCGTAGAGGCCGACTATGCCCGCGTTGGTGCAGAAGCCGGCGGCGGCGCAGATCATCGAGAGCTTCTGGAGGTCGGCCGGCGCCCGGCCGAACAGCGCCACCATCACGGTGGACGCGATCAGGATGCCGATGGTCAGCGTCTTCACGCGGTAGCGTTGAGTCAGGAGCCCGAAGATGGCCCCGCCGGTGGCGCCGCCGACATTCGTCCACACCAGCACGCCGGCGGCTGACGAAGCGGCGAAGCCGAGGTCGACGACGATCTTCGGAATCCATTTCGCGATGAAATAGAACGTCGTGATGTGGAAGAAATAGGCGAGCGTCACGATGACCGTGCCGGCGACGAGCTCCGGCGCGAAGATGTCGGAGATCGATCGCCGGCGCGCCTCGGCGCCCAGCTGTGGTAGAGCCGGGACTTCGGCGCGTCCCATGCGCCTCAACGCGCGATTGATCTTCTCGAGCGCCCCCGCCGGCTGCTTGCGCGCGAGCCAGTGGACCGATTCGGGCACGAACAGGAACACGATGGGAATCAGCACCGTCGTGACAGCCGCGCCGAAGTAGAACACCGAACGCCAGTCGTTCGCCTGGAGCAGCCGCGCCGCGACGAGCCCGCCAAGCACCGCGCCAAGCGGGTAGCCGATGGACATCAACGACACGCTCAGATGCCGGCGGCGAGCGTTCGAGAACTCGGCTGCGACGGCGTTGATCGCCGCCAGCATCCCGCCAATGCCCAGGCCGGTCACGACACGCCAGATCGACAACGAGCTCAGGCCGGTGGCTGTCGTCACTGCCAGCATCCCGGCCGCCATGACGACGAGGCAGCCGAGAATCGTCGGACGGCGGCCGATCTTGTCCGCGATGCCGCCAACAAAGACCGACCCAATCGCCATGCCGATGAGCTCCATCGAGAGCACGATGCCGAGCGCGGCGCGGTCGATGCCCCATTCCCTCGCAATGCCCGGCGAGGCGAAGCTGATGGACAGCACGTCGAAGCCGTCGAGGGCGTTCAGGGCGACGGTGACCACCACGACCAGGATCTGCAGCCGGCTCATCGTCGAAGCGGCAATCACGTCTCGTGGGTCGCTGTTCATGGACAGAAGCATAGGCCAAGACATCGAGGCACGAGCCTGGAAATCCCGGCGGAGCGATACAATAGCGACCCCAACTCACGGAGGCGCGTCGTCGTCGTCCGTCAGCACCTGCAAGGATTCAGTGACACTGGTCGAATCGATCGTGCGCCGCGAACGCCGCGTGCTGCTGGCCGCGCTCGTCGCGGTTCCGCTTGTCTGCTGGGCGTGGATCGTGCCGATGGCGCGCGATATGTACGGCTCCATGTCCGGGCCGTCGGCGTGGATGATGGCCGCGGTCTGGGACGCGCGTCACACCGCTCTTCTCGCGGCGATGTGGATCGTGATGATGATCGGCATGATGACGCCGTCGGCTGCGCCTGCTCTGCTCGCATATGCGGGCGTGATGCGCAGGAGCCCTGAGGGACCCAGAGCCGCGCTCCGCGTCTATCCGATGGCCGCCGGCTATCTTCTCGTGTGGACGCTCTTCAGCGTCGGGGCAGCGTTGCTCCAGCGCACGCTCGGCGCGGCGGTCCTCTCACCGATGATGACCACGGTCAGTCCGTGGGTGACTGCGGGACTGCTCGTTGTAGCGGCTGTCTATCAGATGACACCGGCCAAGAGCGCATGTCTCGACTCGTGCCGAACGCCAATTGGCTTCATCACCACCCACGTGCGCACCGGGGCTGCGGCAGCGTTCCGGCTGGGGGTCGATCACGGCCTCCACTGCGTGGGTTGCTGCTGGGCCCTGATGCTGCTCCTGTTTGCCGGTGGCGTGATGAATCTCTGGACGATTGCCTCGCTCACTGTTTTTGTGCTGCTCGAGAGGCTCGCGCCATTCGGCGCGCGCACGCGCCATCTGAGCGCGGCGGGATTGCTGGCCGCGGCTGCCTGGGTGGTGTTGCGCTAGGATGAAGGGCCTCTGAAGCCATGGGGAGTTGACACTTTGAAGAAGCATCTTCGTTCGCTCGCCTCCGTCTGGATTGCCGGTCTCGTTGCGATCGTCGCGTTCTCGGCCGGCAGGGTCGAGACGGCCCAGCAGGCCCCGCCGGCTGGAGCCGCGCCGCAGCAGGCGCCAGCACCGGAAGGCGGCCGTGGCCGGGGCCGCGGCCCCGCGCCTGTCGACACGCTTGGCGCCGGCCCGTGGGATCTTGGGGCTGGCCGCGGCGTTCGCATTCACGTGACGGCGGTGAAAGGACTCGATCATCCGTGGGGCATCGCGTTCCTCCCCGACGGCAGCCAGCTCGTGACAGAGCGTGGGGGCAAGCTGCGCGTCATTCGCAACGGCGCGCTCGATCCGACGCCGATCGGTCCGCTGCCGGCGATGCTCGCGACCGGACTGGGCGGACTGCTCGACGTTTCGCTCCACCCGCAGTTCGCGACGAATCGACTGATCTACCTCACGTACTCGAAGCCCGGCGAAGGCCAGGGCAACGCGACAACCGCCGTGTACCGCGCGCGTTGGGACGGCGGCTCGACGCTCGCCAACGGCAAGGACATCCTCGTCGCCGACGCGTATCACGGTGGACCCGGATCACCGCAGGGCCTTGGTCCGGCCAGCGGCAGCTACGGCTCGCGCCTGGCGTGGGACAGGGCCGGATTCCTCTATGTCTCGCTCGGCGATCGCAACTATCCGCCCGCGTCGCAAAACCCGGCCTCACACATCGGCAAGATCCTGCGCATCCGCGACGATGGCAGCGTGCCGGCGGACAATCCGTTTGTCAGCAAGCCGGGATACAAGCCCGAGATCTATTCGCTTGGCCATCGCAATCCGCTGGGCCTGTACTTCCATCCAGTGACCGGTGAGCTGTGGTCGACCGAAGAGGGTCCGCAAGGCGGCGACGAGCTGAACAAGATTGAGATGGGCAAGAATTACGGCTGGCCTCGCGTGTCGCTCGGCCGCAACTACGACGGCACCCGCGTCGGCGAAGGCTTCTCGGCGCCGGGTCTCGAGGAGCCGATCGTCTTCTGGGTGCCGGCAATCGCGATCTCCGGACTCTCGATCTACAACGGCGAAGCGTTCCCCGCGTGGAAAGGACACATGTTCGTTGGCGCGATGCGCGCCAACACGGGGCAGCACATCCAGCGCGTGTGGTTCAACCCGAAGGGCGAGCCCATTGGACGCGAGATCTTTCTGGCGGAGCTGAAACAACGCATTCGCGAGGTGAAGCCGGGGCCCGACGGTTTCCTCTACGCGCTGACCGACGAGACGTTTGGCGCTGTGCTGAAGATCGAGCCGGCCCCCAACCGGCCCTGAGCCGATTTCCCCGCCATTTACACATTCCTCAGTGCAGGCCGCCCCGGGCGGCCCTGTCATTGGAGGGTGTGATGTTTACGGTGAATCGATTCATGACGGCGGCGTTCGCGGCAGGAGTGATGACGGCGGCGCTCACGGAGGCATCCGCGGCGGGCCCGGCTGTCTGTGTCGCGATCGACGAAGCCCACGACACGTTGTCGCCACGCGAGCGAAGCGCCGCACTCCTGATGCTCTCGAAGCAGTTCGAGATCAACGGCAACCGTGTGGCCGACGGGGATTGCGAAATGCGCTACACGCTGTCGCACATCCAGCTCGGTGAAAGGATTTCGGTGACCCTGTCCGGACCCGGCGGGTCGCGTGAAGGAACGGCTCTGGGACTCGAGGATCTGGCGGCGCTGTACAGCCAGATGGTCCGGTCGATTGTGACGGGCCGCCCGATGTCCGGCTTCAACGTGATTGACAGAACGAACGTGACGGCTGCTCAGGATGCGCCGGCGCACCGGATCCATCCCGACTCGTTCGGGTACGCGCGGCTCGGATACGGCGGCGTTTTTGGCGACCGCACGTATGGCGGGCCGAGTCTCGGCTTCGGGTACCGGGCCGAACTCGACGCGTTTGCTCTCGACGTATCGTTCCTGAATTTCCAGATGCCTTCGTCCAGCTCGTCTTACGGTCCATCATCAGGCGGGGGGACCGGATCGATTCTGAAACTTCAGGGACTACATTTTGTGAACGCCATGGCAAACTCCACCGCCTACTTCGGCGGCGGCATGAGCTACGGATTCACCAGTTTCGGCGGCAGCTCGTACAACACCGCGTCCTCCCAGAGCAGCTGGAGCGGCGGTGGACTTCAGGGAGAGGTGACGGTTGGATATGAGATGCCGCGGGCAAGCTCGATGCGCGTGTTCGTGGAGGCCAACGCGACAGTGCCCCTCTATAACGTGGAATCGACCCGGATAACCTATTCAAGTTCGAGATCGACCCCGTACGTCATCACGTCGAGCGTCAGCTCGCATCGCTACGCGCCGTCCCTCGCCGTGTCCGTCGGCCTGGGCTGGCAGCGTCACCGACTTCCGTGATGGCACGATCTCCTATCTCGCAGCCCGCGGAGCACGTAGCAGAGCCCACAGATGCCACTGCCGACAGGGCATCGGGCCGGCCACGCGTATAATCGGCCGTCTCTCTGGACGGAGGCGGTTTGTGAAGATGTCGAGGATTTCGATCGTCGCGTCGGCGGCAGCGATTGCGTGCAGCTGGTTTCTGACGCCCGCGCCATCGCTCGCGCATCATTCATTCGCGGCGGAGTGGGACAGCCGGAACTGCCGCGAATTCACCGGGACCCTCACGAAGATCGACTGGCAGAATCCGCATCCGTACTTCTACGTCGACGTGAAGGACGCAGGCGGCAAGGTCGAGAACTGGTCGTTTCAAGCCTATTCGCCGGTCACGCTGAGAAGAAACGGCACCGATCGGCGAGTGTTCCTCGACAACGTCGGCAAAGAGGTGTGGGTGAGAGGATGTCTCGCGAAGAACCACAACCCGAACGCCGCCGCCGCGGGCACGCTGAAGTTTTCCGACGGCGTGCTGCGGCAGGTGGGCCAGCTTCAGGATTAGCGATGACACTCCGATTTCGCTACGGCGTCGCCTGCGCGATCGCGATGACGCTCTCCGCGTTGCCGTTCAGTGCTGGCGCACAGGACAAGGCACAGGACTACCAGATCAAGGCGCTGCCTCCGGGCGGCCCTGCTCCGCGGCTGGCTGACGGCCATCCGGATTTCACCGGTCAATGGTTTCCAAACGGCGCCGGCCAGGGCGTATCAGGCCGCTTCGGCGTGGATCCGGCTGCGCTCGGCACGCGCGATCGGAATGCCGCACCCGAGGAGAAGCCGGTGTTTCAACCGTGGGCGCTCGCGAAGATCAAGGCGATGACGCCGACGGAGCTCGAGTTGTCGAAGTCGTCGGTGAATTGCCTGCCGCGCGGTGTGCCGGCGATCTGGCTGCAGAATCCTTACTCGACGATGATTGTGCACAAGCCCGGGCTCATGGCGCAGCTGTACGAGGTTCTCAACAACTGGCGGCTGATTCATCTTGACGGCCGGCCGCTGCCCAAGGACCCGGAGCCGTTTTTCCACGGCAACAGCGCCGCCAAATGGGACGGCGACACGCTCGTCGTCGATTCGATCGGCTTTGACGATCGCACGTACATCCAGCCGAACGGATGGTTCCACAGCGACGCGTTGCACGTCACGGAACGCTACAGCCGCCCGTCGAGGAACTACCTCATGGTTCAGATCACGGTGGAGGATCCGAAGGTGCTCGAGAAGCCGTGGAAATCAGCCGTGCACCGCTGGACGCTCGGCGACGGCGAGATCTTCGAGTTTTACTGCACGAACAACAAGGAGCTGGATCAGCTCGAGAAACTCAGGGCGCAGGAGCTGCAGCAAGGCAAGTAGGCGTTTAGTCCAATCAACCTTTCGTCGAGGTCTTCGGAGCTGCTAGGGCGGCCTTCAGCGCACGCACCCGTTGCCGGCGAAGAATTCTCCGTTTGCGGCTGATCTGGAACCGCGAGCGATCACCATTTCGTCGTGACATCTCATGCCCCTCCTTTGGAGCGGCCGTTCTTTGTATGAACCCGGTACAGGATCTCCGCCACGGTGGGCGACGGAGCGCTTCCGGCAAGCACTGCGATCACGATCGCAGGCGTCACGCCGAGCACCAAAAGGAGCACGGTCGTCGAGACGCTCGCGTCCACGGCGACGCTGATGGCGGCAATCAATGCGAGGGTCGCGATCCAGGACGCGATCACCCATGATCCGAGCAGAGTGTTCAAGAGCGTCGGGGGACGAATAGCAGACGGATTGTTCATGTGCGCTCCGATCGGTGGCCGAAGTGGGCCTGTCGGCGCGCACCCGAGAGACAACGGGGCACTGCTCGAACGCTGGCGGGCCAGGCGGTGTGACGCGATCAACTATACAGGTATACTTGATGCCTCGCACTGCTTTCCTGAGCTCTGAGCCAATCCGGCCTCCAGCCTCACCAAAGCCGTCCCCTGGAGGCGCGTGAAGGATTCCCGCTCGGAGCCATCTCGATCAGCCGATCCCGTCATGGCAGCCGTCTGCCCGAAGTGCCGATCGACAGCTACCGTGACAAACGCCGCAAATCCAGACGCCAGCAGCTATTGGAGGTGTACCCAATGCGGCGAAGTGTGGAATGTGCTGCGCTCGCAGAAGGATCGGTATGGGGCGCCCCGGCGGCGATAACGAGATGAAGCGATGACGCGCGCCGAGCTCGTCGCGGAGCTGCGGGAGCTGATTGCCGCGCTCGATCGCCGCGTGCCGCGCGTCGAGCGGGCAGGCGAGCTGTCGATCGCCCGCGATGCGGCGGCCCTCAAAGCGTCCGCGTTGAAGCGCATCGCGGAGCTCGAACGCGAGCCGAGCGTCACCGCGAACCACTGATCGAGAGACGGCCCCCGCAGTCAGCTACGCCGATCGAGGCGGTTCTGGATATCGTCGGCGCGCTGGCTGGCGCGGAACTCGATGATTCGGAATTCCGCCAGCCCGTGCGCAACGAACGGATCTTCCCCGACGATTGCTTCAATCTCGCTGCGACTGTCTCCGACGGCCAGGATGATGCCTCCCTCCCGTGGGATCTTCCGGCCCGATACGAGGAAATTCCCGGCGGCGTAGTACTTCTTCAGAAACCTCACGTGCGCGGCCATGTGCGCGTCGATGCGCGCGAGGTCGACCCTGTAAACAAGCTCGATGACGAACATGGACGGTCTACTCCCGAGCAAACATGAAGTGGTAGAGGACGAGCTGTCGTCCCTCGCCCGCGGAAGAACCGTGACGGACGGCCATGTATACTTAGCTTTCGCGCGCGGCTTGTCCAGACAGAGCTTGCCGAAGGGTCGAACGGTGAGGTGGCCGAGAGGCTGAAGGCGGCGGTTTGCTAAACCGTTATACGGCCTAAAAGCTGTATCCAGGGTTCGAATCCCTGCCTCACCGCCAGTTTTCGTGATTCATCCCGCAGTTTTGCGTCCGGAACGCCTGCCGGCCCTGCCGTATCCGGGCTAATCAACCTCAGCTATTTACTGAATGGCTCTGCCGCCAACGTTCCAACCCTGAACACCGCTCGCCGGCTTCAGCACTGAACCTAAACGCTGGTACGAATGCACCTCTGGTCGCATGACGGTTCTGGCCGGCAGGAATCCCCTCGCCGGTGTTCAGAGTTGCGGCGCGCCAAATCTGTGTCGCCTTGGTCCAAATTGAAACTCCGCGTATATGGCATGGCCTCTGCTCAAACACCCACGAGCTCGGAGTCTCAGACATATGCAATGGCGTAAGCCGCAAATCTTCCGGCGACTGAAGGCGTGCAGGGGCACCAGCATTCTCGAGACAGCGCTGTTGCTGCCGCTGCTCCTGCTTGTGACGTTCTCCATCGTCGAATTCGGCGTGATGTTCTACACGTACCTCGCGCTTGAAAACGGCGTCAGCGAGGCGACGCGGTACGGGATCACCGGCAACCAGATGGCGTCGATGACGCGCGACGACTCGATCAAGAGCAGCATGCGTCAGGCATCGCCAACATTGACAATCCCCGACACCGCGTTCACGTTCAGCCATCTGCCGCAGGGCGGAGCCAGCTGGTTGCCCGGGCCTGGCGGACCTGGCGAGATTGAGAAAGTGACCGTCGACTACACATGGAACGTATTGACGCCGCTCTTGTGGCCGTTCTTCAGCAACGGTCAGCTCCATCTCCAGGTGAACTCGTCGATGATGAACGAGGGCCGCTTCCAATGATTTCGCCACTTCACGCGCCCCCGCGATCGCGAACACGTTCGGCGTCCGGGCAGGCTCTCATCGAGTTCGCGCTCGTGCTGCCGGTGATCCTCGTCGTCGCGCTCGGCGTCATCGAAACGAGCTACGCGCTGCTCGACGACCACATCGTGACGAAGCTCAGTCGCGAAGGATCGAACATGATCTCGCGCGAGACGACGATTCAGGATGCCACCACGGCGATACGGCAGATGGTGTCGCGCCCGGTGAACTTCGACGACGGCTCGTCGAAGGTGATTTTCTCGGTGATCAAGCGCGGCGCGGCGCCGGGAACGGCCAACTACGACAAGCCGTTTCTGTATCAGCGACACACCTATGGTTCGTACCCGGGGACGAGCCAGTTCGCATCTTCCGGTGCGGGCACGTTCGGCGGCTCGCCCGACTATCGCGCCGCGAATCCAGATACCGATGGCGCTCTTCAAATCGTGAACTGTCCGCCCGGCCTGGTGCCGAACAAGGGATCGCTGATGTACATCACGGAGGTCTTTAGCCGGCACGATCTCATCACGCCGCTCGATCGATTCGGTATCGCGCTCCCGACGACGCTGTCGTCGATCGCGTTTTTCTGATGCGTGGCCCGCGTCGCTGTTCAGAGGAAACGACCATGAATCCAACACGCTCGGTACTTTCAAACGAAAAGGGGATGGTGCTGGTCTACATGGCGGGCGCCATGACGTTACTGCTGTTGTTCACCGGCCTCTCGGTGGACACCGGTCGCGCATATATGGTCAAAGCCCAGCTGAGCAAGGCCGTCGACGGCGCGGCGCTGGGCGCCGCGCGCGACTTGAACAGCGGCAACCCTACGCAGGAGGCCACGCGAATTTTCAACGCGAACTTCCCGGCAGGGTACATGGGTGCGACCGTGACCACCGGCCCCACCGTCAACGTGACGACGGATGCTGCCTCCGGTCGGAACATCGTGTCGGTCAGTGCGTCGGCAACGATGCCGACCACGTTCATGAAGCTGGGGAGTTTCGACACCGTCGTCGTGAACGGCTCCGCGGAAGCCACGCGGAGAATGGTCGACCTGTCGCTCGTGCTCGACGTGTCGAGTTCCATTGGATCGAAGTGGACGGCGGTTCATGACGCCACCGTGGCGTTCCTCGACTCGTTCGATGCGGCGCACGATCGGGTGTCGTTGACGACGTTCGGAAGCGGCGCGAGCGTGATCGATCCCATGCCCAGCAGTCGTGGTTTCAACAAGTCGCAGGTCGAAACCGACGTTCCAGTCACGCTGCCGGGCGGAAGCACGCTGATGGTCGAAGGCTTCTATCGCGGGTGGGACGAGCTGAGATCGGTGCCCGGCGGGTCGCAGTCAGGCCTGCGCGTCATCGTGTTGTTTACCGACGGCGCGTCGAACGGCGTGCCCGCCGATTACGAGGCGGCGCCGGGTCTGGCGAGGTCGCTGCGTACCTGGGACTTCCCGAAGTCGGCGACAGATCCCGACAACCAGACATGGAATGCGCCGCACATCGATGGGCTGTACAACACGCAGGGCGGCGCGCTGAGCCCGAGCTACAGCCTGATTCCGACGAGCTGGAACTCGACGCAGACGATCCCGCAGGTCCCGCTGCTGCCGCTCAACACGTTCCATCCGTACCACCGGAGCTCCGGCATCCCGACCGCATTTGCGCTGCAGTCGGCGACCTTGCAGGTCAACGGCGCGGCGCAAAGCAGCCGGCGCGGCCTCAGAAACAAGGATCTCCCGACGGGCCGCTATCCGGCCGACGTCTGGAACATCAACAACGCCGCGCGCAACGTCCTGGAAATCATCGCCGACCGGGCACGGGCCGACAATGGCGACTACCCGATCCGCATCTTCACCATCGGGATGGGGTATCTCGTCCAGGACATGCTCGGGACCATGCCGGAAATGCCCGAGGATATTCTGAAGAGGGTCGCGAACGACAAGAGGTCGCCGGACTACAACAGCAACCAGGCCGAAGGGAAGTACTACTACGCGCAGACGGAAAAGGAAGTCGCGCCGGCGTTTGAATCGATTCAGAACGAGATCATTCGACTGAGCAAGTGAGCGACGTGCGTTCGCCGGGCAAGGGAGCTCAAGACCGCTTCAGCCGGTAGAGACCTGCCAGCACGCAGACAGCCGCCGGTGTGATCGCCCGGACGATCAGACCGGCGCTGTCGATCGCTTGCGATGCGTTGCTCGAGCCGAGCGCTCTCGGGACTCTCGCCGCACCGGAGTAGAGAAACAGGCAGGCGAGGACGCCGACCCACAGCCATTTGCGCTTGCCGTCGACAAGCCAGGTCACGACCATCGTCGCGGCCGCAGCCGTCGCTGAAAGCGGAACCGCGAACCAGACGTTCATGATTAGTACGCCGGCGTTGTCTTCGAAGATCAGCCGGTTGTTGATCGGAGCCAACGCCACGGTGAGCCAGAACGCGAGATAGACCGCCCCGTACCACGCGCCAATCGTGATCAGGACGCCGGCCGCCACCAGGCGTCGCCGTGTCATCGGAGGCGCCACCGTTGCTACAGCGGGAGCGTCAGCGTCGTCCGGGGCTTCCTTTCGGCTGACATCAGCTCCTGCGACCGACTGGCTTCGATGCCAGGCTGTGATCCTCGAGATTGCTCGAGGAGCGATCCAGAACCACTGCACAAATCCGAATCCAGCCATGACCAGCGGGTAGATCGGCGGGTCTGGAAGACCTTCGATGCGGACAGGGGAACTGGTAAAGAAGTTGGTGAGCAGACCCGCCGGCGCCGAAATGAGTGCCAGGACGATCGCCGGCACATCCCCGCCGTCGTGGAGCACGACAGCCAGCAGGATCATGGTGGCTGCGACGAGAACCCAGGCAATACGGACGGCCCGGAACGCCTGAGTTGCGCGGCTGACGCCCTTCACGATTAGTCCGGCACGAGCATCCGGATCATGCCGTCCTGGCGCGAGCTGAGGAAGATCTCGCCGTCGCCGCTGCGATTGAGATGCAGATCCGCGCGCGTGGCCGTTGCGCCGTTGGTCGCCTCGACGAGCTCGTGGAACGTCACGTAGGTTCGCCTGCCGCTCGCATCCTTTATATATAGCTGCACCTCTTCGACCGGCGCCACCGTCTGCGGCACGCCGTCGTCGGCCTTCTTCATGGCCGCAAGGTCGGCCGCGAACACGCGGCCGCGGACGATGTCGCCGAAGATGAACTTGCCTTTGAGCGCAGCGATTCGTCCGTAGTAGGCGAAGCCGCCCGACACGGCCTGCCCGTCGTTGTGGTCGTACATCGCGACGGGATACGTGAACTCGTCTTTCTCGCGGCCGTTCAGAACGTCGGCCGGCAGCGCGAACAACTGGTCGAGCGCACCACCGGGCCGGAAGATGCCGTTCTCCCAGATGCCCTCGCGCTTCATCCAGCCATAGTTTCGCCCCTCGTGGATGATGTTGATCTCCTCGATGTTGTTCATCCCGATGTCGGACCCGAACATCGTCCCGTCGGTGAGATCCCACGACAGCCGGTGCGTGTTGCGGAAGCCGTACGCGTAGATCTCGCCGAAGGTTTTCGGGTCGCCGTCTGCGGCGAACTTGTTGATCGCGGGAATCGTGTAGTCGCCGAGGCCCTTCATGCCGCCGGTGACGGACGGGCTGCGCGGATCGATCCGGAGAATTGCGCTGACCAGCGTGTCGAGGCGCTGCGTCTGTCGCGGATTATTGGCATTCGGTCCACCACCGTTGCTGAATCCCATGTCGCTGCCGCTCGTGTAGAGCAGGCCGTAGTCGGGCGCGCCGGGCTTCGCCGCCGGGTTGAATTCGACGTCGCCGAACGGATGCGTGAGCGTCGTGACGATCTGGCCGATGCGCAGCAGCTCCCGTCTGGTTCCGTCGAAAGTGTTCGCCGCGGGGTTGGTCGCGTGCCATTCGGTGATGACGTCGTGGTAGTTGACGTCTGCCGCCGTGAAGCCGGGCGGGATGAAGTTCGGCGTCGCGGGATTGCCCATCGCGCGCTCGGCTGTCACGGTATACCACAAGCCGTTGCGCGCGAAGTCGGGATGAAACGTAAAGCCGATGAACCCGCTCTCGAGCCGGTTGTAGACGGCCAACGGAAATGCCGCCCCGACGTTGGCGTAGACAGACGTCTGGTTGTTGCGATCGATCAAGTACAGAAAACCTCGGGAGTCGTTGGCGAACCGCCGGCCATCCGGAAGGTCGCGGACAAAGCTGACGCGCGCCCAGCCGGTCGGCGTCACATCCTGATCGACCGGGCGCAGCCGGCGCGTGTCCGGCAGCCGCACCAGATCGCGGACGGCAACGGCCAGGCCGCGTTTGACGACAGGCGCTTCGATTGGGTTCGTAATCTGCTGTGCGTAGATGACAGCAACGGCGACGAGCGCCAGAACGGGAATCGCGACAAGACGTCGTGATGTGCGCACAAAACCTCCCGAGACAGCCGAGGACGTACTGACTTACGTCACCAGGCGGGGTTGACGACTCCCTTGTATTGCCACCTCGCACTGCCCTCGTTGTAGATCTTCCGCTTGGTGAAGAACCACTGGCCGTTGAGTTTGACCAGATCGTCCTCGTAGTGGCCGAAGCCGCCGATCGTGTTGCTGCGTTGCGGGTTGTCGTTGCCGATGTGGAACCATTCGGAACGTCCGACCGCCCTGTTACCGGTGATCTTGAGGACGATGTTCGTGATCTGATGACGGCCGGCGGACGGACGCAGGGCCGGCTTGCCGTCTTCCGCCGGAGGCGCGGGCCGGTTGCCGGGCATGCCGGCGATCACCTTGACGATCGCGTCGCGGCCTTTGACGTCTCCCTCGCCGTAGTCGAGCACGCCATCAGGCGTGAACGTCGAGGCGTAGAGCTGCGGATCGTGAAAATCCAGCGCGAAAAGATACCGCGCCTGGAGATCCTCAATCTGGGCGCGATCCTCGCCGTAGCTTGTCGCACCCGCCGACGATACCGACGTCATGCTGGACAGCACCAACCCCACGACGAGTCC
>Ga0137395_10000543_pt1 | contig 16042 bp, 18 predicted proteins | sample czobulk216metaG_FD_108283 | JGI IMG/M metagenome (GOLD analysis project Ga0137395, IMG submission 108283) | Vadose zone soil microbial communities from Angelo Coast Range Reserve, California, USA - czobulk2.16 metaG | ecosystem: Environmental > Terrestrial > Soil > Vadose zone | place: USA...
ACACCGTCGATCCCGGGACGCAGGTCATCACCCTGAACGTGGTCGTCAATCCGCTGGTGAACTGGGTGTGGCTCGGCTTCGGCATCCTCGCGTTCGGCACCGGCATCGCGCTGCTGCCCGAGAGCTCGTTATCGTTTGCGCTCGCCAAACTGCCCGCCGAGGCCGCCGCGACGACGACGATCGGGCTGATCGTGGCACTGCTCCTGTTCGGTTCGCCACGCACAGTGATTGCGCAGCACATCGAGATCCCCGGATCGATTTCCGCGCCGAAGAACGCGCTCGAGGAGCGGCTCAGAGGCGAGATCGGCTGCACGTGCGGGACGTGTGCCCACGAACTGCTGTCGAAATGCACGTGCGGTCCGGCCACGCAAATGCGGCACGAGCTTCGCGAGGAGATCGACACCGGCAAGGATCACGACGCGATCGTCGCCAGCCTGGTCGAGAAGTACGGCGGCCAGCAGTTCCTGGTCGCGCCAATCGACAAGGGATTCCAGCGTCTCGCGTGGCTCTTCCCGTATCTGGTCGGAGCGGCCGGCGTGACAGGCGTGGCCTTCGTCGCGATCCGCTGGTCGAAACACGCGGCCCGCGACACCGACAAGGACGCGAAGCCGGAAGACGCGACGATGAGCGCGCGGCTCGACGATGAGCTTAGAAACCTCGACTGACAAACCCGAACAGGGCCTGCAAGCCTGGCAGTTCTTCGTCCTTGCCGGCCTCGCGTGCGCGACGGTCGCCACATTCCTGGCGCGCGGCCAGAGTGTCGCGTCCATCGTCCTTCTCACCGTGCTCATGGGCGCGACAACGATCGTCGGCATCGCGGCGCTGCGCATGCTGCGGCCGCTTTTTCTCGGGTACGACGACCGCACCGCGATGGTCGGGCAGCGCACGCGGGCCGCGCTCGAGCGCGAGAAGATGCTGGTGCTCCGCTCGATCAAAGAGCTGGAGTTCGATCGCGCGATGGGGAAGCTCTCCGAAAACGACTGGCAGGAGATGTCGGTGCGGCTGCGCGCGAGAGCGGCGGGCCTGATCCGCCAGCTCGATGCCGGCGTGACGTACCGGGCCCAGGTCGAGGCGGATCTGGTGAAGCGCTTGGGCGGGCTGAGCGCGACGCCAGAGGCAGAACCCGCGCGATTCTGCGCTTCCTGCGGAAGCGAGCGCGACACCGACGCCAGGTTCTGTAAGAACTGCGGGGCGAAGCTGTGATCGCGTTGGGCAGGACAGGCTGGAAGGGCAGGACGGGGAACTCTTCACCGCTGAGGACGCGAAGGACGCTGAGGATCTTCATTAGAATTCTCTGCGTCCTCGGCGTCCTCTGCGGTGGAGAGTTTTTCTTCGTGTCCTCCGCGCGGGCTCAAATCGATCCGCGGCAGATGGCCGGTATCCCGCGTCCGGTGAACGATCTCCCGGATGGCAGCATCTCGGTCCGGCTCATTCGCGGCCAGCTCTCCAACAACATCGCGAGCCATCCCGTAGACGCGCATTTCGAGAACGGCCGCGTCGTGACGGTCAATACAGACGATGCGGGCCGCGCGCAGTTCGACAAGCTGCAGGTCGGTGCGGCTGTGAAGTTCACGGCGACTGTCGACGGCGAGCGTCTGGAGTCGCAGCAGTTCGTGGTGCCCTCTCAAGGCGGCATCCGGGTGATGCTCGTGGCCACCGACAAAGGCGGCGCCGCTGCCGCGCCAGGCGGCCCCGCGGTGTCGGGACAGGTTTCGCTGAGCGAGAACTCGCGCATCGTGTTGGAGCCTGGCGATGAAACGGCCACGATCTACTACATTCTCGAGATCGTGAACGGCGGCAGCGCGCCGGTCACGCCCGTTCCGCCGTTCATGTTCGACATGCCGAAGGACGCGCAGAGCACGACACTGCTCGACGGGTCGACGCCGCTCGCGCGGACGAAGGGCGCGCACATCAGCCTCGCCGGACCCCTTCCGCCGGGCAGGACGACTCTGCGAGTTGCCTGCGTGTTCCCCGTGGAGAACGGCACGCTCGATATCACGCAGGTGTTTCCGGCGGCGCTCGATCGCCTGACCGTGCTCGTGCGTAAACAGGGCGACGTGAAGCTGGCGTCGCCGCAGCTCGAGCGTCAGCAGGAATTCCCGAACGAAGGGGAAACCATCATCGGCGGAATGGGCGGGCGGATCGCGGCAGGTCAGCCCATCTCGCTGTCGCTGTCGGATCTTCCACACCACAGCGCCGTCCCGCGATGGACGGCCGTGTCGCTCGCCGGCGTCGTCGTGGTGGCCGGCGTCTGGGCCGCCACGCGCAAGCAGGACGGCACGGCCGAGGACGCCGCACGCAAGCGTCTGGTGGCGCGCCGCGAGAAGCTGTTCGCCGACCTCCTGAAGGTCGAGCGCGATCGCCGCGGCGGCCGTGGTGACGCCGAGCGTCTCGCCGCGAAGCGAGAAGAGCTCATCGCGTCGCTGGAACACATCTACGGCGCCCTCGACGACACGGACACGCATGCCGGCGCCACGGCCTGATGATCGACTTCACTAGCGTGCAGCTGGCCGATGTGTCACGGCACTTCGGCCGGCGGCGGGCTGTCTCGCACGTCTCTTTCACGGCGAATTCCGGCGACATCATCGGGCTGCTTGGCCCGAACGGAGCGGGGAAGTCCACGATTATCGGGATGCTGGCCACCCTCGTCACGCCAACGTCGGGCGCCATCACGTACGGCGGCCGGCCGGCGCGCGAACTGGGCGGCGCGCTGCGCGGATCGATCGGCCTCCTCGCGCACGAGCTGTCGCTCTATTCCGATCTCAGCGCCCGGCAGAATCTGGTGCTCTTCGCCGGACTCTACGGGCTCGATCGCGACGGCATGATCGACCAGGCGCTCGCGGTGGCGGGCCTCTCGGAACGTGGCGACGACTCCGTATCCGCGTTCTCTCGCGGGATGCGCCAGCGCCTCGCTCTCGAACGCGCGCTGCTCCATCGTCCGCGGCTGGTGCTCATGGACGAGCCCTTCACGGGACTTGACGATGCGGCCGTGGCGACCGTCCGCACGCGCCTGCAGACCATCGCCGCGGCCGGCGCCATTGTCGTCGTCACGACGCACGACCTGGATCTCGCCGACGGGCTCGTAACGCGGGTAGCGATCGCGAACGCAGGCCGGCTGGTGGCCGACGAGCGCGCGGCCACCGGTCTGCGCGCCCGTTACCGATCGCTCGTGGGGAACTGATCGTGCCGGGGATGATCAAGGTTGCCCTGCTCGTCCTGCGAAAAGACGTGGCCATCGAAGCGAGGAGCCGCGAGATCGTCTACACGACGCTCTTCTTCGCCGTGTCGTGCGTGCTGGTCTTTTCGTTCGCGTTCGTCATGGAGGAGGGCGTGCCGGTTGAAGGCGCGGCGGCGGGAATCCTGTGGATTGCCGTCGCGTTCTCGGGGACGCTCGCGCTGGGCCGGACGTTCGAGCGCGAACGATACGGCGAGACCCTGCGCGCGCTGCTGTTGACGCCGGGATCGCGCGCGGCAATCTACGCCGGCAAGCTGCTCGGGATGGTGCTGTTGATGCTGGCGACCGAGGCGGTGCTGACGCCCATGGTCGCGTTTCTGTTCCACGCGCCGTTCTTCGCGCGGCCGCTGCAGCTCGTAGCGCTGCTGGTGCTCGGCACGATTGGATTCGCGTCGGTCGGCACGCTCTTCGCCGCGATGCTGGTGCGTACGCGCACACGCGATGTGCTGCTGCCCATTCTGTTGTTTCCTGTGACTATTCCAGTCATGATAGCCGGGGTCCGCGGCACGGCCGCGCTGCTGCAGTCGCCGCCCGACGAAGCGGTTGCCACGCTGTGGATCGGCTTGCTGACGTCGTTCGACACGGTGTTTCTGGTCCTCGCGCTCTGGACGTTCGAGCCCCTGATGACGGAGTGAACATAGGGCAGGATGGGAAAGCTCGGATGAAGAAAGCATTCGTTCCGCTGGTGGTTCTCGCCGCGGCGATCTTCGCGTACGCGCCGGTTGCCATCAATCGAGCCGAGCTCGAGTCGACGATGCTGCTCGTGCAGAAGATCTTCTACTTTCATTTCGCGACGTGGATGGCGTTGACAGCGGCGATTGCCGTGTGCGGCGTGGCGAGCGTCATCTACCTGTTCAAGGGCTCTCCGATCGCCGATTGGTACGGTGTAGCGTCGGCGGAGCTCGTCGTGATCTTCGGAGTCTTTGGCCTCTTCAGCGGATCGCTGTGGGGACGCAAGGCGTGGGGCGTGTGGTGGCAGTGGGATCCGCGCGTCACGATGGCGACGATGCTCGTGCTCGTGTTTCTCGGCTATCTCATGGTGCGGAAGTACGGCGGCCCCGGATCGGAAAAGCTCGCGGCCGCGATGGGGATCTTCGGCGCCGCCACCGCGCCGTTCGTCTACAAGTCCACCGACTGGTGGCGCAACATCCATCCGCCGACCTCTGTCGTCAAGACGCTCGGCGACAAGTTTCCAGCGGCGTGGGATCTCGTTCTGTACTGCAGCGGAGCGTTTCTGCTGCTGGTCGTGCTCCTGCTCGCCGCGCGCGTGCGCCTCGAAGCCCTCCGCGCCGAGCTCGATCGCCTGTATCTCGCACTCGAGGATTGATCATGGTTCGCCGCACGCTGTGTGCTTGTCTGTCGATGGCGCTGTGGTCGGTGTCGCTCCTGGCGCAGCCCGGCCAGGAGGGATTCGCTCCCGTGACGGGCGCACCGGCATCTGAACAGATTCCGGCCGCGCCGCTCGTGATTTCGTCCTACGCGTTCTTTCTCGTCCTGCTGTTCGTCTATCTGTGGACGATCTGGCGCCGCATCGGCAAGGTCGAGGCGGACATGCGCAACCTCGAGCGCCGCCAGTCTGACGGAGGCCAGCGGCGGTGACAGCCGGTCACTTCATCTTCATTCCATCCATCCTGCTCATCGGCGTCGTCATCGGATGGATCCTCGGCTCGCGCGCCGCGCGCGACGCTTACGCGGCGGAGTTGCGACGGAGAGAAGAGAAGGCCAAGAGGGCGGGATAGGCGAACGAGCGGGAGGGCAGGACAGGCAGGATGGTCTGTCACGCTGCGAACCAGGCCGCGGCAACCGTTCAAACACGCTTTCTTCGAACACGGACAAATCCGTGTTTGACCTTCCTGCCCATCCCGCCGATCCTGCCCGTCCTGCCTGTCCCGCTCTGGCTAGCGTCCAACCGCAAGCCGTTGCGCCAGGACCTCGGGTAGCCCGGCCTTCAGGATCTTGCCCTGCGTCGTGTCGATCGGATAGTCCACCCTGATCAACTCAACGAGCTTCGCCGCGGTGTCGGCGATGGCGTAAGAGGCGCGTTGATCGCCGTCGCGCGGCTGACCCACCGAGCCGGGGTTGATCAGGTACTTCGAGTCGCCGACCAGCTCAATCCGTGTGACCGGCTGGCCCGTCGAGCCGAGAGTCTCGACGCGTTCCTGGGACAACTGGAATGAGATGGGGCAGTGCGTGTGGCCGAAGAGACAGAGCGGCCGCTGCGACACCTTGAGCGCCCTGACGGCATCGAGCTCGTCGAACATGTACGCATCCTCGTCGAACGGCGACCCGTGGCAGATCTCGACGTATTCGTCGAGCATCAACGGGCCCTCCGGCAACGCCGCCAGCCAGGCGCGGTTCGCAGGCGTCAACGCGTCGTAGGTCCAGAGCGCCGCGCGCTTCGCGACAGCGTTGAAGCCCTCGGGCTGCTCGAGCCCACAGGCCACCTTGTCGTGGTTGCCGCGGACCATCGCGACCGGGTTGAGCGACCGCACACGCGCGATGGCTTCGTTCGGATCGGGCCCGTAGCCGACGAGGTCGCCGAGCACGAGCGTCCGGTCGAAGCCTCTCGCGTGCGCGTGGCTGAGGCAGGCCTCGAGCGCCTCCAGATTCGCGTGAACGTCGGCGAGGACAAGGTAGCGCATCCGGGGGTCTATGCCTCCAGCCAGTCGACGAGCTGTTCCACCAGCGCGTCGACGCCGGCGCGCCCGGCATCAAAACGCACGTGCGCCTGCTCGTATGCCAGGCGCCGGCCCTCGTAGAGTCGTTCGAGATCGGCCCGATCCGCCGCGAGCGGCCGGCGGCCATCCGCCGGCATACGCGCAATCACCCGCTCGAGCGGCGCGTCGAGCCACACCGACACACCGTCGCTGCGAATCGCGGCCCGGCTCTGCGGATCCGCGAATGTCCCGCCGCCGGTCGCCACCACGACGTGGCGCGCGTTCAGCTGGTCGGCGACGACGGCCCGCTCCGCGGCCCGAAAGTACGGCTCGCCATGCCGCGCGAAGATCTCGGCCACGGTCATTCGTTCCTGACGCTCGATCAGCTCGTCGATATCGACAAACTTCCAGTCGAGGCGCCTGGCGAGCGCGCGCCCCACGCTGGTTTTGCCCGCCGCCATGAAGCCGACCAGATACACCTTGTCGGCTTTCACGCGACGAGCCGGCCCAGCGTTTCGAAGAAGCCGGGGTAGGAAATGACCACGGAATCGGCGCCGATGATACGCGAGGGCGAGCGGCCGGCGAGGGCGGCAATCGCGAAGGCCATTGCCATGCGGTGGTCGCCACGCGCGTCGGCCTCGCCGTCGCCGACGGTCGATCGTCCTGTTTCGCCCGCGACAAAGCCGTCGGGGCGCTCGTCGGCGGAGATGCCTAGACCTCGCAGGCCGGCGACGAGGGCGGCAATGCGGTCGGTTTCCTTGATGCGGAGCTCGGCCGCGCCGCGAACGCTGACCTCGGCGCCATGGCCGGCAAGCGCGGCAATAGCCGGCAATTCGTCAATCAGGCCGGGAACTTCCTCCGCGGCGATGTCGAGGCGGCCGATGCGATCGCCTTCGACGGTGATCGTGCCGCGCGGTTCGCCGGCGCCGTCCGACGTGAGCTGCACTTGCACGCGCGCGCCAAATCGGCGCAGGACGTCGATGAGCGACGTCCGGGAGGGGTTGAGCCCGACATCTTCGATGTCGACACGCGAACCCGGCTGTGCGGCGGCCGCCACCATCCAGAACGCCGCCGACGAAAAGTCGCCAGGCACGGTCAGCCGCTGCGCGGTCAGTGACTGTCCGCCATCGACGGACACGCGCCTGCCGCCCTCGTCGACCTCGACGCGTCCACCGAAAGCGCGAAGCGCATGCTCCGTGTGATCGCGCGTTTGTGCCGGCTCGACGACGGTGGTAGTGCCGGCGGCGTGAATGCCGGCCAGCAGCACCGCACTTTTCACCTGCGCGCTCGGCACTTCCGCCTGATGCGTGATGGCGTGGAGCGGCGCCCCATGAATGGTGAGCGGCGGCCGGCCCTCGACCGCCTCGATGCGGCATCCCATGCGCTCCAGCGGCTGGATAACTCGGCGCATCGGGCGGCGCGACAGCGACGCATCGCCAATCATCTGCGTCGTGAACGCCTGTGCCGCCAGCACTCCCGCCATCAGCCGCATCGTCGTACCGGAATTGCCCGCGTCGAGCGGGGCGGCAGGCGAACTAAGGCTTCCAGGGCCTCGTCCCATAATGAAGACATCCCCGACGTCGCCGCTGCCCTGCCGGTCTCCCGTGATGGTGACGCCGAGCGCCCGCAGGCACGCCAAAGTGGAATGGCAGTCTGCGCCCGGCGAGTAGTTCGTCAGGCGCGACGTGCCGGTGGCCAGCGCCGAGAGGAGCGCATAGCGATGGGAGATCGATTTATCGCCAGGCACCCGGACGCGGCCCCGGACGTGCCGGGCGGGGGCGACGACGGTCGACGCAGAGCCGAGCACGCAGCTGATCTTATGCTACGCCCGGCGCGTGCGCGCAACCGATGGTATCCTCTCGGCAGGCCACTCTAATGGCGTTCCTCGGCTGATGCCGCCAAAATCCGGCCACGTCGTGCACCTCGAATTCACCAGCGTGTTTGAGATGCTGGACTGTGTTCAGGTGGTCAGCGACTACCTCGGTCGCAGCGTCGGACTGGACGAGGACGACCGGCATTGGGTCGGCGTGGCGGTGCGCGAGTCGGTCATCAACGCCATCAAGCACGGCAATCGCAACGACGCGTCGAAGCACGTGCATGTGGACTTCGAGACCTCGGCGCAGACCGTGCCGCAGATCACCATTCGCGTGCGGGACGAAGGCGAGGGATTCGATCCTGAGGAAATCGCCGACCCCCTGGCGCCGGAGAACCTGCTGAAGGCAAGCGGGCGGGGCATTTTTCTGATCAGAAACTTCATGGACTACGTGCAGGTGCAGCGCGCTCCCGAAGGCGGGATGGAAATCCGGATGACGAAACGCGCGCAGGCCGGCGACACCGCCAACCCTTCCCCAACCGCCTGAATTGCCGCGTAATCCGCTGTTTCTCGCCACCGCCATCGAGGCCGTCGTCCGCGCGGGAGACACCCAGATGGAGCGCTTTGGCGGCAGCTTTCGCGTCGACAAGAAAGGCGCCATCGATCTCGTGACCGAGGTGGATGTCTCGGTGGAGCGGATGTTCCGCGAGCTCGTCTCCGGGCGTTTTCCCGATCACCAGGTGCTGGGCGAGGAAATGGGCGGCCTGCCGACGGCGCCCCCCGGACCCTGCTGGATCTTCGATCCGATCGACGGCACGACGAACTTCACGCATGGCCTGCCGATCTTCTGCGCCTCGCTCGCGCTCGAGATCGACGGCGTCGCGGAGGTCGCGGCCGTGTACGACCCGACCAGACGTGAACTCTTTACGGCCGAGCGTGGCGGCGGCGCGTTTCTCAACGGCCGCCCGCTGCGTGTCTCGACCACCGCGACACTGGTCGACGCGATGCTGGTCACCGGGTTTCCCTACGATGTGCATTCGCGCATCGAGGAGATCGTCGGCCTGTTTGCCCGTTTCGTCGGGCGAGGCCGCGCCGTCCGGCGCCTCGGCTCGGCGGCGATCGATCTCTGCTACATCGCGGCAGGGCGCATGGACGGCTTCTGGGAGCGCGACCTCAAGCCCTGGGACATCGCTGGCGGAGCGCTGATCGTGGCCGAAGCGGGCGGACGGGTGACGAACATGGATGGGAGCGCGTTCGCGTCGCGAGGGCGGGACGTGCTCGCCACCAACGGCCTGCTGCACGGCGCCATGCTCGAGGTCATCGCCGATTTTCGCGAGCGGCCCACCTGGCCCCGCTGATGCTGTTCGACGTCGTCCCGAGGGGACGCCCTGATATCCGAGAGAGACACTTCTGCGGCTAACTCCCGTTTTTCCGCCAGTATCTCGACAGCGGATTGCCGCGCAGGCTGGCATTTCTCCTGCTAGTGAGTTTCCAGGAGATGTCGGGCAGGCTTGAAGGCCCGCACTACAAGGAGATGTCATGCGCCGAATGCTGCTGTCCGTGACGGCGGTCTGCCTGGTAGCCGGTTTCATTGCGACGCCCGGGGCGTCCGCTCAGCAATCCGTGAACTTCTTTCTCGGCGGGTTTGTGCCGACGAGCGCCGACGCGCGCGGCGACGCCAGCGGCGGCTCGACGAACGACGTGCTCGTGAGCAACCAGAGCTTTCTGGCGTTTCGTCTCGACGGCTTCAAGGGCGCGACCGTTGGCGGCGAGTATCTCGCCGGCCTCGGGAACTTCTTCGAAGCCGGCGCGGGCGTCGGGTTCTACCAGCGCACGGTTCCGGCCGTCGACATCAATTACGTCAACCCCGGCGGGTCGAACATCGCCGCGGATCTGAAGCTTCGCATCGTTCCGTTCAACGCGACGTTCCGCGTGTTGCCGTTCGGACACAACGCCCCGATCGTTCCGTACGTCGGCGCCGGCGTGGCCGTCTACGGCTGGCGGTACAGCGAGACCGGACAGTTCGTGGACTACACGCCGCCGGTGGGGCGGAACCCTCCGATCTTCAACGGGACGTTCGTCGGCAGCGGCACCGCAGTTGGTCCTGTCATCCTCGGAGGCATTCGCGTGCCGATTGGGCCGGTCGCTCCCGGATTCGAGGTGCGCTATCAGGGCGGTAAAGGCACGCTGCCCGGCGATCAGAGCTTCTCGGCAACCAAGATCGACCTGGGCGGCATGAACTATCTCTTTACGTTCAACATCCGGTTCTGACGCTCGTAGAGCGCCACGCCGGCACCTTCGCAGACGCGCGAGTATCCCTCCAGAAACTCGGGGTGCTCGCGCGCCCGCCTCGCCAGCATGTCGCCGCCTTCGGCCTTCTCTTCGATCAACACCCAGCCCGCGTAGTTGCGCGGCCGTTTCAGCGCCGCGAGCCAGATGTCGCCGTTTCCCTCGTGGAGGAAGTCGCGCAGGTTGAAGCCGTCGCGTGATGTTTCCTGCATGTAGTGGCCGAGCGATCCCATGCTCGCCATGATCGACTCGCCGCGGTACCGCGCGCGGAGACAGTTGGTCACCGCGTGACGCGGCGCGACGTTGACGCGATCCCACTGCGCTTCGACCACCATCGGCGCCCGCTCGTCGAGCGGGTGAAGCTCGTAAACGATGGCGGCGATCATCAACGTTACAATCGTGTACTCCGCGTACCGTAGGGCGACCCTTTGAGGGTCGCCGAACCGGCGGGCCTGAAAGGCCCGCCCTACAAAACCAACGAGGGTGCCCGCGGCGATAGCTTCCATTGCCAGCAGCGGCACCATGTAGCGAATGCGAAACGGGTGGCCGTCGACAAATGCCGCCCATGGCACGGCCGCGGCCGCCAGCGACGACAGCGCGACGAGCGCGGCGGCGCGTCTCCGTGCGGCTAAGCCGATTACGGCCAGCCACAGACATCCGGCGGCGGCGATCGCTATCAGAATCCGACCGCTCAGCTCGCGCGTGCCCCATGCAATCTCGTCGATCGCCAGCATCGGCAATCCCAGCGCCTTGTTCTCGGGAATGAAGAAGTCGCTCGACACGAACCACCGGCCGACGACGACGCGGCTGAAGATGGTGAACGCAACGATCGCGGCCGTCGGGTAGAGAGCGACCGCGGCGATCCGGCGGAAGGTCTTGACGAGGGTCTCGCCCCCGCGCCAGACAGCCCACGCCGTTGCCGCCAGCGCGACGTACGTGATCGGCCAGGCCTCGTACCGCGTGAGGCAGGCGAGCGCGAGGACGGCGCCTGTCAGCGTGGCTCGTCTTCCATCGTGCACGTACGCAATCAGCAGGGCAACGCCAAGCGTGGTCAGCGCCAGCAGCAGCGGCTCGGTCATCGGCGTCGCCTGGAGATAGACGACGTTCGGGTTCAGCGCGAAGACTGCGGCGCCGGCGAAGGCGGCAGCCGTGGAGCCCGTCAGCGCGCCGACAATCCACGCAGTGGCGCTTGTGGCAATGGCGAAGGAGAGCACCGAGATCAAAACAGCCGACGCGCCCGTCCGATAGAACACATCGGCCTGCACCGGCAGTGCGTTGAGCAGATGCGGAAGCGGGAGCCACACGGCCCCGATCTGCTGCCAGCCCGGCGTGATGCTGTCGATGATCCGCCGCGCAACGATCAGGTGTCCGCGCGCGTCATAGTGGCTGAGCGTGAGGCCGAGCTGGTGATAGCGGAACGCCGCCGCGGCGCCACCGGCAAGGGCCGCGACCGCGACGAGCCCGAGGGTCGCGCGAAGGCGCGACGGTATAATCACCTGATCATTCTATGGGGAGATTCGTGCAGGGGATCCAGGCGCTCGCGATGGCAATGGGCGCGCCTGGCATCGTCCTCGTCGCGTTCCTCGACTCCTCGATCCTCTCGCTTCCCGAAATCGCCGACCTTCTCGTCATCTACATGGTGACGATGCGTCCGTCGCTCTTTCTGCTGTACGTTACGTGCGCCACGATCGGATCGCTCGCGGGATGCCTGCTGCTTTACTATATCGGCAAGAAGGGCGGAGCCGCCCTCGTGCACCGGCGCTTCGATTCGGCTGCCGTCGGCCGAACGCTGGAGGCGTTCCGCCGCCATGGCGTGATGGCCGTGCTGGTGCCGTCGGTTCTGCCGCCGCCGGCCCCGTTCAAGCCGTTCGTCCTGCTCGCCGGCGTCGCCGATATCAGCGTCGCCCGGTTCAGCGTCGCCATCCTGATCGGCCGCGGCGCACGATACTTCATCGAAGGGCTGCTCGCGCTCTGGTACGGCGAGCGCGCGCTGTCGTTCATTCGCGATCACGGCACGTCGAGCGCCCTTCTAGCCATCGGTGTGCTGGCGGTTGGCTTCGTTGGATACCTCGTGTGGAGCAGGCGGCGTTAGAATATCGCCCGCTGGAGGACTCATGGCCACTCAGAACGCCTCGTCTGCGCTCACTCTCGCCGCCGGCATGTTTGCCCTTCTCGTGAGCGGCTGCGGGACGTCGACTCCGGCGACGCCGGCCGGCGATCAGAGAGCCCCCGCGCCCGCGGCGGCCGAGGCGCCGGCGGGGCAGTTGGGCGCGCTTGCGCCGGCGAATCTGAAAGCGGCTCGCCCCAAGGCGCCATTCGACCTCACGGGCACGTGGTTCGTGGATCTCAGCAAGGGCTTCGACACGTGGCGCTCTGGTCCGCCGTATCCGAAGTTCAAGGGAGAAACGGCGAAGGCCTTCATCGAGAGCGAACAGGCAAAGAAGGAAGGCAAGTCGTATCGCGACTGGATCGGCCAGTGCTATCCGTCGGGCATGCCGGTGATCATGACGCGCGTCTGGCCGATCGCGATGATTCAGCTGCCCACGGCCATTTACATGGTCAGCGGATTCGAGAACTCACTTCGCATCATCTACCTGGATGGCCGCAAGCACACGCCTGCCGACGAAGTCGTCCGCACGTACGACGGCGAATCCGTCGGCCACTGGGAAGGCGACACGCTTGTCGTCGACACGCGCAGCATGATCTCGGACAAGCACGTCATCGACGACGGCCTGCCGGTGAGCGACGATTTCCGGATCGTCGAGCGGATCCGCCTGATCAACAACGGGGCGACGCTCGAAGATCAGTGGACGTTGATCGATCCGAACAACTGGGAAGGCGAGTGGACGAGCATCCACTACTGGAAGCGGCAGGACGATACCGACATCACCGAAGTCGAATGCCTGCCGAACCTGAACGAGAAGCTGCCCGCTACCTCGTCCAAGGGCCTGATTCTGAAATAACTACTTCCCGACCACGCCCTTCGTTTCGATGTCCTCGGTCCACTTGTCGCCGAGGACGCGGCCATCGGGGAGCTTGATCGACACAAAAATGCCGCCGTGCTCGCCTGCGCGCAGCGGGTTGACCACCACGCTCACCTTGTCGCCGGCTTTCAGGATGTTCGACTTCCAGCCCTGCTTCACGAGATTGTTGGGGCTATTCATCTCGACGCCCCACGTCTCGGCGGCACCCTTGGCGTTCGGCACCGAAAGCTGAATCGACGCGTGTGGGTTCGTCCACAAGAACTCCTTGACCGTGCCCACGAGCGTGACCTTCTTCGTACGATCGAACATGACGGGAGAATGATGGGCAACGGCCGCTCCGGCGACAAGCAGCATCGCCACGGCGACGCCGCTGACGAATCCGGGCTTCCTGGTGACGGGCATTGGTCTGGTCCCTCCGGCCGCCGATTATAACAAGTGGCGTCCGCGGGGCTCTATCAGTGGCGTCCACGCGCGATGTAGACCGCGGCGCCGCTCAGCGAGAACAGCATCACGAGCGCCGTCGCCGTCAGCGACAGCAGAATCGCCTGTTCGCATGGAAGCCCGATGCGCGTGAAGTAAAAGCAGAACGCGGCCTCGCGCACGCCGAAACCGTTCACCGACACCGGCAGCATCTGCAGCACGCCGGCAAGAGGCACCGCGACGGCGAGATCGAATGCGCCGATGTGGATGCCGAGCGCGTGGACGATCGCCAGGTGAAAGAGGACGCTCGTCATCTGCACCAGCACCGCGCCGCCAAAGCAGCTCACGAGCGCCCCCGGCCGGTTCCGGAACCGCTCGAGCGTCGTCGTCACGTTGTCGATGCGCACGCCGACCCATTCGGGATGGAGGATGGTCAGCGGCTGAAGCAGACGTCCCACGCCGACCGGCGACCAGAACATCGGGACGCCCACGGCCGCTCCCGCGAGAAATCCAGCCCATAACCACGACGGCCAGATCGGCAATCGGACGTGACCCGCGGCGGAGGAGACCATCGACGCACCGCAGGCCGCGATGAGCACCAGACCCATCATCCCCATCGTGCGATCGACGAGCACAATCGTCGTCGCGACCGTCTTCGAGCCGGCGGCCTTCGCGGTGTCGCCGATACGGATGACGTCGCCTCCGATGTTGCTCGGCAGGAAGTTGTTGAAGAACAGCGCGACGAGCATCGACCCGGTGAGCCGCCCCAGCGGGACGTCGAGTTCCTGCGCTTCGGTCAGCAGCCACCAGCGCCAGACGCTCATCAGCACGTTGAGCGAGTAGACGGCAAAGGCGATGGCGAGCCAGAGCGGCGACGCGCGGCGCGCGGTGGCCCAGAGCGCCGCCATATCCACGCGCGAAAACAGCCACGCAAGCAGCGCGATGCTGACAGCCAGTTTGAGGGCCATCACCATCACACGGCGCGTGATCGATGTCGAGGAGGCGTCCGCGGGCATTCGGGAGGCGCGCAACTGTACTATGGTTTCATGCGAAAATCACTCGGACCGTGCGCAGTAGAGCTCCGGGCACCGCTGAAAGCCACGACGATTCCGAAGCCGCGCGCGCGTTCGAAGAGCGGCGGTTCTCAGGCCCGCTCGGCCAGATGGTGGCGGCCGAACAGATGCGCGTCCTGGCGAACATGATCGGCCGCATTCACGAGCGAAACATTCTCGATGTCGGCACCGGCACGGGTCGCGTGGCGGCCATGCTGGCCGGCGGAGGCGCGCGCGTGACGGCCGTCGACACGTCCGAACGGATGCTCGACGCCGCGCTCAAGCGCGCCCGCGCTCAGCTCGTCGACGTCACCTTCGTCCGTGCCGACGCCCACGCCCTCGATTTCGAATCCCGCTCGTTCGACGTGGTCGTCTGTCTGGGCGTGCTGCTCGGCGCTCGGGACTGGCGGCAGTGCCTGGCGGAGTCGTGCCGGATCGCCGATCGCCTCGTGATTTTCGATTATCCATCCGCGACGAGCGTGGCGCTCATTCACTCGAACATGCGGCGCATCTTCGGCAGCGGGCCCTACCGGGTGCTCACCCGCGCTGCCGTCGAAGACACGCTGTCGAAGTCGCTATTCCGCGTGAGGTCGGTCCATCGGCAGTTCGTGCTTCCGATGTGGCTGCACCGTGCGATGGGCTCACGCCGAACATCATCGCGCGTCGAAGAGGTTATCGATCGACTCGGCTTGCGGCGCCGCATGGGGACGCCGGTCACCGTCTGCGCGGAGCGCATGTAGATTAAGATCCAGCGATGGCCTACAAGAGTGAGCTCGAGGCGCGCGTAGCCAAAAAAACGACCAAGGCGATCATCGATTATTCGATGATCGAAGACGGCGACCGCGTCATGGTCGGCCTGTCGGGCGGCAAAGACAGCTGGGCGCTCCTGCAGGTGCTCGACGTCTTGCGACAGCGGGCCCCGATTCGTTTCTCGCTGGTCGCGGTCAACGTCGACTCCGGCTACAAAGACTACAAGCACGATGTCATCGCACGCACATGCGAAGCGCGTGGATGGGAGCTCCGAATCGAGCACACCGGGATCGGCGGCCTGATCGAGGACATCCTCGACGCCGATCAGACGCCGTGCTCCTTGTGCGCCCGGCTGCGCCGGGGCGTGCTGTATCGCGTCGCGAAAGAGGTCGGCGCCACCAAGATCGCGCTTGGCCATCACACCGACGATTTCATCGAGACGCTCCTGCTGAACCTGTTCTTCGCGGGCGCTCTGAAGGCGATGCCGGCCAAGCTCCTCTCAGACGACGGCAAGCACGTGGTGATTCGACCGCTGGTGTATGTCGGGGAAGACGAGGCCCGCGCTTATTGCAAGGAAAGCGAGCTGCCGATCATCGGCTGCTGCTGCCCGGCGTGCGGCGACCTCGCCCTGCAGCGGCAGCGTGCGAAGAAGCTGATCATGGAGCTCGAGATCGAGCACCCCGGCGTGAAGCAGTCGATGCTCAAAGCCCTGACCAACGTCGCGCCCCGCCATCTGCTCGACACGCGGCTCAACCCGCCGGCCGAGCTGCGCGCTCACACTGCGCTGGACGGGCAGGAAGGGCGGGAAAGGCGGGATGGGCAGGACGGAAAAAGGAAGAGGG
>Ga0137395_10000544_pt1 | contig 16037 bp, 16 predicted proteins | sample czobulk216metaG_FD_108283 | JGI IMG/M metagenome (GOLD analysis project Ga0137395, IMG submission 108283) | Vadose zone soil microbial communities from Angelo Coast Range Reserve, California, USA - czobulk2.16 metaG | ecosystem: Environmental > Terrestrial > Soil > Vadose zone | place: USA...
CAGAGCGAACGATAGAGGCCCGCGGCCTTGACCTCATCGACGACGATCCAGTCCGCCGCGCGCAGCGTATCGAGGCGTTCGCGGGTGACCTCGCCGATGATGCGGACGGCCAGACCCGGGCCGGGGAACGGTTGGCGATGCACCATGTCGTCGGGCAGGCCCAGCGCGGTGCCGATCGCGCGGACCTCGTCCTTGAAGAGGTACCGAAGGGGCTCGACCAGCTTGAAGCGCAGGTCGGCGGGTAGACCGCCGACGTTGTGGTGTGTCTTGATCCGGTGCGCGTTGTGGGTGTCGTGACTGGTACTTTCGATGACATCGGGATAGAGCGTCCCCTGCGCCAGGAAGTCGACGCCGGAGAGCCTGGCAGCTTCGGCCTCGAAGACCTTGATAAAGGTGGCGCCGATCCGGCGGCGCTTTTCTTCGGGGTCGACGACGCCCTGCAAGGCGGCCAGGAACTGCTCGCTCGCGTCGATGGCCTCGAGGTCGATGCCAAGGTGGCGCTGCATCACCTCCTCGACGCGACGCCGTTCGTCGCGACGCAGCAGGCCGTTGTCCACCATCAGGCAGGTCAGCTGGCCGGGGATGGCGCGATGCACCAGCGTCGCGCAGACCGCCGAATCGACGCCGCCCGAGAGCGCGCAGAGAACTCGGCCCTCGCCCACCTGTGCCCGAATCGCTTCCGTGGCCTGGTCGATGAAGGCCGCCGGTTTCCAAGTGCCACGGCAGCCCGCGACCTGATAGAGAAAGTTGCGCAGAATCTCCCGACCCTGGGGGGTGTGGATCACCTCGGGATGAAAGGCGATACCAAAGCGACCGGCGTCGTCGGCCATGGCCGCGATGGTCGAGTTCTCGGACTCCGCCAGCCGGCGAAACCCGGCCGGCGCTTCGAGGATGGTGTCCCCGTGGCTCATCCAGACTGGCAGCCGCGCGGGCAGGTCGAGAAAGAGACCAGCCGGGTCCGCGACCTGGACGTTCGCCGGGCCATACTCCCGCTTACCGGCGGGCGCCACCTTCCCGCCAAGCTGATACGCCAGCAGCTGCATGCCGTAACAGATACCCAGCACCGGCACCCCAGCGTTGAGCGCTGCCGGATCGCAGCGTGGGGCGCCGTCCTCGTAGACGCTCGCCGGGCCGCCGGAGAGGATCAGGGCGCTTGGTGCTCGATCGCGGATCGCCTCCCACGGCGTCGTCCCGGGAATCAGCTCACAGTAGACGCCGGCTTCCCGCACGCGGCGCGCGATCAGCTGGCTGTACTGGGAACCGAAGTCCAGCACCAGCACCAGTTCCTGGTTCGCCCCCACCCTGCCCTCCCCCGGAGGGGGAGGGAAATTGTCGGCGAGAGGGTGTAGTTTGAGGGTCGATGCTCGGGCGACCGCTAGGTTCCCATGCCCACTTGCTGGGCTTGCTGAAACAGCTTCCCCTCGCTCTGGATCGCGGGCGCGATGACAAGTTCCGTCAGCTGGAACTCACGCAGGGAACGCGCGCCGCAGACGCCCATCGCGGAGCGCAACGCGCCGACCAGGTTCTGCGTACCGTCATCGACCCGGGCGGGTCCCAATAGGACTTCGCGCAGCGTTCCGCGCTGGCCAACCTTGATTCGGGTTCCGCGCGGCAGGTTCGGATCGGGAGTCGCCATGCCCCAGTGGTAGCCGCCACCCGCCGCATCCAGCGTCCCCGCGAAGATCGAGCCGACCATCACGGCGTCCGCCCCTGACGCGAAGGCCTTGGCGATGTCCCCGCCGACGCGCATCCCGCCGTCCGTGATGACCTGGACGCGACGGCCGGTCTCGCTCAAGTACGTTTCGCGCGCCGCGGCCACATCGCTGGTGGCCGTCACCTGCGGCACGCCGACACCGAGCACGCCTCGCGTCGTGCAGGCCGCACCCGGTCCAACGCCGACCAGGATGCCGGCGATCCCGGTTTGCATCAGTTCGAGCGCGGTCTCGTACTCCACGCAGTTGCCAGCCACGACTGGGATCGACAGCTCGGCGCACAGCTTCTCGAAGGAGAGCTGCTCGTAGGAGCGGGAGATATGTCGCGCCGTCAGCACCGTTCCCTGGACGACGAAGCAGTCGGCACCGGCCTCCTGTACCACACCCGCGCGGCGCCGCGCCTGGGCCGGGACGGTCGAGACGCCGACGGGGACTCTGGCCCGCTTGACGGCGGTGATCCGCTCCCCGATCAGCTGTTCGCGGACGGGCGCCTGATAAACCTTCTGGAGCAGGGCGTTGATCCGTTCGCGCGGCGCCTCCGCGATCTCGCTAAGAATGCTGGTCGGGTCTGCGTAGCGAGTCTGCAGGCCGTCGAGGTTGAGGACCGCCATCCCTCCAAGCCGCCCCATCTCGACGGCGAAGCGAACATCGACCACACCGTCCATGGCAGCCGCCAGGATCGGCACGTCCAGGCGCAGCGAGCCAAGCTCGAACGAGCTGTCCACTTCCTCGGGGTTGATAGTCACGCGGCCCGGCACCAGGGCGACTTCGTCGAAGCCGTACGCCCGGCGGGCCCGCTTGAAACGTCCAAGCTCGACGGTGTCGGCCGTCTCGAACGGCAAGGGCTTCAGGGGCGCACGCACACTCATCGAGGTCGCCTCCGATGCCGTATCGAGCTCAAAGGGTATGCGTGTACCTCAGAACGAGCTGGTTTTCGGGGATTATAACGGATGACCTCGCAAATGGAACAACAACTCTCGGCGCCCGACCGGGTGCGGCAGGCGCTGGCAGCGGCTGGCGTGGTCACCCGGATCGAGGAGTTTCCGTCGTCGACACGAACCGCGCAGGAGGCGGCGGCCACCGTGGGGACGAGTGTCGGACAGATCGTGAAGTCGCTGCTCTTCCTGGCCGGCGGCTCGCCGGTGATAGCGCTCGTGTCCGGCGTCAACCAGCTCGATACGCAGCGCCTCGCAGCGATCAGCGGCGCCGAAATCTGCAAGGCCAACGCCGACACGGTCCGCCAGGCGACCGGTTATTCGATCGGGGGTGTGCCACCCCTCGGCTTCCCGGCGCCGATCCCGACCTTCATCGACCGCGATCTACTCCAGTACGACGTCGTGTGGGCCGCGGCCGGGACGCCACGGCACGTCTTCCCCATCGCGCCGCAGGAGCTGGTGCGCATCACCGCCGCGACGGTGGCGGATTTCAAGGCCCCCACCCTGCCCTCCCCCGGAGAGGCAGGATGAGCTCAGCGAGTGAAGGTAAAGAAGCGGAAACCGGGCTGGAATGGCAGCGGGGCACCGGCCAGGCGGACCGTACCGACGCCGGATTTCGACTCATTGTCGACCGCGTCGAAGCTCAGTTCCTCGAAGCTACTTTCCGCGAACCAGCTCCGAATCCGGGGCGTCAGGTCCGGCTCGTTGCGATGCCGGGTCCAGATCACCGAGGCTCCGGTCCGGCAGAGCATCGAGAGGTTGCGCACTGTGCGCTCGAGGTCGTGGTCCGAGATATTGCCGAATATCCCGCAGGCCAGCACGATGTCCACCGGCACGAAGGGCGCGTAAATGTCACTGACCGCCGCATCCCCTTCGAGCACCTCCACCGGTGTCAGGCGGGTGCGCGCCGCACTTGCTCGCGCCACCTCAACGTTGCGGTGATCGAGCTCCACGAGAGCGGCGCTGACATCGCCACGACGCGGGTGATCGGGAAGGACGCCAAACACGTCACGACCCTGGCCGGCACAGATGCTGATCAGCCGAACCGCGCCGGACGGCGCGGCCGACAGACGCTCGGCGAGGCGGCGCTGCACGATGGCCAGGCGCTGCGCCAACGCACTGCTGGGGTCGTCGTACTGGCGGTGCCAGGCCTCGTAGTCTCTAACCAGTACGCGCTCGCTCGCTGATTAGGGGTAGATGCCGCGGATCGTGGTTGCCTGGGCGACCTTGTCAACCGCCAGCACATAGGCGGCGGTCCGCATCATGACCTTCTTTTCAAGGCTCACCTTCAACACATTGTCGAACGCCCGCAGCATGATCCGCTCCAACCGCTCATTGATATCGTGCTCGTCCCAGAAGAACTCCTGAAGGTCCTGGACCCACTCAAAGTACGAGACGGTGACGCCGCCGGCGTTGGCCAGGATGTCGGGGATGACGAAGACGCCCTTCTTGTAGAGGATCTCGTCCGCCTCCGGCGACGTCGGCCCGTTGGCGCCTTCGCAGATGACCTTGGCCTTGATCCGGTTGGCGTTGCCGCGATGGATTTGGTTCTCGAGCGCCGCCGGAACCAGGACGGTGACCGGCAGCTCGAGCAGTTCCTCGTTGCTGATGAAGCTGCAGATCTTCTGCCGCAACCGGCCGGTAAGCTCTTTCTCGCGCACGACCTCGTCGAGCTCGATGCCGTCCTCGTTGTAGCACGCGCCGTTCGAGTCGCTGACGGCGATCACCTTGCAGCCCTTTTGAGCCAGCAGCTTGGCGGTGGTGTAACCCACGTTGCCGACACCCTGAACCGCGACCGTCGCGTCTTCGGGACGGATCCCGAGATGCCTTAGCGCCGCCAGCGTGGTCAGCATGCAACCGCGACCCGTGGCTTCCGGCCGGCCTTCCGAGCCGCCAATGCCCAGCGGCTTGCCGGTCACGACCGCCGGCACCGAATGGCCCGCCTGCATGCTGATCGTGTCCATCATCCAGGCCATGATCTGGGCGTTCGTGTTGACGTCCGGAGCGGGGATGTCGCGGTCAGCCCCGATCACGATGCTGATCTCACTGGTGAATCGGCGCGTCAGGTTTTCGAGTTCGTTGCGGCTGAGCAGCTTCGGGTCGACGACGACGCCGCCCTTGGCTCCGCCGTAGGGAATCCCAACGACCGCGCACTTCCACGTCATCCACATCGCCAGCGCCTTGACTTCGTCCCGGGTGACGCCGGGGTGATACCGGATGCCGCCTTTGGCGGGGCCGCGGTCGATGTTGTGGTGAATGCGGTAACCGGTGAACATCTGGATGGTGTGGTCGTCCATTAGCACCGGGAAGGTCACGATCAGCTCGCGCTTACACTCGCGCAGCACCCGCGCCATGTTCGGATCCAGGCCGAGCACATTAGCGGCGATATCGAATTGCTGTTGGGCCATCGTCCACGGGTTCGCCGCCTCTGGCGCTGCCTCGGCGAAGCCTCTGCTGGGCACCGCTTCTACCTTCTGGGCCATGGTTCCTCCTGCCTGTTTCACACTCGCCAAACGGCCTGAACGGGCGCTCGGCACCCATTACACTACACGGCACCGTGACGCCGCGGATGACTGTCCTGGCAAGCGTTTCGCTTGCAACTTTCCTCGTTGCCGGGCTCGCCGCCACGCAGTTCCGGAGCCAGCCGCTACCGCCCTCCAACCGGTTCGCCCGCGATGAAGCGCTGCGCAAGAGCGTCAACCAGCTGGAGGACCAGAACCGCGTGCTCAAGAGTCGCGTCCAGACCCTGCAGGCGGATGTCAAGGCCGGCGAGGACGAGAGCGCCCGTCGATCGAGCGCAGCCCAGGAAGTCAAAGGCCAGCTCGATGAGCAGAAGACCTTCGCCGGCCAGACCGCCCTGCACGGCCCGGGCCTGACCGTCCTGCTTCATGACGGGACGGATCCGAACAGCCCGGTCGATCATTCGCTCGGCTGGACGGTCCATTATCAGGACCTGCAGGACATCGTCAATGTCCTGTGGGCGAGCGGGGCGGAGGCGATCGCCGTCAACGGACAGCGCATCGTGCCCAGCACCGCCTTCCACTACGCCGGCGTCAACATCCTGGTCAACAATGCCAGCCGCCTGAGCGGGCCCTATACCGTGATTGCGCTCGGCGATCCGCCGGCGCTGGCGAACGGCGTCGGCAACCCCGATCAGCTCGCCGAGCTGAAGAGCCGCAATCGAATTTACGGGCTGGGCTTTTCCTGGCTGCGCAGCAGCCGTCTCAGCGTCGCGGCGTACGACGCCACCTTCCTGATGAAATATGCCAACCCGCTTGGTTGAGCTGACGGCGCGGAGCCAGCGGCTGATCGTCTTCAGCCTGATCGCGATCGGGCTCGGGTTCCTGATCGTGGTCCAGCTTCGATCCCAGGCCGCGGTCGCGCGCACCCTGGCCGCCCAGGACGACACCAGCGTGGCGCTGCTCATCAACGATCTGAACCGGGCCAACAACGAGCTGATGCAGCAGAGCGCCGTGCTCGCAGAGCAACAAGCACAACTCCAGCAGGCGCTGACCGCCGGCGGCGCCGATTCCCAGGCGCTCACCAAGGAGCTGACCACGCTGCGCGAGGTCAATGGCGCGGTCGCGGTGCATGGACCGGGACTCGAGATCCGGATCCAGGGCCCAGTGATGGACTTCGAGCTGCAGGACGCGTTCAACAACCTCCGCAACGCCGGCGCGGAGGCGATTTCACTGAACGGCTATCGCATCGTCGCCAGCACATCGGTGGTGAGCCGCGGCGATATCCTGATGGTCGCCGGCCACGCCGTCGGCACCCCGCTGGACATGCTGGTGATTGGTGACGCCGAGCAGCTTGGCCCCGCGGCCGACCTTTCCGCCAGCAGCCTCCAGACCCGGGTCCAGGTCTCCATCCAGCGACAGAACGACCTGTCGATCACTGAGGTCGTCATCCCGAGGCCGCTCATTTATGCCCAACTCGGCAGATAGCGTTCCTTAGACTTTGGTGATGCAGCGGATCATCGAGTTGCGGAGCGATACGTTTACGCTCCCGACCGAGTCGATGCGCCGGGCGATGGCGGCCGCCGAGGTCGGCGACGACGTCTGGGACGAAGACCCCACCATCCACCGGCTGCAGGAACGCGCCGCCGAGATGGTTGGCAAGGAGGCCTCGCTCTTCGTTCCAAGCGGGACGATGGGCAACCTCTGCGCCCTGATCAGCCACACCGATCCCGGTGAGGAGGTGCTGGTCGAAGGCGAGAGTCATATCTTCCATTCGGAAGTGGCGGGCGCGTCCGTCGTTGGCGGGCTGCAGCTGCGTCCGCTCGACACGCCGGACGGCCGGCTGCAGCCGGAGCAGGTCCGCGCGGCCATCCGCGAGCCCGACATCCACCAGCCGCCCACGGGCCTCCTTTGCCTGGAGAACACGCACAACCGCCGCGGCGGTACGTGCCTGAGTCCCTCGCAGACGAAAGAACTCTGCGATGTGGCGCATGACGCCGGTTTTCCCGTGCACCTGGATGGGGCGCGGGTTTTCAATGCCGCCGTCGCCCTGGGCGTCGACGTTCGGCAGCTCACGGGGCCCGTCGACTCGGTCATGTTCTGCCTCTCGAAAGGCCTCAGTGCGCCCGTCGGCTCCATGCTGGCTGGATCAAGGGACTTCATCGAGCGGTCGCGCCGTATGCGCAAGATGCTCGGCGGCGGCATGCGCCAGGCTGGTGTGCTGGCCGCGGCCGGCCTGGTCGCACTCGAAGAGATGGTCGACCGTCTCGCCGATGACCACCGCAACGCCCGACGGCTCGCCGAAGGACTGCAGGGGCTGCCGGGGATCGCGATCGATCTGGCCCGGGTCGAGACCAACATGGTCTTCGGCGACTGCCAGCCGCCGCTGACGGCAGCGGCGTTCATCGAGCGCTGCCGCGAGGCCGGCGTGCTGCTCGACCAGGCGTCGGTCTATCGCTGGCGGATGGTCACCCATCGCGGCGTCACGGCGGAGGACGTCGACGATGCGATCGGCGCGGTCCGCCGCCTCTTCGCCGCGCCGCTTCTCGCGACGGGCTGAGAGCCCCCACCCTGCCCTCCCCCAGACGGGGAGGGAGAATTCACCGGACGGGGAGGCCGGTCGCCGGGTCGAAGGCGGGACCGCCGAAGGTGGCGTCCGTTAACCACAGAAGGCTGCCGAATGGCTGCCAGTCCCCACTCGCGTCGATTAGGACGCCGGCGGGTGACTCAGGGGTTCCCTCCAGGGTGATGGCCGCCGGCTGATCCGGGAGAGTCCAGCTCGACGGCGTCACCGCCACGGCGGCATCGACGCCACCAAAAGCGTGGACCCCGCCGGCGGAGTCAAGGGCAAAACCGGAGCGGGTTCCGGGGAATAAAGCGGCATCGACCAGCGTCGCGCCCGCCGGCCGCGCGGCGTTGCCAGGTGCGCCAGCGATCGTTCCGTCCGCCGCGACCGCTATTAGTGTTGCGTCCGATGCCGCGAGCAAGCGCACCGGGGAGCTCACCCCGAAACGAGGACCGGCGGCGCCAGCGCTGGTCCAGGTCGATCCATCGGCCAGCAGGCGCAGTGTCCCTGAGGGCATCGTGGCGACGTCGACAGCGGCGGCGCTTGAGGCAGGCGGCGCCGAGACGACCGAGAGCTCGCCAGCGAGACCATGGATCGAGGCGTCGGTGCCCAGCAGCAGCGCGCCGGTGGCCGACGGATGCTCCTGGCGGACTCCCGTCAGCGGCGCCACGCCGTCGGGCTGATCGGGTAGGGGGCCGAGGATGCTGTAGTCCGCGGCGGTGGCGGGGAGCCCGGCGGCGGCCGGTACGGAACCACTGAGCACGACCGGCGCGGCCGCGTTTCTGGCGGCGTCTCGAACCGTAAGCCGGAACTGGTAATCGTGACCGGCGTCGCCGAAGAAGCGCGTCGCGCCCGGCCTCGTGCCCGTAGATGGCTGGTCCACCGACTGCGAGTACCACGGTCGATACCCGGACGATCCCGACGCGACCTCGATCGCGACGTCCTTGACGCCCGAGAGGCCGTCAGCGGCGGACCAGTGGAGGTTCAACGCGCTCGAGGTGGCTCGATCGACCTGCAGCGCCGAGGTCGGAGGTTCGACGTCGTATAGATATAGGTAGGTGATGTCGGCGCTGGTGCCGGATCGGTCGAAGACCCGCAAGTGCAGTGTGTGCGACCCGGGGCCGGGCACGCTGCTTGTCCCCCTCGTCGACGCCGTTCGCGGAGCGCCAGCGCCGGGATCGGCATCCCAGCTTGCCGCGTACCCGGCCACCCCGTGGCCGCCATCGCGCAGCTGCCAGCTGATGGGTGGCGGAGGGCCATCAGCCCCGTACCAGTAGTTCCAGCGCGCCCCGCCGGGGAACGCCAGCGGGAGGAGAAACGGCACCGGCGGGTTACTCGTCCAGAGATAGCCCATATCCCAGCGCCAGGGATCTTGGCCCGAACCGGTCCAACCAAAGGGGTCGACCGAGTGCCAGGGGACGAGCAGGTCACGAACCTCGAAGTGCACGTGGGGTCCGGTCGAGTTTCCGGTGCTGCCGCTGAGCGCGATCAGCTGGCCGCGAGACACGTGTTGACCGGGATAGACGAACAACTGGTTGTTGTGGAAGTAGGCGGTACGGTCGAAGGCGTGGTCGATCACGACGCCCCAGCCGCCACTGTCGCTCCATTCGCTGTAGATGACCGTGCCATCATCGGCGGCCAGCACCGGCGTGTTCGACGGTACGGCAAAATCCGTACCGCGATGGCCATCGTAGGCGTAGCCCGTGGCACCATCGAAGCGGATCATGATGCCGTCTTCCTGTCGCGTCGGGTAGTGATGATCCATCCACGAGGTGATCCGTGGGTTCGGGTTAGCGAAGGGGAGCGTGAGGTTGCCGTCCGCCAGCACGGGCTGCATCGTAATGACGGACAGGACGGATAACCCCAGGGTGACGGCCACCGTTCTGTAGACCATTAAGAACCGCATTACAACAGGCCCGTAACAGGTCCTGAAAGAAAGCCGCAACAGGGCCGCGACGGGGCCGTCACGATGCGAGCGTTCTCTTGGGTCTCTAAAGGCTTTCGCATAGTGTGGCGTTGAAGTGCGAAGGAGCAATCGATCCTACCTTGCTTTGCCATGTGTCTCGCTGCCGCGCAGCGGCGATTCTAAACGCTCAGGGGACCAGGGAATGATCAAAACGCACTCACCTCTACGCAAGCGACGGGGCCAGGCACTGGCCGAGATGGCGGTGATGGTGCCCTTCCTCGTGATCGCCATGATGGGATTTCTCGACCTGGGGCGCGCCCTGTATTACCAGATCGCCCTGACGAATGCCGTCCGAGAGGCGGCGCGATACGGGGTCCAGCCCGCCTACCTCGGGATCAATACCTTCTGCAGCACCGGACCCGTCCCGGGCCCGAACTGCCCGGTGCCAGTCGATTCCACGATCTGCACCTACGTCGGGAACGAACTGAACAGCACCGGCTTCACTGTGTCATGCGGCCCAGACGTTCAGGTCCTTCCGGACCAAACCACTCGGGTCCAGGGCGTCAATAGTGCCAGCGGGGCGTATCGGGGTCCGGTCACCGTGACCGGCTCCTACAAATTCACCTTTATCACGCCGATCATCGGGAGTCTCTTCGGTGGGTCGATCACCGTCCGCTCGGCGGCCACCATGAGGGCGGAATATTGATGCGCCGACTCCATCGCGGCCAGTCGATGGTCGAGTTTGCCGTGCTGGCGCCGATCTTTTTCCTCCTGCTCCTGGGGACCATCGACCTGGGCCGGGCGATTTATACCTACAACTCCATCGCCGACGCGGCGCGCGAAGGGACGCGGACGGCGGTGCCGTACGATTGTCAGAACCAGACCGGGCTGAGCTGTCCGGTGGTGGCGGCGGTTGCTTCGAAGCTCGGTGGCGGCTTCACCCTGGTGGTCGATCCGTGCGTCGCGACACGGACGCCTTCGAATAATGCCTGCCCCACACCCGATACCGCCACGTCGAATCCGCCCTCCAACACGGGATACATCTGGGTCAGTCCAAACGTCGGTCAGTCGGGCCATGTACAGGTGGTTGTGAAAGTCACATTCGAATTTCAGCCATGGGTCCCAGTCGTCCGTGACGCTGCGGGACAGGGCGTGGCCCTGACGGCCGAGTCCACCATGGTGACGGAGTACTGAAATGTTGATCAAGCTTCGGCGCCGTAAGCGGGCCCAAAGCCTCGTCATCGTGGCCCTTTCGGCCACGGTTCTTTTCGGCATCATCGCCCTCGGGCTCGACGGCGGCCGCTTGTATTTCGAGCGACGCGACGTCCAGAATGCCGCGGACGCGGCGGCTCTCGCAGGCGCCCAGGAGTTGATTCCGACCATGGCCTTTGCCGGGGTTACGGTCGGCATGGTGCAGAACGCACGATGCCAGGCCGCGATCTATGCCTTCAAGACCTGGCAGGACGTACCGGCCGGCGACAGCGCCGGCGACATGACCGGCTGCTCGGTGTGGAGTACCCAGAATGTCTCGGGCAACACGGCCACGATCTTGGCGGCTTCGGCTCCTGCCGTGGTGCGCGTGACCACGCCAAGCCGCGGCAACCCGAACGAGATCGCCGTCGAGGTCGACTACGACACGCCCCTGACCTTCGCATCGATCATTGGTTTCACCAAATCCACCGTGGCAGCGGTTGCCTTTGCGCACGGCGGGTTCTACAACAAGAACTACACGATCTTCGGCTTCGATGCGAGCGGTTCGGGTAACAGCGTGTCGGACGACCGCAGTGGCTGGGCACAAATCGACAACGGACTGAACGGAACCGACTGCAGCTCACCTGATCCGGCGCGCGGCAAGATGGTCTCCAACGATAAGTTCCACGCCCCCACATCCGGCGACGGCCTGAACTTCAATGGACAGTTCTACCATGCCTCTGCCGCAGACACGCAATCGCTGCTTGTCTACTGGGAGCAGAACCAGGTGTCGGCCGGCTTCTCACCGACCGACCCCACGCCGAACTACTCTGTCCCGAACAAACCGACCACCGCGCGCAGCTCGACTCCCGCGGAAATCGATGCTGGCCGATCGGCGGTCTTTGGCAGTCTGACGTTGACGAATAACACGACTGTCACCGAATGGGTCTTTCAACCGGGCCTTTATACCAGCCCGATCAGCATCCCGACTGCCCGCGGATCGTCGACTGACCGGTACATCTTCTTGAACGGCGTGTACTGGTTCAGCAGCGCGAACTTCACGATCAGCGGCGGTATCGTGGGCAACACGACGGACGGCGCGGCACGTCCCCTCAACGCCAGGGGGGAGGGCTCCACGGATCTTCCGCCGGCAGCGGACGGAACCAACGGGGTTGAGTTCGTCCTCGATGGGGCGTCCACGTTTACGGCAAGCAGTAGCTCGAACGCCTCTCCGAACGTCTACTTGGTCGCCCCCAGCTACGTGGCCGGTACCGCCGCCTTCGGCGCCCCGACCGATAGCATTGCCTTCTTCGTCGCAGGCGCCACCACTCCTGGCGGGGGCGACAGTATCGCTGGTCCTCCGGGCGTCGTCTGGTCGGAGACAATCGATCACACTAAGCCTTCGCCCCTGGGTAGTTCGCCCTTTCAGGTCTGGGGCTCGGTCGTCAGCCTCGACCAGAACGGGTCGCAGGGCGCTGACATGCAAATAACCGCTGTCAGCTCCTCGAGCTACGCCGTGACCGGAGAACTGATCGGGGCAACCGTGGACCTCTACAACGGTGGCTTCTCTAGCGGAGCCACACCCGCTTACAACAACCCACGCTGCGCCCCCGGCGGATACCGGCAGGGCCAGAGCCCGGCTGGCTACCTGGTGCAGTTCAACCCCGACTTCGCGCCGCACTTCCACGGACTCGCTTACCTCGTGAAGTAACCCCCACCCTGCCCTCCCCCGCAAGCGGGTGAGGGAGATTTGGGGGCCTCCCCCAGGGGGGAGGGAGATTTTGCCCGTACAATGCGGGGGACGTGGCGCACGCCATCTATTGCTTTCTTGACGGCGAGACGTTGCACGGTGACCAACCCAAGCGGGAGCTTGAGACGCCGTTCGTACAAACCGGCATCCACAACCTGGGCACCAACAACCGGGGCGCCTTCGTGCCCTTGAGCAGCCTCAAGTACGTCCTGCTCGACTCCCGAGCACCGTCGAGCGAGGTCGACACCGCCCGCTACCAGCGGATCGCCATCCACTTCGTCGACCACGAAGTGCTGCGCGGCTACAGCGATCGGGTGATGCACCCGTCCCGCTACGGCGTCACGCTTTCACTGGTCTCGCCGGACCAGAGCGAGGTGAAGGAGCTGGCCATCCCGTTTACGGCCCTCAAGGGGATCTTCTACCTCAAGACCTGGGAGGGCGGCGAATCGCCCATGCTGGAGTCGGACTGGGTGCCCCGGATCCTCGAAGCCCGGGAGCAGGAGCAGGTACGGCGGCAATACAGCGGGAGCGGCAAGCCCCGCCACCTGATGCCGTTACTCGAACGGATCATTCGCCGCCGGAAGATCGCCGACTAGCGCGCTTGCCGCCGGCTAGGACCCTGATATGTTGAACCCTGAAATGCAGTCTGCCGCCCCTCCACCGGAGGCGGCGGCCCCAAGGTCCGCTCTTCGGGAGCGACTGCTCGACCCACGGACGCTGATATCGTTCGCCATCCTCGCGGTTGTCCTCTTCGTCGTCCTGACGCACGTTCCGCTCGACTATGGCGCCAGCCTGCGAGCGATCCGGCAGACCAACCTGCTGATCTACGCCCTTGCCATCGTGGCCTTCTACTTCTCTTTCGTGGTGCGCACCGTTCGCTGGGAGATCCTGCTGCGCAACACCGGAGAGTCCAATCGCTTTGGTGAGCTGTTTCACATCATCATCCTGGCCTGGTTCGCCAATTGCGTGCTGCCCGCGAAGATGGGCGATTTCTATCGCGCCTACCTGCTTCGGCAGCAGACCGATATTTCCGGCTCAAAGGGCCTCGGCACCATCTTCAGCGAGCGCGCGCTCGACTTCCTCGTGCTGATGAGCCTGTTGCTGGTCAGCGGCCTGGTTAGCTTCCGCGCATCCGTCCCGGAACGATTTGTGCCCGCGTTCATCGTTGGGCTGCTGATCGCCGCCGGACTGATCGTCGGCCTGCTTGTCATCCGCTACAGCGAGGGACGGCTCTCCCGCTTTCTTCCCGAGCGACTTCGAGCGCAGGCCACTCGCTTTAAGCACGGATTGCTGAGCGCCTTCGCCGGCCGCCTGCCGCTGTTGCTCGGTCTCACCGTGCTGGTTTGGATGGCGGAGTCCGCTCGCCTGTTCCTGGTCGTCCAGGCGCTGCCGCTTCACATCTCGCTCAGCATCGCCCAGATCGTGTTCATCGCGCTGGTCGCGTCGCTGCTCACGACCATCCCGGCGCTCCCCGGCGGCCTGGTGCTGGTGGAGGGCGGGATCATCGCCGTGCTCGTCTTCTTCGGCCTCAGCTCATCGCAGGCGCTGTCGGTCGCCATCCTCGACCGCCTGATCAGCTACTGGAGCCTGATCGCGGTCGGCCTGGTCGTGTTCCTGATGAGCCACCGGCGATGAAGGTCCTGGTCACCGGTGGTGCCGGCTTCATTGGCTCGCACGTCGCCGATCGGCTGCTCAAAGAGGGGCACGAAGTCGTGATCCTCGATGACCTATCCACCGGGCACGTCGAGCATCTGCACCCCGATGCCCGCTTCTACCAGATGGACGTCCACTCACCCTGGCTCGACGAATTGTTCAAGATTGAACGCCCCGAGGCCGTCTTGCACCAGGCGGCGCAGGCCAGCGTTCGCCGCTCGGTCGAGGACCCGGTGTTCGACGCCAGCGTCAATGTGTTGGGGACGGTGACGCTCCTCCAGGCCAGCGTTCGCCATGGCGTGCGGCGCTTCCTGTTCGCCTCGACCGGCGGCGCCCTTTACGGCGAGGCGGACGTGATCCCGACCCCCGAGGATTACCCGACGCTGCCGGTCTCGCCCTACGGCGCCTCCAAGCTGGCGGCTGAGGTCTACCTGCGGACGTTCCATGCATTGCACGGACTCTCCTATGCCGCGCTTCGCTACGCCAATGTCTACGGACCGCGTCAGGACCCGCACGGCGAGGCGGGCGTGGTGGCGATCTTCGCGCAGCGCTTGCTGAGTGGGGAGCCCGCCCGCATCAACGGCGATGGCAAGCAGACGCGCGACTTCGTCTACGTGGGCGACGTCGCCGACGCAAACGCGCGCGCGTTGACCTTCGACGCCGTCGGGTCGTTTAACGTCGGCACCGGCGTGGAGACCGACATCAACACCATTTTCCAGCTACTGAAGCGACTCTCGGGCAACAACCAGGCGGAGGTGCACGGGCCGCCCATGCCCGGCGAGCAGCGGCGTTCGGTGGTCGATGCGCGCAAGCTCGAGAGGGTGATGGGCTGGCGGCCACAGACCAGCCTGGAAGCCGGTCTCGACGCTACGGTGCGGTACTTTCGGCCGGCGTCGACAGCACCGGTGGCAGCTCCAGCGCCGCCTGTTTGAGCGCGGCGTCACCCGCGTCGAGGAGCTGGCGCGCCGCGGTCAGGATCAGCGGGTTGTGCACGCTCTCGCTCGCGATCATCCGGCTCGCCCAGTCGTAGGCCTCGCAGGCCCGGCCTAGCTCGGCGCGTGCGGCCGCGCCGGCATCGGGGCCGGTCGTAGGCCGCAGTCGCAGTGTCTGGTAATAGCCGGTCTGGAAGATTTTCCGGCTGGCGGCGGCCTCGTCCTCCAGTTTCCCCGGTTCGCCATCGAGCGCCTGGCGGAGCCGGCCCGCCGCCCGCTCCACGCTCGTCGCGACGTCGGCGAGCACGAAGTTGTAGTCGCGGGACGCCAGCCGCGAGGGGGTCCCGAGCACCCGGTATGCGCCCACGAGCCCAGCGGCCAGCAGCAGGAGGATCAAGATGTAGAGCCACGCCATGGTTCGTATTCTCCTCCCCCTCTGGGGGAGGGCAGGGTGGGGGCTACTTGTAGCGGAAGATGATCCGGCCGCGCGTCAGGTCGTAGGGCGAGAGGTCCACCCGGACACGGTCACCGATCAGGATGCGGATGTAGAACTTCCGCATCTTGCCAGAGGTATAGGCGAGGATGGTCTGGCCGGTTTGGAGCCTGACCTTGAACATGGCGTTCGGCAGCGGCTCAACCACCTCGGCGTCCATCTCGATGGTCTCTTCCTTGCCGGCTGGGGTCTCCTTGGCTTCGAGCGTGTCGATGCCAGGGCGAAGCGTGGTCGGACCGCCGCGCTTCTTCGGGTAGCTACGTTTCTTACGCAAATCGTCGCCATCTTACCCGAGTTGCGCGTGAGACAATCCTGCCGGTGCAGATCAAGGCCGAACTGGCAGGCAACCTGTGGAAGGTTGTCGTCCGCGAAGGGCAGCAGGTCCAGGCCGACGAGACCCTCATGATCCTGGAGTCGATGAAGATGGAGATCCCGGTCAC
>Ga0137395_10000546_pt1 | contig 16019 bp, 12 predicted proteins | sample czobulk216metaG_FD_108283 | JGI IMG/M metagenome (GOLD analysis project Ga0137395, IMG submission 108283) | Vadose zone soil microbial communities from Angelo Coast Range Reserve, California, USA - czobulk2.16 metaG | ecosystem: Environmental > Terrestrial > Soil > Vadose zone | place: USA...
ATTCCCAAGCTGGATTGCTTGCCGAACACGCTCGCTCTCGATAGGTTCGCTCTATCCTGTTTTTGTTGCTTGCTGGCTTCTTCGGCGTTCCACTGTTTCTTTGACCGGCGCGTCTGTCGCTTGTCCGTTTTCTCCGAAGGTAGGCGATGCAATTTGATTTCGCGTTTCCGTCGGCACGAATAGCCAAGACTGAAAACTGAAGAGTGAAAACTACGGCTTGAAGCCTTGTGTCCGACAAACTTCGACGGGTGCCGAGGCGATCCGCTGCGCCGATCTTGTGCTTCATGCGATAGAGATGGTTTTTCGCGGTTTTCGTCCCTGCCCACAAACTGCCAGCAAAAATACCAACTCGTGGTCCCTGTCGCGGTAACGGTTACTCGCGTTGGTCTCATATCGGTGCCAGACCCAGTTTGCGGCCTCAAATTGGGATTATTTGCCCGCTTCTTGTTGTCAATCGGGACTTTACCGCTGCGTTTTCCACACCCCGCTCTCTTCCTTTTCTAGTACTTCCGTACTACCATTTTCCTGGAGCGTCCTACTTCCTTCCAGGTACGTTCCCTCTATAGGTTTGGTTGTTGCCTGGGGCGTACACTGTCATCGGACTCGGTATTTTTCCGGAAAGACGGTTTCCCCATGGCGACCCAGCGCGATCTGATGACGAAAAACCACCCAACAGGAAGCATCCCAAAGCCGCCGATTTCCCGCACGGAGCGCCGCGGCAGCCGCCGCTGCAAGATTACACAGTTGATGCGCCTCCGCCCATCCGACCCCAATAAGGACCACTTTGAAGACCTGCGCGGATCCGTGAGCGTTTCCCGCTCCGGGGTATTTTTCCAATCCAGTGAGGCCGGATATGAAGTAGGCATGCGCCTCTTCGTTACCATGCCGTATTCGAAAGATCCCGCTTCCATGGCCCGCGAGTATCTTGCGGAAGTGGTTCGACGGGACGTTCTTCCGACCGGCATGTTCGGCATTGGGATCAAGATCCTCATGGAGATGGGAATCCAGCATTCTTATAATTTTGGCCCCGGCAATTCGCGCTAGTTCGCGCGAGTCTGGAAGCCGTTCGAACACTCCAAATAAAAGCAAGAACGGGCGCCCCGGATGATCGGGACGCCCGTTCTTGTGTTTGGGGGTGGAGAGATCGTTTTACGCTTGTTGTCCCAAGATGCGCAGGGCGCGGTGCCTCAAAATTCCAAGCTGCCGGTTGATAGGATGCAGGCGGCCGAGAAAGCTCAGCACCGGTGACCGGCGCGCGGTAAGTTTGTTCATCGCAATGGTCAGCCGGATGTCGCGGCGCGCATACTTCAGCCCGGTTTGCAAAGCGTCAACGGCGTCGTCGCGCCTCCCCGCCGTGGCATACACTTCAGCAAGATTCAAATACAGCTGTGCCTGATTCCGCTTCATTCGAACGGCGGAGTCGCACAGCCGTTCCGCTTCGCCCCATTTTCCTTCCGAGCGCGCCAGCACCACACCCAGGTAGGACATGTAATAGGGATTGTTCTTATCCAAATCCACGGCGCGGCGCATGTGCGGCAGGGCTTTTACGGCGTAATTGTCGCGAAGGAAAGTTAATCCGGTCTTGAATTCACGGAAGGCTTCCGTATCCATCATCGGCTCACCTCATTCACCGCTTTGGGGCCCGCTGGGAGTCCGGCCGCAAAGCGATTGCAGGAGAATAGGATTTCTGGGACTGCGGGAAGTTTTCGCGTGGCACGCGGTTGGGTCGCGCCGACTTCCATTGTGAATCGGTAAGAAGAATTATCCCGCTCAGCCAGATGATGAGCGGAACAGCGAGTAACACGGTCGCGAGTAGGTTTCCCATCCCAGTCCTTCTTGAACCTACGCGCAGATCGAATGAGAATCTACTGACCCGGAGGACAGTCTTGGGCCAGCCGCTCTGGAGTTGGGGAGTCTAAATGGAGGACAGGTGCCCGGGAAGTGGTTAGCGCGGCGCTGAACGCTTCCAATCGCGCCGCCACTTGTTCCAATCTTTCCTGGTGGTGGCCAGCATGGATTTTGCGGCTTTATGGAGCCAGCGTCCCCGCCGGGCAGAAAGGTCCTGCTTTACCTTGGCTATTGCTTGCGGCGTGGAAAAATGCATGTTGGCGGTTTCCCAGCCCATGGAATAAAGCAGCCGCGCTTCATCGCGATCTTTGGAAAGCGAAGCGAGCTCAATGCGCGAGCAGTCCGGCGCCAGGCGCCGCACCACCCAGCGTCCGTGGAAACGCAGGCAAGGATCGGGCACGCGAATCGAACGCTGCATAAGCTTGTCGCAATAAAGTTCCGCGGAAGCCGCCTTCTTGGCCCAGACCCATGCAGAAGGCCGAATGGCCTTCGCTTCTCGAGCAATGAACGCTCCCCGCCACCGCGACAAGGCAAGAATCCGGGGATGGCCTAGGCTTCCGAGCCCGGCGATTCTTCTTTTCAAGACATATTCCTGACCTGCTGAAGGAAGCGATTGTTCGAGCAATTTGCGGACATCTTCCGGCGGCTTGGCGGTGTACGGCGGCAGGTGTTTGAGCTTGTCCCAGAACTGGACCGGTCGCGGAGCTTGCCGAGGGCAAGCAGGCGAAGCCAGCGATGGTCTTCGGCGAGGACAAACGCTTTGCCACCGGCGGCGAGCGAGTCGCGATAACCCTCTTCAATCGCTTCGGCGGCTACACGCTTTGTGACGCAGAGATGTTCTTCTTCGATGGCCACATAAACGCTGGTGGTCAAGCGCACCAGATCGAGCGCGTACGCCGCGGGCCACGCTTCGTCGAGGTCGTTCACTCCCCAGATGAGGCGACCTTCTTCATCGCGCCAGGTGCCGAAATTCTCGTTGTGCAGATCGCCGACGCCGAGAACTGCGGGAGCCTTTACTAAATCAGGACAAATTTCAGGCCAGAGCTGGAGCCAGCGGTAAAAGGTGGCGCGAAAGAAAGGGAAAGCGGCCTCCGCCATGTGCTGGTGCTTGAGGGCGAGATCCTGGCGAATGATGGGGAGTTGGCCGGCCAGCCAGTGCTCGAAATCGGCGGTGGCTTTGAAGACGCTCATGCTTTATGAGCCGGAGCTTTCGTCCGGCTAAACGTGGGCGTGCTCGATACGAATTGAGCCGCCGCGGAGGCGGGCTTCGTAAATCAGGAATTTTGCGGCAAGCTCAGCGACCTGTTTGCGGACGCGCTGCTCGACTTCGGCGTTGCCAATGTTCGAGAGGATTTCAGCGATCCAGTTGCCGATCTGTTCCATCTCCGGTTCGCGCATGCCGCGCGTAGTAACGGAAGGACTGCCCAGGCGGATTCCGCCGCCTTTCATGGGAGGGAGAGGATCGAACGGAATGGAATTCTTGTTGACCGTGATGCCGGCACGGTCGAGAGCTTTTTCAGCGTCCGTTCCGGTGATGCCGCGGGGATGGACTTCGATCAGGAAGAGATGGTTGTCCGTGCCGCCCGTGACGATGCGCAAGCCGTGTTTGGCGACGGCGGCGGCCATGGCTTTGGTGTTGGCGACAACTTGTTTTTGATAATCCTTGAAGGAGGGTTCCATGGCTTCCTTCAGGCAGACTGCTTTGGCGGCGATGGTGTGGACGAGCGGGCCGCCCTGCGTGCCGGGGAAGGTCAGCTTGTCCAACTCCTTGGCGAAGGCTGCTTTGCAAAGGACCATGCCGCCGCGCGGGCCGCGCAGCGTCTTGTGCGTGGTGGTGGAAACGATGTCGGCATGCGGCACGGGACTCGGATGGACGCCTGCGGCGACGAGGCCGGCGATGTGGGCCATGTCCACAAAAAAGAGGGCGCCAACGGATTTTGCGGCTTTGCCGATGCGCTCGAAATCAATGATGCGCGAATAGGCGCTGGCGCCGGCGACGATCATCTTTGGTTTGTGTTCGGCGGCAAGTTTTTCGATTTCATCGTAGTCAATGCGTTCGTCTTCTTTTTTCACGCCGTAGGCGACGAACTTGTACATGCGGCCGGAGAAATTCAAGGGATGGCCGTGCGTCAAATGGCCGCCGTGGGAAAGATTCATTCCGAGGACTGCGTCGTCTTTTTGCAAGGTGGACATGTAGACGGCGACGTTCGCGGAGGTGCCGGAATGCGCCTGGACGTTGGCGTGTTCCGCGCCGAAGAGCTCCTTGGCGCGTTCGATGGCCAGTTGCTCGACTTTGTCGGCGTACTCGCAGCCACCGTAGTAGCGCTTGCCGGGATAGCCCTCGGCATATTTGTTGGTGAAGATGGAGCCCATGGCTTCGAGGACGGCTTCGGAGACGAGGTTTTCCGAGGGAATGAGTTCGAGGCCGGTGGCCTGGCGGCGGGCTTCGTCGCGGAGGAGATCGGCGATTTGCGGGTCGACTGAATCGAGCGGGCGGTTCATGCGGTCGTTGGAGGTGGTGGTCTTCTGGCTCATGCAATGGCCTCGTGGTGCTCGGGGAGCTTGCGCCCGGTGAGCGGGCGGTGACGCGATTTTAGCGGATGGGATGGAGGAAAGCCAATCTGCTGCGGGCGGATGAAGAGGTTGACAGTCCGACCGGATCGGGATCTTCGATCGACCGTTGAAGGTCGAAAGAAAGAAAAGGATTTGCTCGAGTCCCCTATTTTATTTCGCGGCTTAGCGTTTTGCGTTTTCTTCGATTGCGGCGATTTTGTCGAGGCGGCGCTGGTGGCGGCCGCCGAGGTAGGCGGTGGTGAGGAAAGTTTGGACCATTTCGATCGCGGCTTCAGGGGTGACGATGCGGCCGCCGAGGGCGAGGACGTTGGCGTTATTGTGTTCGCGGGCGAGGCGGGCGGTTGTCACGTCATGGGCGAGGGCGGCGCGAATGCTGGGAACTTTGTTGGCGGCGATGGAGATGCCGATACCAGAGCCGCAAACGGCGATGCCGAGATCGGCTTGTTTTGAGGCGACGCGTTCGCCAACGGCCTTTCCGTAATCGGGATAGTCCACGGACTCTTCTGAAGAAGTGCCTTGGTCTTCGACTGGATATCCGGCGGCTTCGAGATATTTTCGAATGGTTTCTTTGACAGGAAAGCCGGCGTGATCGGAGCCGATGACGATGCGCGGTTTGGCAGGGGATTCGCTCATGAGCAGTAACGCGCGGGATTGTATCGGAGGCACGTGCGAATCGCAATCTGCCGTTCGAACGATGAGCTGCGCTGCCGGTTTTGTGAAAATACGATGAAGTTCACCCGCACGGTTGCGGCGGGTGATATATTGGCGGCGAATCCATCCTCATTCGAATGAAACGCGACCGCCGCCCAGTCCAAGATCGCCAATCCAAGGGGGAACAGCGAAACCATGTCCATGGATAGATGGAATTTTCGAAAACGGAGATTGCGGAGGCGGCGCTTGAGATTGCTTGTTTCGTTTGCGTTCGTGGCGCTTGTGGCGTGCACGGCAGTGGCGGTGCGCGCGCAAGAAAAGAATCCGTTCGCGGGGGATGCAAAAGTCGCGAAACTGGGCGAATACCAGTTCCGCTCGAACTGCGCTTTCTGCCACGGGCTGGGCGCCCGTGGCGGTGGGCGCGGGCCGGACCTTACGCGCGCTCAAAAACATCATGGCAATACCGACGCTGAAATCTTTCACAACATCCACGACGGGATCACAGGCACAGCGATGCCCGCGGCGACGAACGGTGGCATCGGCGTTGGCATGTCGGACGAAGAAATCTGGCAGGTGGTTACCTACCTGCGGAGCGTAGAGAAGAAAGCCACAGCAGCAGAAACAGGAAACGCCGCGCACGGAAAGGAACTCTTCCATAGCACGGCAGGTTGCGGGACGTGCCACATGGTGAACGGTAAAGGAGGGCGCCTGGGCCCGGATCTGAGTTCCACGGGAGCTTCCAGGTCCGTGGAATATTTAGAAGAATCGGTGCGCCGCCCGAGCAAGCGGCTGGCGACAGGACTCTCCGAGCCGATGAAGGATTTTTCGCAAGAGTATGAAACGGCGACGGTGGTGACTTCCGACGGGACGAAACTGCAGGGCGTGGTGCTGAACGAAGACAGTTTTACCGTGCAAATGCTGGACACACGCGAGCAGCTGCACGCCTTCGAGAAGGCCAAGCTGCGTTCTTATGAGAAGTCGCGTGAATCCTTGATGCCGGCGTATGACGCGAAAGCGCTCCCGGAGAAGGATTTGAAAGATCTGATTGCGTATCTGCTGGCGGCGGGTGAGCAGGGAGGTGGAAAGTGAAAAGCGTGTCTACCGGCAGTGGCGGCAAAAGCAGATTCCTTGCCTCGCTCGGAATGGCAGCGCTGTTCGTTGCGACGACCACGGCAGCAGGGCTCTTTGCGCCGCAGGCTTCGGCGCAAGTGACTTTCGAGCGTTTACTCAATTCTTCGAAGGAGCCGCAAAATTGGCTGATGCATTCCGGAGACTACGCGGGGCATCGATTCAGTGCGCTGGATGAAATCAAGATTTCGAGTGCGGCCTCGCTTGTTCCCAAATGGGCCTATCAGACGATGGCAGGCGGTAAATTCGAAACAACACCGCTCGTTGTTGACGGGATCTTGTACGGCACCGGGCAGGATGACCGCGTTTATGCGCTGGACGGACGTTCCGGACGGCCTATCTGGCAGTATCAACGCGCGCTCCCGGTGGACATCCGGCCGTGCTGCGGGCGAGTCAACCGCGGGCTGGCGATCCTGGGAGACAAAGTGTTTGTGGCGACGCTGGACGCGCACGTCATCGCACTGGACAGCAAGACCGGCAATGTCGTCTGGGACGTGAGTGCGGCTGAGCACGCCAAGGGGTACAGCTTCACGCTGGCTCCATTGGTGATCAAGAATCTCGTGCTCGTGGGAGTATCCGGCGGTGAATACGGGATTCGCGGATTCATTGATGCTTATGATGCGGCGACGGGCGAGCGCAAATGGAGGTTCTATACGATTCCCGGTCCGGGAGAGCCCGGCCACGATAGCTGGGAAGGAGAGTCCTGGAAAATCGGCGGGTCGCCGGCCTGGATCACGGGGACGTATGATCCTGCGACGAACACGACGTTCTGGACAACCGGAAACCCTTCGCCTTCCAACCGTGGTGAAGGACGCGCGGGCGACAATCTGTACAGCAATTCGCTGCTGGCGATCGATCCGGATACGGGCAAACTGAAATGGCATTTCCAATTCACGCAGCATGACCAACATGACTATGACGCGACGCAGGTTCCCGTGATGATCGATGAGGGAGACCGCAAATTAATCGCACAAGCGAACCGCAACGGATTTTTTTACGTTGTGGACCGGACGAACGGAAAATTAATTTCTGCCACGAGCTACGCGAAAGTCTCCTGGAGTACTTCGAAGGATGCGACGGGGCGGCCTGTGCCGGACAAGGCTGCCGTGCCGACGCCGGAAGGAAATCGCGTGTGTCCCGGAGCGGCTGGTGCGACGAACTGGATGTCGCCGACATACGATCCACAGACGAAACTTTTTTACGTGACCGCGCGGGAGCAGTGCGACATTTTTGCAACGGCGCCGCAACCGTATGAAGCGGGACACGCGTACTACGGCTCGGCCTATTTTCCGAATGATGAGGCCCAACCCTTTTGGGGCGCGCTGCGCGCGCTCGATCCCGCCACCGGGAAACTCAAGTGGGAGTGGAAGCATACGTCGCCTGCATGGGCTGGGGTCCTATCAACGGCGGGCGGACTGGTGTTTACGGGTGATGCGGAAGGGAACTTCATAGCGTTCGAGGCTGCTTCCGGTAAACCGCTGTGGCACTTTCAGTGCGGTGCCTCGGTGTATTCATCGCCGATGACTTTCGCGATCGATGGAAAACAATACGTGGCTGTTGCGGCGGGATCGGCTTTGTTTACGTTTGCGTTGCCATGAGGAGAGGCGTACGCGGTAACTCTTGAAACAGAAATATAGCCTAAAGTCCTCGCAGGTATATACTTCTCTCAACTCGACCGCGGCATTTTGTCTAGGGACAGGTAAAGGTGCGCCAAGATAGCGCCTAGAATTGCATGGAAGAGCCCAAACCAAAAAAGGCCGGCCCTGAAAGTACGGGTGTAGGCGGGCCGTCCGGAACCCGCGCGCCTGCGAAAGGGGATAGCTCCGCGAGCGATGTTCCTCGCGACGCAGATGGAGCTGCGTTTGTTGGAGAGACATCACCGCCACCCCGGGCTCCCAGCAAGGCGGCGGCAGAAGAAACGTTTGTGGACGCGTCCCGAACGCCAGTTCCTGGAAAACCGCGGCTTTCAGATATCTTCCCGAAAAAAAATCAATTGCAACCTGGTGATGTACTTGGAGGGCGTTTCGAGATTCTGCAAGTGCTGGGCGAAGGCGGAATGGGGACAGTGTACAAAGCTGTCGATCGAGAGGTGGATCACGTTGTGGCGCTGAAGCTGATCCGCCCGGATCTGGCGGCGCACCCGGCCATTCTGGCGCGCTTCAAGCAGGAATTGCTGACGGCACGGCAGGTGACGCACCGAAACGTGATTCGCATCCACGATTTGTCCGAAGTGGACGGCGTGAAATTCATCAGCATGGAGTTCGTCGAGGGTTGCGACCTGCGCAAGCTGCTGGTCGATAGGGGCAAGCTGCCGCCGGAGGAGGCAGTAGAGATCATTCGACAGGTGTGCTTAGCGCTCGATGCCGCGCACGGCGCCGGAGTCATCCACCGGGATTTGAAACCGCAAAACGTCATGCAGGACAAACAGGGACGCATCCTGGTGATGGACTTTGGATTGGCGCGTTCGCTGGAGTCGGACGGCATGACGCAAACCGGCGCGCTGCTAGGAACCATCGAATATATGTCGCCGGAACAAGGGATGGGCAAGCATCTCGATGGGCGGTCCGACCTGTTTGCGGTGGGACTGATTTTCTACGAGCTATTGACGTGCAAGCTGCCGTTTAAAGCAGACACGGCGATGGCAAGCCTGCTGAGGCGCAACCAGGAGCGAGCGGTGCCGGCCGCAGAACTCGACGCCACGATTCCGAAGGGATTGAGCGACATCGTGAGCAAGTGCCTGGAGCGCGACTTGAATTTGCGTTACCAGAGCGCACAGGAAATACTGGCGGACCTCGACGCATGGCTCGGGAAGCGCCCGGTTTCGGCATCCGTGACGATCGAAGGGGCGAAGCCGCAGCGCACGCTTGCCTGGAAGTGGGTTTCCGCGGGCGCGCTAGCGGCTGCTGTCGCGATCGGAGGATGGGCGCTGAGCGGCAAGCTCACGTCTAAAATAGGGGGCAAAGCAGCGAAGGGGCCCGACGTGTCACTGGTGGTCTTGCCGTTTCGCAACGCTTCGACCGATTTATCCATAGACTGGTTGGGGCCAAATCTCGCGGAGATGTTGCGAACCGATGTGGGCCAATCTACATCATTGCGCATGATTTCCTCCGATCGGGTGCATCAGGTCCTGAGAGACCTGCGCGTCCCCGAGAATGCTATCTTTGACCAGGACACGGTGCGGAGGCTGGCGGAGTTTTCGAGCGCCGATACAGTGGTGTGGGGACAATACGTCAAGGTCGGAGACCAGATCCGCATTGACGCCACGCTCCGGGACCTCAAGCATCAGCATACGATGCTCCTGAAAGCAGAGGCGCCTAACGAGAAAGGGCTGCTGCCGGCGGTCGCCCAACTCGCTCAATCCATCCAACAAAATCTCTCGCTTCCTACCGATGTGCTTCAGGAACTGCGCTCCAAGTCATTTCATCCGTCTTCCAACTCATTGCCAGCGCTTCGGAATTACAACGAGGGGATGGAACTAGTGCGGCAGGGAAATCATCTGGAAGCAGCGAAGCGTTTTGAAGCTGCCATTCAGGCGGACCCCGAGTTCGCGCTGGCCTATTCCAAACTAGGGCTGACGTACAGCAATCTGAGAAATGACGATAAGGCCGAGCAATTCTCCCGAAAAGCCGTGGACTTGAGCGATAAGCTTCCGCCGCAGGAACGGTATCTGATTCAGGCTAATTATGCTCAGGTCTCGAACGATAACCACAAAGCCATCGAGTCTTACGAGAATCTGGAGAAGGCCTCCCCAGATGATATGGATGTTCGTTTTCTTCTCGCTGGACTCTATGAGTCCACGGGCGCATACGACAAAGCACGAGTGGAACTTCTGAAGGTATTGGCGACCGATCCGAATCACGTAGATGCTTTGCTGGCCGCGGGACGGGTGGAGATTAGAAGCAAAAATCCAAAGGGCTCGCTCGATTACTTGAACCGCGGGCTCACCCTGGCCGTCCAACGCGACAATCTCGACGGTAAAGCGACGATCTTGAATGCGATTGGGGCCGCTTATGAACAGCTCAACAAGCCGGAAGAAGCGCTGCGAACTTATGGGGATTCCTTGGGTATCAAGCGGGATCTGGGGCAAAAGCCAGGAATCGCGCTCACTCTGGGTAACATCGCCCGGGTGCAGTCCAGCCTTGGGAAGCCGGAGGAGGCCTACAAGAGTTACCAGGGGGCTGTGACGTTGCAGCGCGAAATCGGGGACAAGAAGGGACTCGGCGTCACGCTGATCAATCTTGGCGAGCTATATACAGAACGGAGCCGATACGAAGAGGCGCTGAAGGCCTTCAAAGAATCCCTGCAAATCCAGCGGGATGTGGGCGACGAGAACAAGCAGGCGCTCTGTCTGAACAATATCGGAAATGTCTATCTCGCCAAAGGTCTGTCCAGCGATGCGCTTACCTATTATGAGCGAGCATTGGAGCTCCGCAAAAAGGCTAACGTCCCCAGTCAGGTCGGAGAAACCCTGCACAATCTCGGAGAAGCATCGTTGAAAGCCGGAGACTATGGGCAAAGCCTGGATTACCACCTCAAGGCTCTCGATCTCTTCCGTGGCTCCGGTGACAAAAGCGGCGCCGCGATCCAGTCGTACAGCATGGGCACGATATTTGAGTATCAGGGACGGTACGGCGCAGCGCTCAAATCCAAGGAAGAGGCGCTCAAGACATTCCGGGAATTGCAGGACCGTGGTTTCTGGATGGCAGAGATTTTGAGCGGATATGGAAACTCACTCAGTCAGGTGGGACGCTACGACGAAGCACAGCAGAATTTGGCCGAAGCCATGACCTTGGCGCGGAATCTGCAGAATAAGACGCTCGTCGCGCAGATTCTAAACTTTCAGGGAGACATTTTCTACTATCGAGGGGACATCAAGTCTGCCGCAAACCTGTTCTCCCAGGCCCTTGCAGCAGCTACGGGCAACGCAGAGAAGGATGTGGTGCTTCTGTCCAAGCTCAACGCGGCGAAGTGCCTTGTTGAAGAGAAGCGCAACCAGGCGGCCATTGCTCCCCTGAAGGCTTTGGTTCAAGAAGCGGACGCGGCAGGGCTGAAACATATCTCTGCGGACGCCGACCTTGCCTTGGCCGAAGCTCTTCTGAACGTGCACCAGTATCCCGCGGCTAGAAAGGAACTCGAAATGAGTCTGCGGACAAGTGAAAAACTTGGACTGCAGGCGCTGCTCGCCCGCAGCCACTACATGCTCGGGCGGATCTTTGAGCTTTCAGGAAGCGGGGGCGCCGAGGCGGCGTCCCACTATGCCGCGGCTAGACGAATTCTCGGAGACATTCGCAAGGAATCAGGGAGCGATAGCATCCCAAAGCGCCGCGATCTGATCGCCATAACTGCCGAATCTGGCGGGCAACCTTAGGCTTCGTGTTTTTGAACGCGAGCCAGACCGTTTTAGGCCTGGCTCGCCCAAAGTCCCTTGCGTCTAAGGCGCGACGAAGGGCGTGGATTGTGGGGAGATTTTGCTCGAAAACACGGTAATTGTGTACGTCTGACCGGTCACGAGCCCGTCGGGGCTGATGTCGTATTCGTTCAGGCGGTTCTTGTTATCCCAGTGGAATTTGTTTCCTTCCACGTTCTTGAGCGCCAGAAAAGTCACGTTCCCGTCGATATCGGTCGTTGACACCGAAAGGCGCGCCGTCTTGTCCCGTATCCCCGTTCCGCTGCACGCCCCGCTTGCTATGACGAGCGTAACTTCCTCCTCGGCCTTCTTCCCAGATGCATTATTCGTTGGAGCCACCGTCAGGCTGCAGAAGGTGTCGCCGCTTTCCGTAAACGGTTCGTCGAGGGCAACCACGCTCGATAGACCTGGAGTTGTCCCGCCCATTGTGGGGTCACATTGAGGACAAAGAGGAAAAGCTGAGTAACTCGTTAGAATATCCTCTGTAATGGTGGTGGTGTCGCCTGGCGCATGACCAAAAGCAGGATTGTGGATCGTTTGACCGGTAAGATAACTGAGCGTCAGACTTATCAGCCCTTTGTAATCCGTGTTCTTCACAGGCACACCGTTTGGGCCGCCCGCGCTGCCCGTGAAATCGTATTGATCCTGGAATCCATTGGCATAAGTTACCGCCACGGTTCCCGCAGGGAACTCGTTCGGATCGAGCGGGTCGATCGTATGGTTGATGGTTACAGTTAGAGTGAATGTCGTGAGCACGGTGTCGAATCGAACGATGAGACGGCCGTTACCGAAAAATTCGTAGCTACCTGTGGTGTCGGTCGGACTGAACGTGTTTGTACAAGACACCACACCCTCAGTGCTGTCATTGCTGCATGTGCTGGCCCAACACTGGGTACCAAGCAATGAAATCGCCAAGACGATAAGCGCGCGCATAGGTTTACACATGGCTGGGTTCTCCTAAGATGTACTTTGCAGCGAGTCTCGACGGGGACGGACAAACTTACGACTCGGAGCGTACAAATATATCTTTCATTCTGAAACTGTCAACGTACAAATTGGGTACTAGTAGTACTTTTCGGAGGTTCTTGGATGAACGCGCCCTGCTAGCGCGGGCAAGTCGCGGAGTGAAGGTTTTCGTGCAATCGCATTGACCAACACACAGAATCGGGAGCAAGCGCGAACGTGGAATTCACGCTATACTTAGAGGGTTATGCTCTCGGTCAACAATGTCACTATGCGGTTCGGCCCGCGGGTCCTGTTCGAGAATGTGACCTGCACCTTCATGGCCGGCCGGCGCTACGCCATTACCGGGCCCAACGGGGCCGGTAAGTCCACATTTATGAAGATTTTGACAGGGGAACTGGACTCCACAAGCGGGTCGGTCACTCGGCCAAAGAAGATGGGCGTTCTGCGGCAGGACCAGTTCGCATTTGACCAATACCGGGTCATTGACACGGTCATCATGGGAAATGCCGCACTGTGGAAGGCTCTGGAAGAGCGCGACGCGTTGTACGCGAAGCCGCACGAGCAATTGACCGACGCAGACGGCATGCGCCTCGGGGAACTCGAGGGCATCGTGGGCGAAGAGGGCGGTTACACCGCGGAAGCGGATGCCGCGGTGCTGCTCGATGGCCTTGGTGTTGAGGGCGAACTGCAGGAACGCAAGATGGGCGAACTACAAGGTGGGCAGAAGGTCCGCGTGCTTCTCGCGCAGGCGCTCTTTGGAAATCCCACGGCGCTGCTGCTCGACGAACCGACAAACAACCTGGACCTCGATTCCGTGCACTGGCTGCAGAGATATCTTTGTGACTACGAAGGCGTGCTGATTGTCATTTCGCACGACCGGCACTTTTTGAACAGTGTGTGTACTTACACGGCGGATATCGACTACGAGGCGATCATCATGTACGTCGGCGGATACGACGACATGGTGGTGGCCAAGACGCAGATTCGCGGGAGGATTGAAGCGGACAACGCCAATCGCGAGAAAAAAATCGCGCAGTTGCAGGAGTTTATTGCGCGGTTTTCCGCGGGCACGCGGTCCGCGCAAGCGACTTCGCGCAAGAAGGAAGTCGAGCGCTTGCAGACAACAGAACTGGCGAGGAGCAATATCCAGCGGCCGTACATCAAGTTTGATATGAAGCGGAATTCGGGGAAGCACCCGCTGGAAATTCGGAGCGTCGAAAAATCGTACGAAGGTCTGAAAGTGATTCCGAAATTCTCAGCGAGCGTGGTGCGCGGCGAAAAAATCGCGCTGATGGGCCGCAACGGAGTCGGGAAAACGACCATGCTGAAGTCGCTGGTACGCAACGCGCCGGGATTCATCGAGGACAAGGACCAGCAGTTTCCGGTTGACGGCGGAGAAGTCCGCTGGGGGCACGAAGTGACGGTTGGCTACTTCGCGCAGGATCATGGCGAATCCATTACCAAAGGCATGACGGCGATTGATTGGCTCTGGCAGTTCGATCCTTCCGCTTCGCAGCAGGAGTTGCGCGGATTGATGGGGCAGATGCTGTTTAGCGGCGAAGATGCTCTTAAGCCGACACGGGCCCTCTCCGGAGGCGAGTCCGCGCGGCTGATTTTTTGCCGGCTAATGTTGCAGAAGCCGAATTTTCTGATTCTGGACGAGCCGACCAACCACCTGGACCTGGAATCGATCAACGCGCTGAACATATCGCTGCAGCGCTACGATGGGACGGTGCTGCTGGTGACGCACGACCACGACGTCATTGATGAAGTCGCGACGCGCATCTGGCATTTCCACGGCGGCAAGGTTGAAGACTTCAAAGGTAACTACGAAGAATTTGTCGCATCCGAGGAAGCAAAAGCGGCTCAGGTTCCGGCGGCTCCGGCACGAGGCGCCTCTCGCCGTGCTTCGGTTCCCTCATAGAGCGCGTCCCGCGGCGGCGCCGGAAGCCCATGCCCACTGAAAATTGAAGCCGCCGAGCTGGCCGGTGACGTCGACGACTTCGCCGATGAAAAATAGTCCTTTCACCTTGAGACATTCCATTGTTTTACTGGACAATTCGGCGGTATCCACGCCGCCGGCGGTCACTTCCGCTTTCTCATAGCCCTCGGTGTCCGCAGGCTTGATTACCCACTCGTGTATCCGTTGCTCCCATTTTTCCAGAGCATCGTTAGTCCAGGCAGAGGGCGGATAGCTCTCCAGCCAGCGGTCGGCGAGTCGCTTCGGCAGGATTCCCTGAAAGGCCCGCTGGGCTGCGGTGCTATTCCGGAACTTGGCCGTGCGGATTGCCGAAGCAACTTCGCGATCCGGGGCGAGGTCGATTTGGATGGACTGCCCTTTTTCCCAATAGGAAGAGATTTGCAGGATTGCGGGGCCGCTCAAACCGCGATGGGTAACGAGCATTTTTTCACGGAAGGCGTGATGGTTGGCCCTGGCGATCACTTCCGCTGAAACGCCTGCTAAATCACAATAGCGGCCACGATCTTTGTCCGCGAGGACAAAAGGCACGAGCCCAGGCTTGGTTGGAACGATTTTCAAGCTGAATTGGCGCGCCAGTTGGTAACCGAATGAAGTAGCGCCCATCTTCGGGATCGAGAGTCCGCCGGTTGCAACGACCAAGGCGGGCGCAGAAAATTCCCCGGATTCTGTTCGCACCACGAATTCCGTGGTGCGCAACACCTCCTTGATTTGGCTCCCCAAAAACGTCTGCACTCCGGCGGCTTGGCATTCGGCTTCCAGCAAATCGATGATGTCCTGCGCGGAACGATCGCAGAAGAGTTGGCCGAGCGTTTTTTCGTGATAGGGAATGCGGTAGTGTTCGACTAGCGTGATGAAATCCGCGGGTGTGTAGCGCGCCAGCGCGGATTTGGGAAAGTGTTCATTCGCGGAGATGAAGTTTTCCGGATGGCAATGAATGTTGGTGAAATTACAGCGGCCCCCGCCGGAGATCAGGATTTTCTTGCCGATGTGCTCGGCATGCTCCAGCACGGCGACATGCCGCCCGCGCTTGCCGGCTTCGATGGCGCAGAAGAGTCCCGCGGCACCACCGCCGAGGATGACAACATCAAACTTGTGGATCATATTGGCACGTAAACTAAGCGGGGTCGTGGTCAGCTCTTTGGCATCAAGAGTTTGCGATAGATCCCTGCTGTTTCTTCGTCGAAGCAGACGAACAGAATCTTTTCAAGTTTCTCAGAGTAGGCTTGTACTTCGCTTAGGGCAATCTTTGCTGCTCTTCCTTTGGGAAAGCCGTAGATCCCGGTGCTGATTGCGGGAAATGCGATGCTTCCAAGTTTCAATCCCAGCGCCAACTCAAGAGACTTTCGGTAGCACGACGCTAGTAGCTCATCTTCATTCTTGTTCCCACCGCGCCAGACCGGGCCAACTGTGTGAATCACATACTTCGCAGGCAGGCGATGGCCTTTAGTCACTTTCGCCGAGCCA
>Ga0137395_10000547_pt1 | contig 16018 bp, 14 predicted proteins | sample czobulk216metaG_FD_108283 | JGI IMG/M metagenome (GOLD analysis project Ga0137395, IMG submission 108283) | Vadose zone soil microbial communities from Angelo Coast Range Reserve, California, USA - czobulk2.16 metaG | ecosystem: Environmental > Terrestrial > Soil > Vadose zone | place: USA...
ACTTGTATAATGCGAAAAGGATGCTGGTAATGACAGGAACACAGTTTAATAAAGCTCAGGATGATACCTCCACAAAAGAGTCAGATATCCCATCCATATTTAGTGATGACGATCTTTACCTGTTCGGACAAGGGAAAGAGTACCGTATTTATGAGAAGATGGGTGCGCATGTGCGAACAGTCAATGGCGTGACGGGTACAAATTTCGCGACCTGGGCTCCCAATGCTCTGACGGTTTCAGTAATGGGAGACTTCAATAATTGGAGACGCGATGCTAATCCAATGCACCTGCGACATCGCGAGTTAGGGGTATGGGAATGCTTTGTGCCAGGAGTTCAAATTGGAGCTCAATATAAATTCGCTATTTACTCACGTGTTAATAACTACGCCGTTGATAAAACGGATCCTTACGGCTTTGCTAGCGAGTTGCGCCCTAAAACTGCTAGCATCGTGACTGACATTCATCAGCACACCTGGCAAGATGATAGCTGGATCAACGAGCGTGGACAGCATCAAAAATTGAATTCACCGATTTCGATCTACGAGGTCCATTTAGGGTCCTGGAGACATGTACCTGAACGGCATGCCGAGGGTGCGGTTGAAGAGGATCGTTTCATGACCTATCGTGAACTGGCCGTTGCTCTGGCAACATATGTGAAATATATGGGATTTACGCATATCGAGTTGATGCCGGTTGCCGAATATCCTTTCGATGGGTCCTGGGGATATCAGACCACCGGCTATTATGCACCAACAAGCCGCTTTGGGACGCCCGAAGATTTTCAGTACTTTGTAGATTATATGCACGAGCAAGGTATTGGTGTATTCCTGGATTGGGTGCCTTCTCACTTTCCCAGGGATAATCACGCGCTAAGATTCTTTGATGGTACTCATCTCTATGAATATAAAGACCCACGCAAAGGGGAACATAAGGAATGGGGAACGCTAGTTTTTGATTACGGTCGCAGCGAGGTTCGCAATTTCTTAATTGCCAATGCTTTATTCTGGCTAAAGGAGTACCATATCGATGGACTGCGTGTCGATGCAGTAGCATCTATGCTCTACCTTGACTATTTGCGTAAACCAGGCGAGTGGGTTGCTAACCGCTATGGAGGCAGAGAACATCTCGAGGCTGTGGAATTTCTGCGTCAAATGAACGAAGCGGTTTACGCCGAGCAGCCGGGAACATTGACCATAGCTGAAGAATCTACAGCCTGGCCTCTCGTTACGAGACCAACCTATGTTGGCGGGCTTGGTTTTAGCTTAAAGTGGAATATGGGTTGGATGCATGACATGTTGGACTATATGCACATGGATCCAATTCATCGACGATATCATCATAACAACATAACATTCTCTCTCATGTATGCCTACTCCGAAAACTTTGTGCTGCCACTTTCTCATGACGAGGTCGTACATATTAAAGGATCATTGATTAATAAAATGCCAGGTGATCTCTGGCAGCGTTTTGCAAACTTGAGAGTATTCTTTGGATATATGTGGGGACATCCAGGGAAAAAACTCCTTTTTATGGGAGGGGAATTTGGTCAATGGAAAGAATGGAACTTTAAAGAAAGTCTTGACTGGCATCTGCTTGAGCCACCGAGTGATCCATTGCACGCACAATTACAAAGCTTTGTACGTGATCTGAATCAGTTATATGTGAAGGAACCAGCATTCAGTGAACAAGATAACGAGCCAGAGGGATTCTCCTGGATTGATCCTCACGATTCTGATCAAAGCGTTGTATCCTTTCTACGACGTAGTAAAAAAAAGGAAGACACGCTTGTATTTATTTGTAACTTTACTCCTATGCCGCGACACGGCTACCGGGTTGGCGTCCCGTACGCGGGGGAATACTATGAATTGATCAATAGCGATGCTAATTCTTACGGCGGGAGTGGGCTGGAAAATAAACAGCCTATGCCAAGCGGGCCAATGTTCTGGCAATCTTGCCCGCACTCAATACTCTTAACTTTGCCGCCTCTCGCCACTATAATATTGAAGCGGAGGCCTCAGAAACCTGAGGAAGAAGGGAATACCAACAATGAATCGTGATACTAACGCTGACAAAAAAAAACCAGCAGTAGGATTAAATGGCAACAACCGAAAAAATGGCAGAACATCTCGATACCGCCCGCAAAAAGAGCGGCGGGCAATAACGGAAGATGAACGCTTCTTACAGCGTCCAACTCGTCAACTGGTTAGCCCCACAGAACCAATACCGCAGGAGCAGGTAAAAGAGGAGGAACACTCCCTCGATCGTGCCCTGCACTTTGACTTTACGCTTACTGATTCCTGGCGCGTATTCCGTATCATGAGCGAATTCGTTGAAGGCTTTGATGAGCTTTCACATATTCCTCCATCGGTGGCAATCTTCGGTTCCGCACGTACCAGGCCCGAGGATCCCACCTACCAGGCAGCCGTTGAGACCGCACGTCTGCTGGCAAAGGCGGGCTTCGGTGTAATCACCGGTGGTGGCCCAGGCATCATGGAAGCTGGCAATAAGGGCGCTCAGGATGGCGAGAACTATTCCATCGGCTGTAACATCGAGTTGCCTTTCGAGCAGGGGCCAAATCCCTTCCTCGACATCTCACTCGATTTCCGCTACTTCTTTGTGCGCAAGACGATGTTCGTCAAATATGCCGAGGCGTTTATCATCTTTCCTGGCGGCTTTGGCACAATGGATGAACTATTCGAGGCGCTAACGCTTATCCAAACGAAGAAAGTCAGTCATTTCCCTGTCATTCTTTATGACTCAAAATACTGGAAAGGTTTGATTGACTGGATACGTGACACTATGCTGGCGACCGAAAAGATACACCCGGAGGATGCCGGGCTATTGCTTCTTTCAGATGACCCTCAGGAGATTTGTAAGATCGTGATTGATGCATATGAGGAAAGCTACAGGCAGGAGAGGGAAAATCCGGCTCGTCATAGGGAGCAATCTATCAGGTAGTGTTTCCTCTCGTTGCTGAGTGCTTTAGTAGTCTATGGCTATAAGAATAAGTAATTGTACCATTTATACTACCAAAAACCCTCTCCCTAGTTCATCTCGTGGATCTATAACAAACTCATGTCGACCTGTAATGAAGGCTGAGCCACTCACTTCTGGTATTATTGCTTCGTACAATCCAACGTTGGTTCTTCCTATTACTCGTCCAGCGAATGTGCTTGCAGCACCCAGGATACTTTCGACGACAATCTGCTGGTCATCTACAATCTCGCCTTTGGCATGATGCAACGCAAGGCGAGCTGAGACACCTGTGCCGGTCGGTGAACGATCTACCTCTGCATTGGCAAAAACGCAAACGTTACGACTATGGTGGGCAGGGTTTTCAGGTGCATCTGTTATGATAGTGCCATAAACGAAGCTCAAGTCTGTCTCAATGGGATGCAAGTTAGAGATGGTATGATTGACGGCCTTCTTAATTGCTTCAGCAGCTAACACCAGTTGTGGAGTGTTTACTGGTGTGACTTTCAAACCAACTTGTTCGGCAGGTATAAAGGCATAGAATGCTCCCCCGAAGGCGATGTCTACTAACAACCTTCCGTATTCTGGCAACTCAAGTTCCACGTCTCGAGCATACAAAAAGGAGGGTACGTTTAGAAATGACACCTGCTCGACATGACCGTTATTGTCGAGGTGTGCAGTAGCGCGTACCAGGCCAGCAGGTGTATCGAGGTTAACCCATGTATGCCGTCCCTTCGCTGGGAATGCTCCCGTCTCTAGAAGGGCTGTAACCAGGGCTATGATACCGTGACCGCACATCGTACTGTAACCTTCATTGTGCATAAACAATACACCTAGATCAGCTTCGGGAGTGACAGGTTCAGTAACCACGCATCCGTACATATTGTAGTGTCCTCTAGGCTCCCACATTAATGCACGACGAATGTAGTCGAGATGCTCCAACATGAAGCGTCGGCGTTCAAGCATAGTCGCACCCTGAATTTCTGGCAAACCACCGGTAATAATCCGCAATGGCTCTCCCGCGGCATGTGTGTCTAGAGTGGTGATAACGGTAGAGTCCCTAACCGGGCTGTACTTATTCCATAAAAGTTCCATGTAATTACTCCCGTTTTGTGAATTAGGCAAGGTTCAATTGTGAAGAATAGTCCTTGACAGTTTGATAAGTCACACAATGTCACCCTGAACGAAGCGAAGGGTCTGTCGCGCTGGGCACAGAGATGCTTCGCTGCGCTCAGCATGACAGGGTTGGACCTTTCTGTTGATATTGAAGAGCCAAAGCCTCATCAATAACCCGGATTGCCTGCCCTGCTACTTCAAGATGGTCCGAATGCATTGCAGGTCGAAGTAATGCAATCGTTTCCCGGTATAGATTCAAGGCAGCAATACCTCTCATCCTGATAGGTCTATCATCTGCTGCAACAACATCAACTCCTGATGCCAATCGGTCGTAGCGTGTCCATGCAGAGTCCAACCCTATAGCCTCCTGCACCTGGCGGTAGTAGGTACTATCATTCTTCACCAGAACACCACGTTGTACTGCCACAGCCTCCGTCAAACTGGAAAGCAGCTTCGAGGTTGCATACGAAAGAGCTAAGTAATCATGCTTGAAGATTTCACTCAGTATCTTATACACCTGTTCAACATATATCATCATGCCAAAACTGGCATAACTATCGGCAGCCTTCTGCAATGGTTCCCATTTGAAGGTCTCGATCTCTCGCATCAGCCTGCCGACGGATCCATCCTTGTCCAGGAGTACACGACGAAAGCCGGATACAATAAAGATAGCTCTTTCTGGTCTCGCAAGCTCGCTGCGAACATCAGCAATAGTCTTTGCCCCAATGCTCAATAGGCGACCATCACGATAGATGAACCGCTTTGGCAGTGGCTTTACCGAGTCTGGAAGAAAGCAGGCTATATCTACATCACTAAATGGAGTTGCTTCGTTGCGTGCATAACTACCTCCCAAAATGATACCTATGATTTCATCACTGTCCAGTTCCGCAACAAGGTCATCGAAGAATACATCGGATAGAGGCTCGACACTCTTAAGTGTGTGCTGTTTAGTTTTTCCCTTATCTTGTTGTGTCTGATTAGTCATGCGGATTTCCTTTATTTATAGTGGTATTCAATGGCTATAAGAAAATTCACTACTCTATTGGTTGAAGCGCTTCAGTCTTTTCGTATTGTAGGATTGCTACCCCAAAAAGCACTAGCACACAGCCTGCAATCTGCCAGGCATCCAGACGTTGACCTAACCAGAAATATGCTATAATTCCGGCCGCAGGAAGTTCCAGCATACTAGCAATACCAACACGCATCGTATCAATTCGCCGTAACGAGCCTAGAATGAGAGAAAAAGGAATGGCCATACCAAAAATACCTACCAGAGCTATCAAGAATAGATGATAGGGGGTCCAGCTATTGGCAGGAATAGCCCAGGGAGGCTGAAAAATAAACCAGAAAAGGCAAGCTACGAGCGCTCCGTAGCCTGTCGAGGTGATGGATGGTAAATACTGGCCAATTCGACGTCCAAGCACGAGATAAGTAGTATAGGTCACGAGACCGAGGCAAGCAAAAAATAATCCTAGCAGATCCAGGCCGTTGAGATTTTCATGCCACACACCAGTCACTAGAATAACACCACCAAAGGTTAGACCTAATGCCACCAGCACATGTTTCGAGGGCATACGTTTATGCCAGATCGCTTCCCAGAGTGCCATCCAGGCCGCTGCAGTGAAGATGATAATTAAAGCAATAGCTATCGGAAGGCGACTGATCGACAGGAAGTAGGTGTAGGTAGCCAACGCCAGAGAAATTCCAAAAGCGACGATCCAACCCCAATAACGACGTTGCACTTTCAACCCCTTACGTTGCCCTATGACAAGTACGGTTATCAGGCACATTCCGCCGATGAGCATACGAAACTCAATCAACGTAAGAGGTGTAATACCATCGTCGAAGAGTAAACGCGAAATACTCCCATTGAGGCCAAAAAATACTGCTGCGGTCATTACCATAAGGTAGCCGACGAGGGTATAAGTAGTATTCCGCCTGGGTTTATTATGGATACGACACCTCCGACGAGGCTACAAAATGGCGATTGGTTTACTTATATTAGCTGTAGGAGTGGGAGAAGAAGGGACAACCAGATTAAACGTTGCATTCATACCCTGTGCGTCAGTTGCAATGTTCATCAAACATAACTCAATATTACCTGGTAAGTTATTTTGAGGGATCAATTGTGCCAACTTTTGATTTATCTTATCCTCAAACAAGGATACAAGGCCCGTTACGGATATATTGGAGAAATTGGCCTGGAGGACATGTATTTGGGCCTGGCAATTATTCACTATCAATTGGGCATCAAGTGTAAAAGGTTGCGTCACCGGCACACCTAATAAAGATACCTGGTAATTACCAGTAATGTTCATCTGCGTCCCATTAGTAAATTGAATCTGCACATTGCTAACACTCCCGTTAGCAGGCAAATCTATCTGTTGTACACTATTTTGTAGCAGAGGGGTAATGATAGATTGATCGGCATGTACAGTGATATTCCCAGATGCAACAGACGTTGGAGCAACCGGAACGGGAGATTTACTACCACCAATGGACAGTTGAAATAACAGCATCCCCAACGCTCCAAGTACGATGCCAATCAATAGAAAGACCGCGTATAGTACAATACGACTCATATTCCGTTGACGAGTTGGGGGTGTAGTAATTTCTGTGGTAGGTTGAGCTTCTCCAGGAGTATTGAATGCTTGAACCGGTAAACTGAATGCTTGCTTGTCAGGTAACTCAGGTGCGCCTGCCAAGTTTTCGTCTTCTACTGTTCTGTTGGCATCAAGCGTAGGTTCGTCCGCTATTACGCTTCGTTCGTCCGGTGTGCTTTCATTATCCATAACAAGTTTATTTCCCCTTCTAAATTGCGTTCTCTATGATGTAGAGTATAGCATATCTAACACCGCATCAGAGCAAGAATTCAGCAGTTTTATGCGTAAAAAGGAGCATCTCACTATGGCCTTTATTGATGATCGGCTGAGCCGTATGGCACAAGTCCTGGTTCGCTATTCTTTGAATGTGCAACCCGGCAATCTAGTCGCTATCCAGGGAGGGACTGAAGCGATATCACTCTTACGTGAGGTCTACCGTGAAACCTTGCGAGTTGGAGGGCATCCCGAATTGAATATAGTGATGGAAGAAGCACGTGAAATTTACTTAAAAGAGGCCAATGAGGAACAACTGAACTTTGTTTCCCCTGTCACCCAGCTTATCACCGAACGATTCGATTGCCTGCTCTACGTCGATGCTGAAACAAACACACGTCGTCTCTCAAGAGTTGATCCGCTTCGTGCTGCAAAGTTACGGAAAGCTTATGATGCTGTGGATACGCTCTGGTCGCAACGGGCAGCCCATGGCTTGATGCGCTGGTGTTATACTCAATTTCCAACGCACGCATATGCACAAAATGCAAACATGTCTCTGGAAGACTACTGGGAATTTGTTTGCAATGCCTGCATGATCAACAAACCAGATCCCGTGGAGCAATGGCAAGCGATGTCTACACAACAACTAAAACTGATCAACTGGTTAAATGGACATAAAGCAGTGCATATATTGGGAGAAGATACCGACTTAACACTTTCGATAGAGGATCGCACTTTTCTAGCGTGCGATGGACATGTTAATCTTCCAGATGGAGAGATCTATTGCGGGCCTGTAGAGAGCAGCGCCCAGGGAACCATACGTTTCACACTACCAACTAGCTACGACGGTCACGCTGTAGATGACATCCGACTGCGTTTTGAGGAGGGGCGAGTAGTTGAAGCGCACGCTGCTTCAAGTGAAGAATATTTGCTCAGCATGCTTAATATTGACGAGGGAGCAAGACGGATCGGCGAATTTGCCTTTGGCATGAATTATGGCATTCGCGAAGCAACCCGCAACATTCTCTACGACGAGAAAATAGGTGGCACAATCCATCTAGCTCTTGGTCGCAGCTATCCAGAATCCGGTGGACTCAATGTATCCGCGCTTCACTGGGATATGGTGTGTGACCTGCGTGAGCAAGGCGAGGTATGGGTTGATGGCGAATTGTTCTTGAAAAATGGGAAGTATGTGCTGCTTCAATGAAGGGCAAGCTATCTAAGTCAAGAAAATGAGCATCCCTTGAGGATGCTCATTTCTTCAAACCATCAGGGGTACTGCGTTAGCTATTAAGCGAAAGTGTTAGCGAAGGTGGCGGTATCTGATGATCAGTAGCAATAGGTATGATAGCGGTACCAACAGCAAAGAACTCGATGACGTGCGAACCCCAACCATGGCTGCGCTCAATAATTCGCGCGCCAACAATGCCTTGCGCACCCAGACTGGCAGCTTCCGCTTGCATACGTTCCATAGCGAGTTCACGTGCATCATAGACTGCCTGTGTATAGTTGGCAAACTCAACATTCTGGCCAACTTGCCTCATCATCTGCCCAATACTCTGGTGAGCGACATGGTAGACGCAGTTACCCATGACCATGCCTACTGCACGATATCCGGCTCGCAGCAAGGTCCAGAAATCCTGACCGGAAAGGTCCGAAGTGAACGGCCTACCAAGGGCGTTGCGATATGAGGAGCCAGTTGAGGGTTGACCACTACGCGAACGGATAGCAGTCCCAATAGCAACAAACTCAGCCATTGATTCGCCCCACTCGTAAAGTGAAATCTCCAGTCGTACCCCTACAATACCATCTGCACCAAGCGCGTTGGCCTCCTCTTCCATGCGGGTCATGGCCAGTCCGCGGGCATGATACATCGCCTGAGTCAGGACATTCACTTCCATGTTCTGTCTCCAACTCGAAAACTGAAACCCGATATGATAGATCGAACTTCCTACCACCAGGCCGACGGGGTCAAAACCCGCCTCGCGCACCAATAAAAATTCATTCACGCTTAAATCACTGGTGAAAAGTCCGCGGTGTGTGGCATCGCCACGCATAATACTGAGTCTTTCTCGCGCGTGTACCGGTAGATCACTGCCCTGCGGAGGCATCTGGTTAGACATAACGATACTCCTTCTTTTCTCAAATACGATGGCTTGTACTTGTATCATCCAATAGCTAATCCAGGAAATTAGCATGAGTTAAGACTAATATTTTACTGAAGCAGAAATCGCTCAAGGGCAGAACGAGATTGCGCACTACGACTTGCAAGCTGAGCTAAAGCTTCCGAGAGTTCATCAATCCATTGATCCACCGGAATTTGCTCAGTTTTGAGTACGATTCCTCGCACCGCATGCGCGCGTACTGCCACTAGCGAACCTTGCTTCTCTCTGCCAATTCGATATTGATACTCACCTAGAGATACCACAACCTCTTTCACAGGGCGTTCACGTGAAAAAATACTACCTTGTCGGGTTACTCTGGTATAATCAAGCAATGAACCTTCCAATTTGATGGCAAGGGCATCTAGAAATGTCTTTAAATCGGTCTTATCGGCACGCAATGATGCGGCGAAAAGCTCCGTTCGCATTGACTCGCTAATTTCGTCACTCATGCTCCTCTCCCTACTTGATAAGTCAAACAAATAACAGGATACTGTGAACAGCTATGACCTGTGTCCTATAATACCACAGCTATGGAAGCCATAAATGGTATCGCACTTTTACATTTGATAGTTTATGGCTATAAGAAATAATCAGTTAAATCTTCCACCTGTTCCTGTGCCACTTCCTTGCAGTCTCCAGCGCATCCTGCGTCTCCTGGGTAAAAATGGTCTCGCTGCGATCAACTTCAGCTGTGCCAGCGTTGAGATCGACAACGCCCAGGTCTACACCCAACAAAGGCTCTACAGCGGCAACGGTGCAGTAAGGTACATAGGTTGCACTGTAACCTCCTTCTTGCAACATCACTAACCGTCCTTCACAAACATCTTCTGCCAGTCCAAGCATCAGTTCGGACATTCTGCGGAATCCCACTCGAGTAAGCATCATCTGAGCAAGAGGATCAAGCCAGTTTGCATCCTGACCGGCCGAGATTATCACCAGTTGCGGGCGATATTGTAATCCAATGGGGACTACAAGTTGTTCAAGTGCTGCGCGATAACCTCTATCTCCAGTACCCGCCGGGAGTGGAATGTTGACAGTGAAGCCAGCGCCTGCGCCAGTTCCCATCTGTTCTAATTCTCCGGAAAGTTTGGGATACCAGTTGTGTTGGTGCAACGAGACAAATAGCACACCAGGCTCAGCGTAGAAAGCGTCCTGGGTTCCATTACCATGGTGTACATCCCAGTCCACGATCATGATACGTTCGAGACCATAGACGTTACGCGCATAGTGGGCAGCGATTACGGCATTATTGAAGATGCAGAACCCCATCGCTCTATTACTTAAAGCATGGTGACCAGGAGGACGTAAAAGCGCATAGGCATTTCGTACTTCACCGTTCATTACGGCCTGAACTGCATTCATTGCTCCACCAGCCGCAAATGTAGCCGCATCAAAAGAGCCGTGACTAAGAGGGGTATCACTCTCAATCTCGCCCCAGTCACCTTTGATTGGACCGCCCTCAACATGTGCGCGCACCCCAGCTATGAACTCGCGTGTGTGATATGTTGCGAGTTCGTCTTCGGTCGCGGCCCGTGCAGAGATAGATTGCATCAGCGCTGTTAAACCTGATCCGTTGAGAAACTGCTTAATACGTTGGGTGATATATGTAGACGAGGGATGTGGCTCAGGATCTAATTGAAACGAGCCATCGCGCATAATAACAGTTGATTGCATACCGGTATCGTGACCCAGGTAACGTTCATCGAAGACGAGACCAGTACGTCTGGTTGGCATAGAAAGTATTCTTTCTGATAGAAGGGTTGAGGCTTTCACTGCTTCAGAGTTTATTATATGAGAAAATGAGAAGGAGACGGTTTCTAGATGCCTGCACTACGCTCCCAACTTCACAACTCCCACCATCCTCCCATTCACCAGAGGCACGCCTTTCCTGGCTCGCATAAACGCCTTCAACTCCGATGTCTTCACTGCTTGCACCTGCTCACCATTCTCCCCGCCATTCCAGATCAGCAGAAAATAATCTTTCTCATGTACAATCATCGCCATGAACACTTTGTCTTTGCCCACTAGCTCTGTAGTTACCACCCCAGCGGTTGCACGACCTTTTTGCGGATACTGGCTCAGTGGAACTTTCTTGCCCAAACCACTCTCAGTTACTACGAAAAGGCTCAACGGAACGCTCATCGTATTCTGCTCATCATGATCAAGATAGGCAGCACTTACCACCTTTCCGCCTGGTCCCAGTGCCAGAGCAGCTACACCCTGACCGACACGCCCCTGGGCACGCAATCCTTCGTCGCTGAAACGCAGTGTCTGTGCATTGTCCGTAGTCACAAAGTATTCACCCTGCCCTCGAGACAGCAACGCAGCTACTACAGCATCTCCATCAACCAGCTTCATGTCCTGCAAGCCGTCGACATCAGCCGTTTTGTAATCGCTCAACGGTGACTTCTTCACCTTACCAAGCTTGCTAAAATTCACGAGGTAACGATCCTCATCATAGGACTCAACAGGTAACACTGCCACTACCTCTTCGTGAGGGGCGAGTTATAACAACTTACGTATCGATTCGCCTTTCGCTGAACGTGTCCCCTGAGGTATACGGTGCGCCGCCACCTGAAAGACACGACCGGTTGAGCAGACACATAACACATAATCTTGCGAGGTAGCGGCACCAAGCTGTCGCAGTTGCTCATCTCCGCGTACCGGTGAATACATTGCATCTCCATTTTTACCTTTAGGTATAAAGGTATAAGCTGGCAATGCCTTGAGTGTTCCATTACGTGTAAATGCAATCACCAATGGCTCGCGTTCGTGCAGACTTGCAACCTCAGTCACGGCTGCACTTGCCTGTCCCTCTACTTCGATGACAGTACGCCGATCGTCACCGAACTGTTTGATGAGCTGTTGCATCTCTTTTTTCAGCAGCGCTATCAATTCATTACGGTCCCCAAGTAACCGCTCCAATTCACTGATACGGACCAGTAGTTCCTCTTTTTCTTTAGCGTACTTACTGGCATCCAGGCGTGTTACTTGTGCCAGAGTCATAGAAGCGATCACATCTGACTGAATGGGTGTGAGCTTATACGTAACTTCTATTTTCTTACGTGCCTCGGCGCGCTCCTGTGCCTGCTTGAAGATTTTGACCACACGTTCAGCATTGGCAGCACCCACAATTAACCCTTCCACAATGTGCAGGCGCTCCTGTGCCTTGCGCAAGTCAAACTGGGAACGCCGAGTCAAAACATCAATCTGGTGTGCGTTCCAATAGTTGAGCAGTTCAACCATACCCACCTGTTTTGGTTGTCGAGCAGCCTGCATCGGCTCTCCGAAGAGAAAAACCATCTGAAAGGAGAGTGAGATCTGTAAATCAGTTTCATTGAAGAGTTGCGAGAGCACCTGCGCTGCATCTGCATCTTTACGCAGTTCCAACACAACGCGCATACCTTTTTCGGTATCGCTTTCATCACGCAGTTCAGGCATCAACCCTTCTAACTTGCGGGCATTGATCGCCTTGACTATCGAAGCTTTCACCTTATCCCGTCCAATCGGAGGTAATCGCGTTACGATCAATAAACGACTGCGCGGCGTCTCCTCTAAGCGCACTTCGGCTCGCACGACGATACGTCCTTTGCCTGTCGTCAGATAATCCTTGATGCCCTCGATACCCATGATCCGCCCACCCTGGCAAAAATCTGGGCCCTGGATGTAGGTCATCAATTGCTCAACATTCATGCTTGGACGGTCAAGCAGTGCAATACATGCACGCAACACTTCTGTCAGATTATGCGGTGGGATGTTAGTAGAGAGCCCAACCGCAATGCCGCTCGAAGGATTAACAACTGGTGGTATATGCCCTGGTAAATAATCCGGCTCAAGTACCTTTGGATCTTGTTTGTATGACGGGTGTTGCGGGACAGTTTGGCGTCCCATGTCTTCCATCAGCGCTTCAGCTAATGGCGAAAGCCGCATCTCGGTATAGCGATAGGCTGCGGGTGCGTCGCCATCCTCGCTACCTATGTTACCCTGTCCCTCGATCAATGGGTAGCGCAACGTAAAAGGCTGTGCCAGGCGTATCGCAGCATCATAGACAGACGCATCGCCATGCGGATGGTAGTTACCAAGAATGAGACCGACCACTTCAGCGCTTTTCACTGTTGGCCGGCTGGAGAGAAAACGCGCCTCGCGCATACCTGAGAGAATTCGCCGTTGTACAGGTTTAAGGCCATCTCGTGCGTCAGGCAGTGCCCGGTCTGTCACTACCGAAAGGCCATAGGTGGCAAAAGCCTGTGACATCACGACTGAAAAATCTTCTTCGCGAATGATACCTATTTCTGTTGAGTTTTCTGTGATACGTGCCATTACCTACACATCCAGTTCCTTAATTTTGCGGGCATGTTCAGCCAGGAAAGTACGGCGAGCCTCAGCGTTCTCATCCTCCATGAGTTCGGCAACCAACTTCGCTGCCAGCACACCGTCCTCCATCGTTACGCGCTTGAGCGTGCGGCGCGCCGGATCAAACATGGTATCGCGCAATTCTTTGGGATTCATCTCACCCAGGCCCTTGAATCGTTTAAACTCTAACTCCTGGGCGTCAGAGTGCGTCTTAACGAATTGGTTACGTGCCTCGTCATCCAACAACCACGTTACTTTTCCCTTATATTTGACCGAATACAGAGGTGGGCACGCAATAAACACATGTCCCCGCTCAATGAGATCGCTAAATTCCTGGTGAAAAAGTGTCAGCAAAAGGCATTGGATATGAAGTCCGTCCACATCCGCATCGGTGGCAATAATAACTCGATGGAACTTCAAACGGGCGATATCAAATGAATCGCGAGTTCCTGTCCCCAAAACATTGATGATCGTCCGTATCTCCTCGTTTTCAACGATACGCTTCAGGTCAGCCCTGGCTACATTCAGCGGTTTCCCTTTGAGCTTGAGTACGGCTTGAAAATCCGAGAAGCGTCCCTGGCCAGCGCTTCCTCCAGCAGAGTCACCTTCTACTACAAACAGTTCCGCGCGAGCTGGATCAGAATTATTGCAGCGTAAAAACTTTTTCGAGAGTGTAGTATCAATCAGCTCTCCGTTCTTTTTGTTGCCAGCCCGCGCCAGTTCCTCTACAAGCAGAGCCTCGTTTCTGGCCTTTTGCATCTGCAAGATTTTCTTGAGCCAATCTTTTCCTGCACTCGTATTTCGTTCAAACCATTCTTTCAGGCCCTCATCAACTATCGAACGTACGATACCCTCTATAGGAGCATTATTCAGGCGGTCCTTGGTTTGTCCCTGGAACTGCGGATTCGTCAACTTAACCGAGATGACAACATTTAGCCCTTGCTGGATAACCTCAGGTTTGAAACCTTCTTTCTCCCGGCTTTTAATACTACCCCATTTCAGAGCGTAATCATTCACAACCTTGGTAAGCGCTGCCTTGAAGCCGGTTTCATGCACGCCACCATCGCGCGTTCTAACAGCATTTGCGTAGCTATACATGGTAATCTTGTAGCCTGTGGTTGGTTGTAACGCGACCTCAACTTGCACACCATCTTTCTCTTTTGCAATCCCGATGACGTGCTTAAATAATGGGGCACTTGTACTCGTTGCCAGATCGCGCACAAAATCGGGCAATCCATCACGCGAGTAATACGTGCGATTCATCTGATCTTCAATCGCATCATCCCAGGCTTCCAGGTGAAACGATACTCCACAGTTGAGGTATGCGGAGGCTTTCAGGCGACTTTCAATTGCTTCCAAAGAGTAATAGGCGTCTTCGTCAAAGATGGTCCGATCGTACAGCCAGCGCAATTGCGTACCATGTAGTTTGGGATCACAGGCTTTTATATGATGAGGCATAGCAGCACCGCGACTGAACACCTGGGTGAACTGCTTGCCACCCTTCCAGATCGTCAATTCCAACTTTTCGGACAAAGCGTTTATCACTGTTGCCCCAACCCCGTGGAGCCCACCCGCGGTTTTATAGACTCCTTCTTCAAATTTGCCACCAGAATGCGGAATCGTTAAAATGATCGTAGCTGCTGGTGAATAATCTCCCTGGTACAACATGGGATCGAACGGCATACCACGCGCCTCATCACGCACAGTCATCCAGCCATCACGTTCGAGACCCACCCATATTTGATTGCCATAACCAGCCACGGCCTCATCAACAGCGTTATCAAGCGCTTCCCAAAGCAAATGGAGTAAGCCAGAGGCAGATGTAGAACCTATATACATTCCAGGACGATGGCGTATTGCTGCTATGCCTTCCAACACTTGAATATCTGCTGCTGAATAACTTGCTTGCTTCTTTAATCGTGTTGCTGGTTTCTTCTCCAATTTGGACGGAACACTATCTACTATCTCCCCTGCTCTCTTAGCCGCAAAAAGGGAAAGTTGTTCATGTGACTCTAACTCATCTTGAATTGGCAACGAAATTTTGGCGGAACGAGCCATGTGCCTGTATTCCTCTCTTACATTAGCTTTATTGCTTCTCAGCATACAGTGTTCTATTCTGAAAGTCAATAGGAAATTCGGTCATTAGTTCTAGGAATTACTCAATGGAGTCACTGCTAAAGTAAGGAAGGGATAACGAGGGCGAAAGCAGTCTTACGTTTGATCTTTCATCAATAATTCATAAGCAGCAATAATACGCTTCATCTCCCGTTGGTCTCCTCCACGGTCGGGATGATGCTTTTTTGCCAGTACGCGATAGCGACGTTTAATTTGCTGGCGAGTAGCATTTGGTGGCAAGCCCAATACTGCCAGTGCTTGTTGGCGCTCGAATAAAGGGCGTACCGGACTCGCCAGGGTGCCCCACAGGGTCTGTGCCCCAAGACGAAGTACTTCCCATAGTAATGCAGCAAAGCTTTGCTGTTTTGGTGGTGGTCGTGAACTCATGCCTACTTTTCAACCCTGTTTATATATGCCGTCTTCCTGGATTTTTACAAAACCTCAATCAGCCTGCATTGACCATCTCTTTGATATACTATA